>Ga0209770_10001778_pt1 | contig 10997 bp, 11 predicted proteins | sample LauGreSu1BDMLBDD_2_FD_187572 | JGI IMG/M metagenome (GOLD analysis project Ga0209770, IMG submission 187572) | Freshwater lake microbial communities from Lake Michigan, USA - Su13.BD.MLB.DD (SPAdes) (version 2) | ecosystem: Environmental > Aquatic > Freshwater > Lake | place: Lake Michigan, USA...
GGTAATTAACATGGTTTTCCAAAGGTTGATACCTCCTCTTTTCGAAGGAATAAAACTCATGCCTCGAAAACGATACTTTACCGGGTATGGAAAGGTAATTTGCGATTGAGTGCCGCTAATAAGAACATCAACTTTCCCATACTTCATCCATTCAGGAAGGAGCGCTATGGCTCGGCTTAAATGTCCATTTCCTGTTCCCTGAACTGCGTATAAAATCTTCATGCTTCTTGATCTTCAACAATCATTGAAAGATCAATATTAATAGAATTTAAGCGTTCTTCATTGCTTGTAGATAATTTTGCGTCGAATTGATATAAAGACCATGTTCCGTTGGCATACTCTAATGCGGTGTGGTTTTCAACCCAATCCCCCGAATTCAAATAAACCACCTCCGGCTCTCCCTCCTTACAACACGTTTTAATCGCCGGTTGATGAATATGCCCGCAAATAACATAACGAAATCCTTTCTGTCGCGCAATCTCCATGACATTGGATTCAAAATCATTGATATAAGCAATAACTCCTTTCACTTTATCCTTGACGCGCTTTGAAATCGAAACCCTTTCCCTTCCAATTTTCAATAAAAACCAATTCACCATCGTATTTAATAAAATTAAGAAATCATATCCCTTACCCCCCAACTTAGCAACCCATTTAGAATACCTTATTGAATTATCAAATACATCCCCATGAAAAAACCATGCTTTGCCAGTGGGTAAGTCCAATACAAGTTTATTGTCCATGACAAAATTGCCCATATTAAACTTACTGAACCTGCGCAATGCTTCGTCGTGATTCCCGAGAATGTAATATACTTTGGTTCCATGAGACATCAAACGAATCACTTCTCGAATCACCTTTAAGTGCGATTCCGGAAAATACTTTTTATTGAATTGCCATATATCAATAATATCCCCGTTTAATACGAGAATTTTGGGTTTTATGGTTTTTAAATAAACCACTAACTCCCGGGCTGCAGATCCATAAGTGCCTAAATGCACATCGGAAATAACAACCACATCGTGCGTGAAATCGTGCATGCACAAATTTGTTGGTTTAAGTCCATCCCCTTGTTAAGAAATAATTTTCCTTGTGTTAATTTTCCCCCAAGCGTTGCTTTTCAGGGAATACCCCTAACAGCTAATGCGATAATTTCCATAAACCCCTCTTTATTTTTACTTTTATGTCATGAAAAAAATACTCGTTACGGGAGGCGCTGGTTATATCGGTTCCCATACCGTGGTTTCGCTCGTGGAACAAGGTTATTTTCCCGTTATAGTAGACGATTTAAGGAACAGCTCCTTGGTTCTTTTAGAGGGGCTTAAGGAACTTTGCGGCGATCGTTTTTCATTTTTATCGATAGACATTTGCGAAAAATCTCATCTTTTTTCCGTTTTTGAATCGCGAGCCATTGATGCCGTGATCCATTTTGCGGCGTACAAATCGGTGGGAGAATCGTGCGACGTCCCCCTGAGATACTATCAAAACAACCTCATTGGGTTAATGAACGTTTTGGAGGCTTGCCAAACGTTTAAGGTGGAAAAATTCGTTTTTTCTTCTTCGTGTACGGTTTATGGGGAGCCGGAAGTGCGTCAAGTGTTCGAAAGCACCCCGAAACGCCTTCCCGAATCTCCCTACGGTTTTACCAAATGGATGGGGGAACAAATCATTGAAGACATACACCGAAACCCCCAACCATTCAACACCCTTTGTTTGAGGTATTTCAATCCCATTGGAGCTCATCCAAGCGGATTCATCGGTGAACTTCCCGTAGGAATTCCTAACAACTTATTGCCTTATATTACTCAAACGGCGGCAGGAATTCGCGAGCACCTTACCGTTTTTGGCGACGACTACCCAACGCCTGACGGAACCTGCATCCGCGACTACATCCACGTGTGCGATGTGGCCGAGGCACATGTTCGCGCATTGCAGCATGAAGGATCTTTGCCGTTGGACGTGTTTAATATTGGAACGGGTAAGGGAACCTCTGTGTTGGAAATGGTACGGTCCTTCATGGATGTTTCTGGGCTTAATTTACCCTACCAATTGGGGGCGAGAAGACCGGGTGATATTACCGAGATTTTTGCAAACGTTGAAAAATCGAAAAGAGAGCTTGGATGGACGGCACAACGAAGTGTAGAGGACGCCCTCCGCGATGCTTGGAATTGGGAACAACAGCTGAAACAACATGATTGACACCCATTGCCATCTCTACGACCCCTGCTTTAAAGAAGATTTCGACGCGCTTATTGCGCGTGCCCAAGAAAATGGGGTTGAAAAAATCCTTCTTCCGAACATTGACCAGGAATCTTGGGACCCCTTATTGGATTTGATTCAAAAGAGCAACCTTCCCTGCTATCCCATGCTGGGATTACATCCTTGTTATGTCACAGAACATTATGAGAAAGAACTTTTGTTCCTTCGAATAGAACTGGAGCGCCGCAAAAGCGCGCTGGTGGCAATCGGAGAAATTGGATTGGATTTGTATTGGGATAAAAGCCGCTTATCCGACCAAATAAAAGCGTTAAAACAACAACTTGACTGGGCTCTTGAGTTTCATTTACCGGTAGCGCTTCATGTTCGAGACGCTTTTGATCCACTGTTTGAGGTGTTAGAAGATTATCGGGACACGCACCTTAGGGGGGTTTTTCATTGCTTTACCGGAGAAGAACATCAGCTCAACCATATACTCCAATATTATCCGTCTTTTTATTTTGGAATTGGCGGGGTTGTCACCTACAAAAAAAGCGGCTTAGCAGAGGTGTTAAAGCAGATTCCCTTAAATCGAATGTTGCTTGAAACCGATGCGCCGTATTTACCTCCTGCCCCCCATCGAGGAAAACGCAATGAACCCTCGTTTTTAATTCATATTGCCGATCGGATAAGTGATGTGCTTGAAATCCCGATAGAACGCGTAAAGAAATTTACCTCCGAAAACGCCCAACATTTGTTTAACCTCAACTCCCAAACATCATGAAACCATCCGTAATGTTAATCTACACCGGAGGAACCATTGGAATGATGGAGGACCCGAATACCGGAGAGCTTCAGCCCTTGAAGTTCGATTATATTCATCAGCAAATTCCCGAAATTCAACGGTTAGAGGTGGACGTAAAACCGGTGAGCATTTCCAAACCTGTGGATTCCTCTCAAATGCATCCTGATCATTGGATTGAATTAGTAGATATTATTGAAAAGCACGAGGCTGAGGTAGATGGTTTTGTTATTTTACACGGAACCGACACCATGGCGTATACGTCCTCCGCCTTGAGTTTTATGGTTCAGAACCTTGAGAAACCGATTGTTATTACCGGATCACAGCTGCCGGTGGGGGTGTTGCGATCTGATGGAAAAGAGAACCTCTTAGCCGCGATGGAAATTGCCGGCAAAAAAGATCTTGAAGGAAATCCCTTGCTTAAAGAGGTCGCTGTTTTTTTTCAATCAAAACTGTTTCGAGGAAACCGCGTATCGAAGGTTTCGGCCCATCAATTCGATGCCTTTGACTCCCCAAATTATCCTTTGTTGGGATTTGCGGGGGTTGAAATTGAAATAGATTCTTCAAGGAGCAAATCAAGAAACGAGGACCCAAAGGTGTTTTCCCGAAACCTGGACGTTCGAGTGGGACTATTAAAGCTCTATCCTGGGATTCACTTAAACTCATATGCTTCGATATTCACGGTTGAAAACCATCGTGCGGTCATCGTAGAAGCCTTTGGGTCGGGAAATACGCCGAACGACGAATCGTTCACTGAAATCCTTTCATCGTATGTGTTGCAAGGAGGCATTATTGCCTACATAACTCAGTGCACCAGTGGAAGTGTTTTGCCTGGAAAATATGCTTCAGGACATCTTATGGTAGAATTAGGTGCTTGGAACGGAAAAAACCTTACCACAGAGGCCGCATTGACCAAGATGATGTGGTTGCTTGGACAGGGATTAAATCCCACCAAGGATTGGTTTGAAAAATCCATTTGCGGCGAGAGCGACTAGCGCCTTCTCTTCGTTTTTGAATAATCTTCGTAATCCTCGATAACTTCTTGACTAATTGCCTCAGTGACCGAAATCGGAATGAAATCTACCTCGACGTTGGTTTTGTCGAGTCCGAAATCTTCTGCGGGCTTAAGCCCCGTTGACTTCACGAAACGGTATATCCTTATGCAAAGTTGCTGGAAGGGGGTTAAATAATTATCCGTTGAAATTCGAGAATTTATTACAACGAATTTGAAATCCACCGGGATGTTGCTGTTTCGCATTGATTCAAATACACTTTCATTGACCAATTCGCCTTTTTCCACCATTTTACAATGGATTTTGCGCATCATATACTCGGTTCGGTGTTCCTCCTTAAATCCGTATTGCAGATTTATGTAATAGGCCTCGCCGTCAATCAGTTCGTTGACCGAATAATGAACCCCCCAAGGCTCGTTCAGGATTTCAATGTGAAGAAACCAGGTAATGCCCGCTTTTCGTGGTTTTTTCCCAAACAAGGAGTGGTAAACGGTAACGTCCAATTTATCCGCAGAGGGGCTTCGCGTTGGAAAAACCAAATTCGTGGCTTCGAAAGGTATTCCTGGTTCTTTCTTAACTGCTTCCAATAAAGGAGTAACCGCTGTCATTGGTAGATACTCCGTAATGTTTTTCCTTAATTGCCGGGCTTTGTAATAAAAGAAAAGCAAAGCAAAAAAGGAACTTGCCAATGCGAGTGTAAACCAACCTCCATGAACGACTTTGCCTAAGTTTGAAAACAGAAAGACGAATTCTATGGCCATAAAAAACAAAAAAACCAACCCATAAAAATGCCTTATTCGAGAACTCGACAAGTATAATAACACCATTAACAGCAAAGAGGTCATCACCATGTTAATGGTAATAGCCAAACCATAGGCGCTCTCCATTTTTTCCGATTTGCCAAAAAACCAAATCACCAATAAACAGCCTAACATCAATACCCAGTTGATGAAGGGGATGTAAATTTGTCCTTGATGGTCCGAAGGAAACTTCACCTTAAGATTCGTCCATAGTTTTAATTTTATCGCTTCATTCATCAATGTGAACACCCCTGTTATCAAAGCCTGAGATGCAATAATGGTAGCAGAAGTCGCTAATATTACAGCGAAAATCAATTGATTCTCGGGAACCATACTGTAAAAAACCGTAGCGCCTTTGGACAAAGAGAATCCCTCTGAGGTACACAAAGCAGCTTGCCCCAAGTAATGTAAAACAAGTACTGATGAAATCACTCCCCAGCTGATGCGAATGTTTCCTTTACCGCAATGACCCAAATCGGAATACAAGGCTTCGGCACCGGTAGTACACAAGAAAACCGCGCCCAAAGCGGCAAATCCTCCTGGAACATTGCTCACAAAATTAATCGCTTCCAAGGGGTTAAATGCCGCCAACACCTCCGGATTCTTACCCAAATTAATCACTCCTAAATAGGCAAGGTATCCAAACCAAACCAGCATAATTGGACCGAAAGCCTTTCCTATTATAACCGTCCCGAATTGCTGAATGGAAAACAGAGCAATGATAATTCCAACAACAATAGGAATAATAGGAACTTCGGGATTGATGTTGTTGATTCCTTCAACGGCGGAGGAAATGGAAATGGCGGGTGTAATGAAACCATCCGCAAGAAGTGTGGCACAACCAATGAGTGCGGGTATAACAATCCATTTCGCCTTCTTTTCTTTCAACAAAGCATACAAAGCGAAAATCCCCCCTTCTCCTTTGTTGTCGGCATTTAATGCGAAATAAATGTATTTGATAGTGGCCAAAAGGATCAGTGTCCATATAACGCATGACAAACCACCCACCACAAAATCGCGACTCAAGTGGGATCCTTGTCCGGTAATCGCCTGAAAAACGTAAAGCGGCGAGGTGCCGATGTCGCCAAAAACGATACCAATGGTAATGAGGACGCCAGCAAAAGAGATTTTATGATAAGAACCCGACATGGAAAAAAATTTCGCTAATTTATAGGAAAATGTGCTTATACAAACTGAAATTCAGGAAATTATTTAGGTGCCCTGGGAAGTGTTTTGCAACACCGAAAAATTCAAATACCTTTGCGCTCCGTTGGAGAGGTGTCCGAGTGGTTGAAGGAGCACGCCTGGAAAGTGTGTATACGCCAAAAGTGTATCGAGGGTTCGAATCCCTCTCTCTCCGCCAAAGCCATCAAAAGCTAGCCGAAAGGCTGGCTTTTTTGCTTTTAGACCGGTGGGAAAGCTTGCTTTAACAACGGGAAAAAATCAAAAAAGAAAGGTTGCGACATCGGAGCAAACTGGCTTTTTACTTGTTTTGAAGCATCCCTGGGTGCGGGTTTAAACCCGCACCCAGGGATAAACCCACAAGACACGAATAACGAGCAAACTCCATTTTATTTACTTTTTTTAACCTTTAAGTTAAAATTTTGGTTGGTTAATTTAAACTATAGGTTTACATTTGTGTTTTATTTATAAACCTTTAAGTTATGAATAATTTTAAAAAAACGCTTATGCCAAAGCAACTGGATGAATTAATCCAGTCCTACACCGCAGGCAATCATTCGATTAAGTTATCCGTTGGATGGATTCAATCTACACGGTCGGCATTGGGCATGTCCTTAAGGCAACTTGCTCATCGCATTGGAATATCGGCAAGTGCGCTTACTCATTTTGAAAAAAGGGAGCAAACCGAGGCTATTTCATTAGCTACCTTGAAAAAAGCGGCAAACGCCATGGATATGGAACTGGTATACTATTTTAAACCCAAGAGTGGGTCTTTAAAAAACACCATCTCAATACAAGCAAAGAAGAAGGCGCAGGAAATTTTAATCCAATCGAATCAAACCATGCGATTAGAGGGCCAAGATACGGATCAAGATAGCCAAAATCACGAGTTAGAAAGACTGACAAGAGAACTCGCTGATAACATGCCAAAAAGCTTATGGGATTAATTCTTAACTACCAAGATGGTCAAACGCCGTTGGATCCCGATCAGATTGATGGGTTGAAAATCAAAACCATTGCTACGCAAAAGCAGTTGAATGAATTCGAGCAAGCGAATATCAATGAGGCATTATTGTGGATTCACTCAAAACGAAAAATCACCGACGTGCTTACCGAAGACTTCATAGTACAACTTCATCAACGCATGTTCGGTATCGTATGGCGCTGGGCAGGTCAATTCAGGAAATCACAAACCAATATTGGCGTGGATTGGGTTAAAATTCCCATGGACCTTAGGGGGCTCATCGATGACACCACCTTTTGGATAAAACATGAGACTTATGCCCCTGAAGAAATTACACTACGATTTAAGCATCGTTTAGTATCCATTCATTGCTTTCCCAATGGCAACGGGAGGCATTCTCGAATTATGGCAGATTTGATGGCGGCACAGGTCTTTGGACTTGAAAAGTTTTCTTGGGGACGCCACGCCTTGGTTGAATCTTCCGAACAACGAAAAACGTATTTGAAGGCCTTGAAAATGGCCGATCTTGGAGATTATTCTCCACTCATGCGCTTTGCACGCTCGTAATCTATAAGGTCCCGTTGAAGGATAACACCAATTGTCGGTAGAGAATTATTTCACCAGCGTGCGTAAAAACAGCACTTCACTTTCCAGGCTTTGAATGCGCTGCTCGTATTGTTCGATGAGTTTTTCTGGAATGGCAATGTGGTTGATGCCAATGTTCCCTTCTTGGGTGCAATTGTTGAAAATGTTTTTGTGATCAAAACCTAAGACTTCCATGGGCTCAATGCCCAAAATGCTTGAAATTTCGTTGAGGCGGTTAATAGTCAGTTGTGTTTCTCCGGATTCTATTTTCGAATAGGCCCGTGTGCTCAAGCCTAGCTGCGTTGCCATGTGCTCTTGGGTATAGTTCTTTAACTCCCGCAATTGCTTAATCTTAATTTCTGGTTGCTGAATCATAAAAACACGAATTAATAGTTCAAAAATAAAATTAATAGTGCGGTTTCATGATGTTTTAAGAAATATTTTTTTAACCTTCAACGGTAATTTTGTAGAAACATAAATGTACTGTCAATGAACCTACTTAAGAAAATCATGTATCCATGCTTAATAATAGGAGCCACACTAGTTTCTCTTTCGTTTTCGGAAAGCCATAAAAAAGAAAACACAAAAGAAGAGTTGTGTTATGATTTCTACATTAAATGCAAGGGGTCCAATCAATTCACAGAAACGGTTAAAGCAAAAAGCCTTTCCGTTGCTAAAACCATGTTAACCAACCGTTACCCCTCGTGCACTGTTCAAACCAAATCAACCAACGGACATAAGTGTGATTAACTTAACTTTTTAAATGTCATTTTTAATATTCTCATTCAATCATGTTTAAAAAACAATTTCTCTACGCTTTATTTACTCAGTTTATAATCCTGCCATTAGCCTTCAGTCAAAGTGTCTATTTCCAAAATGCCCTAACTAAAAAAGATAACCTTTGGTATTACGGCGATGCCGTGTACACCGGTGAGGTAATTACTTTGAGTCAGGATCAAATTGAAACAAGATATAGTGTTGAAAAAGGTGTTCCGAGCGGATGGTTTACCAAGTACTTTTTAGATTACGCTTTCAAAAAATCAAACTACAAAGACACTTCGGAAATCAGGCGATTAAACCAAGAAATTGTCATTGAAAATAATAAATTAAACTCGTTAATCAAAGACTCCTTGTCGGCATATAACGAACTTATATCTTACATCAATAATGAAATCGGGGGAGATAAAAAACTTCAAAAGCTTGAAGAAAAAAAACAAGCAAATAAATTAAACGAAAAGCAAAAAATATTGATAGATGATTTTATATACAAGCAAACCTCATGGAAAAATTTAGCATCATATGTCAGACTTCAGAAAATACGTATAGAACTCACACATGACAAATTAAAAAATGAAGAGGCAAAACCGGTGGTGACCCCAAAAATTGCCGAGCAATATGAACAGGTTAATTTGATCAAAACCGGCTCCTATAAATCGTACTTTAACAATGGTAGGCTTAAATCAGAAGGTTCGTTCCTAAATGGATTATACAATGGGGCTTGGACTTATTATTATTCAAATGGTAATGTTCAGGCAAAAGGTTCATATGTTTTAGGCGACGGGACAGATATTTCGGAAGCATCCGGTTTGCCCCTTAACGGTAGGGATGGGCTTTGGATAATCTATCTTGATAATGGAAAAATAAGCCAAGAATCAAACTTCCTAAAAGGAAAACGTAATGGAATATTTAAAGATTACAATAATGTTGGAATTTTAACGGAAGAATCTTATTTTAAGAATGAAGTTTTTGATGGAGAAAGGAAATTATATTATGATTCTGGAAAATTAGAAATGACTGTTTTATACAATAACGGCCTGTTAAATGGTTTAGCGACAACACTTTATGAAAACGGAAACACAAAAGAACTAAGCACATATACGAAAGGAAATAAAGACGGTGTTTCGAAGCTTTTCTTTGAAAATGGGAAAATTCAATTTGAAGCGGTTTTTAAGAATGGCCAACAACATGGCCCCTTTACTTCTTACTACAAGAATGGAAATATACAGCATAAAGGAAAAATTGATACGAACTCCTTAGCTGAATCTCATTTGATTGGAGAAATATATTCTTATAATGAGGATGGAACGCTTAAAACTAAAATAATGGCGTATAAAGATGGCCGAACCGAAGATTTAACGCCTAAACCTTCTTCTAGCCTATCAAAAACGGAAATGTCAAAATCTTACAAATGCCGCTGCTGTAAATCCATTATCAATGGAGTATATAATGCCACGAGTGAACAAGGCGAAGAGTTAAGTGAACTATTGCTTGATTTTAGTTTAGGTATTTATGACGTCGGGGGTGAATTATTAAAAAAAGCGTACCCATCTTTTTACAGTTTTCTCAGGAACCAATATCCTTTTTGCTCAATGAAGTGCTCCAAAGTTTGCGGAAAATAGTGCAAATGCATTTGATGAATACGCATCTGCTATTGGGAAAATGTATTACCCCCCCTCACCACCTCCGCCGTGGCTTCCCAGTGGGCCATGTGACCCGCGTTGGGGAGGATGATAATCTCTGGTGCCGCTTGTCCTGCTGCGGGCCTTAAGCGTTGGTGCAACTCCTCAACGCTCACCAAACGGTCGAGCGCTCCGTGAATGAATCGAACCTTACTCGGGTTTTCCATTACCCACGACGTGTAATCCCTGCGTGTGCGCATAGCCAAGGCCGCATAGGCAATCGCTTCCGAGGTCATGGCCTTCGCCTCTTGTTTCAAGGCCGCTATTTCCTTTTGATAAGCCTCTGGCTGTGCAAATAAGTTAGGAATAGCTTCATTAATAAAAAGTTCCTTACCGGTATATGCGATTCGGGCTACCCGCAGGCGATCGGCCTGTTTGGCCTCACCATCGGCCCAACAATTCGAGTTTAACAAGGTAACGTGACTTGGCTTCGAAATGCCTTTCGGGGTGTTGGCAAATAGCTCCAAGGCGACATAGCCGCCCATGCTGTGTCCTACGATACGGTATTGGGTTGGATTAATTTTGGAAATGACCTTGGCCACCTCATCGGCCATAAATTTCATGGATGGAGCTTCGCTGGGATCGGACACGGGAGATTTTCCATGGCCCGGAAGGTCGATAAGTAGCTTGGTTCCTGGGAGTTCGGTTAAATTCAGGGGTTCCCACATGGAGGAAGACTCTAAAAACCCATGCAAAAAAACCGTGAGCGGTCCTTCGCCGAATAATTCGTAATGCAGCCCCTTAGCCACGGTTCATCAACTCCTCAATTTCCTCCGCTTCTAAGGGAATGTTGCGCATCAAATTGTGTGGCGAACCGTTTGCCTGAACCATCACGTCATCTTCTAAGCGAATCCCTAAGCCTTCCGCAGGAATATAAATCCCTGGTTCTACGGTAAACACCATGTTGGCTTGAATTGGTTCATGCCAGAGGCCCACATCGTGGGTGTCTAAGCCCAGGAAATGCGATGTTCCATGCATGAAATATTTCTTGTACGC
>Ga0209770_10001780_pt1 | contig 10990 bp, 7 predicted proteins | sample LauGreSu1BDMLBDD_2_FD_187572 | JGI IMG/M metagenome (GOLD analysis project Ga0209770, IMG submission 187572) | Freshwater lake microbial communities from Lake Michigan, USA - Su13.BD.MLB.DD (SPAdes) (version 2) | ecosystem: Environmental > Aquatic > Freshwater > Lake | place: Lake Michigan, USA...
AAGGGGTCAACTGAACATGAGTCAAAAACTCAATGTCGCGGCGACCTCGCTGGGCGGAGAGATAGGAACTTTGTGGAATACCAAAATCTTTCATCTCAACGATTCGATTTTCATCAACGGCGAGGTTATCCAGCGCCCCAGCCCAGTGACTCTGGGGATGATGCTAACGGCCCTGCTTATTCTCATCCTCGGCGGCCTGCTCTCCGCCGCCTCCAGTCGCTGGATCCGATCCCGCCTCAGCGCTCGGTTTTCGTTGGATGCGAATACCGGGGCCATCATTCAAAAGTTCAGCAACGCCTTTCTTCTCGTTTGTGTTAGCCTTGTCGCGCTGGCGGTGGTGAAGATTCCCCTCACCATTTTCGCCCTGCTTGGGGGCGCGACCGCGATCGCCGTGGGATTTGGTTCCCAGCAACTCGTCAACAATCTGATCAGCGGCATCATCCTCCTTTTTGAGCGCCCGATTCGCATCGGCGACATCATCGATGTGGGCGCCTATGCCGGAACAGTGACCTCAATCGGCACCCGTTGCTCGCAACTCCGTCGCGCCGACGGCGTGGAAATCCTCATTCCGAACAGCATTATCCTTCAAGGCACCGTGGTGAACTGGACCCTCACCGACAGTCACGTCCGGCAGGAAATCCTCGTTGGAATCAGTTACACTTCCCCGGTCGAGAAGGCCCTGGAAATCATTGCCCAGATCGCCAAATCGCATCCGGATGTTTTAAAAAACGGCGATACAAACGTGTTTTTTCACGACTTTGGCGCTGACTCCATCGTTCTCCGCCTACTTTACTGGGTCGATAAACAAGTTATTGGAACGGCCAATCGCGTACCGAGCGAGCTGAGGCTCTCGATTTACAATGCGTTGAGTGCCGCCGGCATCAGCCTGGCATTTCCCCAACGAGACATCCATCTCGCCACGGCAACGCCGATTTCCGTGCAGGTTCTGCCGCCCGCAGCTCATTAAAAACACCTTTCAACGCAACGAATGTTTGCAGGAGGCCGCAGGTTTTTCATATAAACGTACAAATGCCAAAGACGAGCGCCGCTGTAACTCAGGCCGATTATATCAAGGCCTACCGCATTATGCTTCTGTCCCGTGTGCTGGAGGAAAAGCTGGCGAGCCTCTATCGGGCGGGAATGATCAAAGGCGGTGTCTTTCTCGGTCGCGGACAGGAAGCCTTGAGTGTCTCAGTCGGCATTCACCTCCATCGTGGCGATATCTTTGCCCCCCTCATCCGCGATCAGGCCGGCCGCTTGGCATTCGGTGACACCGTTCTCGATACGCTCCGCACCTATCTCGGTTCTCAGCTCGGCTCCATGCGGGGAAGGGACGGGAATATCCACCGCGGGCGTCCCCGCGATGGCTACTACGCCATGATTAGCCATCTGGGCGCGATGATCCCAGCCGTCTCCGGCGCCCTGTTTGCTCGGCGCCTCAAGGGCGAGAGTGGCGTCGTTGGCGCGACCTGCATCGGAGATGGAGGCACATCGACCGGAGCTTTTCACGAAGGCCTCAACGCCGCCGCTGTGGAAAAGCTCCCCCTCGTCGTCGTGGTGGCCAATAACCAGTATGCCTACTCTACCCCGAATTCCCGCCAATACGCTTGTGCGGATCTCTTGGATAAGGCTGCTGGATACGGAGTGGTCGGCCACAAGGCGGATGGAACAAATCTTTTGGATTGCCTGCAAACGCTTCGCCGTGCAGTTCAGAACGCCCGCGAGGGTGGCGGCCCCCAACTCGTCGTCGCCGACCTTTTACGCCTCGTCGGCCATGGCGAGCATGATGATGGTCAATACGTCGATCCCAAATTGAAAGCTTCTCCGCTCGGTGGAGACTGCCTCGCCATTGCCGAACACCACATCCTCGAGCAAAAGTGGGCAACCGCAGAGGAACACGCGTCTTGGCGCAGCGAGGTCGAGACGGAAGTCAACTCCACCGCTGACCGCGTCCGCCGCGAACCAACACCCGATCCCGAAGAGGACGACTGGGCGGCGCTCTCCTGTCCGGAATACCGTGAGCATTACGCCACATCATGATCACTTATCTAGAAGCCATTCGCCTTGCTCAACAGAAGGCCCTCGCCACCGACCCCCGGGTTTTTCTCTACGGCCAGGATATCGGAAGCTTTGGCGGCGCATTCAAAGCCACCAAGAATCTCTCCAAAGAATTTCCGGGTCGCGTTTTTGATGCCCCGCTGAGTGAGGACGCCATCGTTGGGATGGCGATAGGCGCAGCGATCGAAGGCATGCGCCCGATCGTGGAAATGCAGTTTGCGGATTTTTCCACCTGCGGACTCAACCAAATCGTGAATCACGCAGCGACCCTGTATTACAGAACGGGTGTTCCCTGCCCGATCGTGGTACGCCTTCCCTCTGGAGGCACCTCCGGCGGCGGACCCTTTCATAGCCAAAGCATGGAGGCGCTCTATGCCCACTATCCCGGTCTGGTCGTCCTGACTCCAGCCACGGTCGAGGACGCCTATACCATGCTGTTTGATGCCGTCGCTCTCGATGATCCGGTCATCTTCTGCGAGCACAAGTTCCTTTATAACCATCTCAAAGCCGACGCACTTCCCGAGACATCGCTCCCGATCGGCAAGGCGCGTTTGGCGCGGGCGGGTCGCGATGCCACGATCGTCACCCACGGCGCCATGCTCCATGAATCTCTCGCCGCCGCAACGGAACTCGCCGAGGATGGATTCGAACTCGAGATTGTCGACCTCCGCAGCGTTAAGCCACTCGACACAGATACGATTTTGGCCTCCGTGGCCCGAACCGGCCGTCTCCTTTGCGTGAGCGAAGAATGGCCTTGGGGCGGTGTCACCGCCGAAGTCATTGCCCGCGTTTCCGCTGAGGGCTTCGGTCTCTTAGACGTCGCACCCATGCGTGTGAACGCAAAAGACACCCCAGTCCCCTACCATCCCGATCTTTGGTCCGTCCACCGCCCGACCGCATCCACCATAGCCGCCGCAGCCCGGCGCCTGCTACTTAGCTGAACCACCATGGCACTCGTACCCATTCAAATGCCCCAACTCGGCGAATCCATCGCCGAGGCCACCATCGTCCGCATACTCCATCAAGAAGGCGACACCGTGCAGGCGGATGCTGACATCATCGAGGTCGAGACCAACAAGGCCATGATGGCGGTCACGGCCTCCTGCAGCGGCCAACTCGTCAGCATCACGGCTGAAGCTGGTATCAGCTATCCCGTCGGCGCCATTTTGGGCCACATCGAAGTGACCAGCGAGGAAGCCGCTCGCCTTGGCCTCGATACTGAGGAATCACCCAAACACAAACCGGAGAAAAAACGACCCTCCGCACCACCGAAGCCTCAGACCGTGGAGCCGACTGTCCCCGGGGGACTGCCAGTGCCTGCTCATGCCGGCGGTGTAAGTTATCTTTCCCCGCGCATGAAAGCGCGCATGGTCGAGCTCGGCCTCCGATCCTCGGATCTCGCTGGCATCCCCGGCAGCGGTGCAGGGGGACGGGTCACCATCGAAGACCTTGAGCGCTTCATGGGCAGCATCGAGAACAACAAAATCACACCTGCCTCGCCCATGCGAAAAGCCGTGGCCGATGCAATGATCCGCAGTTGGTCGCGTCCGCTAGCCACTGTTTGCCGGCCGATCAATCTCGACAATCTTCTCACCCACCGCAAAAGCCATCCCTCGAAGCCCGGCCCAGCCCTTTACGCCCTTCGCGCGCTTGCGATCGCGCTCGGCGAGAACAGCGCCCCTGCCGGCCGCCTGATCGGTGACCGCATCGTTCATCCGCCCTCCGTCGATATCGGCTTCGCTGTGGAAGCGGAGGATGGCGTTCTTGTGCCGGTGATTCGGAATGCCGACCAATTCCCACTCGATGATCTCGTTTCCCGCTACAACCGACTCGTCGAATTGGCCCGGCAACGTCGCCTCCCAGCGAACGATACCGGCGGATCAATCGCCACCATCACCAATTACGGCACATTCGGGCTCACTCTGGCCACTCCTATTCCCCTCCCCGAGCAGACCATCCTTCTCGGTATGGGCGCGGGACAAACAGTGCCATCGTGGGACGCCACGCAGGAAAAATTTGTTCCCGTCATTGAAGCCCAGTTCACTCTCAGCTTCGACCACCGCGTGATCGATGGCGGCGCAGCCGGGCGACTCCTGAAGCGCATTGCGGAGCTACTGGAAGCCCCAGAAACGCTCTAGTTTTTTTGACGACACCGAAAATCCCGGCGATGAGATCTTCGCTTGCCGCTCATGTGTTGCCCTTCGCCTTGTTCATAGGCGCGCTCGCGTTGCTTCCGTTGGTGAGGATTTTTGGAGGCGACTCGATCTGGGCCCATTTTCCGGAACAGGGGATTTATCCACTGCAAACCCTGCTATGCGGGGCTGCCCTTCTTTATTTTTGGAAAGCTTATTCTTGGGGGAAGCGGCAGGGTTACTTGTTTGCGGCAGTCACAGGACTTGCCGTGCTCGGCTTATGGATCGCGCCTCAGGTGCTGTTTGGTTTCCCTCCCCGCTTGAAGGGATTTGATCCCACCCTATTCGAATCGAGCCCGTTTCTTTACTGGACGTCCGTGCTGGCCCGCTTCGCGCGCCTGGTGATTGTTGTTCCGGTTTTGGAGGAGCTCTTCTGGCGCGGATTTTTGATGCGTTTTTTGATCAAGGAGGATTTCACCAATGTTCCGATTGGCGCCTTCCAATGGCGCTCCTTTTTTATCGTGGCGCTGGCTTTCATGTTGGTTCACCAAGCAGCGGATTGGCCCGCCGCCCTCCTGTGCGGCATCGCCTACAACCTCGTGGCAGTCCGTACGGGCAGTCTCTCGGCTTGCATTCTGGCCCACGCGGTCACCAATCTCGGCTTGGGCATTTACATTATGTCCACCCGCCAATGGGGATTTTGGTAAATCATGAAAATCGGACTCGCACAGATCAACTCGACCGTCGGTGACCTCACCGGCAACGCACGTAAGATTAAGGATGCCTGCCGCTCCCTTGAGCGCCGTGGAGCGGAAATCATTCTGACCCCAGAGCTCGTTCTCACTGGGTATCCCCCGCAAGATTTGCTTTTCCAATCGGACTTTGTCCCAGCAAGCCTGCGGGCGCTGGAGGAAATCCACAGTGCCACGGGCTCCGCAACGTGGATCGTGGGTTGCGTGCAGTGGAATCCCTCCCCGGAAGGAAAGCCCCTCTTCAACGCCGCCGCCGTACTGGAGCAGGGAAAACCGATCCGCTGGGTTTATAAAACTTTGCTGCCGACCTATGATGTCTTCAATGAGGCCCGGTATTTCCAACCCGGACCGCGCCCTTCGGCGCTGGAAATCCATGGTCGTCTTTTCGGAGTCACGATCTGCGAAGATGTCTGGCCTGCCGAATATCTGCCTCGCCCACTCTACGGATGCGATCCCGTTAGAATCCTTGTGGATGCTGGTGCGGAAGCCATTTTAAATCTCAGTGCTTCACCGTTTCAGATCGGCAAGCCTACCCGCCGAGCGGAGATGCTAAGATCTCAAGCCCAGAAAAACAAAATCCCCTTCTACTACTGCAATGCCGTAGGCGGGAATGACCAACTGGTCTTTGACGGATACTCCTTCGCCATCGGGGCCGATGGAAAGAACCTGAAAAGCGCACCCGGTTTTGTGGAGGCAGAACTGCTAGTTGACGAATCGCCGTGCCAGAAACCCGAGCCTTCAACAGACATGGGTGACCTTCGAAGTGCTCTGGTGCTGGGCTTACGGGACTACGCCTCCAAGTGCGGATTCCGCTCCGCCGTGCTGGGCCTGAGCGGAGGCATAGACAGCGCCGTGACAGCCTGCATCGCCGTCGAGGCCTTGGGCGCGGACAAAGTCACCGGCATCGCAATGCCATCCCCGTATTCTTCGTCCCATAGCTTGGAGGACGCCGCCGCTCTTGCCCACAATTTGGGCATCACCTACCACACTATTCCCATCGCGGATAGCTTCGAGGCCTTTAAAAAGCAGATGCGACCCGTTTTTGAGGGCCTCCCCGAAGATACGACCGAGGAAAATATGCAGGCGCGCCTTCGTGGACTCACGCTCATGTCCCTTTCGAACAAGTTCGGCCATCTACTTCTCACCACCGGCAACAAAAGCGAATTGGCGGTCGGCTATTGCACACTCTACGGAGACATGTGCGGCGGTCTCGCCGTGATCTCCGATGTTCCAAAAACGATGGTTTACGCGTTAGCGGAGTTTTTGAATCTCAATTCAGAAATCATTCCCCGCAGAACCATCGAGAAGCCACCGAGTGCCGAACTTCGTCACGACCAAACAGACCAAGACACCCTGCCTCCCTATGAAACACTGGATGCCATCCTCCGGCTTTACGTTGAAGAAAACCTAGGCGTGCAAGCCATCGTGGCGCAGGGATTCGATGCCCAAACCGTTCAATGGGTGACACGCAAGGTGGACTTCAATGAATACAAACGCGAGCAGGCTGCACCAGGTCTACGTGTTACCAGTCGGGCATTCGGAATCGGTCGCCGAATGCCCATCGCTCAAAGGTTCCTGAGGGCCTAGGCCTCAGTCAGACGGCTTTGAAAATCAGGAGATCGACGGAATGGAAACGGCGACATCCGTGTCAGCGCAATAGTCGACTCCATCGAGACCGAATCCGAAAAGCTTGAGAAAGTTCGCCTGATAACCGGCAAAATCCGCCAACTCGGGGAAGTTTTCCGTATTCACCGCAGACCAGCGCTCGCTGATGAGATTTTGCACACCATCCGCCATTTCCCAATCATCCAATCGGATGCGCCCAGCCTCGTCGGGTTGGGGATTTCCACTGCTCAAACGATCCCGGAAAAGACGATCCATCTGCTCGATGCATTCTTCATGCGACCCGGCGGCCTTCATGATTTTATAGAGAAGAGAAATATAGAGTGGAACGACTGGGATGGCTGAACTGGCTTGCGTGACAAGCGCCTTGTTGACGGATATCCAAGCCTTCCCGCCGAGCGGCGAGAGCTTTTGATCGAGGGCCTTCTGCGCACGCTCGAGATCGAGTTTGGCTTGGCCGATGGTGCCGTTCTTGTAGATAGGCCACGTGAGCACGGGTCCGATGTAGGAATAAGCGAGCGTCTGAACACCAGGCGCAAGGGCGTTTGCCGATGCAAGGGCCTCCATCCACATCTCCCAATCCTCGCCGCCCATCACCGCCACGGTTTGCGCGATTTCATCCTCGTTGGCTGGATCAATCGTAATCTCGTTCACCACGCCGTTCCCGGTATTGAGGTTTTTATTTGTGTAAGATTCGCCAATCGGCTTGAGCACAGATTTCAAAACCTCGTCGGTTTTGGGATGCGTGCGACGCGGGGAAGCTAGGCTGTAAATCACGCAATCCACTTGTCCCAGATCCTTCTTGATGGCGGCAATGACCTCCGACTTCATGGCATCGGAAAAGGCGTCGCCATTGAAGGAACGGGAGTAAAGTCCGGCAGCGGTGGCCTCGCGCTCGAATGCGGCCGAATTATACCACCCGGCTGTCGCGGTGCGGTCACCCTCACTCGGCCTCTCAAAGAAAACACCGACTGTCGCGGCATTTGAACCGAACGCGGCGGCGATCCTAGAAGCCAGCCCGTATCCGGTGGATGAGCCAATCACGAGCACCTTCTTGGGACCGTTGGCAATAGGCCCTCGGTTTTTCACCACGGCAATTTGTTCAGCGACATGTTTGGCACATCCTTCCGGATGAGCTGTGGTGCAAATAAATCCACGGATTTTGGGAGCGACAACCATAAGACCTTGGATTGTGCCCACTGGAATCGAAACGCTCAACTTTTTTGTGCAATACCGATTCCGGGCAACGGGGCAAAGTGAACCCCGCTCTTTAACCCAAATCCAGCGGAATTAACCACAGAGGACACAGAGAGCACAGAGGGTGAATGAATTAGAGCGAATCCAATTGGATCGTTTTGTGGGATTCGCCGCTTTCGGAAACCGCTCTTGTTAATACTGTAAATTGATTCACTACGCTCACCCTTTGGGCTGCATTCGGCAGTCGTTCTACGCTACGCTTCGAATCTGTCCTCCTGTCTAAAAATCTGTTTTCGGGATTAAATCTTGGCCGAGGGGCAAATATCATTCAACTCACACTGGGCGCAATCCGGCTTGCGCGCAGGGCAACGGCGGCGACCGTGAAAGATCAGGCAGTGGCTGAAATCGGTCCAAAATGAGCGCGGAAAAAGTTTGATGAGATCCTGCTCGATGCGGATCGGGTCCGTGAATTTCGTGAGCCCTAAGCGCTGGGATAAACGGGAAACGTGGGTGTCCACGACGATCCCTTCGTTTTTAGAAAACGCATTACCAAGCACAACATTCGCCGTCTTGCGCCCGACCCCTGGGAGGGCGGCAAGCGACTCCAACGTGGAGGGCACCTCTCCTCCGTGCCTCTCCAATAGAGCCGTTGCCATGGCGCGGATATTTTTGGATTTGTTGCGGTAAAACCCCGTCGAACGAATCAGCCCCTCCATTTCCTCCTGCGAAATAGCGGCGTAATCCGCCGCAGTCGGGCAGCGCCGAAAGAGCCCCGGGGTCACCATATTGACCCGCTTGTCGGTGCACTGAGCAGAGAGAATCGTCGCGACCAGCAACTCCAGAGGATTGGAATACACCAATTCGCAATGGGCATCAGGATAGATGGCCGGGAGGCGCTTCAGAAGCTCCGCCGCGCGCTCCCTTTTATTCACGATCCAGCGAGAGCTTGGGCACGCTCCTTGGCTTGCGGAGCGATTTTGTCGTTTGGAAAGTCCTTCACGATTTGGTCATACGAAGCCTTGGCGCGGCTGAGTTGCTGGGCTTTGAACTTCGGATCGGCGCTGGCGGCAGCCTGTTGCTCCATGAGTTGGGCCCCCTCCCAGAGACCGGGAACAGCGGCGGCAGGAACGCCCGAGTAGAACTGAGGGATCTTCATGAAGAAATCCACCGCAGATGCGCGTGCCTCTTCTTTTTTCTTGGGATCCGATTCCTTGTCCGACTTGTCCTTCATGATGTAGCCATAGAGGAGGAAGGAATTTGCGCGAAGCTCGGCGGTGGCATTCTGGGCGCGGATGATTGTTCCAAGCAACTTGATGGCATCATCAGCCTTGTCTGCCGCACGGAGCGACTGGGCAATACCATAATTCGCCTCTAGGACTTTGGGCGACCAAGGGTAAAGAACTTTCAACTGCTCAAACAATTGTCCTGATTCCGCTGTTTGCTTACGTTCTTGGGCGACACGGCCCTTTCCAAAGAGGGCTGTGGCCTGGGCCTCCTGCACCGCTGTGGGAGCCGCAGTCGGTTTGACGCCTTCAGGGATCGGGTAATCGGTCGTCAACTTCTCAAAGACAGCCTGAGCTTCATCCACCTTGCCATTCTCGATGAGTGCGAGTCCATAGATGTCCAGATCCTTAGGGCTATAAACCACAGAGGCATTGTAGGCCTCGCCCATCTTGGCAAGGGCACGAGGTTTATCTTTTTCCGAGATGAAAGCGGCTAACGTAAAGAGAATCTTGCTCTTCGCGCCGGGATCGGATGTTTTCTCCGCGACCTCTTGAAAGTAAGTTTCCACGTCGGCATCCGACCTGAGTGAGGAGCGGATCAAAGTACGTTGGCAAGTTAGAAGCGATTGAAGACCAGCCACGATGTCTGCACTCTGAGGATAGGCGGCAATCAACTTCTCCAAGGAAGCCACGGAGGCATCGATGGATGCTTTCCACTTCTCACGATCTTCGGGCTTGAGTGAGCTGTAATTCGTCGCCAAGCGGTCGGCCTGCGCGCGCTGGAGTTCCGCGATTTTCACCAACGAACCGGGCGAGTTCGGGTTTTCCGGATACTTTTCCACAAGCTCGGAGTAGGCCGCGAGAGCCTCATCGGGCTTTCCTCCCACAATGGCGTTCTGCGCGATGCTGTTGAAGGCGTAGAAGACTTTATCATCCTTCGGGTATTTCTCGATGAATTCGCGCATGAGCTTCGTCACCTCATCCGGCTTTTTATCCGTGGAAAAAACCTGCGCTCGAGAGAAGTAGGTGAACGGAGCCGGGGAGGAATCGGGGAACTTCTCGACGACCTGTGCCAGAGTGGCTAGACCAACCTCTTTCTGGCCAATGGCGACCTGTGCATTGCCCAGAGCAAATGTCGCCAGAGGCAGCAAGACATGGTCGGCGTTCGCTTTGATGAACTCCTCAAACAAGGGAGCGGCACCGGCATTGTCCCCCTTCTGCTGCATACAAGCGGCAACCCAATAGCCCGATTCGGCACCCTGCGGCGTATCGCCATATTTTTCTTTGGTCAGCTTAAAGGCGGCGAGCGCCTCATCCCATCGGGCTGTGTCACGATAGATGGTGGCAATACCATATTGGGCAATCAGTCCGATATCCGGCGTCGGATTGCTTGCGATGGTGTCCGAGAAAGTCTTGAGGGCCTCGTCGTATTTCTTAAGGGCGACTTGGGCTTGGGCTTTTTGAGCCACGGATAATCCCGACAAACGCCCCTTCGGATACTGCTCGATCGACTCGTCAAAATACCGGATGGATTCCTCGTTTTTGCCTTGGCCGAGGTAGAGATTACCAATAAGAAACGGTAGGTTTTCGGCGATGGGTTTTCCTTTGTAAGAGGCTACAAACTCCTCGTAGCACTTGACTGCGGGAGCCTCCACACTTTGGACGGCATATCCCATCGTCTTGTAATATAGCGCCCGCATTTTTTCGTCTTCCGTTGTTAGGAATGGCGCAATGTGAGAAATGATCACCCGGGACTCGTTGTGTTTTCCCGAATTGAAAAAAATCTCTCCCACCTTGAGGAAGGCGGATGCCGTTTGATCCGGCTTCGCTGAGATTTCAGCGAGTCTTTTGGCTTCACGCTCGAGGTCCTTCTCAAGCTTCTTTTTGAGCACCATGTTTTTGGCGCGAAGAGCTTCAACGCGCTGCGGGCCGATCAACTTGATTTTTTCCTTTTGCATTTCCTCCACGTCCTCTTTGGGAAGAATCGCTAGGTAGAACTCGGCGG
>Ga0209770_10001781_pt1 | contig 10990 bp, 7 predicted proteins | sample LauGreSu1BDMLBDD_2_FD_187572 | JGI IMG/M metagenome (GOLD analysis project Ga0209770, IMG submission 187572) | Freshwater lake microbial communities from Lake Michigan, USA - Su13.BD.MLB.DD (SPAdes) (version 2) | ecosystem: Environmental > Aquatic > Freshwater > Lake | place: Lake Michigan, USA...
CCGGACGGCGGCACGCATAGCAGCGGCTTCCGGGGATCCCTCACCCGAGCGATCAACCAGTACGCAAAAAACAATTCGTTACTCAAAGACAAAGACGTCCCGATCACCGGCAACGATGTACTTGAAGGCCTCGCCGCCGTTGTGAGCGTGAAGCACCCCGACCCCCGCTTCGAATCCCAGACCAAAGTGAAGCTCATCTCGCCCGAGGTGGATGGCATCGTCGGCTCGATCAGCTACGAGGGATTAATGCTGCACTTCGACCAAAATCCGAATGTAGGCAAACGCATCATCGAAAAGTGCCTCATGGCCGCACGGGCCCGCGAAGCCGCACGCAAAGCGCGTGAGACAGTCCGCAAGGGCGCCCTCACCGGTGGCGGACTTCCCGGAAAACTCGCCGACTGCTCGGAGCGCGATCCCGATCTTACAGAACTCTACGTGGTCGAAGGCGACTCGGCCGGCGGTTCGGCCAAGCAAGGTCGCGATCGCCGATTCCAAGCGATCCTGCCGATTAAGGGTAAAATCATCAACGTCGAGAAAGCTCGCCTCGATAAGGTTCTTCAAAACACCGAAGTCCAAACGCTCATCACCGCGATCGGCACCGGCATCGGCATTGCCGCGACCGAGAAAGACCGCGAAGGCAGCTTCAATATTGAGAAACTACGCTACGGCCGGATCATCATCATGACCGATGCCGACGTGGACGGTTCGCATATTCGTACCCTCCTACTCACGTTCTTTTGCCGTCACATGACGGAACTCGTCAAACAAGGCAAAATCTATATCGCCCAGCCTCCGCTTTATCTCATCAAGCGCAAAAAACGTGAGGAATATGTAGATGACGACGCTCAGCTCAACAAGATCCTCATTGGCATTGGCGCCGACGAGGTGAAGATCAAAAACCTCGCTGACGGCAAAGTTTTCAACTCGACCCAACTCAAAGAAATCCTCGAACTCCTCGAGCGCTTTGCCAAATTCAGCGACGCCATCCGTCGTCATGGTGGCGACTTTGAGGAATACCTCGCCGAACGCGATCCCGCGACCGGCAAGTTGCCGACTTTCATGGTTAAGGTCCGCGAAGGCAACACCGAGTGGGCCAGCTACTTCCCAGGTGAAGCGCAGGTCCGCGAGTTCCACGAAGGCAACCGCGATTTGAACCTTTACGATGAGGCTCCCGAGCCCGTCGAAGGCGAATTCCCTTTCCCCGATGCACCCACGAAGTCGAAAAAGGAAAAGGTCGATCCCGCCAACCGCCGTCGCGCGAAGCTCATCGAACTCCACGAATCCACATCCGCTCAGAAGCTCATCGACGAACTCGCCAGAAAAGGCCTCAAAATCGAGCACTATTCGAGCAGCGACAACCCGATTTTTGAACTCGTCGAGGGCGAAGGTGAGAAGGCGGTTACGACGCCTCTCTTCGCGATTCCAGAGATCCTCACCCGGATCATTGAAATCGGCAAACGCGGCCTCTCGATCCAGCGATTCAAAGGTCTGGGAGAAATGAATCCGAAGCAACTCTTTGAGACGACCATGAATCCCGAGAAACGCAAGATGCTCAAAGTCAGCCTCAATGAGGATAATGCCGTCGAGGCCGACCGCATGTTTACCATTCTCATGGGCGACGTGGTCGAACCCCGCCGCCAATTCATCGAGGACAATGCGCTCAACGCTCGACTGGACGTTTGACAGGCGTGACTACGCGTGACTACATTGAGGAATGAAGAAAACAGTCAATTATCTGGACGACCTAGGGGAGGAATCCTCCTCGGTGTTGCAGGAAATTGCCGTGATGCCCGGAATTGGAGAGACGATCAGCGTGCGCTCCGCCAAAGCCCATTTATCGGCCTTGCTCGAACTGGCTGCGGGTGGACGCGAAATCACGATCACCAGTGGAGGCAAGCCGAAGGCCATGATCAGCGCCCTTCGCAAACCCAAACACGTTCCGTTCACAGGTACCAGCGAGCACCTCGCAAAAATGCCGCCTTGGCGCGGCGGTCCAACCGCAGACGAAATCATTCGGGAGGAGCGCGATTCGAGACCTTAGCTATGTATCTTGATAGCGCCATCATCGTTAAGTTGCTCGTTGCCGAACCCGATACCCCCTTTTTCCAAAACGCTCTGGTAGGAGAATTACTTTGCACATCGGAACTATCTATTACGGAAGTCGCCTCTGCTCTTGTTAGCAAAGAACGCCAGAATCTGATTACGGATTCGATGCGACGCGCGGCTTTGAATTTGTTCGATGATCGAGTCGCCTCGGGCCAAATGCTCATTCTACCCATCGACAACAAAACTTACACTCGCGCCCGGTTCCTTCTCGAAACATGCCATCCGGATGTCGCCTTAAGATCGCTTGATGCCATCCACATTGCCGCGTGCAACCAAGCGGCCGAGTTTCCCCTCTGCGCCACCGATAGCCGGATGCGCGCCGCCGCGACCAAACTTCACATTCCCGTCTTTCCCGAATCTTTGCCCAGCTAAAACATGTATACCCAAAACGAAAAAGTTGAACTCGTTAATGTGGCCGATGAAATGTCGAAGTCGTTTCTCGACTACTCGATGTCGGTCATTATTTCGCGCGCCCTTCCAGATGCCCGCGACGGCCTGAAACCCTCTCAGCGCCGAATTCTGTTTGCGATGAATGAACTCGGCGTTCAGCCGAACCGCAAACACCTCAAGTGCGCGAAAATCGTCGGTGAGACGATGGGTAACTACCACCCTCACGGCGACCAAGCGATCTACCCAACCCTCGTTCACATGGCGCAACCGTGGGCGATGCGCGAAATGCTCGTCGATGGACAAGGTAATTTCGGTTCCGTGGAAGGCGATCCACCCGCCTCGATGCGTTACACGGAAGCCCGTCTCCAACATCTCGGCGCCGCCCTCATGACGGACATGGACAAGGGCACGGTCGACTTCCGTCCGAACTACGACGAAACCCGCGAGGAACCCACCGTTTTTCCAGCTGCGTTTCCGAACCTCCTCGTCAATGGCGGCACAGGCATCGCCGTGGGCATGGCCACGAACATCCCGCCCCACAATCTCAGTGAATGCATTGACGGCATCTGCGCCCAAATCGAGAACCCCGACATCTCTATCGAGGGGCTGATGGAGCACATCAAGGGGCCCGATTTTCCGACAGGCTGTCTCCTTCAGGGCACGACAGGAATCAAACAATACTTTGAAACAGGACGAGGATCCGTACGGGTGCGCGGACGCGTCGGTGTCACCGAAGTCCGGGGCGGTCGCGAGCAGATCATCATCACCGAGATCCCTTACAACGTGAATCGCGCGGATCTCGTGAAGCGCATCGCCGACCTCACGAACGAAAAAGTGCTCACCGGCATCAGCGATGTCCGCGATGAGAGCGCCGAGGATACCCGCGTCGTCATCGATCTCAAACGCGATGGCAACCCTAAGGTCATCATCAACAATCTCTACAAGCACACCGCGCTGGAATCCTCCTTCAGCACGAATATGCTGGCCATCGACCACGGCAAGCCAAAGTTACTTTCGCTCAAGGACGCCATCACGAGCTACATCGAGCACCGCCGCGAAGTCATCCTCCGCCGTACACGCTACCTCCTCGACCAAGCCGAAGTCGAAGCTGAGAAACTCGAAGGCTTCCTCATCGCCCTCGCGAATCTCGACGACTTCATCAAAATCATCCGTGATTCGCGCGACCGCGATGATGCCAAGTCCAAACTTCTTGCTCTTTCTTGGACAAGAAAAGCCGTAGAAGGCCTCGGGATCCTCATTCGCAGCGAGGCTCGCGTTGCAGACGGACACTACCGATTCAGCGAGAAACAAGTCGGCCACATCCTCGATCTTCGCTTGTACCAACTCACCGGTCTCGAGCGCGATAGCATCAAGCAGGAATACGACGCTCTCATCGCCACCATCAAAGATCTGATGGATATTCTCGCGAAAGAAAAACGCGTCCTCACGATCATCAAAGACGAACTCCGAGCACTCCAACTCAAATACGGCACACCTCGCCGCACACAGATCGTTCCTGCCGAAGGTGAAGTCACCATCGAAGACCTCATCGCCAACGAAGGAGTGATCGTCACACTCACTCACAACGGATTCATCAAGCGCACTCTCGTGAGCGCCTTCCGCGCCCAGAAACGCGGCGGCAAGGGAGTGATCGGTATGACAGCTCGAGAGTCAGAGAAAGAAGAGGACAGCGACTTCGTTGAATATCTCTTCACTGCCGCCACGCACGATTACCTCATGTTCTTCACCGAGAGCGGACGTTGCTATGTGGAACGTGTATTCGAGATTCCAGAAGGCTCCCGCGCCAGCAAGGGTCGGTCGATCGCGAATCTCCTCGAACTTCGCAGTGAGGAAAAAATCACCGCCACCATCCGCATCCAAGGTCAAAAAACGGACGACGAAACTTGGAACGAAGGCCTCCACATCGTCTTCGCGACCCGCAGCGGCATTGTCAAAAAATCCAACCTCAACGATTTTAAAAACATCCGAAAGGGCGGCATCATTGCCATCAAGATCGAAGAGGGCGATAAGCTCATCGACTGCAAACTTACCGACGGACACAACGAAATCGTCCTCATCACCCACGAAGGCATGAGCATCCGCTTCAGTGAAGAGGAAGTGAAAGACCAAGGCCGCGACACTGTCGGCGTCTGGGGTATCCGTCCGAGCAAAGGCGACTACATCGTTGGAACCGCGATCGTGAACAAGGACGCCCAACTTCTCGTCGCTGGGGAAAACGGCCTCGGCAAACGCACCAGTTTCGAGGAATACCGCCTCCAAGGCCGCGGCGGCAAAGGCATCATCACCATGAAGACGAATGACAAAACCGGCGCCGTCGCCGGGGCTCTCACCGTCCGAGACGATGACGAGCTCATGCTCATCACGAACAAGGGCAAAATGGTCCGCACGCGCATTTCCGAAATCCGCGAAACCGGCCGGAATGCCCAAGGCGTGAAACTCATCGATCTTCGCGCCAACGAAGTCCTTCAAGCTATCGCCCCTGTCGTCAGTGACGAAGAGGACGCAGAAGAAACCGCCCCACCAGCGGAATAAGAGCACGTCGCCGTTTGATAATCATCCTGCCCGCAGTAATGCGGGCGGGATTTTTTGTTCCCTCGCTCTTTTCCCCTAATAGAAAATTTCTGGCTGGAATGAGGCTTTTTGGTAAGCTGCCTACACACCCCCCTTCGAACGTATGTTTTTCAATTCCGTTACGTTTCTCTTCAGTTTCCTACCGATTGTCTTGATTGGCTTTCTCCTGCTAGAGCGAGTGAAGCCTGTTTTTTGGCGTCAACTCTGGCTTTTGACGGCTTCACTGGTTTTCTACGCGTGGACGAATGCGAACGTGTTGCTGTTATTTCTGCCACTGACTGCGTTGAACTACTTTCTGGGAAGTCGCCTCTCGCGCAGCAGGGAATCCTCAGGGAGATGGCTTCTCGTCGGATCGGTGACTCTGAACATTGTCGTCCTCGCCTATTTCAAATACGCGAATTTCTTCGTCGCCAATTTGAATGCGGTTCTTCAGACGAATATTTTCATCGAAAAAATGCTTCTGCCGCTGGGAATTTCATTCATCACGTTTATGCAGATTGCGTGGCTGGTTGCCGCACGCAAGCGCGAAGCCGTCCCGTGCAATTATTTTGAGTTTCTCCTCTATTCGGCTTTTTTTCCGCAGATCGTTTCCGGCCCGATTGTTTATCAGAAAGAGTCCCTTCCCCAGTTTCGTAAAATGCGAACCGCAGAGGAGCGTTCTGCGGATATCTGCGTGGGCGCGACCTTATTCACGATGGGCCTCGCTAAAAAAGTCCTCGTCGCGGATACGATAGCTCCATGGGCTAATCAGGCGTTCTGGGCGGTGAGCGTCGGAAGCCCGATCAGTATGGCAGCGGCGTGGATTGGTGCTCTCGCATATGCGTTTCAGCTGTATTTTGATTTCTCGGGCTACTCGGACATGGCACTGGGTGTAGCGCGCTTGTTTGGCATCCGACTGCCGCTAAATTTCAATTCTCCATACAAGGCAGATAGCATCACCGATTTTTGGCGGCGTTGGCACATGACGCTCTCCCGTTTTCTTCGCGATTACGTTTACATTTCACTCGGCGGCAACCGCTGCGGCCCCTTCCGTCGCTCATTCAACCTTTTCCTCACGATGTTGCTGGGCGGGTTTTGGCACGGCGCGGGTTGGACGTTTCTCCTTTGGGGAGCCCTGCATGGAACCTACTTGATGGTGAATCACTACTGGGCGCAGCTCAATGAACGCACGCGAATCCCCGGAGCCGCCCTGTTTACGGGATGGGGTGGACGGTTGGTGACATTCCTTGCCGTGCTCGTGTCATGGATTTTCTTCCGAGCAGCCAATCCCGACGAAGCATTTCGATTGCTGGCCGGCTTGAGCGGTTCAAATGGACTCGTGCTTCCCGGTGATCCCCTCTTTTTTAAATCGTCCCCTATGCTCATGGCCTTGCCCGCTTTACTCGGGTTCGCGATTGACCCTCAATTCGTCCTCCTCGCGTCTCTGGGTGGACTAGCGCTGTTTGTGAGCTTCCTCCCGAACAGCCAACAACTCCTCGCCACCATGGAGCCAGGTATTGTCACTTACGGAAAAAAAATCGAAGACATGCCGAGTTTTTTTCAGCCACTGGCTTGGCGCCCCTCCTTTCTCTGGCTCACTCTCAGCATCCTCACCTTCATCTGGTGTATGCTGAACCTCAGTAACGTGAGTTCATTTCTTTATCGGGATTTTTAATATGAACCTCGCCACCTATAGTCGCCTAACGGGTTTATGGTTCTTGCTTGTTCTGGCCGCAGTATGGGCCATCGCCTCGTGGCTGCTGCCGGTAGATGGTGATTTGGCGCGCGTTGGAGGATACGCAGAAAACGAATTTGGTTGGAGGGCGCCGCAGACCACGTTTGAGAAAAACCTCTTCCACGTCACCACCGACCTCAAGGACTACAACCGCTATTACGATGTCGTCCTCTTGGGAGACTCTTTCAGTTGCGATCAAGAGAACCGTCGCTTCGGTTGGCAGAATTATTTCATTAACCGCACTGGGCTCTCGATGATTGTGATCGATACCCGCCGCTATTGGCCGCAAGAGATCATGGAGTGCGAGGCTTTCAAAAAGTTTCCACCCAAGCTTTTCATCTTTGAATCCGTCGAACGTTACCTGCACGAGCGAGTGGCCTATTTTTCAAAAGAAACTCCTCCTGAGAAAAAAGCTACCCTAGTACCGCTCGAACCGCTTTTTGCCAACGCGAAGCCACCTGGCGTTTCGACCCGAGAGGAAGTTGCAAAAACCAAGCCCGGCTTTGATCCCGACCACGTCTTGGGACACCTCGGAGCCATCTTCCAGCGCCGCCTTCACCTCAACAACCAAGTAATCGAGATCCGTCTCGCGAAGCCGGGGCTATTCAGCTCACCGAACGACCGCGATCTTCTTGTCTACTTCGACGAATCCCGAAAAAAAGACCTGAAAGAATCCGACTACAGCGACCTACGCAGCGGGATTTCTGTTTTTCAGAAAATCATCGAGAGCAATGGTGTCACCAAGTTCGTTCTCCTTATTGCTCCTGACAAAACCTCGTCCTACGCCCAATATCTCAAGAGCCCACAAGATGCCACGGTCAACCTCGTTGCTGAAGTCGCAAAAGATCCGTCTCTGCCAGTTCCTCGTACCGACAAAATCCTCACCGAAGCGATCGCCGCCGGGATTCCCGATGTTTACTTGTCGAACGATTCCCACTGGGGAAGTCATGGTCACAGGCTCTTCGCCAAAGCCCTCGCCGATTTTCTCGGTGCACCCGACAAAAACTGATCCACGCTAAAACAAGCCGTTGCCTTTTCTCCGAGATGGGGGCGGCTTCGCTGCAAGGTGTCGGACGGCGGCGGCGCGCCATCCCTACCACAGAAAAAGGGGGCGCTTCGCACCTTGGTGCGGCAGCACCCTTCGTGTCAATTGGTAGGGGCGCCGCGCCGTCGGGGCCCCTGACTTCAGGCGACGCCCATCTCGTATCAAACCGTTCCCTTTTGCCAACTCAGAGAAATTCGTTTAACTTAAAAGCTATGAACTTAGGGAAGATCTCCTCAGCCTGCGGCATTGCGGAATCCGGAGAGGCTCTTGTGGCACGAGCAGAGGCTCTTATTCGCGAGTTTCCAGGTTGTTTTTGGTTCAGACACCCATATGCGCGTGTGCGCGACCGAGGCGATATTGCGCTAGTGATACGACATCTTCGTGAATACGGTGACCGCCGCGCTTGGAAAGAAGCTCAGGAACTTCAAAAATGCCTTTAACTGATTTTCAAAAAGAAGTTCTTGAAGCAATTGTTGAGAACCGGAGCGAGGCAAGCCATTTCGCTGGTGGTATCGTGATTCATTCTACAGACGAGTCCGCGCGTTTTTCGAACGACTTCGATATTTTCCATGATGCCGTGCAGGAATTGGTGAACGCCAGCGAACGGGATGTCGCCACCTTGCGCGCTGCTGGGTTCGAGGTAGACCTCATCAATCATGACTCAAGTTGGACGAAACCCTGCTGCTTCCGCAAGGCCCGCGTGAAACATAACACCAGCTCGGTAGAGCTCGATTGGGCACACGACTCGGCCTTCCGTTTTTTTCCGATCGTGCGCGATGCACGACTCGGATGGCGGCTCCACCTTTTCGATATGGCTGTAAATAAGTCTCTCGCCCTTGCCGACCGTATCGAGACACGTGATTACATCGACATACTGGAATTATCCCGAATATACCCTCTCGAAGCCATTCTGTGGGCCGCCTGCGGCAAAGATCCCGGATTCAGCCCACTCTCCCTCTACCAAATGGTTGTGCGCTTTGCCCGAATTGATCCAGCCTCACTTCACGAAATCAAAGCTCGCGACCTTGACCCCATTACCATGAAGCAAGCATGGATCCAGCTCCACGGCCAAGCCCGCGAGGAAATGACCCTGCTTGCGGACGAGCAACCGGGCATGCCTATCGGCGTAGCCTTTGTGAATCAAAACGGCGAACCCGGCTGGATCCGTTCCAATCCTTCGTTAAAAATCCACGCCCCATCCCTTCGCGGGTGTTGGCCCATGGCCACCACCTGCCAAGCAGAAGGATAATCGAAGCGCTTACGCGCCACCGCCACAGGGTTTGGAGGCTAGGCGCCGAAAATTTCCTCATTCCACAGTGACACTTTTGGCAAGGTTCTTGGGTTTGTCGACATCACAACCTAGCGCCACAGCCGTGTGGTAGGAGAAGAGTTGAAGCGGGATCACATTCAGCACGGGAGCCAGAAATTCCGGCACTTGCGGGAGTAAAATCACATCATCACATAGGCTGGTGAGAGTTTCGTCCCCCTCGGTTCCTATCGCGATCACCGGTCCCTTACGGGCTTTGACTTCCTCGATGTTGCTCAGGTTTTTCTCATACACCCCATCTTGAGGAGCGAGAAAAATCGATGGGGTTTCTTCGTTCACCAATGCAATGACGCCATGTTTGAGCTCAGCACTAGGATACCCCGAAGCCGGAATATAACTAATCTCTTTCATTTTAAGAGCTCCTTCGAGAGCGATAGGAAAGTTGGCCTGTCGCCCCATGAAAAGGAAGTTCCGTGCAGAAACATATTTGGCCGCGATATGAGAAATTTCCTGATCGAGTTCCAATACACGCGCCACGAGTTCCGGAAGACTTTCCAAGCCCCGAATGATATCCATCCCTTCGCAATGCGGAAGATCCCGGATTCGACCAAGCAGAAGGCCCAACATCGAGAGAGCGACGACTTGGGACGTGAATGTCTTGGTCGCCGCAACGCCGATTTCCAAACCCGCCCGCAGGCCGATTCCGCCTTCGCTTTCGCGGGCAATCGTGCTGATGACATTATTGCAAATACCGAGTGTCGGTGCTCCCTTGCGCTTGCTCTCACGAAGTGCCGCGATGGTATCAGCAGTCTCGCCGCTTTGACTCATAGCAAAAACCGCCGTTCTCGAATCAAGCGGCACATTTCGGTATCGAAACTCACTAGCGTATTCGCACTCGACCGGAATTCGGGCCAGCGCCTCGATAAGCGATTCCCCAGCGAGCGCTGCATGATAGGTCGTTCCACATCCAGTTAAGACGATCCGATGCCACTCTCTTAGTTCCTCATTTGTCCTTTGTAGTCCGCTAAAAACGGCAGTTCCCCCCTCGTGGTCTAACCGCCCCTTCATCGCCTCCCTGAGTGTCTCGGGTTGCTCGTGGATTTCTTTATGCATATAGTGGGCGAAGCTCCCCTTGCCCTCACGCGCTGCCGGAGCCTCGACTCTCACGGGGGCCGGAGCGGCGGCTTCCTCACCCGATACCCTGTGGACCTCAAAGTTATCGCCATCGAGAGTTGCGATATCACCATCCTCCAGATAAACGACCTCATCCACCCAGTCCGCAATGGCATCCACATCACTGGAGAGGAACTGCCCGCCATCTCCAAACCCCACAATGAGGGGACTTCCTTTGCGAGCGGCTATTAAAAAGCGACCTGTATCCGCATGTAGAAGCCCGATGCCGTATGTGCCCATCGCTTGCCCGAGCGCATACCTCACTGCCGCCACAAGTGCCTCGCGATCCTGCACAGGAGCGATATCGAAGGCTTCACCAATCAAGTGAGCGAGGACTTCCGTATCCGTTTGCGATACAAATCTGTGACCGCGCTCGATCAACCCCTCACGAAGCGCCTTGTGATTTTCTAGAACACCGTTATGCACAAGCGCGAGGCGTCCAGAGGCATCAAAATGGGGGTGGGCATTTTGCTCTGTGACAGCTCCGTGTGTGGCCCAGCGCGTGTGGCTGATGCCGGTATCTCCATCCAGCGGAGACTCACTCAGCGCTGCCGCCAAACGAGACACCCGCCCGACACTTTTTCGTGTTTCAATATCTTTCCCATTCCAGATGGCCACGCCTGCCGAGTCGTAACCCCTGTATTCCAACCGACCCAGCCCTTCGATTAAGAAGGGTTGGGCGGCTGCCTCACCTATACATCCA
>Ga0209770_10001782_pt1 | contig 10986 bp, 12 predicted proteins | sample LauGreSu1BDMLBDD_2_FD_187572 | JGI IMG/M metagenome (GOLD analysis project Ga0209770, IMG submission 187572) | Freshwater lake microbial communities from Lake Michigan, USA - Su13.BD.MLB.DD (SPAdes) (version 2) | ecosystem: Environmental > Aquatic > Freshwater > Lake | place: Lake Michigan, USA...
CCGAATGGGCCACGCAATGTGCGTAAGTAGGCGCTGAATCACGCCACGAGCCTAGAGCCGCAGTGCAGCCCACAAGTAATGTTGCACCTATGGCTGGCGGCGCAAAAGTAACAAAGAAGGACCGCGACCGCGCAGCCTTTTTGCGCGATGCCGTCAACCTGCATAACGAACGCTATTTCGCTCACGATGCACCGGAAGTGAGCGATGCTGAATACGACGAAATAAAGCGCGAACTGCAGGCGCTTGAAGCAAAGTTTCCCGAACTGGTCACCCTCGATTCGCCAACACTGCAAGTTGGTGCGCCAGCTATCACCACGTTTGCGCCGGTTACACACCGCGCGCCAATGACCAGCCTGGATAACGCAATGGGGCCAGACGAATTGCAGGCCTGGGGCGAGCGCATGGTGAAGGGCCTCGACAACGCAGACATGCAGTTCATCTGTGAATTGAAGATCGATGGTCTTGCAATCAGCATTCGTTATGAAAATGGAGTGTTGGTTCAAGCAGCTACTCGTGGTGATGGAAAAATTGGTGAAGACGTAACCGAAAACATCAAGACCATCAAAGTCATTCCACATGCCTTAACAGCGCCTAAAAGCGGAAGCATTCCCGAAGTGTTGGAAGTTCGCGGCGAGGTGTACATGCCAATTGCCGCCTTCGAACAATTCAAAGCCGACAAAGAACGCGACAACGAACAACGTGTAAAGCAAGGCAAGAAACCAGAGTCGGTTCCTGCAAATCCGCGTAACGCAGGTGCAGGAAGTTTGCGTCAGAAAGACCCCGCAATTACTCGCACACGCAACTTGGCTTTTTGGGCGTATCAACTTGGAGAAACGCAAGGCGTTCCCGAGTTAACCAGCCATCACGAAACGTTGAATTATTTGAAGCAACTCGGCTTGCCAACCAACCCAGAGCGCAAGTTAGTGAACAGCATGAGTGAAGTGAAGTCGTTCTGCGATCACTGGGAAGCGCATCGCCACGACTTGGACTACGAAATTGATGGAGCCGTAGTAAAGCTCGACAGCCTTGCCCAACGTGAACAACTTGGGTTTACTTCGCGCGCACCGCGTTGGGCTATTGCCTACAAGTTTGCGCCAGAAGAACGAAACACCATATTGAATGACATTCAGGTGTCGGTTGGTCGCACTGGTCGAGTAACCCCGTTTGCTGTGCTGCAGCCAGTAGTCGTTGCCGGCTCAACGGTGGGCATGGCCACCCTGCACAATCGCGAACAAGTTGCGCTGAAAGATGTGCGTCCTGGCGACACCGTTGTGGTGCGCAAAGCAGGTGACGTTATTCCCGAAGTGGTTGGCCCAGTTCTCGAAAAGCGCCCAAAAAATTCGAAGCCGTGGAAGTTTCCCGAAACATGCCCGTGCGATGTGAAGTCCACATTGGTGCAAATTGAAGGCGAGTCCGACACTCGCTGTGTTGAACCATCGTGTCCGTTCCAACGCGATCAGCGCATCATCTACTTCGCATCGCGAGGTGGAATGGATATTGAAGGTTTGGGTGAAAAGACGGTTTTCGCTCTTTCCGATCTTGGCTTAGTGAGCGATGTTGGTGACTTATATGCATTGAACCAAGAACAGTTGTTGCAAATTGAAGGCTTCGGCGAATTAAGCGCCACCAATTTGTTGGCAGGAATCAACAAGTCAAAGTCAAAACCTCTTCCCAAGCTGCTGACCGCTTTGGGCATCAAGCATTTGGGGCCTGCAGCTTCAGAATCGCTTGCAAAAACCTTCGGTTCGCTTGATCGCATTATGGAAGCGACCGAAGAAGAACTCAGCAACATCGACGGCGTTGGTGGAGTAATTGCTCAATCAATTGCAACGTGGTTCAAGCAAAAGCCAAACAAAGCAATTATTGAAAAGCTACGTAAGGGTGGCGTTGAGTTTGGCAATGTGGTCACCAGCGACTTGCCGCAAAACCTGGTTGGCAAAGCAATCGTGGTAACGGGAAGCGTGGAAGGGTTTACTCGCGACGAAGCGGAAGCGGCAATAAAAGATCGCGGCGGAAAATCCCCAGGTTCAGTAAGCGCAAAAACCTATTGCGTAGTGGTGGGCGAAGACCCAGGTGCGTCGAAAGTAACGAAAGCAACCGAGCTGGGTATTCCCATGATTCAGGCAGATGCTTTTCAGAAGTTGCTTGACACCGGTTCTATTTAAGTAATTGAGCCAGTTCTGCTGCATGCGTGATTGACACGTATTTACGCACATATTCCACCAGTTGTTGCTGAAACTCTGCGCCATGGCCTTTGTTGGCGCACGCCAAATGGGCGAGTTCGTGTAGCAACAACAGCTGCGTTGGTTTTGCCTTGCGCACTGCGATGCACCACTCGTCGCTAAATGCAAGACCGAGCAAATCGCTTGACATTTTCTGACGCACAAGTGCGGGTGGGTCTAAGTCTTCGTTCTCGGCAATCGTGGTAATCCATGCTGTTGCCTCATTCATACTGAGTGCTCGCGTTGGAGAGCTTTGCTCGAGCGCATCCTCCGCCGCATACACACGCATAGCTTCGGAACTAGCCATTGTTACCAGTTCCTATTTGTCGACTGGAGTTGCCGAAGCTATTGCGACCGCTTGAAAACTGTTGACCTGCACGGTGACCAGCACCAAACGCTTCGCGATCGCTGCGGTAATTGCTAGTGCTGCTGTGTAGGTGTGGGGTGTTCTGCACCATTACGCGTCGCGCACGTTCGGCGCGTTCAACGAGCACCAACCCAACACCAGGTGACTCTTTGACAATGGTTTGATGCTCTTTTGCGAGCTTTGCGCCAATGGCTTCGCAGTACCCGCGCCACCACGAGGTTTTGAAACGACGGTCACCAGAAGGAATAGACCGCGCCGCAAGTAGGTCGGCAGCGGTGTACAACGCTTCAAGTGAGAAGAGATCGTTTTCAGTACCGAATGCAACCATGATGACTTGTGTTGGGTTCGGTTCCATCATGTCGCGGTATGAATGACAGGAAACCGTATTAGCGATATTCCATAACAATGTTCCGCGGCGCACCCGGTATTGACCGGTGATTGTAAAAGTTTTTGATTTCACCGTTTCGTTGTCGAATGCGCGCTTACTTATTGAATTTTCGTCGATCCCATACTTCTGCATTAATCGAAAGGCGAGTGTTAACGCGGTCTCTGCTTCGGCCTGAGGAGTGTTTGGGTGGTTGGCTTTTTCCAGAATGGCGCGCACCTTGGCATGCAGGTTGTCGCGATTCGTCATGCCGTCAAGGTACTCAAAGGGTGGGTGGCAGTATCAAATATGCGGTGAATATTTACGATGGACTGCTTGGGCAGAAACCCCGAGAGCAGCCCCAATATTGCGCCAAGAAACTCCGGCCTTTCGAGCGCTCTTGACGCACTTCAAGGCATTTCGCTCAAAAATCGCCTTTTGCATTCGGATATCAAAAAGGGCAGCTTCTGCAGCGCTGAGCTCACGAACCTGTGAAGCCATTCGATCCAATTGATTACTAGTCGGTCTGATTACCTTTGCCATAGAACTACCTCAAGAATTCCTTCCGTGCTTTCATTGCATGAATGACCACCAAATACTCTGGGCTTTCAACGACACCAATTTCCAAAACGTTGCCGGCAAAATCGGGTCCAGTGATCATGACCATTTCGTCTAATTCAAAGTGCTTTAGAGGGTTGCTCAGTGCATGAATGATTTCTTCTTCTGACGCCCCATGCCGATAGGCGCTTTCTTCTATCCAAAGCATGAGGTTATCAACATATGTTGACGCTGTAAAGACGGGCCAATATTCATGACCCGATGTGTGCCGCGCGAATTAGGCGCGGTTTGCCAAATTACTTAGGCCAAATTGCGGGATTCGGCAATTGCCTCTGCACACAACTTGTCAACATGCGCAATGTCTACGTTTGATTGCTGCGCCAGGTGAACTAACCAAATGAGCGATTGCAGATTGGACTCGAAGTCAACCTGTGAACGAATGTTGGCGCGTGCAGCCAAACGGTTCTGACTCACCAGCACGAACGTGGAAAGAAAGATTGCCTCAAGGCTCACAATCATGGTGAGCAATCCAAATGGGTACTCATCAAATTGAAACGATGCACCAATCAGTCCGACGTTGAGTGCAATCCAAATCACAAACCACAAGGTGTGGAGATACACGAAGTTCAACGAGCCAGCGAAACCGGTGATGCGATCGGAAACTTTGTCTTGTACCTCGCGAGCATGTTGCCAGTGCGTGCGCTCGTTAGTAACTTTCCAATGCGCGAGGTTAAAAAGCTTGCCGTCTTCAACTCCGTCGGTCTTGTCAATGATGCGGCAGGCTTCGCAGGTGAGGGGCGAGTGTGGGGTCGAGTTCGTCATGCACCCACCGTACGCCGCAATAAAGAAGGGAATTGACTCTCGATCGGCTGGTAGTTTCACCTCTGAAAGAAACGAGGGTTGTATGGCATGGTTAAAGCGCAAGGATGCTGAACTAGTAACTCCTGTCCATCAGCTTTCGGAAGAAGACTTCCATACCCTTTCGCGAATAAGCGCAACGATGGACGCTCTGCCGCTTGGTGTGGTGGTGATGTCGAGTGATGGCTCCAATATGTGGAGCAATAGGGCGGCCGACAGCCTGTTTACACCCCAATCAGACGACCATGTTTTGTTTGTAGAAAGCCTGGATGGTTTATTGAGAGAAGCACTCGCGGGGACGATTAACAAAACCGAACTTGATTTTGGTGATCAAGTAATTCGCACCATTGAAATTGCCACGGTCACGCTCGCCGACGGTGGTGCCGCTGCAATTGTTGAAGACATCACTCAACGCTTGATGATTGATCGCGTGCGTACTGATTTCGTCGCCAACATCAGTCATGAATTGCGCACACCAATTGGAGCAATTTCGCTGATGGCCGAGAACCTCATTGCAGAAATGGGCGAGTCCGAATCTGCGCGATTGGCAGAGATCATTCTGAACGAAGTAACTCGTTTAAATGAGACCGTAAACGACCTGCTCGATCTTGCTCGCATTGAATTCGATGGCCTGTCGAAGCGTGAGTCCATACACACTGCGCGTGTGATCGATGAGGCAGTCGGCCGTATTCGGAGTGCAGCACTAGCGAAGTCGGTGATGATCGTGGTCGAAGACAACCCCGATATGTCGGTAATTGGCGACCGAGCACAGTTGGTGTCTGCGGTGGGAAACCTGATTGACAATGCGGTGAAGTACAGCGACCAGGGGTCGATAGTAAAAGTTGAAGTGCGTCGCGATGAAGGGCGAATGCTTATTTCGGTTGCCGACAATGGGCCTGGAATTGCCGCAGAGCACTTAGGGCGAGTCTTTGAGCGTTTCTATCGTGTTGATGATGCTCGTAGTCGCGGAACTGGTGGCACAGGACTTGGCCTTGCAATTGTGCGACACATTGCGTTGTTGCACGGAGGCGATGCCAGCGTGACATCTGAAGTTGGCGTTGGCTCCACTTTCACGCTTTCTATACCCGCTGTTTAGATAAGTTGAGTGTGTGAACATTCCTGAAGGTTTGCGCTACACCCGACAACACGAATGGGTGCTCATCGATGGTGAGTCTGCTCGAATTGGCATCACCGATCTTGCACAAGATGCACTAGGCAACATTGTGCACGTGCAGTTGCCAGCTATCGGTCAGTCAGTGCGCTCTGGTGCGAGTGCAGTTGAAGTTGAAAGCAGTAAGAGCGTGAGCGATATTTATTCACCAGTGAGTGGAAGTGTTGTATTGGTGAATGAATCACTTGCAACACAACCAGGACTAGTGAACTCAGACCCGTATGGATCTGGTTGGTTGTACGAAGTACAAATGTCGTACGACGAAACGCTTGAAGGGCTGCTGACTGCCAGTGAATATCGCGCGCTTGTTAGCTAGTCGGTATAGAACTTCCAGGTATACACGCGAGCTTTGTTCTCGCCTTGATTAATGAGCCAAAATTTGACCTTGCCAGTGTGCTCACCCTGCTTTAATTCTTCAATAGGAGCACCATCTTGTGGCAAGTAACTGATGGTGAAGTTGCCTGGGTCGTAAATTGCGGTAGGGGGCAAATCAATTTGTGCACCAGGTGCCGGTGCTGCACCGCTTGAAATCAATTCGTCAAGGCGAGTGGTAGGAAGTTCAATTCCATCAATGAACATTGTTGCTTCGTAACCATCTACGAAGTCAACAATGACTTGAGATTGCCGAAGTACTCGCTCACCCTGCCCTGGAGAAATATTTTCAATCGCATCTGGCAAATTTGTTGCGTCGCGACCCGTAAGCCCGGTGTTCATGCCCATCACAAACAACACGATGCCTGCTGAAATTCCCATACTGGCTAACAAAAGTTTTGGGTCAAGCTTCATGCCCTCTATTCTCGCTTATTTCTAGGGTTATCCGTTATTCATGCGGAGAGTAAAACGAGTAGATTTAGATCACACATGGCAGGTACAGATTCGATGATTGGCGCAGTTCTCGCGCACCGATACCGCATAGATGCACCGCTTGGCGGAGGATCTGGGAATTCGGACGTATTTGAAGCAACCGATATTCGCTCGCGCAAAAAGTTGATTTTGCGACTGTCTGCAGCCGAGACGCTTGTCGATCTGGAATCTGGTGTGCTGACGGCCACAGATGGCGTGGAACTGTTTAAAAGGCAGACGCAAATGCTCGCCGGAATGTCGCATGCATCGCTTGCCTCAATAGAGGACTGGGGAACAGAGTCAATCGCTGGAACTCTGTATGTGTTTACCGTTTTGGAAAGTTACAGCGGTGGAACGTTGCGTCAAATTTTGGATCGCGGTCGCCGTCTCACACCTTCGCAAGCACTCGTGGCGGGCCTAGACGTATGCCGCGCACTGCATTTCATTCATGGCAAAGGTTGGGTGCACGGAGACGTGCGTCCGGCAAACATTTTTATCGGTGACGATGGTCGTGTGCGCCTTGCTGGTCTAGGACTGAAGCGCATGGTGATTGCCGAAAAGATGAGCGTTGAGCAAGCAAACTATGCGGCGCCAGAAATTGCTACGGGCGAACAGCCGAGTGCGCAAAGTGATGTGTATTCGCTGGCAACAACTCTTCTTGAATCAATTACTGGCACGTTGCCATTCAGTGGCGACACCGCAGCCATCACGTTGTCGAATCGTGTTGGAAAACTGCTTCCAGTTTCTGCAGACCTCGGACCAATTGCTGCGCCACTTGAGCGAGCTGGACGACCAGATGCGACCGAGCGGTATACCGCACTTGATTTTGGAAAAGCGTTGGCTGGCATTGCAGAAAAAATGCCGCTACCAACACCGATTGAACCTTTGGCTGCAAGTTCGTTTGCCCAACTCATCGAACAAAAAGAAGCAGAGCACACGGGCGAAATTGCACGCCCCAAAATTGATGTAACCCAAGATGTCACGATTCCGATTGCCGCAGCGGTTGACCCATCGGGACCGATGCTAAGGATTAAAGACGGAACGAAAGACGAACCGATCGTTGTCGCTTCCGAAGGTGAAGTGCGCCGACATAAGCGCTTGTGGGTAATTGGCGCAGTTATTGCACTGTTAGTCGCAGGTGTAGTTGGCTTCCGCGTTGTGGTGAAGCAAAGCCACAACATCCCGCCGCTTGCTGGAATCATTGAAGGCGAAGCACGCAACTTGATTGCTTCAAATGGCTGGATAATTGTTGTTACATCAGAACGCAATGACGATATTCCTGCAGGGTCTGTAGTTCGAACTGAACCTGCTGAAGGATCAAAACTCAAAGAAGGTCAAACGCTCACCATCGTGGTTTCGGAAGGACCAACGTTTGCAACACTGCCTGATCTTTCTGGTGCAGATTCGCAATCGGCACTTGACCAACTCATTGCGCTCGGTCTTGCTGTTACTGCTCGAGACACCAATAGCGAAGAAGTTCCTGCGGGAATTGTGATTAGTTGGAATGTTCCAGAGCAACCAGGTCTGAGTCCTGGTGACCAATTGCTCAAGGGAACAGCCATTGATTTGCTGGTATCAGTAGGTCCAGAGTTGCGTGAAGTTCCAACACTTGTTGGACTCAAACTTGAAGATGCACAGAAACTTGTTGCCGATTTGGGATTGACATTGGTGGAAACTCCAGCAGCAAAGAGCAACGGTGCAGACAAGGGATTGATTGGTGCACAGTCACCAATTCCTGGTGAAAAAGTTGCACGTGAAACTGGCATTGCATATTCGATCTCGCTCGGCCCAGACTTAGTGCAGCTTCCATACCTTGTTGGAAATCGCATTGACACCGTGCAAAAGCGCTTGCAAGACGCTGGTTTCGTTGTGGGAAGCGTCACAGGCGATCAGAAGAGCAAGTTGAAGCAAGCCCTGATTGCTGGAAAATCAGTGAAAAACAATGCGATGGTGGCTCGTGGTGCAACCGTTGATCTCGTCTTTCCTTAATCAATAAGCGCATCTGAACATCGTCTCGTAAGAGCCTGCGCAAGTACGGTGTAAGCCGTGCAACGCGACGAACACCTTCCTCCCTCTGCACACGATGAACCCGGAGTAATTGACTCTGGTGGAGTTGACGAGATTTCAGTCATTCCATGGTCAGCGTTACTGAAGCATCGCATCACCAAGCGCGTTGGTCTCACGCACCGCAAGGCCACCCTCGGCGTGTTGCTTGCCAGTGTGTTCACGGTCAGCTTCACCATCACATTGTTAGTGGTGTCACTCAAAACTGTTGCCGACGACTTGGGCAGCACCGTGACCATCATGAGTTGGACGATTACCGCTCCATTGCTGGCCTTTGGTGTGGTTGGGCCTGCATTTGGCAAAGCAGGAGACCTCTGGGGTCACAAGCGAGTGTTTGTCTACGGACTTATTGGCGCTGGCGTATTTTCATTAGCAAGTGCTTTTGCATGGAATGACATTTCGCTCATTGGGTTTCGAACACTCAGCGCCGCAGCCGGGTCTGCAACAGGACCTTCTGCGATGGCATACATCAATCGAATGTTTCGCGCCGATGAGCGTGTGCGTCCGCTTGGCTATTGGAGTTTTGTAACTGCCGGCGCGCCGGTAATAGGTGTGGTTGCAGGTACACCACTTGTTGAAATATTTGGCTGGCGAGTGATTTTCATGGTCCAGGCTCCGTTGAGTTTGCTTGGAGCAATAGTTTCTTGGCGATTGTTGCCAGAAACTGATCGGCGTGACAATGTTCGATTCGATGTGAAGGGTTCACTCACACTTGGTGCAGGAGCAGTGCTTATTTTGCTCACCATCAACCGCGGAAATTCGTGGGGTTGGACAAGCCCGCAGACGCTTGGTGCAGGGATTGCAGGAGTTTGTGCGCTGTTGTTGTTCTATCGAGTTGAAACGGTGGCGATTGATCCACTAATGCCGGTGAAGTGGTTGAAAACTCGCAACGTTGCATTTCCTGTTGTGACTCAAGGGCTCATGAACATGGCGTACATGGGGAGTTTCTTGCTGGTGCCGCAGATGCTGGAAAACGCATTGGATTATTCGCCGTCACATATTGGATGGCTCGTAATTTCACGACCACTGACCTTTTCACTGATCGCACCGTTTGCCGGGTTTTTCGTTGGCAAATTGGGCGAACGGAAAACAGGAATGCTTGGCGCGTTGATGATTCTTCTTGCCATGGTCGCGTTGATCACGGTGCAGTCGCCGAACAGTGATTGGAAGGTTGTGCTTGGACTTTCGCTCACCGGCTTTGGCATGGGAATTGCTGCTCCTTCGCTTACCGCATTGCTCGCTGCTTCAGTGAAAGAAAGCGACATGGGAGTTGCGAGTGCGATGCAACAATTAATGTCTCAGATGGGCGCGGTACTCGGCGGTGCGCTCATGATTGCTGTGCACGACATTACGGAAAACAGCGGCAGGGTAATCAGTTATTCGTATGGTTTGCTTATTGGAGTTGTCGCCAGTATCGCGGCAATTATTGCTGCAAGTTTGGTGCGTTCAACCGAAAACTAAATGGTTGACGTGATGGCCATTATTTCGGCCGCAACTTGATCTGCCAAGTCGTCTTTTGGCATGGCAATTTGCATTTGCATCATTTTTGTCATGTCGCCTTCAACTTTTACTTTGCCCGACAAAAACGCCTGCATACCTGCTTGTGGGTCTTGTTCAAGAAAAATTGCGCGAGCAGTTGCGTAATCGGTGGTCACTGTGAGGTCTGGTGAATCGAGATGACCCAAGTCCATGACCAGTTCACCAGATGAAGTGTCGATGTGGCTTTGGATGACGCCATCGCCGAATGGCACGTTCTTCACCACTTGATTCATGCGAATAGACACGGGAATCTTTGGTGCTTGGCCTTCAAACTTGGCGCGAATGAGTCGCGCTTCGGCGATCCATTCAGGGGAGAGAAAGGGGTTTGGCACGTGAGGCAGGCTAGTTGTTCGCTGCGCGAATTGCATCTCGTGTGTCAATTGCAACAGCGCGACTGGCCTGTGCGAAATCTTCACCGTTGCTGGCATATAACACCGCACGCGATGAGTTGATGATGAGGCCTGTTCCTTCATCGTTGCGACCCGCGCGCACGGCCGAAACGATGTCGCCACCCTGTGCGCCAATGCCAGGAACGAGAAAAGGCATGTCGCCAACGATCCCGCGAACTTCTGCCAGCTCTTGTGGGTATGTTGCGCCCATCACCAATGCGGTGTCACCAATGTCGCGCCATGTAGACGCTGCAGCAATAGCAACATGTTTGTAGAGCGAAGTTCCATTCACCAATTTGGATTGGAACTCGCCACTGCCGCTGTTTGAAGTGCGGCACAACACGATGGTTCCTTTGCCTGGAGTTTGTAGAAACGGCATCAGCGAATCTGTTCCTAAATATGGATTAACAGTTACTGCATCGGCTTGATAGCGCTCGAATGCTTCGCGCGCGTACAGCGCGGCGGTGTCGCCAATGTCTCCACGTTTGGCATCCAGAATTAACACCACGTGCGGATATTGCGTACGAATGTGGTCGCATACTGCTTGCAGTTGAGTCTCTGCGCCAACAGCGGCGAAGTAGGCAATTTGTGGTTTGAAAGCACACACAGTG
>Ga0209770_10001785_pt1 | contig 10979 bp, 7 predicted proteins | sample LauGreSu1BDMLBDD_2_FD_187572 | JGI IMG/M metagenome (GOLD analysis project Ga0209770, IMG submission 187572) | Freshwater lake microbial communities from Lake Michigan, USA - Su13.BD.MLB.DD (SPAdes) (version 2) | ecosystem: Environmental > Aquatic > Freshwater > Lake | place: Lake Michigan, USA...
TCTTCCGATCTCCAAGGAGGACGCCAACGCGCCCTGGTACGTGCGCCCCGCCACGCTGGGCACGGTCGTGCTCGCCGCCACCCTCGTCTTGAACATCATCTTCTGGTAACCCCCTACGACCATGGAACAACTCGACGTCCGCAAGCCCATGGGGCTGCTCTTTTTCTCCCTCGGCCTGATCCTCGTCGGCTACGGCTTGATGGCCGACCCGGCCATCTACGCCAAGCACTCCCTCGGCCAGAACGTGAACCTCACCTGGGGCATCGTCTTCGCCCTCTTCGGCGCCGCCATGCTCTGGCTCGCGCGCCGGCCAAAATAATGAGCGCAGCCGGGGCGCAACCCGCGCCATGTACTCAGGCCAGGCCGGAAGCGTGAGCCTGTCCTAAAACGATGTCAGCCCGGCTGAGTACCAGCCGGACCCTTTCATGGTGACGTCCCAGGCCCTGAAGTCACGGCTTGAGCATTAATGACGCTGTGCCCAGGGCGCATGCCCAGTCATGGATCACGGCACCGGCGCTCAGCGGTCATTTCAGAGTGCCGCGTGTTTTTCGCCCCGCCAAGGAGGGAAGCGGCGTGCCCTTGTCCGCCCGCTTGGTTCATTGTGGCGGCGGCCAGGAATTTCAACCGCCTCCGCCGGCAAAATGACGGGAAGCTGCGACCGCACGTATATCCGGTCCGAATGCAGCTTCCCGTTCTGCTTGTGCCGATTGATCAGAACTCCGCACCCAGTGAGAGCACGAGGCGACGCGGCATGCCGACCGTGGCCGCGCTTGGCTGGTAGTCCGTGTCGGTGACATTCTGGAAGTTGAGCTGTGCCTTGAGCTTGGTCTTCTGCACCTTCCAGTCATATCCGATTGATGCATTCCACAGCGTATAGGCGGGGGCAAACAGCGCCTTGTTCTTGGTGTCCAGCGCCTTGGGCCCCACATAATTGAACCCGGCGCCAGCCCATAGCCCCTTCCACTTTCCTTCGGCAACGAGATATCGGGCCCAGAGATTGGCCAGTGTCTTGACCGAGTAGACGGGGTGAGCGCCCAGATAGTAGGACAATCCGGCCGGCATCTTGTTGTTGCGAATATCCTCCTGGGCGATCCCGGTGAATATCTGCCAATTCGCATTCGGGGTTAAAATGAAATCCAGCTCGATGCCACGGCCACGCACTCCGGTGCCCTGATTATCGACATTGAAACTGCCGCTGCCCAACTGCTGGGTCACGGTGAGGACGACGTCCCGCTGGGTAATTTCATACAGCGACAGTGTGGACGAGAGTTTGCCTTCAAACAGATCCGTTTTGACACCTAGCTCATACCCCTCGCCGCGAACCGGCGAGGACTGGCCTTTGAACACCTGCTGCGGCTGCCCGTTGGCATCGAATGCGATTCCACGCAAGACCGCCTGGGCCGGAACGGAATAAGACTGGCTGTAGGAACCGTAGAGGAGGACACCACTCCTGATCTTGTAACCCAGACCGAACTGCGAAGTCATCTGGCTGAATTTCGATTCCACGCCCGGAGTCGGCGAGACCCGGTAGTCGGTGGCTTGAGTGGTGGAGCTATTATAGCGCAGCCCGCCGATCACTTGCAGTTTATCCCTCAGAAAGCTGCCATTCAGCGCGGCATAGGCCGCCTGATCCGTCCCTACGAGCAAGGTGTTGGTGTTGACCAACGGCGTCGTGGAAAGCGAATTGGAAGTATCGCGGTTAACGTAATAGGTCGGACTGCTGCCATTGACATCCCAGACGCGGAAATTCGGAGCCGCCGCATTGCCGCCGCTCTGGATGATATAGTCCGTGTTATCCGTGCTAGCATAAAGGAGGCCGAAGAGCGGTTTCACCGTGCCCCACGAGAAACTGTAATTGCCGGTCAAGTCGGCCTGGAAGCTGGTGTTACTGGTGCCGGCCTTTTGCAACCGGGGGCGCCGCACAAGCACCGCCGGTCCGGGAGTGCCATTCTGGCTTGCGGTCGCCAGGTCCGGGTCAACCAGAACGCGGTTGGCGAAGTCAAAGGTAGCCGCCAGTTGCTGGGCCGCAGTCAAGGCGCTCCAACTCGGGGCAACCGCCCAGGCGCCATTGCTGAACACCAGGGAATCCGGCGGGGCGACGAAGAGCGAGTTGGCGACGCCGGTCTGGAATTGATCGTTCGAGCTCTGGTTGCGGCCCACGCCCGCACGTGCGTTCCAGCGATCCCCCACCTTGATGCTGAATTCAGCATTGAAGCTTTGCAGGTCGGTATTGCGGAAATCGTTCGCGGACGATTGATTGAACCTTCTGGAAAACCCAACCCAACGATTCAGGTAGCCCGGGTCGGAGAAGTTCCTATAGCCACCGGCCAGATCCTGGCCACCCTGGTGCACCAATGCGGCCGTGGGTACCGGGTAGCCGTTGGTGGCGTTAAAGGACCCGACCACGGAAGCGGGCGTTGCGATGGAAACCAAGGGCAAGAGATTCGCCGGAGGCGTCTCTTGCCGGCGAAACCGCTGGTACGAGACGCGCAGAGAGGCTGCGGGTGTGATGTTCCATGTCACCACCGGCGCGATGACCGTGTTCCTGCCTTTGGAGCCCTCAACGTACTGCAAGTCATTAGTCCATGAAGCGTTGATACGGAAAAGCAGCTTGTTCCCGACTATCGGCTGATTGATGTCCGCGGTGGCTCGCATGTATTCGTAACTGCCCGCCGCCACGTTATAGATGGCAAATGCGCGCGAGGCCGGGCGCTTGGTAATGTAATTCACCGTGCCGCCAGGTGAAACCTGCCCGTACAGGAGCGATGCCGGGCCCTTGACAATCTCAACGCGCTCAAGGTTGACCGTGTCAACATAGGTATTGCCCCGATCCGACTCGTAGAAGCCATCGCGCTGCGGCGCCTGCGTAAATCCGCGGATGTTGAATGCGTCGCTGCCGAAATTGAAACCGCGGGCGCCGCTGGAAACGCCGGTGGAATACTTCACCACATCATAAAGACTCACCGAATTCGTGTGCGCCATGAACTCCGGGGTGAAAGCGCTGATGGCAAAGGGCAGTTCTGCAATCGCCGTGTCGATGCGGGTCGCGGAGACGGAACTGGCCGCCTTGTAGCCGATGTCCTTGCTGGTCGTTACGCGGAATGGGTCCAGGACGACGACCCTCTCCTCCAGTTGGCCTTCTGCGGCAGGCGGGGAAACGTTAGTGGTTTGGGCCGTGAGCGAACTGGCAAGTATCGCCAGGGACAACGCCATCTTGGGTAGTATCTTTTTCATTTTATATGGGGTCTGTTAGGTTGCATCTGGCTCGGTCATCCGACGCGCGCCGTGATGTCAGGTCGCCCCCATTGTATGGCGCCACGCGCGTTTGCTAAATAGACAGATTCATCGTGAATCTGGATTTTTCTCTAAACGGCCGCTCGACTTCCATGCGACCGTCGCGCCTGCGCGACCACCTGGCCCGGGAACCAGCCAGAATGTCTCGATTACCAATCAGTGCGTGGTGCGGATGAATATCGCCGCACGCACAGGTCGCAGCCGCTTCCGCCCGGCAGCATCAGCTCGGCTGACTCAGTTGCGTCACTCCCGACCTGCACCTGGCGGCCACTACATTTCCCGCGTCAGGGAACCACTCGTCACGACACCAGCGGATGACGCGATGCAGGGTGCCGTCAAGGGGTCGTGGAGGCCGGGCTGGAGGGTGTGCGCATGATGGTCTCCAACTGCCGGGCCAGCTCCCTGGCTATTTCGGGATGCATCCCGATTACGTTGGTGGCCTCGCTGGGGTCGTTTTCGAGGTCAAACAGCAGCGGTTCGGGGATGGTCGCGGCCGCGAATCGTGCATCCGCCGCATTTGCGCCACTGCCCATGCCACCTGCGCCGGTGGAGGCTGGAATGTATTTCCATTTGCCCTGCCGCAGCGCCAGCCCACCGATCCCGTGCAGGACGGTGTGCCCGCGGATATGGGCCTCCGTTGTGCCCAGGAGGACGGAAGACAGATCCAGGCTGTCAGGAGCGATGGACGCGGGGATTTCTTGCCCGACAATCTTCGCAAGCGTGGCGTAGATATCCACCAAGCTGAACAGCTGATCACTCACCCGCGACCTGATCTGCTTTGGCCAGCGCACGATGAGCGGGACGCGGCAACCACCCTCAAACGTGAGATACTTCCACCCGCGCAATCCGGCCGTTGGCTGATGTCCATTCAGGTCCTCCACGGAACGATCGTAATAGCCGTCAAAGAGAATCGGCCCGTTATCGCTGCTGAAGATAACGATGGTGTTGCTCGCAAGGTTGAGTCTGTCCAGTGCGTTCAGGATTTCGCCGACCTGCCAGTCCAGTTGCTGGATGACATCACCGCGCAGCCCCGAGCCGCTCTTGCCGACGAATGGCGCCTCGGCCACGCGCGGAACGTGGGGCTCGAAAAGGCCGATGCTGAGGAAAAAAGGCCCGCCCTTGTGCTGCTCGATGTATTCTATCGCTTTTGCGGCGACCGTGCTGGCGAGTTCCTCGTCCTTGAAGCGGGCGGATTTGCCACCTCGCATGTAGCCGATGCGACTGATGCCGTTGATGATGGTATTCGAATGCTGCTTGTCCGCGCCATAGCGGGTGAGCAGTTCGGGGTGTTCCAGGCCGGTGGGCTCGTCGCTGATGTTGTTCAGGTAGCTGACGGTGATCGGGTCGGCCGGGTCGAGGCCAACCACCCGGCGGTTTTCTATCCAGACGCTGGGGACACGATCCACGGTCGCGGGAATGATATGACAGTAGTCGAAGCCGATATCCAGGGGGCCGGGTTTGATCTCACTATTGAAATCCACCCGGGTCCGGCCATCGCCCAGCCCAAGATGCCACTTTCCAATCACGCCGGTGCGATATCCGGCGTTTCGCAGCATCGCCGGAAGCGTCTGCCTACCGGGTTCGATGCAGAGCGGCGCATCGCCATCCAGAATCGTGTTGTTCTTCGCTTTCTGCCGCCAGGCGTATTCTCCGGTCAGCATGGAGTAGCGCGAAGGCGTGCATGTCGCAGAGGGTGCATAGCCCTGCGTGAAGCGAATACCCTCGGCCGCGAGCCGGTCGATGTTGGACGTCCGGACCTTTGTCGCTCCGGCGCAGCTGATGTCACCCACGCCAAGATCATCGGCCAGGATGATGATGATGTTGGGCTTGTCCCTGGCGGGAGCAGCCTGGGAGGCAACGGGCGCCCCCAGGGGGATCAGCAAGAGTGCGGCGAGGGAGAAAGATAGTGGATTTCGCATCTGGGCGGCGATGTCTTTTAGGCTTTCGGGTTCGTTTGCTCTTCGTTCAGGAGTTCAGGCAGCGAGGCCTTCTTCCTGGCGTTTGGCTGCTTCGCTTCTTTCTCGGATTGCTCCGGCGCAACGTAGTGCGGTGAAGGGGTGTGCTCTGCCGCCATGATGGCCTCGATTTTCCGAACGATCTCCGGATGCGAGGCGGCAATGTTGCTCTTTTCCGCGGGATCGGTCTTGAGATCGTAGAGCTCAAGTGGAGCCTTGGTGCCCAGCCGGTAGCCCTTCCAGTCCCCCCAACGCACGGACTGCTGGAAATAGGGCTCGTAGATTTCAAAATAGACGGATTCGTGCCGCGCGGCCTGGGGTTTCCCGAGCAACGTCGGCAGGATTGAAATTCCATCGATGCCGGCGGGGATGGCGGCACCGATGGTGTCCGCCGCCGTCGGCAAGAAATCCGCAAACGTGGTGAGCAAATCACTGGTGGTGCCCGGCTGAATCCTCCCGGGCCAGCGGGCGATGAACGGGGCGCGGATACCGCCCTCGTAGAGCATCCGCTTGTAACCGCGCAATCCCGCGCTGCTTCCCAGTGCCTCGACAAATTGGGGGTTCGCACCGTTGTCGGAGCTGAAAATCACCAGCGTATGATCATCGATGCCCAGTTCCTTGAGCTTCTGCATCAGGCGACCGACGTCCCTGTCAATGAGCGCGACCATCGCAGCGTAACTCCTGACCTCCTCCGACCACGGCTTCGCCCCGAAGTCGGGATTCTCCGGAATGACGTAGTCGGAGTGCGGCGGCGTCCAGGCGGCATAACAGAAGAATGGACGGTCCTTGTTTTCCTCGATGAACTTGAGCGTCTCGTTGGCGATGCGGGTGTGGGAGTAGTCCTCCCACGTATGCTTGCCCGACTGCTGGTAGGGCACGCTGGCGCTGTTGCGAACCAGGTAGTCGGTGTAATAATCATGGGCGTGCTTCTGGTCGTAATAACCGAAGAACACGTCAAAGCCCTGCTTCTCCGCCACGCCTGTCGTGCCGGGGTTGCCCAACCCCCATTTCCCGAATCCACCAGTCGCATAACCGGCATTCTGCAGCAGCCGGGCCACCGTAAGTTGTCCGGCCGGCATCGCCAGGAGGCCGATCTTGCTCTGGTTGGCCCGGCGCAAAATGTGTCCTGTGTGCTGACCGGTCATCACCACATTGCGAGAGGGCGCGCAGACGGCGCTGCCGCTGTAGGCACGGTTGAACTTCATTCCCTGCGCCGCCAAGCGATCAATGTTTGGCGTGGCTCCATAGCTGCAGCCATAGGCCGAGAAATCGCCCACGCCCGCGTCATCCACGAGGATGAAGACAATGTTGGGCTTCCGATCCGCGCGCGCGAGGGCATCGCCGGCAATCGATGTGATCGGCAGCAGCCCGAGCAATGCCGCGAGGAGAGAGCAGTGTCTTTTGATGGTTTTCATAGTCTTTGCTGTTGATACCGAAGGTTAGTTTTCCGGAGCCGGAGTCATTTTTTCCCCGCGCATCACCCGGTCGTAGAAATTCCGTTTGGATTCATTCCCATAGGGGTATTGGTCGTAGATGTGCCCGTGGCCCAGCATGCGTGGATCCCCCTGGGCCTGCAGCTCATCGAAGAGCTGCTTCTGCAACGCGGCGAAGGACACCGTCGCAGCCAGGTTCGTCATGCAATCCGGATCGCGGCCCAGGTCGAACAGCTGGTCGGGCGGCAGCTTCCCGAACGAAGCCTCAAAGAAGTGCCTGCGGTCGGCCTGATGCTCCGTGGCCAGCACCACGGTCTTGGTCGGGCTGTCATCCGTATCCTTGTACCCCGTCTCCGCCACGCCCGCCGGACCGCGGCTGGTCTCGAAATTGCGCAGGTAGAGCATCCCCTCCTTGACGATGCCGCGAATGGGATAGCCCTCATCGTTGGGCCGGCCGACATCATTGCGCTCCTTGGCGAGCAGGACATGGTCGCGGCGCGGAATGACGCGGCCGGACTTTTCCGACGCGAAGATCTCCATCAGGCTTCGGCCCGTGATTGCGGCCATGCCGCTCTTGTCCTGCTCGACGCCGGCGACCTCGAGGAAAGTGGGCACGAAATCGATGAAACTCACGTAGTCGTCCACGACCCGGCCCGGTTTGGCGATGCCCTTGGGCCACATGATGGCCAGCGGCAAGTGGTCGGAATTGTTGTAGGCATACCCCTTGCAATGGGGGAAGGGCATGCCGTTGTCGGAGGTCACGACGACAATGGTGTTCTCCAGCAGGCCCCGCTTTTCCAACTCGGATAGCATTTGGCTGAGATGCAGGTCGAAGTTCTCCACCTCGTAGGCGTAATCGAGCATGTCGTTGCGCACCTCCGCCGTATCCGGCCAGCACGCCGGCACACGATCGATGTCGGAGAGCTTCTTCCCCCCCTTGGCCACTCCGGAACCATACTCATAGGAGCGATGCGGGTCATGGCTGCCATACCAGAAGGACCAGGGCTGGTCTTTGGGCGCGGCATCGAGGAACTCCGCGAAATTTCCCGCATAGTCGTGCGGCGGGATCCCTTTCGTCAGGCGACTGGGAAATTTCCGGGCATCGAACGGCTTGCCGGTCATCTCCCGGTTCTCGCCCAAGGCATTCTTGGCGATTCCCGGCCCCCATCCCTTCCCCGTCATCCCGACAAAGTAGCCATGATCGCCCAGCGCCTCCTGGTAGGACTTGAATTCCGCCGGAAAGACGGACCAGTGATTACCCGCCTCCTTGAGTTGCCAGGGATTGCGGCCGGTGATGATGGAGGCCCGCGAGGGCGAGCACTTGCCGTTCGGGGTGTAGGCCTGGGTGAACAGTATGCCCTCGCGGGCCACGCGATCCGTCGCGGGTGTTTTCACCCAGCGGCAGCCGTAGGCACCCGCGTGGCCATAGGACCAGTCATCAGCGATGGCGAAGAGGATATTGGGTTTGGCCGGAAGTTTGGCCGACTCAGCGGCAGGGAGCGCGACGGGCAATGCCAGCAAGAGCGCGGCGATGGCGATGATGTTTTTATTCTGTTTCATAAAGTGTTGATTGGTGACCTCATGGCTCCAGCGCGGCAGTCATCGTACCCATCAAGGAGCGCCGGTTGAGTTTCGGCCCTGAGGTTTGGTTCGGACCAAAGGTGACCTTGATACTGTCCTTATAGGCAATGATGGTTGCATGCAGCGGCTGCGTCTTTTCCGGCGTGACCAGAGTTCCTGACCAGTTGCCGGTATACGGGTCCGGAACCAGTCCGAATTCAGCCGCCTGCGCGCCGAGCATGAGGGACAGGCTCGTGATGGTGGAGAGTAAGGTGGTGAGCTTCAAGAGATGAGGGGAATGGGTGCAGGTGTGTCCGCGTTGGGTGCAGCAAGGTTTTGGTGCTCTTCAATCGCTTGGCTGGGGCATTATTGTCGTCTCACCTCCACCAGATGAAACTTGGTGTCGTCGGGGCCGAGGCTCCGCAGCAGGAGATCGGCGTTGCGAGGGCCGCCGTTTTTGAACCGGGCATCGTCGATTTGCACGGTCTTCTCCAGCCAACGGCCGGTATTAGTTTTTCTGACCACGAGGGCGGTCTGGGTGGGTTGAACCTTGCCGTCGTAAAGCAAGGACCAATCGCCGTTGCCCTCATCGAAATAAACTATCCGGATGAGCACGCCACCCGTGAGGGAATCGCCCAACTGATCATTCAGGTCGAAGTACAGGGTATCCCGGCCGGCGGCCCGCTCCGTGGAACGGGCAAAACGGCCGTAAGGCTGCCCCTGATCGCCCACCCGCCACCAGCCGAGGCTGGTTTCCAAGGGATCGATCTGGGTGAGGTAGCGCTCATAGTTGCCGGGCCAGATATCCCAACCGACGTCGTTCATGGCCGAGGCACTACGGTTTTTCATGATGATCTGCATGGCCATGTCGGGGTCTCCCTGCCTAGCCCCGTAGGCCGCGAATTTTTTCACGATGGCCAGCGTCCGCTGGATGCCTTCCGTCTGGTCCTTCGCACCCGGGTTGAGTTTGCCCGGGCCGAAGGTGGCCGTCGGGAAGCGGGTTGTATCTGCCGCATCCAGACCGTCCCGCAGGGCGCAGAATGCCCCCGGGCTTTCGGCCGGGACCTTCCTGCCGCCATAGCGATCATAGATCACATATCCCTCGTAGTCGCGCGGATCCTGGAAGGCGTCGGTTTCATGCTGGAAGATATCGAGTCCGAAGTGCAGCCCCCAGAGGTTCAGCCAATACTGGTTCCAGACCGGCGCTTCCGCGAACCAGCCCTTGTGGCGCTCGTCCATTTCCGACCGGCAGCGGATGAACAGGCCGTCCTTGCCGGGTTGATTGATGATTGGGTCAAGAATGGCCATCATCTTGGTTTCCTCATTGAGCTGGTAGCCATGGCCCGGGTTGCCGGCCTTGCGCCAAGTATCGGGGATGTGCTCCATCAGCCAGTCATGGTATTGACCCTGGTTGCCAGAGTTGATCAGCAGGAAGATCCGGGGTGATTTCGGGCGGTAGAGCTCGTCGAAGAGACGCCAAGTTTCGAACTTGAACTTGTCCCATTCCTCCTCGGAGAACTCGTAGGCGGGATTGAGGGGCCTCCCCTTGTACGGGCCCTCGTCCCCGGTCGTGCCCTCAGCGGTTTGCAGGCAGATTATCCGATCCCGCACGTGTTTCGGCAGTTTGTCGAGGTGGGCGGCGACCTCGCGGATCATGCGCCAGTAAAAGCGCTGATAGTCGGGATCCATGTAATGAGGGTAGGTCCAGCCATGGGGAACCCCGTTGGGATTGATGGTCGGCGTGGTCTCCACCTCCGGCACGCCGTGGTCGTACAGCCAACGCGGAGCATGACCGCCCGTCCAGATCATGAACTGGATGTACAGGCCGGCGTCGGCATAGCGGGTCATCTCGGACTCAAAATACTTCCAGTCAAACTCGCCAGGCCGGGGTTCCAGCTTCGCCCAATGCATGCCGATGAACACGCCTTTGATCCACGGGCACCGCTCCTTCATGGCCTTGGCCTCCTTCCCGCCCCGCCACCAGACACCGTACCAGTCGGGATTGTCCTGCGCCGCGATTGCCCCCGGAGCCAGGAGGCAGCCGATCAGCAGCGACGACAGCAGGACGCGCGTTATAGGCTTCATGGGAGCAATGCGTGTGATAGGCTTCATGGGAACGGTTACGGCGCGGGTAGGGCTGCCTTCCAGCCCCCTTTGATCAAGGCGCTCAATTCGGTGACAACCCCCTTGAATTTCGGATCCTTGGCCAGGTTCCGCAGTTCGCGGGGGTCGGATTCGTGGTCGTAAAGTTCCGCCTGCTCGGGGCCGCCCCACTCGGTGTAACGGTAGCGTTCGGTGCGGACACTGGTGCCATTGCCCATGGTGGTAAAGGCGCCCTTTTTCCACGGTCGATTCGGGTCGCGCAGCAGCGGCGCCATGCTGATGCCCTCCAGGCCGGTTGGCACCTCGAGGCCGCACAGATCCGCCAGCGTGGGATAGAGGTCGATTTGGCTCACGGGTTTCTTGCAGATGCTGCCTGCTGGCGTCACTCCCGGCGCGCGGATGATCAGCGGAACGCGGCTCGATTCTTCGAACAGGGTCATCTTCTGCCAAAGGAGATGTTCGCCCATATGGAAGCCGTGGTCGCCCATGAAAACGACAATGGTATTCCGGTCGCGCCCGGTTTCCTTGAGCGCGTTCAACACCCGGCCCACGCACGCATCCATGTAGGAAACGCAGGCGTAGTACGCGGCGATGGCCTGGCGCCGTTTCTCGTCCGTGAAGGCCTGATGATTCT
>Ga0209770_10001786_pt1 | contig 10970 bp, 6 predicted proteins | sample LauGreSu1BDMLBDD_2_FD_187572 | JGI IMG/M metagenome (GOLD analysis project Ga0209770, IMG submission 187572) | Freshwater lake microbial communities from Lake Michigan, USA - Su13.BD.MLB.DD (SPAdes) (version 2) | ecosystem: Environmental > Aquatic > Freshwater > Lake | place: Lake Michigan, USA...
CTCTTCGTGGGCAACAGCCTCACCTATTACAACGGCGGCTTGGAGAACCACGTCCGTCTGCTGGCCGCATCCGCAAGCCCGCCCCGCATCCTCGTGGCCGATCGAGCCACCCAAGGAGGCGCCACGCTGCGCATCCTCCACGGATTGCCCTCGGTGCACGAACGCATCCAACAAGGGCACTACGATCAAGTCATCTTGCAAGACGACCTCCCGGAACTCACCGAACACAGCATCGCTCCCTTTCAAGAATACGTCCGGCGCTTCGATCAGGAAATTCGATCCCATGGCGGACGCCCGGTGCTCTTCATGGCCTGGCCCTACGAACGCCTCGGCTGGATCTCACTCGAGCAAATCGCCGACGCCCATCGAAGCCTGGGGACGGAACTGAAGATCCCGGTGGCTCCGGTAGGATTGGCCTTTCGGCGCTCGCTGGAAGCCCGACCTCAACTCGCCATGCTGGGCAAGGATCGGGAACACGAAACCCTCCACGGCACCTACCTGGCCGCCTGTGTCCATTACGCCACCCTCTTGGGCGTTTCTCCGGAAGGACTGCCCTACCGACCCGACGGGGTGTCGGCGGATGAAGGGACCTTCCTGCAATCCATCGCCTGGCAAACGGTGCAGGCGTGGGCTCGGTGAGGGTCCGTCAAGCGCCTCCGCCTTGGCCACCGGGGTCGCCTTCGCCGCGGCGACAAGGCCGACAGCTTCAACCAATCGCGCCCTCGATGAGTTCTCCGTGGACGTCGGTCAGGCGATGATCTCGACCGCCCGAGCGGAAGGTCAACCGACGGTGATCCACGCCCAGTTGATGCAACACCGTGGCGTGCAGGTCATGCACCCGACAAATCTTGTCCACCGACCGGTAACCAAACTCGTCCGTGGCGCCGATGATGGTGCCACCACGAATCCCCCCACCAGCCATCCACACCGAGAATCCAAACGGATTGTGATCGCGACCATTGGATCCCTGGGCGAAGGGGGTCCGCCCGAATTCACCGGACCACACCAGCAGCGTCGAATCCAAAAGGCCTCGCCGCTTGAGATCCAAGATCAGCGCCGTGATGGGTTGATCGACCGCCCGGGCATTGGCCTCGTGACCCGCCTTCAGATCACCGTGCTGATCCCAGCGGTCACCAATGGTTCGAGGGCAAGTGACCTCGATGAACCGCACACCCCGTTCCACCAACCGCCGCGCCAGACAGCATTCGCGGGCATAAATCCGAGTCGGCTCGAACGGGCTATCGAAACCGTAGAGAGCTTTCGTCTCGGCGCTCTCCCCATCCAGCGCTGCCAATTCAGGGACCGCGGCCTGCATCCGGTAGGCCAGTTCGTGATTGGCAATCGCGCTGTCGATGGCCTCGGCTCCGGTCTCGTGGGCGAAGGCTGAATCAAGGCGTCCGATCAACTGACGCTTGCGTTGCTGAACGGTCTCGGGATCCCGCGGTGTGGCGTCGGCGATGGCCTCACCGCGTGGACGCAAGATGGACCCCTGATGGCGTGCCGGGAGGAATCCGGCGGAAAAACAATCCAAACCTCCCGGGGGCACGAGCCCGCCTTCCACCACGACAAAGCCGGGCAAGTTGTCGTTTTCACTACCCAGGCCATACGACATCCAGGCCCCCATGGACGGCCGCCCGGGAATGCCAGAGCCCGTGTGCAGGAAATAATTGGCATTGGTGTGCTCGCTGAACTCACTCGTCATCGAGCGGACCACGCACAATTCATCGGCCACCCTCCCGAGGTTCGGAAAGAGCTCCGAAATGGGAATGCCCGACTGCCCGTGTTGGCTGAACTTCCAAGGCGAGGCCAGCGTGTTGCCGTTGTTGTTGAACTGCGTGGGCGCCATCGCCATCGGAAAGGGCTTGCCGTGGTAATCGGCCAGACGCGGTTTCGGATCGAAGGTGTCCATTTGCGACGGCCCTCCGTCCTGGTAGAGGAAGATCACGCTGCGCGCCCGCGCCCGGGAATGGGTTGAAGCCAAAACCCGTGAGTCCCGCGACGACCCGCCGGCAGCCGCTAAGGCCGATCTTGTTGATCCGAAAAGCCCGGACAACGCCAATAAACCAAACCCACCGCCTGAGGCCGCCAGCATGTCGCGGCGACTTAGGGGAGCGGACTGAAACTGGCCGCAATGGTGTGTCGGAGGGGTGTTCATCGGAGGAAAACGAATTCTTTGGAGGCGAAGAGAGCGTGGTTCAACGCCGCGTAAGCGGCCCGCTCCCGATCACGCGGTGAGGGTTTCGAAAAGGCGGACCGCTCCGAATCCAGAAACTCCAAGGCCATGCGGACTTCATCGGGCCGCGGCCACCGGGAAAAGGCCGAGAGCCAGAGCGTCTCAATCTTGGCCTGATCCGTTTCCTTTGATGGCTCCACGAAAGCACTGCCCTCAGGAATGAGCGTCTGGGCCCAGCGGTCGGCCATCAGGTGAACCAACTCACTGTTCATCAGGGCCAAGGCCTGTGCGGGCACATTGGAAGCATGCCGCCGTCCGCAAGTAGTGGCCGGTGCCGGTTGGTCGAAGGCTTGCATGAACGGATCAAGGAAATTGCGCCGCGTCTCGAGGTACACACTGCGGCGACCCGCCCCATCCATCGGACCCGATTTCCCAGGCCTGCCCCGCCCTTGCATGTGCTCCGTCAAACGGGCCGGAATACTGGCTCCCCCCGCCTTGCGATCGAGGGCTCCAGAAGCCGCCAGCATCGCGTCCCGAATTTCTTCGGCATCCAGACGACGCACCGGCAGCGGCGACCAAACATCGGCTGTAGCCTCTCCGGGATCAGCCAAGGCCTGATAGGCATGTGAAAGGGCCACCTCGCGAATGAGTTGTTTGACGGTCTGACCTCGCGCGAGTTTGGAGGCCAGATGATCGAGCAATTCCGGGCTCCACGGTGTGCCGCCGAGTTGCCCAAAATCATCGGGCGTTTCAACAATCCCGCGCCCGAACAGCTTGAGCCAAATGCGGTTGGCCGTGGTCCGCCAGAGGAATGGGCGGCGTGGATCGGTGATGGCCGCAACCAAATCCCGACGACCACTGCCCGCCACCGGGTCTTTGGCCGATTTCCCCAACAATGAGAGCCGTGCCAGCGGAGCGGTTTCTCCGTAGCGATGGGCCGCACCACGGACATGGATGGGCTCATCCAGCGCCCCCCCCTCGTCGGCCACCAAGGCTCGGATGGGCGCAGCGCAAGCCAGCAAGGCATCGCGGGCATCGACCGCACGCAGGCGAGCCTCGGCCAAGCCTGGCGCCTCGGCATTCAGGCCAGTGGCCAACCCATCGGCATCCCACTGTTCGGGTGTTGGTGGTGCCGGGGCATCACTGGTCAAAACCGCATCAACCTCGATCCAACCGGGGCCGTCATCCTGAACTTCGAAATGAACCCGCTCACCTTGATAGCGAGAGAAGTCGAAGGTCTCGATCCGCCAGGCAGTTTCACGCGGATCTTTCTGAGCTTCGGCCCCTTCGGCGCGTCCGAGACGGCGGCGAAATCCTTCAAAGAGCAGGCCCACATGCTTGTCGAGCCAGTAGTTGTCGACCACGGCGCGCACGGCCGCATCACTACCGCGTACGCGAAGATGGAAGTAGCGCTTTTGAATCGTGAAATCGGCCGAACGCGCACTGCCAGCCAACGGCAAGGCCAAGCGGGCGCTATCCAGAGTGCCGGTCTCAGCGACCCGAAGCTCCCCAGCCGTCGTGAGCGCCAACCGAGAACCCGACGCATCAAACGCGTGTCCGCTGCGAGACCACCCCGCACCGCCCTGAGCTACGTCGTCCAGCACGGTGACACCTGCCGGTTGCATGGCACGAGTCACTCCGGAAGCCCCGGAGATTTTGGCTGCCGCCTCCAAAGACTCGCGGGCTGCCAACGCACGCTCAGGCGTCCGGGCATCGGCATCCAAAAACCCTTCGATGCGCCGCGTGTTGCGAGCCACACCGGACAGAGCATAGAAATCACGAGTCGGAATGGGATCGAACTTGTGATCGTGACAACGGGCACAGGCGATGGACAAACCGAAGAGACTCCGGCCCGCCACATCCACCGCCCCGGCCAATCGATCGGCTTCATCTTGGCGGACGTCCACCGGCGCGTGGGTCGAAGGCCCCAGAAACCACCAGGCGGTCCCGACCGGTGCCGCATTGGGAAGCCCGAGCCCAGGCCGCGGCGGTAACAAATCGCCAGCCACCTGTTCGGCGACGAATCGGGCCAGCGGCAAATCGGAATTAAAGGCATCGACCACGTAATCCCGATAACGCCAAGCATAGGGGATCTCGAAATCGAACTCATGGGCCATGGTCTCGGCGAAGCGGGCGAGGTCGAGCCAGTGACGCCCCCAGCGTTCACCGAAGGCCGGATCGGCCAGATACCGGTCCACCCATCGCGCATAATTTTCAGGAGAGGGATCGGCAGCAAAAGCGCGCACCTCGTCGGGAGTGGGGGGTAATCCGCGCAAGTCGTAGGACAATCGCCGGAGCAGCGCTACCGCATCGATGTCCCGCGCCGGGGCGCGACGTTGTGCCGCCTCCCGATTGGCGAGCACGAAGGTGTCGATCCCACCCCAACACCACTGCCCGTCACGAATGGAAGGCAAGGCCGGGTCTTGAAGAGTCCGGAACGCCCAAGGCTCAGCGTAGCCGGCACCGGCGGCGATCCATTGTTCCAAAGTCCGCACCTCATCCGGAGTCAACGGCTCCCCCTTGGGCGGCATGCGTTCTTCCGGATCGGAATGCACCACCCGGGCCAGCAGCGGACTAGAAGAGGGCTTGCCGGGCACAATGGCCACCCCACCCGATTTCAGCAGAACGGTCGCACCCTCCACCGTATCCAATCGCAACCCCGCCTTGCGGGCCTCGGCGTCGGGTCCGTGGCACGAGTAGCATTTGGCCGCCAGAATAGGGCGTACCGAACGGGTGAAATCCGACCCCGAAGCCACCATCCGGCCGGACCCCAGAATAAGTCCTCCGAGGGCAAGGACGGTGCTCAGCCAGCAACCCATCGATGGAAAGACAGTGGACACTTTGAAACACTACCATCGAAGGCCTGCCTTGGAAATGCCCATCGTCCCCAAAACCCACCACACCAAACCAGCAGCGGGAACGGGCCGGAGCAAGCGTTGGAAGCGATCACCACAAACCCCTCCCGCACAGCGCGAAAGCAACCCCTCCCCCGAGCTTACCTGCGCGCGCAGGCCCGTTCCCGCCGCCCCCTCCCAAGCACTTCCCCAAGATTTTTTCACGTTCCCAGCGAGTCCAGAGTTCCCCAACCTCAATCCCACAACGCCCATGACCTTCCCGCTATTGAGCAGGATCCATCGAGGTGCTCCCCGTGGTAGCATCTTGGTCGGCCATATTGTGGTCTTGCTCAGCTTGCTGACCTCGGGCTGCGGCCCATCCGGCGGCACAGCGGCGACGGTATCCCAGAGCCCGGTGACCCCGATAGCGGCAGACCCATCGGCTGCGCTCGTTTTGGCGGCGGTGGACAACGGCTTCCATCGAGTGCCCATTGCGCTGACCACCGACTACGGATTCCTGGTGATGAATGCCGGGGACGAAGAGCAGCCCATTCCCTCGGTTTCCGTAGGGTTCCGCTCAGAGCGGCGCATCATCCAGTGTGGTTCACTCGCCGAATTCGAAGCGGCCCTGCGCAAGATTCCCGCCGGGAGCACGATCCATCGCCATGAGCGATGCCTCATGCCGGCCTCTCGGGGCCTCGCCGAAGAGTTCCTCGCGGGCATCGACCCGACGTTGTCACGGGTCGGCATCACGGTCGCCCCGGAACCGGTGATCACCTGCCTCTGCGGGCGCTGACATCGATCCGCGTCCGGGCGCAGAACGATACGGCCACCCGACCCATTCCCACTGGCTGAGTCCCGGAGACCACGTCAGAGTTGACTCATGCCCCTCGCCGCCTGTCCCCGATGCACAGAGCGCCCCATGGACCGGATTCAACGGCGCAACCTTCGGTTGGGTTCCATTCAACGGCACCTGCAGGCCACGGCCTCGACTTTCCTACTCTTCAGTTGGCTCCTGTCGACGCTCTCGGAGGCCTGGGCTTCTCCGGCTCCGAAGCGGCCCAACATCTTGCTCATCGTCTCCGACGACCAGGCATGGACGGACCACGGCTTCATGGGGCATCCCACGATCCGCACGCCCCACCTCGACCGTCTGGCGGCCCGTTCGCTCTGTTTCACGCGAGCTTACGTTCCATCGAGCCTGTGTTGCCCCAGCCTCGCCTCGCTCATCACCGGCCGATACCCGCACCAGCACGGCGTCGTCTGCAACGATCCTCCCAGACCAGCAGGCCTGCCCTCAGCGGACTTCTACCGGAGCAACGCCTACCGGGCCGCTCGCGAACGACTGTCGTCGTTCCTCGAGCAAACCCCCACCCTGCCCCGAATGCTTCGCGACCAGGGTTACCTGAGCTTCCAGAGCGGCAAGTGGTGGCAGAACGACTACTCGCGAGGCGGATTCACTCATGGAATGACCCGAGGTGACCGGCACGGAGACGCAGGGCTGGAAATCGGCCGGGTCACGATGAAGCCCATCGAGGACTTCGTGGAGATGGCCGAGCAGCAGGATCGACCCTGGCTCGTCTGGTACGCGCCCATGATGCCCCACGACCCGCACACGCCCCCGGAACGGTTTCTGGCTCGGCACCGCGTGACAGCGCCGTCGCTGCCGATCGCCAAATACCGGGGCATGGTCGAGTGGTTCGACGACACTTGCGGCCAACTCCTCGATTTCTTGGAGAAGCGGGGCTCGGCTGAGAACACCATCGTGGTCTTTGTCACTGACAATGGCTGGATCACCGATCCGGAGACGGGCCGCTTTGCACCCCGATCCAAACAAAGTCCTTATGACGGCGGACTACGCACGCCCATCCTGATCGGCTGGCCGGGTCGCGTGAAACCTCAGCGCGATACAACCCACGCCGTGTCGAGCCTCGACCTAATGCCGACACTCCTGCGGGCCGCCGGCGTGAAGTCTCCTCACAACCTGCCAGGCATCGATTTGCTCGACCCCAAGGCCGTTCGCCGCAGGACCTCCGTGTCGGGCGAGTGCTTTACTCACGACGCGGTAGACCTCGACCACCCGGAGTCGGGACTGCGCTGGCGTTGGATCGTGCGCGACGGTTGGAAGCTCATCCTGCCCACCCCATGGAACGAACCCACCGCGAAGCCCGAGCTGTACCGGATCGTTGAGGACCCCTTCGAACAGGCGGACCTCGTCGCCCAGCATCCGCTCCAAGTGAGCCGCCTGCGCCGCGAACTCGAGAAGGAGTGGAAGCCCGTCTGGCCCTGAGCCCGAGAGCGCCCGTTGGCATCCCGGAACTTCAGGCTTTGCCATCGCGAATGTGCACCCAGCAATGCACATGGGGATCGCCCCGGAAGTACCAGAGCATGTTAGGCCCCTCGATTTGCCAAACATCCCAGACCCCGTCCTTGCCGAGGTCCTGTCCCTTGAAATAGGCGAGGTGTAAGTTTTCGAGCCCCTGCGAATCCACCAGGCGCAGCGATTCGTCGGCATCTACTTGGCGGAAGGGAGCCAGCAAATCCCTCAGCACGTTGCGCATCAGGCCCCGCTGGTCCGGGCTCAACTCCGAGCCAGGGAGGCCCGTGAGACCCTCGCGACGACCACTCAGGCGCACCGTTTCAGTTGCTCGCTCTGGCCGGCTACGACCCTCGACGAGTGCGTGAGTCCGTTGTCGCCCATCGAGGGCCTGGAACAATTCATTGGCCCGTTTGGCCTGGTACCAAAATACGTTGCCCGGATGGTCGGCCGCTTCCTCGTCGTTCGGACCCGACTGATGGCCGTAGAAGATGGGCCCGCCAAAGGCCGTCCCGGCCACCGAGTCGCCATCGCAGCGACGCGTGCAGTGGCGCCCAGTGAGCACGAACTCAAAGGCCCCAGTCCCGGGACGACCAAAGAGCGCCACCGAGGTGCCGCCCTCGAAACCCTTGCCCTCGGAGTCCTCGACCATCTGACGCATCATGGCCTCGGCATGGTTCGGGTGATGCAGCTTGCGAAAAATCTGACGCACCAGGTCTTGCTGGTCCGGACGCAAGACGTCCTGAATCGAACGTCCGGTGATCATCCAGTTATTATCGACTTTCTGCCGCAGCGGGTCGTTGAACTCCCGGCAAACCAGACGTCGCTGGGTCTCGTCGAGGGATCCGTGCAACTGGGATGCAAGGGTCTCGGAGGTCACGGTCGATGGTGAAGGCGACTGTCCCAGGAGTCCCAACGGGATCGCGGCGGCGGTCGATGCCAGAAAACTCCGGCGATTTAGAAAATGCACGGGCCGAGACACCTCAGGCTGAAAAGGAAACGAGGGCATGGATAAATTTGCCAACAAATCGACGAAGAGCGCCAGCCTCCCTTTCAAACTGCGCATCATTAGGGTCCAGCAAGACGCCCCGAGTTTCGCGACAGCAACGGGCTGGCCCGTCAGAAAGCCCCGAACTCCATCGCGCCGCGTGGATAGGCTCGGAGTGAACCCTTGTCCCAAGATGCCAGTTCCTGCATGTTGTCCGGCTTTCCGTGGATCTGAATCTACCCAACGCCATCGCAGGACTGCTGGTCGGCATCGTTGTCGGTGCCACCGGAGTCGGAGGGGGTGCCCTCATGACGCCGTTGCTGGTTCTGGTGTTTGGCGTGGCCCCGCAGACGGCGGTCGGCACGGATCTCCTGTTCGCCGCGCTCACCAAGATCTTCGGAACGGCTGTCCACCATCGTCAGGGAACGGTGGACTGGCCGGTGGTCCGGCGCCTGGCCCTGGGCAGCCTTCCCGCCGCAGCCGCGACCCTTGCCTGGATGACGCTGACAGCGACCGCGCAGGTGCGGGGCGGATTCCTGATACGAGCGGTGGCGATCGCCCTCCTCGTCACGGCCGTCGGCATCTTGTCCAAGGACCGGCTTCAACAGATCGGAAGCAAAGGGTCCGCGGGGGTGATGGGATTCCTGGGGCGTTCCCAAGCCGTCCTGACAATCCTAGCTGGGGTCGTTCTGGGAATCTTGGTGACCCTGACTTCCATCGGGGCCGGCGCGCTGGGCACGGTGATGCTGGTGTACCTCTACCCGGTGCGCCTGACACCCAGCCGATTGGTGGGCACCGACTTGGCTCACGCGATCCCGCTGACCATCATCGCCGGCACCGGACACCTCATGATGGGCAACGTCAACCCCACCCTGCTCGGCAACCTGCTGCTGGGGTCCATCCCAGGGGTGCTGGCGGGTTCTTGGCTCAGCACCCGAGCGCCGATGCAGTGGGTGCGTGTGGGTCTGGCGGCTATCCTCGCCGTCGTGGCGGTCAAGATGCTGACCACCTGAGGTTTTCCGCCGGAAACGCCGGACAACCGGAAGCATCGGGGCTCACGGCGCGTCGAGCTCCACATACCGACTCTCTCCGGGCGGCACCACGATCTCGATCTGCTGGGTGGATGCCCAAGTTTGACCCGTGCGCCATTCACGCGCCTGGGTCGAGCCGTATCGGGGCGTCAGGCGGACCTTGGCAACCATTTCGGGAAACATCTGCGCCGGGGTCCGGCCTGTCTTGGCCACGCCGTCGTTGTGGACCAGTTCCACCACCCAACCGCGGCGGTTCCGGTTGATCTGGTATTGGATCGAATCACCCGCCACCGTCACCGGCAAGGTCTCGGCGGCAATGCGCTGGAGGCGTTCGTCGGAGATCGCCGCCGGGCGTCCGGTCGCCGGATGGACCCACTCGGCCAGCACCTCGGTCGCCCCGGCCTTTTGAAGCCGCGCCCAGGCCTCCGAACCCAGAGCCTTCACATGGCGTTCCTTCAGCAACAAGCGACTGCCCGCGGCCACAGCCGTCTCCAGCTCGCGGACCAATCCGGGGCTAAATTCTACCTCGCCCGCCAGCAGGATGACCGGATAGCGGCCCATGAACGCGCCCGTGGCCGTCGACAGCACCACGTCACACAACTCCCCGTGGCGCGTCGGTTGCAGATAGTTCGCCTCGGGGTTGGGCAAGTTGCCCGGCACCGGCAGCCGCGCCATTCCGCCGAACAGCTGGTTCTCCAAGAGGTCGGCCACCTCCTGATCAGCGGCAGTCCTTGGGAAGATTCCCCAGGTCTTTCCAATGTAGCCGTTGTATCCGGCGAGGTGATCCAAGACCACCAGCAGCGGCGTGTGGGGATTGCCCCGATCATGGGACCGCATGAACGCGAAGGCCTCCGCAGCAACCCGACCATGCGGCGTAAGCACCCACGGATCCTTCCCCGTCTCGAAGAAGCTGTTGAAACTGTTCTCCGGAGTGACCAGCGCCGCACCGGCGAACCAGGCGTGCTGCCACATCCGTTGGCACAGGCTCAGCGAATGACCGGCATCCAAGCCGGTGGCCGTCGGACCGTTGGTATCCAGCGAACCACGGGTTGTGACGGCGTTGCCGAACCACGGACTCATCTGAACCGACCAAGGCAGGTTCCATTGCCGGGCCGCCCCACGCGAGAAGGCGAACTTCGACTGGGTGAACCCGATGTTCTCGCCCACCTCGATGCCCACCACGCTCGCGCCCCACTCGGCCGCGTAGCACTCGTAGTGGGAATGGCCCGTCACGCTGATCAAGCGCCCGCCCTTGGCCTGGCGATGCCACAGGAAGTACTGACGCAACTGGTCATAGGCCTCGCGACGGTTCTTCGGAATGGGCTCATACCCTTGAGTCTCGGAAGGCCGGAGGAATCGATTTCGCTGAGCCTCAAAATCCTTGCCCAGCACGTCGCGCATCCAGTTTGGGTCGGTGCGGAGCCGGTGGTAATGGTAGCCCCACTCACCCAGTTGGATGGCATTGAAGACGCCAGCATCATCGAGGACGCGCACCGCCGCCTCGTCGTCAGCCGAGAGCACGCTGGTGCCGCCCTCCAACTGCATGCGCCCGCCCTCGGGAGGATACAAGATCACCGGCCAACGCCGCCGCGCGAGCACCTCGAACGCCGCTCGGGATCCGGCCACC
>Ga0209770_10001788_pt1 | contig 10963 bp, 3 predicted proteins | sample LauGreSu1BDMLBDD_2_FD_187572 | JGI IMG/M metagenome (GOLD analysis project Ga0209770, IMG submission 187572) | Freshwater lake microbial communities from Lake Michigan, USA - Su13.BD.MLB.DD (SPAdes) (version 2) | ecosystem: Environmental > Aquatic > Freshwater > Lake | place: Lake Michigan, USA...
GTCCTTGACGAGCGCGGCTTGCGGCTGGTCGGTGTCCTCGCACTGCATGCGGAGTTGAGCGGGCAAGTTGAAGTGCTGGTCCCAACCGCGGTGGTAGAGTTGCACGAAGCGGACGCCGCGCTCGGCGAGGCGGCGGGACATGAGGCAGTTGTAGGCGTAGGTGCCCGGGGTTTTCACATTCGGGCCATACATGTCGAGGGTCTCTTGGGACTCCTGCGAGAAATCGGTGAGTTCCGGCACGGCGGTTTGCATGCGGTAGGCCATCTCGTATTGCGAAATGCGGGCGATGACCTCGGGGTCGAGGCTTTGGTTGGCTTCGATTTGGTTTTGCATCGCGAGCTGATCCAGCATGCGGCGGCGGTCGGCGCGGTCGATACCGTTCGGATCTTGGAGGAAAAGAACCGGTTCGGTGCCGCCACGGAAATTGATGCCTTGGTGTTCGCTGGGCAGGAAGCCGGAACCCCACAGGCGCGAGGAGACGAACTGCGATGTGCCACGGCCTTGGCTGATCATCACGACGAACGACGGCAGGTTTTCATTCATGCTGCCGAGGCCGTAGCTCATCCAAGCCCCGAACGACGGCCGGCCGGGCAACTGGTGGCCGGTTTGGAGGAAAGACACGCCGGGCTCGTGGTTGATCTGCTCGGTGAAGACCGAGTGAACCACGCAGATATCCTTCGCGCAGCTCGCGGTGTGCGGGTAGAGCTCGGAAACCCAAAGCCCGTCCTGGTTGTTGTCGTATTTTTTGAATTGGAAAATCGAGGGCGCGACAGGCAGGCGGGATTGGCCCGAGGTCATGCCGGTGATGCGCTGGTCGCCGCGCACGGACTTCGGCAATTCCTTGTCGAACTGATCCACGAGCCCGGGTTTGTAGTCGAAAATGTCCATCTGCGATGGCCCGCCGTGCTGGAAGAGGTAGATGATCCGCTTGGCTTTCGGCGCGAAGTGCGGGGAGCCAAGGAAGCCGCGCTCGAATGGGCTCGGAGCGGCCGCGAACATATTGCTGTTCAGAACTGAGCCGAGAGCCATGGCGCCGATGCCTTGCGCCATTTTTCCAAAAAACTGACGCCGGCTGATATTCAGGAGGTATTCTTCGACGGGGTTGTTCATAGGTTTTGTTGGGTTGAAAAATCAATCGCGGGTAATGGTTTCATCGAGATTCAGAAGGGCCGACATGCTGAAAGAGAGGGCGGCGAGTTGCGGGACGGGAAGGTCCTTGTTTCGCGGAGTCTCGCCGTAGGAGAGGAATTTCTCGGCGTTGCCGGGGTCGGTGGAGAAACGCTCGAGGTTTTCGTTGGTGAAGGAAATCCAGCGATCGAGTTCCGGTTGGTCGGGATTGCGCCCGGTCGCGAGGCGGATGCCCCGGCGCAGGCGATCGGCGAGTGTTTCCTCCCAAGCTCCGTTGATGTCCGAGAAGAGGCGCTCGGCGAGTTTGCGTGAGAATTCGAGGTAGGTCTCATCGTTCATCAGCACAAAGGCTTGGAGCGGGGTGTTGGTGAGGGCGCGCTTGGTGATGCAAGCTTCGCGGCTGGGCGCGTCGAAAAGCTCCATCTGGGCGGGTGGCACGGATTGCTTCCAGAAGGTGTAGAGCCCGCGGCGGAAGAGCTTGTCGCCCGTGTGCCTCGTGTAGAAGCCATAGTTGCCGATCTCGTTCATGGATTTCTCCTTCCAGATTTCGGGTTGGTAGGTTTTGACGCTTGGGCCGCCGATTTTCGCGTTGAGGAGGCCGGAGGCGGCGAGGGCATTGTCGCGGATGAGTTCGGCCGGAAACCGGAAACGCGGCGCACGGGCGAGGAGTTTGTTTTCAGGATCTATGTCCTTGAGGTCCTCGCGGTGCTTGGAGGACTGCCGGTAGGTCGCGCTCATGACCATGTTTTTCATCGAGCGCTTCATGTCCCATTTGTTCTCACGGAAATCCACGGCGAGGTAGTCGAGGAGTTCGGGGTGCGTGGGTAAGGCGCTCTGCAGGCCAAAATCCTCGGAAGTTTTTACGATGCCGTTGCGGAAGAGTTGTTGCCAGAGACGGTTCACCTGCACGCGCGCGGTGAGCGGATTTTCCGGCGCCAACGACCACTGCGCCAGACCAAGGCGGTTTTTCGGAGCATCCTTGGGCATCGGTGGGAATGCCACCGGCGTCGTGCGTTCGCGGGGGCGGTTCTTCAGCGGCTTGTCATAGGAGCCACGGTCGAGCACATAGGTCTGAACCGGTTTCTCTCTCTCCTCCATGACCATCACCCGGAGGGCGTAGTTGTCCACATGCGCCTTGAGGTAATGCGCGCGGGCGACATCGAGGCCGGTGACCGGGGTTTTTCCGGCAGCGTGGGCCTTGGCGGCGAGCCACGGATCGGTCATCCACGGTTTACGGTCTTGGGATTTGAACAAGGCGAGCGGTTCCTGCAAACCGTGGGGGTTGTTGGCAGTGGCTACCGAGATATTGTTGATAATGCCATCCGGGTAAGGAATCGCCGTGCCTTGGAATTTCATCTTCACGATGAGCTTGGCGCCTTTGGCTGGAGTGATGGCTTCCGCAAGTTGGAGGAAGACGGCGTGGTCGATGCCTTGGACGCCGAGTTTCCAACCGTTGGCAGGATCGGCAGCCTGGGCGGCGGCGAGTTCGGGACTCAGGTTGGCAAAGGTGGACTCCGCGAGCGCAACGGCCAGGGGGCGTGTTTTTCCTCCCTCCTCGATCTCGATTGAGATGTCGGGAACGACTTTGCGAATCGTGCTCAAATCCATCCCGTAGATATGGTCCTCCTTATCCGGTTGAAGATTCCACAGGTGGTAGAATGGATTGAGGGAATTGATGTTCACCGTATTGAAGGCTTCATTGGGCGCTGCGAAGACCATGGTCACCGTCTCGCTATCCGTAACGGGAAAGACAGGAAGCAGCGCCAGGTCGCGGCCTCCGCCTTTGATGAAACGGTTTGTTGTCTCGGGGATATCGAAGTTCAAAGCAGAAGGCCCCACATAATCATGCCCTCCGAGGCGTTCGATTTTTCTGGTGGCACAGGAAGCGTCCACAAGTTGGAGGGGGGACCATTTAAGCGCCTTGCTGTCGTCGGGAACCTGAATCGCTTCGGGCGACTTATCATCGCGGACAGGGTTAAGGGCGGCGAGGACTTGGTTGGCCTCCTTGGTGACCAGTTTTTGCTTCTCCGTGGGAAGTTGGACATAGGGTGGGAAGGCCCGCGCCCGGTTACCATCCTGGTTTTCCAAGCCCCGCTCATTGATGCTGTTGAAATAGGCCATCAAACTGAAGAAGTCGTTCTGGGAAATCGGGTCGTATTTGTGATCGTGGCAACGGGCGCAACCGATCGTCATGCCCAACACGGCCGTGCCGTAGGTGCTCACGCGATCCACGGCGTATTCGATCAGCCATTCTTCTGGAATCGCACCACCTTCGTTGTTGATCCCGTGGTTGCGGTTGAACGAAGTGGCGACCTTCTGATCCAGCGTGGCATTGGGGAGGAGGTCGCCGGCCAGTTGCTCGGTGAGGAACTGGTCGTAGGGCATGTTTTTGTTGAACGCATTAATCACCCAGTCGCGCCATGGCCAACTCGTGCGGACCATCTCGTGGTGGAGGGCGTTGCTGTCGCCGTAACGGGCAATGTCGAGCCAGTCGATCGCCATGCGCTCGCCGTAGTGGGGCGAGGCCAAAGCCCGATCGACCATGTGTTCGTAGGCTTGATCGGAGGTGTCGGCCATGTAGGCATCGATTTGCTCGGGGGTCGGCGGGAGGCCGAGGAGGTCCATGTGCACGCGGCGCACGAGTGTTTCCTTGTCGGCTTCGGGAGAGGGCGCGATGCCCTTGGATTCAAGCTTCGCGAGGACGAAATTGTCGATTGGCGTTCGCGGCCAGGCTTTGTCTTTCACCTCTGGCACGGCCGGTTTCACGGGAGCGACGAATGACCAGTGCGGCTCGTATTCCGCGCCTTGGCGGATCCACTCGGTCAGGGTCGCGATTTGCTCCTCCGTCAGAGCGGTCTTTTTCGCGTAAGGCGGGGGCATGATCTCGTGGGGATCTGTGGTGACGACGCGCTGAAGCAGCAGGCTCTCCTCTGGTTTGCCGGGAACGACACCGCGGCGGGCGGGTTCGCCTTCCTTAGCCAAGTTGGCCCGTGAGTGCTCCTCGGTGTCGAGGCGGAACGGACTGGTCTGGTTGTGCGAATCGGGCCCGTGGCAGGCGAAGCAGTTGTTTGAGAGAATCGGAAGGACCTGGGTGCTGAAGGAGATTTTCTCGGCGGCGGGAGCCTGGGCGGCGGCTGGCGTGGCGGGGTTGGCCGGAGCGGAGACTTGTGCAGGCTCATTTTTCTCCGAGGAATTCGGGACCGCTTGGTCGGGCGCTTTTTTGCAAGAGGCCAAACAAAAGATCAGCAAGCAGGAAAGGATCGCTAAAGTGGATTTTTTAATCATTGGCAAGAGGTTGAGGGAGATGGAACGATCGCCACTAGAGTGCACCCCGCCCGCGCTGGCAAGTAACACGTTTGAACTACTGCGCACCCGCCTTCTTCCGAAGAGCCGCCATGGCGCAGAGTAGAAAAAAGGGGGGGCGTGCGGCCGTCCATCGAAACGGTGATTTTCCCTCCCACGTCTATAGATCATTTGAACTACTGCACAGCGATCCGAGTCGTGCTATTAATGCAAATTGTGTCATTGTCGCTCTTCCCCCGTTATCGCACCTGCAGGCGCCACATCGTAATGGCGGTTTTTTTGATGGCGCCTGTGGTCGGCCTCTTGGGAGAACCGACGCCACCGGCACAGGAGAGACTGGAATCGCGAACCTTCGAGGCTCTGCAGCGGCGGGGCCAGGAAATCCGGAATGAACTCAGGGAACTTTCTCTGGAAAACATGGTGGGGGGAATAGGTTCGGTGGGGTTCGAGTCGCAACTCCATCTCAGCCCGCAAAACAAGGAGTGGGTCCAAGTGGATTGGGAGAGGTCGGTGCGGATCGACCAAGTTGTGCTGGCCCCATTGCTCTGGCAAATGGGGAGACTGGGATACACGGCGGGCGGCTTCCCCGAGGAATTCCGCGTGCTGGCGGGAACGGCTGAGGACCGTGTGGGAAAGGAGATCGCTTTCTTCCAAGACAAGGACAAATTCCTGCCAAGGAGTGCCCCGCTCGTGATTCCGTGCGACACGACCGCCTCCTGGGTGCGGGTGGAGGCCTCGCTCCTCTCGAAACGCATCCAAGACCGTCAATACAGCCTTCAAATTTCCGAGATTCTTGTCTTCTCTGGCCAGGACAATGTGGCCCTGAACGCGGCGGTCTCCTCGTCGAGCGTAGGGAATCTGGAAGGCACCCGCCGGTTTAGCAAGGCGCTCACGGATGGCTACCTGCCCTACGAAATGAATATGCCGGGCGTTAAAAGCAGCATCGCGTTCCTTTCCACACCCACGGGCGGAGAGCGTTTCTCGCTACAGATCGATCTGGGGGAATCGGTGCCCATCAACCAGATCAATCTTTTTGCGATCGATTCCAGTTTCACCTCCCCAAGGGACTTTGCGGGAGATTACGGGATTCCCGACCGCTTTGTGATCGAGGGTGCCAACCGCCCAGATTTTTCGGACGCCGTCGTGCTGGTCGATCGCGAAAAAAGGAATTTCCTGGATACCGGCCAGATTCTGATGCTCCGCTTTCCGGAAACCCGTCAGCGCTACATCCGCCTCATTTCCCTGAAGCATCATGAATCCAAGAATGTGGTGGGCTTTGCCGAGGTGGAGGTTTTTTCCAATGGCCGGAATGTGGCCCTGCGAAAACTGGCGGGCATCACCGGCGGCGCCTTCACAAAGCGCATCGAGTCACTTACCGATGGTCACAACCTCAACGGCCGGATACTCCCCATCAAACAATGGCTCGGAGAACTCGCCCGCCGCCATGATCTGGAAAACGAACTGCCGCGCATCAACCAAGAGATCCAAGCACGCCTCGCGCAGCAAAAGAGACATCTCGCCGTCCTCGGCTGGGCCGCTTTGTTGGCACTGGCGGGAGCAGCCATCGCCGTCCTCCTCCTGCAGCTTCTCAAGATGCGGCAGATCGCGGAATTGAGGGTGCGCTTCGCGGCCGACTTGCACGACGAACTCGGCGCGAACCTGCACTCCATCAGCCTCCTCGCCGAAATGGCCCGCGAGGACCTCCGCTCGCCGGAGAAATTGGAGGGCACCGTGGAGGAGATCAAAAACCTCGTCGCGAGCACGAGTGCCGCCGCTCGGTATTGCATCGAAAAGCAAACCCATCCGCTCAAACACAATCTTCCCGAGGACATGCGCAACATCTCGCGCCGCATCCTGGCCGATATCGATTGGGAGTTGGATATCCAGGGTGGGGAACACCTGCGAGACCTCAAGGTGACCTTCCTTGATGACCTTTTTCTCCTCTACAAGGAATGCCTCGTGAATATCAGCCGCCACTCGATGGCCACCCGTGTGCGGGCCTCGCTCCGCGCCGATGCCAAACGCATCGAACTGCATGTGGAGGACAATGGCAAGGGCCTCGATGGCCGCGCGCCAAAGTCCTTGCAACGCCGCGCCCGTCTGCTCGGGGGCCGCATCTCCGCTGAACAAGGCGATACCGGGGGATCAAGCATCCGCCTCGTCCTACGCCGGCCGCGCCCCTCGATTTTTTCCAAAACCAAAAAAACGACACCATGACCGATTCCGCCAAACCCGTGAAAATCCTGCTCGTCGAGGACAACCCCCAATACCGCCGGGCAATCGATTTGGCATTGAAGCGCCGCCCGCGCTTCCAACTCCTCTTGGCTACGGGAACCGCCGAGCGTGCCCTCGAGGTGCTCGGCCGAGCGAGGGATGCGGAGGAGCGCCCCGACCTGCTCCTGCTGGATTTGAATTTGCCTGGCATGGGCGGCTTGGCGGCCATCCCGCGACTCCTGGAGACCGCTCCCGATATGAAAATCCTGGTGCTTAGCCAATCCGACAAGGAAGCCGATGTCGTGAAGGCTATCACCGCCGGCGCCTCGGGCTACATGCTGAAATCCTCGGACATGAAGCAAATCACCGAAAGCATCCTCAGCGTCATGGAGGGCGGCGCCGCGCTGGACGCCAAGGTCGCGCAATACATCCTTGATACGCTCCGCGAAAAACACCCCGCCACCGAAGACGGGCACCTCATCACCGGGCGCGAATTGGAAATCCTCAAGCTTCTCGCGGAGGGCCTGGTGAAAAAACAAATCGCCGAGCACCTTCAAATCAGCCCCTTCACCGTCGCCGCCCATGTGCGCAGCATCTACAACAAGCTCCAAGTGGTGAACGCTCCCGCCGCCGTCCACCAAGCCTACCGCAAAGGCATCCTACCGCTCTCCTGACAGCCCGCCGAGAGTGCCCGTAGGGGATCATACCATTGTCTCTTTGAAATTAGACTTTGCAGCGCAAAAGAAGGGGGCATGGCCGTGTGGACACTGGTCTACTTGCTCGCCACCGATTCCCATTTGAACCTAGGAGCATGCCAAAGCACACAGGAGAGACGCGCTGTGCCCCTCACCTAAAATCCAAAAGCAAGCTGCTTTTGGTATCAGTCCCGCGTATTGACGCATTTTTGTTTCCCGCCGTTTGAGTCTTTCACCTGTCAGGGCACCTTCACCCAGAAGCAGCGAGAAAAGCGACATGATGATTGGGTCACTGTGCACCGAAGGAAATAACTGCCTCGCCCAACCGATCAGCGATCGCCTGCGCCTCGGTGGGTTGGAAGGCTTTGCCTTGGCCCGAGACATAGCCTGGGGGCAGTTCAGCAGCCTTCGAGTAGATGAACGGAACCTTATAGACATCCTTACCCTCGAAGAATTGCTCCGAGATTTGATTGAGATGCTTGGCCCTGTTCGCACGCTTCGCGTCTCCGGGATGGGATGCCGAGGGGATCGGGACCCAGTAGAGCTTCTCAGACGACGCAGCGAGCGTCTTCCAAAGCGCTTCGAGATTATTGAGGAAATCCGCATCGGAAATTTCCGAATCGAGATCGGCCTCTCCGAGAGTGAACACCACGCGGGAGTATTTCTTATCGCCGATGGCGGCCTTCGCCTCCCCTGCAGCAAGACTGGAACGGGTCAACACAGCGGGCTTGTCCATCCGAACGACCTCTTTGAGCTTTTGGGTCAAAGGCCCGGCGAGTCCCAGTGTGACGGAATCCCCGAAGAAGCCCATGAGAGGCAGTGCCGCAGCGGTTTTGGCCCCACCGATGTTCGTGCCAACGAGGAAGTCGGGCATGGGATTCGGAGTGCCATAGAACTGGCGCTTGGCCGGGGCAATTCGTGCGTCGTGACCAGCGAGCCTCTTAATTTGATCCTCGCGCCCGCCGGCGGCGTAGGCTTTCTCCGCAGGCATCGGCGATGCTCCGCCAAATGGGACACCGAGGTTGGTCAAGAGCGTCTGCATCAAGCGCTCGGCTTTTTCTCCCCCGGCGGGCAGGTCGAGCTGCGATATCAAGGCGCGCCCGCCATTCGCAGTGACCTCGAGCAACACCGCGTCGCGATTGACGAACCAGGTATTCTGCCGCAGGTCGCGAACCCCATTGAGCATTTCTCCGTAAAGATTGTTGGTGGACTCGGAGCCGATGTGCCAGTTGCAGATGAGGATTTGGTGGTCTTTGCCCGGCGAGACGGGATTCATGCCCTCGATCTCGATGCCGTTTGTGAACATCGGCTTTCCATTCCACTCGAGGTCGATGTTTGCCATGCCGGCGAGGAGCGGGCTGTAGTTCGGCTCGAAGGGATACGGAACGAGAACGCCGTCGTAGTAGTCCACCCACTGGTGGGGCGTATCAATCCTAGTCCAAGAGACCGGGGCCTTGATGCAATAGGCGCGCTGACCGAAGAAGGGATCGGTGAGTCGCAGGGGCTTACCGACGAGCTTTGCTACGGCACCGATCGTCTCCGGAGTCACCTGCGAGAAGATCAGGGTTCCACTTGCTTTGAGATGAGCGGCGAGGGCGTCTTCATTTCCTTCAAAGGATTTCGATCCTCGGGCATCGACAACAACGATCTCCCCAGGCGCAAAGGCTTTGCCCGGCTTTGCGGCGCTGGCGTCCGCGCCGAGGCCCTGGAGCCATTTGAACAGGCTGTCGTCGCCAACAACAACGAGGGGGCGTGCGCTTTTGGCGGGCTGGTAATCCGCTAGATAATCAATCATGCGATCGAGGAGGAATCCGGCGGAGGGCTCCCGCAGGTCGTCCAGTTTCAAGGCGCTCTCGAGCACCACTCCACGGCCAAGGAAGACTTCCTGCAAGGCGGAACCGAGCCCGTCCTTGTTTCCAAAAAGGATACGGCGCGTATTCCGAGCAGCGGGCAAATCCAGTCGCGACGACGAGCTACCCCCGCGCCAGAACGAGAAATCTTCTTGTCCAAGCCCATCTAGCAAACGGTGGGCCACTCCGCCCGGTTGAACAAACACGGAAGGGCCGGCCCCACCAGCGAGATCGAGGCCTTCAAATTGCATCTGCGCACCGGGGTTACTTTCGTCGAACACGAATCCCACGCCGGAGATTTGCGACATATCGGGCTTCGCATCCCCGCCCGTTTCGACCAGACCGGTTGGCTCGAGACGCGCTGGAAGCCAGGACATTTTCAAGCAATCGAAGGCAATCGTGCCCTTGAAGGGCGTCGGCTTCGGGCGTTCGATCGCCAGCGCATCCTTCTTGTCGGAAACGAACCAATTTCCGGAAGCATCCTCCAACAGAAGCCGCACGGATTTTTTATAAAATGGAGCACCGCCGGCATTCTCCCATTGTTTGACGTAGCCATCCGGCCCGGGATCTTTCCACAGCCCGTAGCTCATCAAAACGCGGCCGGCGTTCGAAAAATCCAACACGCCATCGAATTCGAAAGCCGTCCAAGAGCGAGATTGCGGGCTCTGGAGGAGATATTTCTTACCGCCAAGGGTTGTCGGCTCGTTCCCCGGAGTGCCGTGGCGCAGGGTCAAGCCGTCGGGCAGGCGATGCCCCACGACAGGGCCCTGAAATTTCGATTGGTCTCCGGCAGGCAAGATGGAGAGATGGCTCAACACACCGGAGCTTTTTCCGGGGCCGACCGGTTGCACCAAAACCCGCGCGCCCTTTTCCACAAGGGGTTCCCAGGCAGGATCGAATGCCTCAGCCACGATGACAGAGGCCTTCTCGAGAGGCACACCCGCGCCGCCAAGTAGCTTCTGGAGTGGCTCGCCAACCACGGCAATCTTGTGCGCGGCGAGATCGGGATTTTGGAATCGCGGGAAAATTTTCGCCTCGCTGATCTGGCGGTATCCTGTGGCGCCCTTGTTCGAAAATTCACGCACCAAGCGAACAGGCGTGGAGGTTTCGACGCTGGGTAGAGTCCACGCGGTCTCGAACACCGGCACATACTCGCCGGGCTTGAGGGAGATGGCCCGCTTCGCGGATGCCAACACTTTGCCGTCGGGAGATTCCACGCGAAACTCCACCTCGTCGGCTGGACGATGGTCTTCATAAAAAAGGCGGCCCTTGCGCGCGATTTTTTCACCGGAAAACCAAGTGCGCTCCTTGGGATCATCCGGGAAACGGACGCGCTTCAGGAACTCATCGAAGCAATACAGGCCTGGATTCGGTTGGTTTTCGGGCAACGTGGGATCCCACACATTGATGGTCGTGGCACAGGGCTCGATAAACGCCGGCTTGATACCCAACTGGCCGGTGGTGTCGCCATGGTTGAGCTGGAGCCGCTGCATGTTGTTGAACGGCTGGTGGCGGAAAAAGCTATAGCAAAATTCCCATGGCGCATAGAGATTCACCCGGTAGAGCTGACCATTGATTTCCTTTCCATCCGCGAAAAGAAGGATGTCGTTGCGGAGTTGCTCCCATCCATCGCGCCAGATGCCAGTAGCCACATCCTGCGAGGAGATTTCATAGCCGGCGGGGCCGGTCTTCAGCGGCCGGTCTTGCTGCCAGACATTCCCGATTTCGTCCCAAACCATCGGCTTGTCGGGGCCGAATTTTTCCCAGTCCGTC
>Ga0209770_10001789_pt1 | contig 10956 bp, 10 predicted proteins | sample LauGreSu1BDMLBDD_2_FD_187572 | JGI IMG/M metagenome (GOLD analysis project Ga0209770, IMG submission 187572) | Freshwater lake microbial communities from Lake Michigan, USA - Su13.BD.MLB.DD (SPAdes) (version 2) | ecosystem: Environmental > Aquatic > Freshwater > Lake | place: Lake Michigan, USA...
GGCATCGTAGATGAGGATCAAGTTGTCTAGGCCAAGGTGCCCAGCGAGCGCGCTGGCTTCTTGAGCGACGCCTTCCTGGAGGCAGCCGTCACCAGCGAGCACAAAAACATGGTGATCAAAAATCGTATGCGTTGGGGTATTGAATCGGCCTTCGGACATTTTGGCGGAAATCGCATAGCCGACGGCATTTGAAACGCCTTGGCCGAGTGGCCCGGTGGTGGCTTCGACTCCGGGGGTCTCGTGGAACTCCGGATGACCGGGGGTGATGCTGTGCAGGACGCGGAAGTTTTTCACGTCTTCCAAGGAAACAGCGAAGCCCGAAAGGTGAAGCCAGCTGTAGAGGAACATGCTGCCGTGACCGGCTGAGAGGATGAAGCGGTCGCGGTTCAGCCAGCGCGGTTCATCGGGATGGAAACTCATGGCGCTGCCATAAAGAACGGCACCAATATCGGCGGCGCCGAGTGGTAGGCCGAGGTGGCCGGATTTGCACTTAGTGATGGCGTCCATGGCAAGCCCGCGAGCGTCGCGTGCAGCCAGTTCAAGCGAGGTGGTATCAAGATTCATAGGAATAAACGTATTTGGAAAGACCGCCAGCAAAGCGTCTAGAAGGGCTATTGGCAAGCGGCAATCCGCTTTTGGGATGGTCGGAGGAGAGGGTTAATCCTCGTCTTCTTCCTCGGCGCCCTTTTTGTAAGTGAGGCCTCGGAGTTTGCCCTCGATAAAGGCATCGATATCGCCATCCATAACCGCCTGGATGTCGCCGGTTTTCACGCCGGTGCGAAGATCTTTGACCATTTGGTAGGGCTGGAAGACATAGCTGCGGATTTGGTTGCCCCAAGCCACATCGCCCTTTTCTCCGTATTGGCGGTCCACCTCGGCGCGTTTTTTGTCGCTTTCGATTTGGAAAAGCTTCGCTTTGAGCAACTGAAGGGCGAGTTCGCGATTGCGTCCCTGACTGCGTTCCGCTTGGCAAGCCACGACGATGCCCGAAGGAATGTGAGTGAGGCGGCAGGCGGTCTCAACCTTGTTCACGTTTTGGCCACCCTTACCGCCCGCGCGGAAGGTATCGAGCTTGATGTCGGCTTCGTTGACTTCCACAGGCACGTCTTCGATTTCCGGAATCACATCCATGCTGGCAAACGACGTGTGGCGGCGCTTGTTCGAGTCGAATGGGGAAATGCGAACCAAGCGGTGGACGCCACGCTCTGTCTGAAGGTAGCCGTAGGCGTTTTCGCCGGTGACCCGCAAGGTCGCAGATTTGATGCCGGCTTCTTCACCGAGTTGGATATCGGTGATGCTGTATTGGATGTCATGGCGTTCCATCCAGCGCTGATACATGCGTAGGAGCATATCCGCCCAGTCGCAAGATTCCGTTCCACCCGCGCCGGCATTGATTGTCATGAAGGCGGGGCAGTTGTCGTATTCCCCCGAGAGCAGTGAGGCGATCTCGAATTTATCGAGGTCTTTTTGAATCGAGGAAAACTCGCCCATCACTTCAGCGGTCGCGGCAGCTTGATTTTCCGGAGCTTCCTCGGCGGCGAGTTCCTTCAGAATATCGAGGTCGGCAACTCGAGCTTCCAGAGTCTGAAGAGGGTTGATTTTTCCACGCAGAGCAGAGACTTCAGCGACTTCGCGTTGGGCGCGTTCGCGGTTGTCCCAGAATCCAGGATCGGCCATGCGGGCCTCGATTTCCGCTAAGCGGCGGGTGAGTGTGGGTAAGTCAAAGAAACCTCCGCAACGAGGCCAGTCTGGCTTTGGTCGCGGAGGTATCGAGTGTCTGCAGTTCGTCGCTCATAAAAAGTAGCCTAAACTATCAGGCTGAATAGCGGCGGCAAATGAAATCAAGGCTTCGCCGGTTTGGCGCTGATCGCAGCGGGTTTTGAGTCGGGGGAGTCGAGGCGATAAATGGTCTCGCCCTCTTTCATGACGCCGATTTTATCGCGGGCGATGGCTTCGACGTATTCGGTGTCATTTTTCAGGAGATCGACTTCACGGCTGCGCTGTTTACGAACGAGTTCCTCGCCGGAGAGAGTGGATTTTTCACTCGCGAGTTGGGTGGCGAGGTCCTTTTTACGTGTCCATTCCGGGTAGAATGCGACTAACAAAAAAGCCAGCGCGCCTAGAACAATGAAGATACTGACGAGGCGGATGCCGGCGCTCCAGACTTCAGGGTTGCGGCGGCGTTTAGAACGGAGTTGTTGCACGACTGAATGCCTACTCGATGCCCAGCGAAATGCAAACCCCTGTTCATTTGAAATGCCAAAGGGGATGAAAATAGATCAGTTGAAGAGTGGTCAACGCGACTCCCCGAGGCTTCGGTTGCATCCCAAGCTTGCCCAAGTGGCCGCTATCGATAGATTGGGGATTATGTTTTTTAGTTGCTGTGCAAGGAGTCTCGTTCTAAAGCGTCCTATTTTTTAATGGCCATGGAAGCTTTGAGAAACTCGATCATGAATCCTCTGGAGGAGCGAATTCTGTACAAATTCCGCAACGGGTTGCTTCTCGCCGAGGCGCTCACGCATCCGAGTATTTCTCTCGAACGGAAAAACTATCCCTTTGACAATCAGCGTCTCGAATTTTTGGGGGATTCCGTGATCCAGGTTTCCGTCACCGAGCATCTTTTCCGGATGTTTCCCGATTTTGGTGAGGGTCAGCTCACGAAGCTTCGCACTCGCATCGTCTCGCGCACGGCGCTGCGCAACCGCGCGGCCAAGCTGGATCTGGGTTCCTACATCATGATGGGACGTGGAGAGGAATCCAGCGGAGGTCGCGAGAGGGCTTCCACTCTTGCGGATGTTTTCGAATCCCTTGTCGGCGCGATTTACCTTGATGGCGGTTTCGATGCCGCGCGTATTTTTATCCTACGTCAGATGGAGGAGGTCTTCACGGAGATCGCCAACCAACCAGAAGAGATAAATCCGAAGGGGTTTTTGCAGGAAATCCTGCAAGCGATCGAGCCCGCCGCTCCGGAATACCAGATCCTCTCGCAAAGTGGTCCGGAGCATTCGAAAAACTTCATTTGCAGTGTGGTTTGGAATGGTCAGGAACTCGGACGCGGATGCGGGTCGAGTAAAAAGGAGGCGCAAGTCGCCGCCGCCCAAGTCGCGCTCAGCGAGCGCCAGTGGGAAAAATCCGATAAAGTGCCGGCGCCATTGCTGAATCTCCAAAACTAATGATCTATTCCCTTTCTTTGCAGTCCGTCGGTATCGCTGTCGGTGTGATTTTGTTGCTCGGTCATGCGGCGGCATGGGTTGGAACCTCCTCGGCGATGGCCTTTGCGAAAAGGTTTCCGCGCTCCCGGTTAGCGGCGACCCTTTTGTTGATAGCGGCGGCGGTGTGGGCCTTTCTTCTCGTTCAAGAAGTCGATTTGGGGGAATTTTCGAAGCTTCGTCAAATTATGCTCATTGGCATCGTGGCCGGCGCGATTCTTACGTGGCTTTACGTGGAAGAATTTCTGGCAGCGAGGGCGCTTGGAATGCTCCTGCTGTTGGCCGCCGAGGTGTTGCTTGAGTCCGCCGTTCTGCGCACGGAGACGAGTCGATTGCTGCTGGTGACGTTGGCCTACGGGTGGGTGTTGGCGGGCCTGTTCATGGTTGGAATGCCCTACCTTGTGCGCGATGCGATCAAGGTGGTCACAGCTTCGACGACACGTTGGAAGTTAGCCTGCCTTGGTGGCGTCGGTTACGGTGTGGCGCTGCTGGTGTGCGCGATTCTTTTCTGGTAGCTGATTTTAGGCGCCGATGGCTTCCTGAAGAAGCCCTGCAATTCGGTCGGCATGATGGTCGATCACATCCTGCTCCCGTCCTTCCAAAAGAAGGCGGATTTTTGGCTCGGTGCCGGAGTAGCGAAGAAGGACTCGGCCTTTGCCTTTCAATGTTGATTCGGCTTCGTTGAGAAGCGACTGCAGGCTTGGGATTGTCTCCAGATCCGGCTTGTCCTTGACGCGAAGGTTGCGCTGGGCTTGAGGGTATTTTTTAAGGACTTTTTTGAGTTCACTGAGAGGTTGGCCGGTCTCGATCATCACGCGGAGGATCTGGAGTGCGCTGACGATGCCGTCCCCAGTGGTCGCAAAGTCGCCGAAGATCATGTGTCCGCTCTGCTCGCCGCCGACATTGTATCCCTCGCGAAGCATGGCCTCGATCACGTAGCGGTCGCCAACTTTGGTGCGGAGAACGCGGCCGCCATGGGCTTCCAGTGTCTCATCGAGTCCGAAGTTGCTCATCACTGTAGCGACGAGCGTATTTCCATTCAGGCATCCGCGTTTGAGGTAATCGACGGCAGCGATGGCCATGATTTCGTCCCCATCGACGAGTTCGCCGTTCTCGTCGCAGAGCAACATCCTGTCGGCGTCGCCGTCATGCGTGATGCCGATCTGCGCCTTGCATTCCTGTGTGAAGCGCTGGATGTGCTCGGGATGCGTGCTGCCGCAATCGGTGTTGATGTTGGTGCCGGTCGGATGGTTGTTATGAACGACCAAGTCGGCGCCAAGCTCCCGAAGAATGCAGGGGCTGGATTTGTAGGCAGCGCCATTGGCGCAATCTAAAGCGATGCGAAGCGATTCCAGCGTGAAGCCTCGAGGGAAGCTTTGCTTGGCAAATTCCACATAGCGGCCGAGGGCGTCGTCGATGCGAAGGGCCTTGCCGATTTTTGTGGCGGTGGGGCGGATGTTTTCAATCTCGCCGCTGAACACGAGATTTTCGATGCGGGCTTCGATTTCATCATCGAGCTTATACCCGTCGTGGCGGAAAAATTTGATGCCGTTGTCTTCGTAAGGATTGTGGGATGCAGAGAGAACAATGCCGGCGTCGGCGCGAAGCGAGCGCGTGATATAGGCTACGCCTGGGGTGGGCAGAGGTCCGATAAGAAGGGCGTCGCAACCGAGGGAGGTCAGGCCCGCGACCATTGCATGCTCAAGCATGTATCCGGAGAGACGGGTATCTTTACCGATGACGATTTTTAGGCGTCCGCTTCGCGCATGGGCGCGGGTCTCGGCAAAGACATGGGCAGCGGCGCGACCGAGCTTGAGTGCGGTTTCGGCTGTGACGGGTTCGATATTGGCGACGCCACGAACGCCGTCCGTTCCAAAAAGTTTCTTTTGATTCATGGTTATTTAAAGGAAGCCTTGGGCGCCTGACTGCTGGTGATGCCAGCAGGACCACGGCTGAAATCATATCGATCGGGTGTCCGACCGACGTTCTGTTTGATGAGATACCAGAGCGCCAGGGCCAGAATCAGACTCGAGAGCTTGGCCTTCCAGTTGTTTAGAATGATCGCTTTCATATTTTTCGTGGAGCAGAAGCTTGCTCAGGCGCTGGCGGAATTTTTCCACACTCAGATTTCGTTCAATGATCCCGCCGTGACAAATCGAAACTTGGCCGGTTTCCTCGGAAACAATCAGCATGACGGCGTCCGACTCCTCGCTCAGGCCTAGACCGGCTCTGTGGCGAAGGCCGAGGTTGCGGTCGAGGTCCTCGCGTTGGGTGAGGGGAAAAATGCAGGCGGCGGCAACGATGCGATCGCCACTGACGACCACGCCGCCATCGTGCAGAACCGTCTTGGGGTGAAAGATCGTCAAGGCGAGTTCCTTTGAAAATTCCGCATCCAGAGAAACGCCGGTCTCCACCACGGTCTTCAGATGGATGTCGCGCTCGATGGCGATGAGGGCGCCGAATCCTTTGCTGGCCAACTCAAAAACGGCGTCCGTGATGTCTTCGATGGTTTCCCTTTCCTCAAAGGAAGAAGAGAAAAAGCGATGGCTGCCCAACTCCGTGAGGGCGCGGCGCAACTCGGGTTGGAATATCACGACCAGCGCGATGGCGAGGAAGACCGAAATGCTCCGCAGTAGCCAACTGATCACTTCTAGGTTGAGGATTTGTGAGACGAGCGTGAGGGTCAGAAATACTAAGGCCAAGCCGATCAAGATTCGCGCCCCGTGAGTGCCGCGCAGATATGTGTAGATGTAGTAAATGACCACAGCCAGAATTCCGACCTCGACGGCAGAGGTCCATTGCTGGCGCAAAAATAGGGTGGATTGCTCAAACATGATTTAGGATTGCCTCCGTCATGCGCAGGGCATCGTGGTGGGGTTTCACATCGTGAACGCGAAAGATCCTCGCTCCTCGCTCGCGGCAGAGGGAGGTGGTCGCCACGCCAGGCCAGAAGCGGTCTTCCATCGCTGTCGAACCCGCCAACCAGCCTAGGAACGACTTGCGGGAGGCGCCGATGAGGATCGGGTGTCCGGTTTTTGCGAATGAACCGATCCCTGCGAGCAACTGGCGATTGTGCTCAGGTGTTTTTCCAAAACCAATTCCTGGGTCGAGGGCGATGCTCATGGGATCGATGCCGAATGATAGCGCGAGAGCGACGGACTGTCGAAAAAAATCCCCGATTTCACTCATGATATCCTGGTAGGCAGGGGCATCCTGCATCGTGCGGGGAGTGCCTTTCATATGCATGATGATGACGCCGGCTCCGGATTGAGAAACCACGCGTGGCATATTCTCATCTCCACGTAGGCCGGTGATGTCATTGATAATATCCGCACCCGCATCCATGGCGGCCTGAGCGACGGGCGCCTTGTTGGTATCAATCGAAATCAAGGCCTTCGTCTCGCGGCGGAGCCTCTCGATGACGGGGATCACGCGTTGGATTTCCTCTTCGAGTGGGACGCTGTGGGAGCCGGGGCGGGTGGATTCGCCGCCGATATCGAGGATGTCCGCCCCTTCCTCAACGAGCTTCAATCCCTGTTTGCAAGCGGCGCGGGGATCAAGAAATGATCCCCCATCGGAGAAGGAATCCGGGGTGACGTTGACGATCCCCATCAGCAGCGCGCGTTGCGTGAGATCGAGTGACTGACCCCGAACCTTCCAAATCACTTTTTGAGGCGGATGGATGCCGAGCGGCCGTGGGCGTCGAGTCCCTCGATGGCGCTGAAGGTCTCGAGGAATGGCAGCGAGGCGCGCAGCGAGTCTTCGTCATACATGACCACGCTAGTGCGACGTTGGAATTGATCCACCGTGAGTCCTGCGAAAGATTTTCCAGCCCCGCCGGTCGGCAGTTCGTGGCTCGGACCAGCGAGGAAATCGCCTGCCACAACGGGTGAGAGGCCGCCTAGGAAAATGGCTCCCGAAGTGTGGAGTGAGAGCGAGACCTCGCCGGGAAACTCGGTCGCGATCGAGACGTGCTCGGCCGCATAATCGTTCGCGACTTGGATGGCGGCATCCATGTCCTTGACGAGAATGAGGAGCGTATTTTTGAGAGCTTTGGCGAGTTCTGCAGGGCGCTTCGAGAGCTTGGACTGGCGCTCGATGGCCTTGGCTGTACCAGTCAGGATTTTTTCAGAATCGGTGACAAGGATCGCTTGGCTTCCGTGGCCGTGTTCGGCTTGGGCGAGTAGGTCGGCCGCGATCCAGTCGGGCTTGGCCTTCTTGTCCGCGATCACGAGCACTTCGCTTGGGCCCGGAAGGAGGTCGATGGCGACGGCTCCCAAAACCTGGCGCTTGGCTTCGACGACATAGGAGTTTCCTGGACCGAAAATCTTTTGGACCCGGCGGATGGTTGGGGTTCCGTAGGCCATGGCGGCAACAGCCTGAGCTCCGCCCACACGGTAGATTTCGGTGGCTCCGCAAAGACTCAGGGCCGCCAGAAGAGCGGGGTGAACTTTGCCGTCTGGACCGGCTGGGGTCGTGGCCACGATCTCGTCTACTCCAGCGGTGGCGGCCAACGTGCACGTCATCACGGCCGTGGAAACGAGCGGGGCTGTGCCGCCGGGAATGTAAATGCCAACGCGACGGAAGGGTTCATGTCGCTCGCCGACGATGGCCCCCTGGCGGTTTTTCATGAACCAGCTTTTTTTCACGCTCCGTTTTGCAAAGGCTTTTACATTCGCCTTCGCGGCTTGAATGGCTTTTGCGGTTTCGGCAGGGAGTTCGACCAAGGCGGAGGCGACTTCCTGAGGTGTCACAGGAATCCCACGGGCTTCCAAATCGGGGCCGCCGAATTTTTTTGTATAACGCAGGAGTGCGGCATCGCCCTCTTTGGCAACGGCGGAGAGGATTTCCTCCACGGATCCCTTCACGGCGGGATCAGATGCAAACCGGCGGTTCAAATCCAGCAACCGGCGCTGGTAGCTCTTGTCACTCGGACGGAGAATTTGCATCAGGGATTATTTGACGTAGGCCACGATGAAGGCAGCGATGAAGATATTCACCAGCGCCAACTCAAAGAAGAAATACCAGCCCAGTTTCATGAGTTGGTCATAACGGAAACGTGGCAGAGTCCAACGCACCCAGATGAACAAGACTAAAAGCGCAACCACCTTGGCGAAGAAGACGCCGATATTCATGAGGCCAAATAAAACGCCAGGGAGACCTGGAAAGGATCCGTCGGGTAGAAGCGGGAGGCTCCAGCCACCGAGGAAAAGCGTCACGATCACACCCGAGCCGGCGATCATCGCGGCGTATTCACCAAGGAAAAATAGCGCAAATCCCATTCCGGAATATTCCGTGTGGTAGCCGCCGACGAGTTCTTGCTCGGCCTCGGGAAGATCGAACGGAAGACGGTTGGTCTCCGCGAACATCGCGATGAGGAAAATCACGAAAGAAATCAGCATGGGGATCCAGAGAAGAACCCTCTGAAGCGAAAATCCGGCAACGAATGAGCCAAGGATGCCTTGGACGTCTGCGGAGAGAATCATTTCCCAACTCAGACCCTTGGCCCAGAAGGGTGCGATCATCCAACCATTCTCACGCTGCCAAAGCACGATGTCGGGCATGCTCAGTGTCCCGCAGACCATGAAGACCGGGATCACCGAGAGGCCGAGAGCCAGTTCGTAGGAGATCATCTGCGAGCTCGAGCGGATGCCGCCGAGGAAGGGGTATTTCGAATTCGAGGCCCAGCCGGCCAGCACGATGCCATAGACCCCGAGCGAGGAAACGGCGAAAACGTAGAGAACGCCCACGTTGATATTGGCGATCACCATCGGAACTCCAAACAGAGAACTTCCGAAGGGTAGCACCGCCAATACGAGGATCGCTGGGACCATCGCGAGCTTCGGTGCGATGTAAAAATAAAACTTGTTTACGTCATTCGGGATGAAGTTTTCCTTAAGCAGAAGCTTGAGCGCGTCGGCAATCGGTTGGCCGAGTCCGAAAATCCGGAACTTGGTGAGCGGAATGCCGGTTCGGTTAGGTCCCACGCGGTCTTGAACCCAAGCGCAGATTTTGCGTTCGGCGTAAACCGTGTACGAAACGAGACCTAGGATCACTCCTAGGAGGCCGAGAGTCTTTGCCAACGAGGTCCACACTAAAAAAACCTCCGGTTGCATGAGCGCGGTAAGGATGTTCATAAAAAACGAATCGTGATTAAAGCGGACACAGCCCGTGTGTCGAGTCGCAAGCTGGAGAAAAGTCGCTTTTTATGGGTTTGGGCTTTTCGTGAACCGGCCTTCCTCGTCAACGCGAGCGGTCGCAATCGCGTGGGCTTCATCGGCTAATTGCTTCAGTTTGGCGACTTGGGCCTCGGTCGGAGTCACTCCTTGGGTCTCGATGAGGACAAGGCGGATTTTTTTGATTCCTTCCACAAGGGCCGTGACCATTTCGGTCTGCTTAAGGTCCGGATTCAAGGTTTCCAACCGGTCAATAAAGTAATCAATGACATCAGCCTTCGCGAGAATGTCGGCCTTCGCAGGGGTGTATTTTTCGGCGGTGCTGGTGGTTCCGACTTGGAATCCGCGCAGCCAGCCTCCGAGGCTGACCATGTGCGCCATCTCTTCGTCGCGCAGTTCCATCATGGTATTTTCGACGTCCTCTTGGGTGCGAACCAGTTCCTGGCGCATGCCGATCCAGTCGCCCTTGTCGCTCAAGTCCAGCAGGCTCTTGCTGCGCTTGGTCAATCGCTCCCCGATGCCGAGGGCCCGGGCTTGGCGAATGAGTTCTTTGCCGACGTCTTGAACGTCCTTGGGACGTTCGGCGATGGTGAGAATGAAGCCATCGGCCACGAGTGAACCAAAATGGAGGGCCGTTTGCAGGCGGTTGTTAAAGGAGGTTTCCCGGGACGTGGCATCGAGAAGCTTGAGGTGGGCTGGACGGAAGGCCTCCAAATCGTTGAGCAATGTCGCGATGGAGGGTGAGGTGACGGGATTGACGCCGAGTTCCTCGCGCATGTGCTCATCCGAACTGGCTTTCAACTCGGCCTCGATGTCGTTCTGAGCGCGGGCCGAAAGTGTCAACATGAACCCGACGGATGCTATGATGGGAATGACCTTGTGCACGATGTGTTCCCCAGCAGACCAGTGAGACGACTTGCAATCAAGAGAGAAACTGCTTTCGCAAATTTTCTTTCGGGTGCAAAATGAATGTCATGATCATCGGAATTCCCAAGGAGATCAAAACGCAGGAGCATCGCGTGGCCCTTCTCCCTTCTGCGGCCTACCAACTCATCAAACACGGCCACAAGGTCGTAGTGGAAACCCAAGCGGGGGCGGACATCGGTTTCTGCGACCAGAATTACCGGGATGCCGGCGCTGAGATCGTCCAGGAACACGCCGAGGTCTTCGAGCAAGCGAATATGATCGTCAAGGTCAAGGAGCCATTGCCTTCGGAATACTCCCTGCTCCGAAAAGATCACACGCTCTTTACCTATCTCCACCTGGCCGCGAACCGTCCACTCACCGAGGCGCTCATGAAAACCGGAGCGACTTGTATAGCCTATGAAACGGTGAGTGTGAACCACCGCCTCCCTCTGCTCGAGCCCATGAGTGAAATCGCGGGCCGCATGTCGGTGCTGGTGGGAGGGTATTTTTTAGCGAAACATAACGGGGGCAAGGGCGTTCTCTTAGGAGGCGTGCCCGGCGTTCTGCCCGGAAAAGTGGTCGTCATCGGCGGCGGCACATCGGGAGTGAATGCCGCACGTATGGGCACAGGGCTCGGCGCGGACGTCACCATTCTAGAGGTAGAC
>Ga0209770_10001791_pt1 | contig 10949 bp, 9 predicted proteins | sample LauGreSu1BDMLBDD_2_FD_187572 | JGI IMG/M metagenome (GOLD analysis project Ga0209770, IMG submission 187572) | Freshwater lake microbial communities from Lake Michigan, USA - Su13.BD.MLB.DD (SPAdes) (version 2) | ecosystem: Environmental > Aquatic > Freshwater > Lake | place: Lake Michigan, USA...
TGCTGGTTATCGACAATTGGTTGGCGGCAAGCAATGGATCGTCAGAACGGTGATTTCAGTAGTACTAGGGCTCATGGTCGGACTGCCTGCCATGACGCAGTGGCAAGAGTGGTTGTTATTTAGGAACCACCAATCCTTTGGCGTTAAAGAACCATTGTTCAATCAGGACATCAGTTTTTACGTATTCCGATTGCCGTTTGCCGAGTTTGTTGTCAATTGGTTCTTTGGTGCACTTGTGCTCATCACCATTGTTACCGCAGCGATTCACTATCTCAATGGTGGAATTCGCTTACAGGTGCAAGGTCGCAAAGTTACGCCACAGGCGAAAGCGCATCTTTCGGTGTTGTTTGCAGGTCTTGCCGTCATTAGGGCTGCAAGCTATTGGCTATCGCGTTTTTCACTCACTAATTCAAATCGCGGTGTTGTTCAAGGAGCCACGTACACCGACGTGAACGCTCAATTGCCAGCGACCAACTTGATGATCTTGGTGTCATTCGCTGTCGCGGCGTTGTTCTTATGGAATGTTCGACAAAAGGGTTGGAGAATTCCTGTCCTTGCGACATTGATGTGGATGTTGGTCGCAGTCGTTGCGGGAACTATCTATCCAGCAGTAATTCAGCGCTTTTCAGTTCAGCCAAACGTAAGCACGAAAGAGCTTCCGTATATTGAGCACAACTTGGTTGCAACGAAATCAGCATTCAATATTGATGATGTTGCACAGGAGTCTCTGACGTTTGGTCCAATTAGCGCAACCGATGTTTCAGCAAATGAGACCCCGCTACGCGATGTCCGCCAACTAGATCCGTTAGAGATGCGCGATCGTTTCGCATTGGATGAAGGAAAGACTTCGTTCTATGCCATTCGCGACCTTGACGTTGACCGGTATGTCATTGACGGTCGATTGCAACAAGTCATCCTTGGTGCACGAGAACTCAACACTGACGGTATTCCAAACCGCACATGGGTTTCGCGTCACTTGATTTACACGCACGGCTGCGGGCTTGTTGCTGCGCCGGCAAGTCGCGTCACCACAGACGGTCGTCCTACTTACATCGACCTAGGAGTAAAAACTCCACAGTTGTATGTAGGTGAAGGGCTAGAGGGTTATTCAATCGTTGGAACCAATCAAATTGAACAAGCCTGTCCAGACACGCAAGCAACCCCATACACGGGAACCGGTGGAGTGAAACTTTCATCTCCAGTTCGACGCGTTGCGTTTGCGTTGAATTTCGGTGAGTTCAACCTGTTTGGTTCGAATCTCATTTCGACTGATTCGCGCATCATGTGGATTCGCAATGTCAAAGAGCGAGTGCAAAAGATTGCTCCATTTTTCAACTATGACTCTGATCCATATCCAGCAGTAGTCGACGGGAAAGTGGTGTGGATTCTTGATGCATTCACAACAACCAGCCGTTATCCAAACTCGCAATCAGCAAACACCGATCAGTTATCTGCAGGTTCGGGGCTGAATACGACATTTAACTATGTTCGCAACAGCGTGAAGGTAGTTGTTGATGCATATTCCGGAGAAGCAACGTTTTACCAAGTGGATGCGAATGATCCAATTGCAAATACATGGGGCAAAGTGTTTCCAAAACTGCTCACGCCGGTTTCAGAAGCTTCAACAGAGTTGATCGCCCACTTCCGCTACCCGGAAGACCTGTTCCGAGTACAAACCAATATGTATGGTCGCTATCAATTCAATGATCCAACGCTATTTTTCAATCGCGACGCGGCGTGGAGCGTTGCTCAAGCTCCACCAGGTGAGCCGGAAGCAACAACGGGAGTAATTGGCGCAACTGATCCTGCGTTAACACCGGATTTGATCAATGTGCAGGATGCAAACGTCGCTCGATTTGAACCGTATTTCACGATCTTCCATGCACCTGGAGCAACAGAGACCAATGGCGTGTTTTCAATGTTGCGCCCGTTTGTCCCATTCTCTTCAGACAATGCGCGTAAAGAATTGCGCGCACTGATGGTCGTATCGAGTGACCCGCGGACCTATGGCGAGTTGAAGGTATACACAGTGGGAGAGCCTTTGCCAGAAGGCCCTGCCACGGTTGCTGCAGAATTCGGAAGCGATCCAGCGGTTTCGCAACAAGTGACACTGCTTGACCAGCGTGGATCTCGCGTGGTGTTCGGCGACCTTCAAATGGTGCCTGTTGGAAAGGGATTGGTCTACGTTCGACCACTCTTCGTTCGACCTGATGATGCTTCTGCTCGTCAAGTGTTCGTGCGAAAAATCCTCGCGTCCTATAACAACAAGGTGGTGATTGCAGACGATTTAACGACAGCAATCACGCGGTTGTTCCCTGGATACACGGGTTCACTCGGTGATCGAGTTGGCGACAGCCAAGTTCCCGCACCAGATGCAACTGCGCCAGACACAGGTGGAACAACAGCTACCACCGTGCCAAGCAGTGTTCCTTCTGGTGCACAGACCGCACCTGATTTGTTGGCACAAGCTGAAACCTTGTTCGACCAAGCAGATGCTGCGTTGGCACAAACTCCACCAGATTTTGCAACCTATCAACTGAAGTTGTCGCAGGCGCGAGAACTTGTTCGACAAGCACTGCAAATTATTGGCAACTAATCGTTAGCGAGATTCGCGAATAATCTCTGCAAGCATTGCAAGGTCTTGACGAAACGCAATTTCGTAACGGGCTTGCTCGTTGGCGATACGTGTTTGGTTAATGCGGAGTTGTTCTACAGCTGCGAGCGAAGCAGGATCTTCCTGTTTTTCAAGCAGTGCCTGAATTTCATTTCCAAGTTCATGTAATTGGTTTGACATTTCGGCATTCGTGGCGGAAAGACGACCATCGAACACGGTCAGTCGTTGCTCAAGTGTGTTGATTGCAGCAGTGACAAGCGAAAGCTCATTCGTGCGTTTGGTGACTTCTGAGCGAAGCGATTGCAGTTCTGTGCGAACCGCATCAAGATCGGTAACGGTTGCTTTTGGGGTTCGAGCGAAAAGTGCCATGGTGGGTGTGGTGATGCAGGTGTTTTGGGGCGAAGGTTGCTATCTCTATGGTGTGCTCGCTACCGTACAACTTCTACGACGCGGGGTGGAGCAGTCCGGTAGCTCGTCGGGCTCATAACCCGAAGGTCACAGGTTCAAATCCTGTCCCCGCCACCAAGGTCAAAAGGTCCCCGGTTCGCCGGGGGCCTTTTGTATATGTGGGCTAAGCACCTAGTTGCGTTGTTATCCTGCCTGAATGTCAAATAACAAGCCAACAGTCACGATTCCACAAGAAGCACCACCAGCAGAGTTGGTAAAGACCGACATCACTGTTGGATCTGGTGATGAAGCCGTGAAGGGCAAAAATGTTTCAGTGCACTACGTGGGAGTTGCATGGAGCAACGGCCAAGAGTTTGACGCATCATGGAATCGCGGCGACGCATTTGAATTCCGATTGGGTGCAGGTCAAGTTATTCAAGGATGGGATGACGGTGTTGCAGGAATGAAAGTTGGCGGTCGTCGTCAACTCACCATTCCACCAGACATGGGATATGGAAGTCGCGGTGCAGGCGGAGTTATAAAAGGTGGAGAAACGCTTGTGTTTGTTGTTGATTTGTTGAATGTTTTTTAACTAACCACGGGTAGGCTTATCTCAACAGAACTTTGTGCAACATACGTTGTGCATATGAAGAACTGGTGAGTAATGAATATCTTGGTAATCGGTGCAGGTGGCGTAGGCGCTTCAATGGCGTCTATCGCTGAGACCCGATCGTTTTTCACGCAATTTGTCCTTGCGGACATTTCTCTTTCTCGCGCCGAAGAGGCAATTGCTCAACTTGACGATCGATCAAAATTTGTCGCAGAGCAGGTCGATGCGCGTGACATGACAGCCATTAAGGCACTGATTCAAAAAGTGAAAGCTGACGTTGTCGTAAACGCTTGTGATCCTCGCATGAATGAGCCAATTTTCAATGCTGCTTATGAAGCACATTGCAATTACATCGACATGGCAATGAACTTGAGTGAGCCGCACGCATCAAACCCTTATGAGGAAGTGGGCTCACCATTAGGTGCAGACCAACTAGCTGCCGACCAAGCGTGGCGTGACCGCGGACTGCTTGCACTTGTTGGCATGGGAGTTGAGCCAGGACTCAGTGATGTGTTTGCTCGCTATGCCGCCGACAACCTGTTCGACACCATTGATGAAATCGGTGTGCGCGACGGATCAAACCTGTCAATTGACGGACTTGACTTCGCTCCAACATTTTCAATTTGGACGACCATTGAAGAATGCTTGAACCCACCAATTGTTTGGGAAAAGAATCGTGGTCTCTATACAACCGACTGTTTTTCGGAACCCGAAGTATTTCACTTTCCAGCAGGAATTGGTCCTTACGAGTGTGTCAACGTAGAGCACGAAGAAGTGTTGCTCATTCCTCGCGAAATTGATTGCAACAGAGTGACGTTCAAGTACAGCTTGGGTGCAGAGTTCATTGACTGGTTGAAGACGTTTGCATATCTTGGTCTGGACAGCACAGAACATGTGCGCGTAGGAGACGTCAGTGTTTCTCCACGTGACGTTTTGGCTGCAGTGCTTCCTAACCCCGCAAAGTTGGGACACCTGATGCATGGCAAAACATGTGCAGGAACCTGGGTTCGCGGAACCTATGACGGCAAACCACGCGAGGTGTACCTGTATCACGTTGCAGATAACGAGACGACCATGCGCGACTGGGGATCCCAAGCCGTGTTGTGGCAAACCGCAATTTGTCCTGTTGTTGCACTTGAACTTCTGGCAAATGGAAGTTGGAAGTCCACAGGTGTTCGAGGTGCTGAAGCCTTTAATGCTGATCCATTCCTTAACTTGCTCGGCGATTATGGCGCGCATCACGGAATGGTGGAAATGGGTCCAGGTTTATGGCCAAGTCCAAAACCAACCGGCCAACCTGGCTGGGATCGCCCAGTAAAGCGCGCAATTCGATTGAACTAGTTGTGCAGCGAAGTACCGCGCGTTTAGTTTGTGCTGGAAGCACAATCGTTGCGGTAACTGCACTGATGTGGTCGGATACCGCAATTACGTGGTGGACCAACATCATTGAATTCGCTTTAGGTGTGAACGAATCTGCAACTACTGGAGTTCTTGAACGCCGACCATCTGGTGACGCCGACCTTCACGCATTGGTGTGGGGAGCGTGTGCATTGCTGGTTGCTTATGCGGCGCATGCAGTAAACATTCGCCGTGCGTTAGTACTGCTGTTTATATGGACCGTGTTTGTTGAAATGGCTCAACCATGGTTCACGCAATTGCGTTCGCGACAGGCAACTGATTTGATTGGCAATTGTGTTGGAGTGCTGATTGTTTTTGTTGTGGCAGAGATTATTGCGAAGGTCCGAGCACGCCGTTGATGTAGTGCTTGCGGCACAACAGTTCGTAACGCACTTCATCGCCGAACAATGGCTCACTCATGGTCTTGTCGGTGTCGCCAACAACAACCGTCTCGCCTTCGTACACAATGACACCATTCACCAATCTGGCGTTATTGTTTGCTCGGTCACCACACCAGCAACGTGCTTCAACTTGCATTTCAATGCGCTGATCAGCAATTTCTAGAAGGCGTCGTGTGCCATCAAATAGCAATCCGCGAAAGTCGGTGATGAGTCCAAATGCGAAGACGTCAACATCGAGTTCGTCTACGACGCGTGCGAGTTGGTCGCATTGGTCGACGGAATAAAACTGAGTTTCGTCACAAACGAGAAACTGCACCGGCATGTGATCTTTGGTGAGTTCGAATAAATCAAGATCAAACGACACGTCAATTGCCGGAGCCGAAACGCCAAGTCTGCTCGTCACTTGCGAACCATCACGATCAAGTTTGGTGAGCAGCAGTCCGTTTACTCCACGTGATGACATGTTGTGATGAATTTGTAGAGCAAGCGTGCTCTTACCCGAACCCATCGTGCCGTAACTGAATCGTAAGGTGGCCATGACGATCATGAACCGTAGTCGGACTGATGTGCTTCATGCACCTGGCGTAGTGTGGGGGACATGGAAGCCCTTGATCGCACCACGCTTGCCCTGGTGATTGATCACACATTGCTTACTCCAGAAGCCACTTCGACAGATATTGTCGCGCTGTGCGCCGAGGCGGACGAATTATCCGTAGGTGCAGTATGCGTTTCACCCAATTGGGTGTCGCTTGCACACAAAATCACGGGTATTCCTGTTGCCAGCGTGGTGGGATTTCCATCCGGTAGCCACCTTCCAGCCATTAAAGCAACCGAAGCAGCCCAGGCAGTGTCGGATGGTGCAAGCGAAATAGATATGGTCGCAAATCTGGGTTGGATTGCCAGTGGAGAATGGTCAAAATTGGAAAATGAAGTTGCAGAGGTTCGTCAAGCCGTCGGCGTAAACGTGGTGTTGAAAGTTATTTTGGAAACGGGCTTGTGGTCGAGTGAGCAAATCATTGCGGCATGCAAGTACAGCGTTTCTGGTGGTGCTGACTATGTCAAAACCTCTACGGGATTTCATAAAGCCGGTGGGGCTTCGCTTGAAGCAGTGCGCACAATGCGCAATGCGGTTGGAGAAGATATTGGCGTAAAGGCAAGTGGTGGCATTCGTACCACTGCTGACGCACTTTCCATGATTGAAGCAGGAGCAAGTCGAATTGGGGCATCCGCCTCGCGTGTAATCTTGAATGGTTTGAAATGAAACGTGTAGTACTTGCCTTAGCAGTTGCTGTAACAACATGGTGCGGACACGGAGTTGCCAGTGCTGCCGTTGATCCAACTCCAACAACCACGTCAACAACGGTTGCATCACCTCCGACAACCATCGCTGAATTGAATCTTGCTGTACCAAAGAACTCGGGAAGTGGTCGTCGAATTGTGTTCTCAAACCGTCAGTTGCGTGTGTGGGTGATAAACGGCTCTGGTGAAGTCATTCGCTCCTTCTTGGTGTCAGGCCAACGTGGTCAACCCAAAAAGGGTTCGTACTTTGTCAAAAATCAATCCGTGTCTTCGTTTAGCCAAGAGCTTGAGGGCGTGAAGTTTCGTTTCATGACACGATTTGCAATAGGCCGCAATGGTGGCAACATCGGGTTCCATGAAATACCAACGAAGAACGGCGTACCGTTGCAAACCGAAGCAGAACTGGGAACGTTTTTAGGCAGTGGCTGTTTGCGTTCGAGTACGCAAGACGCAAAGTTTATTTATGACTGGGCGAAACCTGGAACGGCAGTAGTAGTCGTTCCTTAGGAAGTTCTAGAAACGCGCCATTTCTGACTTCAATAAGTCAAGACCCAAGTTGCCAAGGTCAAGAGCATGTGCGTGCCATTCGCGCAAGTCAAATGATGCTCCGTATTTCTTCTTTGCATCATCACGCAGGTCGAGCCACACGCGTTCACCAAGCTTGTACGAAATGGCTTGCCCTGGCCAACCAAGATAGCGATTGATTTCTGAGCGATTGAATTCATCATCACTTGAAGAGCGAGCGCTCAAGAATTCGAGCATGAGTTCTGGGGTCCATTGTTCGCCTGGATGCCACGATGAGCTTTGTGGAATTGCAAAACCACAATGAATTCCGGTGTCAATGACGATTCGGGCGGCTCGGAATGCCTGCGCATAGAGGTAGCCCAAGCGGTACTCAGGGTTTTCTAGGAATCCGAATTCGTCCATCAGGCGCTCGGCGTATAGAGCCCAGCCTTCGCCGTGACCCGACACGAAGGTGTTGCGTTGGAAGCGCGAGAGTTTTTCTGAGTTGATGGTGGCAATGGCAACCTGCAAGTGATGTCCTGGGACACCTTCGTGATATGCGGTGGTTGGTTCGCTCCAACGTGGGAACACGGTACGACCGTTAGCTGGGTACCAGGTACGACCTGGGCGACTGAGGTCTTCGCTCGGACCTGTGTAGTACATGGCCGCTGCGCCACCCGGCGGAGAGATCATCGCTTCTACTGTGCGGATGGAATCTGGAATTGAAAAATGATTGTTGTCAATGAGAAATGACATTGCATTGTCCATTAACTCTTGCAACCAGTCACGAAGTGCGCCTTCACCCTGAATTGAACGAGAAGGATCGGTGTCGAGAAAGTGTCGAACTTCTGAAAGCGTTGCACCAGGAAGAATCTCCTGTGCAACGCGTTCCATTTCTGCATCGATCCGTTGCGTTTCTGCCCAACCCCACTCGTAGGCATCTTTGGCTTCAACTTTCATTCCCATGAAACGGCGACGTGCAAGAGCGTGGCGCTCTGGTCCTACGCCGTCACGCGTGTCGGCTTGTGGCGCGTAATCGTTAACGAGGAAATCTGCAGTCTCACCAAGTGCACGTGACGCATTCTTTGCAGCCTTGCGCAGTTGCTCAAGTGGTGCGCCAGGAACCGCAGCAGCAGATTCTGCAAATTGCTCAAAAAATGCAGGAGCATCTTTACGACCTGCCCACGTTGCGAGTTGGTCGCTCGATGCGAGCACTTGTCGACGCTGAGCCTTCACGCCGCGATCTAGACCAAGTTTCCATGATTCACGCATACCGGCAAATGCTTGTGGAACCTTTGCCATACGTTCTGCAATTACTGACCATTGCTCTGCAGTGTCAGTCGGCATGAGGTCGAAAATTGCTCGGGCAGCGTCAACATCGCCTGCAAGTACTCGAATTGAAACCAGATGTTCGTTTGCATCAAATTCTTCGCCAGAGATTTCCAGAGACTCGCGCAATACACCTGCTGCAAGTCGGTCTGAATTAGCGGTTGTGTCTAGTGCGTTCAATTTCGCAAGAGTTTGGCGATCATTGTTTGCGCGTGCATCGTGACCTGCAGGGCTGAAGTCGGTCATTTCATGATCGTGGCCTGCAATGCCCATGTATGTGGCTGCAGCTGGATCAAGTTGCGCAACTGTATTGATGTAGTCGTCGGAGAGTGAATACACAGGCGAAGTCATGGCAATACGATACGCCTTTGTTGGCAATTTATGCGAGGTAACTAGCTCGTGCTGTCTGGTCCGTGTCGCACAATTTTGGCAATAACAATGGACTTTTCAGAGGTATCAACATGCATATAGATGCGAACGAGTGTGCGATTTTTTCCCCTGCGCAGATGAGCGCCGATGTGGATGTGCTGGTTTTTATGCATCGCCGAATACCACTCGCCATGTCGATGGTGAGTGTCCTCAGAAATACGTGGGGCAAAATCGAGTCCGGCGCTGTCGCGTAAATATGACTGCAGTCCCGCAATTGGGAATACGTCCCTTCGCCAGTTTGCAACGGCGTTATCAAGAGCCTTTAAATCCTGAAGCACTTGTCGTGGGTTCGGACCTTGAAGTTCGTTGGCAGTTGTAAATGCTGTTGGGAGAAATTCAAGATGCTTGCACTCGGATCGGGCACGATTTACAGCGTCAAGCACAGTACGAAGCACACGGTCAGGTCGCGCGCGGGCGAGTTCTGCATCAAGGTCGAGTGCCTGAAGCGTAAGTGCGTCTAAACGTCCGCGGAGAAGCGCAACTTCGGTAGACAACTCTTCTGCTTCAACTTCCTTTTCTTCTAGTAATTCTGCAAACTCATCTCGCTCTGCTTCAACTTCTTCCAGCGCATCATCAAGTTGCTCAATGTGTAATTGATGTTCACCGACAGTGCGTTTAAGTTGCTCAACCACTGGTGAAAGATCTGTTGTGGACTGAGTTGCAACTGGTATTGGTTTTGGCGCTGCAGGTTGAATGGGTCTGCTCGTTGTAAAACGGGGTGGTGCTTGCGTTGGAATATCCGGCTGCAGAGCCGCTGCTTCAAGAATTGGGTTTTCAATTTGCTCGCGATTAGGTGTGACGGTGTGAAACGTAAACGGTTGTACAGGATGCGGCCACAAAATGGTGACGTAGTTTTTATCGAGCACTTTTGTGGTGCAATATGCATTGAACGAATCGACTGCTTCGAGTGAAGTGATGTGAGCAATATGAGCAATGCCAACGAGGTCTTCAAGTAATGGACCAGTGTGAGACGACTGCACTGACTTATCAACAGTTGTTTCTACAAGTATTGGTAAGCGACGCGCGAGGGCATTAATGAAGTCAGCGGCAAGCGCTTCGCCTTCAATGGCAGAGTTCACTTGGCGAATTGTTGGACTTATGCGACGCTCTGCGTCGTACACCTCCAGCATCTTGGCCATTTCGGCAACGAGCGCGCGCACTGGTTTAGGCGGCAGTTCTGCACGTCGGTGGGGGATGATTGAGTCCTTCCCTGGTGCAAACTTCACACGCAAGTCAAAAACAAGTTGACCCTTGTATGGGGTGAGTGTCGCAATAATCAGGTGCGTACCACCCGTTTGCGGATGAGTGTTTTGAACTTCGAGCCTGAATACTTCATCGTCTTGGCTATGTCGTATTCGCACACGAATATTGACGGGCAAGCGATCTGCTGGGAACCACTGTTGATGCCACTGCGAAATAACTCCGATCGCACGCTCGCGGGTTCCCTCAGTCCACTTCTTCGTGGGCAGCGTCATCGCGTACGTGGTGAACATGGTCTCCATAACGCTAACGAGAACGCCTAGGGTTGCGAAGTGGATTTTCGCACCATTTTCAGCCTGTGGTGTATCTCTCTTTCTTTTACCTTCACGATTCCGCAGGCTTACCGGGTGGTAAGGAGGAATACCGTTGAAGGCATTTCTGTACCTTCACAACTACAAAATGTCAGTGGGTCAATTTTGTGGGTGGTGTACGGAATTGCTTCATCAACACATCTGGTTGTGCTTGCCAACATCATGACTATTTGCGGGTTTGGAACAGTTGTGTTCATGCAGGTTCGACTCAAGGCGGTGTCAGCGGCTCGAGCGCTTACTGTTGAGATCTCCGTGGTGCTCGTGGCGCTCATAGCACTTGCAATTTCACGCGATGTTTTAGGGGCAATCGCTGTAGCAGTAGGCGCGACTGGAATTGTCCCTCAGGTAATTCGCGCTGCAAAAACAAGTCACCTCGTTGGTATTTCGGTAGTGACGTTCATCATGGT
>Ga0209770_10001792_pt1 | contig 10947 bp, 10 predicted proteins | sample LauGreSu1BDMLBDD_2_FD_187572 | JGI IMG/M metagenome (GOLD analysis project Ga0209770, IMG submission 187572) | Freshwater lake microbial communities from Lake Michigan, USA - Su13.BD.MLB.DD (SPAdes) (version 2) | ecosystem: Environmental > Aquatic > Freshwater > Lake | place: Lake Michigan, USA...
GATTGTGCCCTGGGACGAGGGGGCAATTGGCGGGCGGTCGATTGCGAAGGTGCTGTCGGCGGCCCAACTGGCGCGGCTCGACGCGCGGGCCGGGCGGTTGTGGCCGCCTGGTCCCTATGCGCTGGCGTCGGCAGCCGCGCGCATCATCCGCACCGCGGTGACGCGCGGGCCGCGCCTGCACATGGCCACGGTCGCGGTAACGCGCGAGGAGGGCACGCCGGGACGGTCGGCGATCATGGCGGTGACGCTGCAGCCGTCGGGCATCGCCTCGATCGTCACGCCGGCGTTGTCGTCGCGCGACCGCGTCCGCTACGAGACGTCACTGCGCTGAAAGCGCGGCCCTCGATCGGGTCGAGTCTGTGGCCTAGAAGGCTTCGGCCGGGCGGTGCAGTGACAGGCCGCCGGCGAAATCCGACAACCGATCCCGCAACAACAGCCGTCCGCGGTGCAGCCGCGACTTGAGCGTCTGGTCCTTGACCCGCAGGCGCGTGCTGGCTTCCTGGGTGGTCATGCCCTTCAGGTCGCGCAGGATCACGGGCTCGCGATAAATCATCGGCAGTTCGCCCACCGCCTCGAACAGCCGCTCGCGCATCTGGCGGCGCAGCATGGATTCGTCGGCCAGGTTCGACCAGTCGGCCGGTTCGTGGACGCGAGGCGCCACGTCGCCGGGCCCGGCCGGGCTCACGGGTTCGGGCACTTCGGCCAGCCGCGCCGCGCGGGTGTGGCGCAATCGCGACATCGCCGTGTTGAACGTGATGCGGTAAATCCACGACGACAGCGCCGAGTCGCCACGGAAGGCGTCGATCTTGCGGAAGACCTTCAACAGCACGTCCTGGACCACTTCTTCGGCGTCTTCGCGGTTCTTCACGTAACGGAAGGCCAACTGGAAGATACGCGCGCCGTAGATGGATGACAGGTCCGCCAGCGCGCTTTCGTCCTGGCGCCGAAGCCGCTCCACCAGCTCGTTTTCAATTTGATCTCGCATGTTGGCCAGTAGAACCCCGACCCCCACGCGGTTATTCCCGGGCGTGGGGTCAGGCGGGCGATTTTGCGAAGACCGACGAAAAATGGCCGATAAACGCGTCTTCCACCTCGGCCATGGGCACCGGCCGGCCGAGTTGGGCCGCCAGGGAGGTGACCGCCTTGTCGGCAATGCCGCAGGGCACGATGAGGTTGAAGAAGTCGAGGTCGGTGGTGACGTTGAAGGCAAAGCCGTGGCTGGTCACCCAGCGTGAGATGCGCACGCCAATCGCGCCGATCTTGGCATCGCCGATCCACGCACCGCTCATGCCCTTCACCCGGTCCGCGGCCAGGCCGTAGCCGGCGCAGACGCGAATCATCACCTCTTCCAGGTCACGGACGTACTTGTGGACGTCCCGGCGATCCGGATCGAGGTTGACGATGGGATAGCCCACCAGTTGCCCGGGACCATGGTAGGTGACGTCGCCGCCGCGCCCGGTCTCGAACACCGCGACGCCGCGGGCGGCCAGCAACTCGGGGGCCGCGAGGATGTGCTGCCGCCCATCCTTCTTGACGCCAATCGTGAGCACGTGCGGATGCTGCAACAGCAGCAGCGTGTCGGGAATGCGCCCGGCCTTGCGATCGTCGACCAGCGCGCGCTGCAGCTCGAGCCCGTCCAGGTAGGAGACGAGCCCGAGCCGGCGAACGTCGATCATCAGACCTGCGAGGGATCGAAGGTCTCGATGCCCTTCTTCACCTCGGCCATGAACTGGTCGGCGACCGCGCCGTCAACCAGGCGGTGGTCGTAACCGAGCGTCAGGAACCCCATCAACCGGATGGCAATGGCATCGTCGATGACCACCGGGCGCTTCTCGATGGCGCCGACGCCGAGGATGGCGACCTGCGGCTGGTTGATGATCGGCAGGCCGAACTGGGCGCCGAAGTTGCCCGGATTGGTGATGGTGAACGTGCCGCCGTGCACTTCTTCGGGGTTGAGCTTCTTCGCGCGCGCGCGCTCGGCGATGTCCTGGATGGCCTTGGACAGGCCCAGCGTGCTCTTCTCGCCCGCCGCCTTCACCACCGGCACGATCAGCCCGTTGTCGAGCGCCACCGCGATGCCGAGATTGATGTCGTTGCGATAGATGATGTTGTCGCCGTCGATCGACGCGTTGATCACCCGGTGCCGGCGCAGGCAGTCGACCACGACCTTGGCGATGAACGAGGTGAAGGTCAGCTTCGCGCCCGACCGCTCGTACTCTTCCTTCTTGGTTTTGCGGATCTGGTCGACGCGCGAGTAGTTGACCTCGAATACCGAGTAAACATGCGCCGAGGTGCGCTTGCTGACCACCATGTGCTCGGCGATCTTCTTGCGCATCACCGACATGGGCACGACCTGATCACCGGCGCCCGGGGTCATTGGCTGGGGCGTCGAACGGGTCCGCGCGCCATCCTGGGCGGGCTGGTCACTCGCAACGCGAGTGGCCGGCGAGTCGAAGGAGGCGCGGTCGCCCCTCTCGATGAACGCAAGGATGTCCTGCTTGGTGACGCGGCCGCCAAGGCCCGAGCCGTGGATGCGGCCGATGTCGACGTTGTGCTCCTTGGCGATGCGGCGAACCAGCGGCGACGACTTCTGGCGATCGTGCCCCTCGATCTCTTCCGGCGCCGCGACGGGCTCGGGGGCCGTCACGGCCGGCGGATTGGTCATCGCCGGCGACGCCGGCGCGGCCACCGCGGCGCCAGGCGTGCCGGTCGCATCAGCTTTCTCGGCGGGCTTGGCCGCCGCGGCAGCGGCGGCGGGCTTCTCACCAGCCGCGCCAATCGTCGCGACGACGCTGTTGACCGGGACCGTCTCGCCTTCCTTGACCGCAATGTCCATCAGGACACCCGCCGCCGGCGACGGAATCTCGGCATCGACCTTGTCGGTGGAGATCTCGAACAACGGCTCGTCGCGGTCCACCGTGTCGCCGACCTTCTTGATCCAGCGGACGATGGTGCCTTCGGCGATCGACTCGCCCATCTGGGGCATGACTACGGGTGTTGGCATAAATACCTTCGCTACGTCTTGGGGGCGTGGAGGCTTCGGGACCTGAGTCTGAGACTTTGGGTTTCCAAGCCCCCAAGCCGTCACGTCCCCCCGCCCTCACATCACATGTGAATCGCCGCGCCGTGGGCGGCGTGCGCCGCCTCACCCACCGCTTCCGACATGGTCGGGTGCGCGTGGATGGTCTTGATCAGTTCCTCGACGGTCACTTCCATGCGCAGCGCCATCACCGCTTCGGCAATCAGCTCGGTCGCGCGCGGGCCGATGATGTGCACGCCGAGGATCTCGTCGTATTTCTTGTCGGCCACGATCTTGACGAAGCCGTCGGTCTCGCCCGCCATGCGGGCGCGGGCGAGGGCGCGGAACGGGAACGTGCCGATCCGCACGTCGTGCCCCTGCGCCTTGGCCTGCGCCTCGGTCAGCCCGACGCTGCCAATCTCGGGCTCGGTGTAGGTGCAGCGCGGCACGTGGTCGTAGTTGATCGGTTGCACGGCGTGGCCGGCAATCCGCTCCGCCAGCACGATGCCCTCCATCGACGACACGTGCGCGAGCTGGTAATGGGGGCCGCCCATCGTGATCACGTCGCCAATCGCCGAAATGCCGGGCACGCTGGTCTTGAACAGCCCATCGACGACGACGTAGCCGCGATCCATCTTGAGGCCGGCCGCCTCGGCGCCAAGGCCCTCGGTAACCGGGCCGCGGCCGGTGGCGACCAGCAGCAGCTCGTAGCTGAGCTTCTGCGCCTTGCCATCAGCCGCCTGCACGTCGAGCTCGACGCCCTTGGCGCCGGCCTTGGCCGAGGTCACCTTCGAGCCGGTCATCACCTTGATGCCGCGCTTCTTGAACGTGCGCTCGAGCTCGGCCGACACGGCCTCGTCTTCGCCCGGCACCAGCCGCGGCAGGAGCTCGATGACGGTGACCTCGCTGCCGTAGCTCTTGAAGATCGAGGCGAACTCGACGCCGACGGCGCCGCTCCCCATGATCGCAATCGATTTCGGCACCGCCGGCAGGTGGATGGCTTCGTCGCTGAAGATGATCTGCTTGCGGTCGACGTCGATGCCGGGCACGCTGCGCGGCGCCGAGCCGGTGGCGACGATGATCTCTTTCCTGGCGGTGAGCAACTGCTTGCCGCCTGGCCCTGAGCCTGTCGAAGGGTCGTGCAGGGTCACTTCCACGCCCTGCGTGCCGGCGAGACGGGCGGTGCCCTTGATCCAGTCGATCTTGTTCTTCTTGAACAGCATCTCGATGCCGCCGGTCAGCCCGGTGATCATCTTGTCCTTGCGGGCGTGCACCGAAGGCATGTCGATGCCGACGCCGGCGCCGTCAATGCCGGTGAGGCCCCACTCCTTGGCGCTTTGCGCCACTTTCAGGGCGTGGGCGTGTTCGAGCAAGGCCTTGGTGGGAATGCAGCCCCAGATCAGGCAAGTGCCGCCGAGAGCCTTCTGCTTCTCGACGACCGCGACCTTCAAGCCGAGCTGCGCGGCACGAATGGCGGCCACGTAGCCGCCCGTGCCCGCCCCAATCACTACGACGTCGTACTCGTTCGCCATAAGACCCTTAACCGGTATGAATAGAGCGTCCTCATCTATTGAGGACGGCTAACCCCTCAATGTCGCTCGAAATTGAACGGAAGGTCAAGCGTTCCAGTAACCCACAGCGCTTGCCGCACCGCAGGCTGGGCGACGGCGCGTCAGCGCTTTAGTTGCGTCAACGGGACGAAGGTTTCCTGGGGTTTGGGCGGCACCGGCGCCGCCGGATCCACCTTGGCCTTCAGCTCGCCGTGGTCGAACTTGAGCTGCCAGTACATCTCGGTGACGTGCGCCAGTTGCCGGGCTGTCCGGCGCGCCAGGGCGTACGCCGTCACGGCCACCATCAACGCCACCAGGGCCACGATCAGTGAACTCGTCATCTTGGGGTCACGCCCCGCGGGGGATTGGTCGCGGGGTCAGACCCCTTATACTCCTCTCGATGTCGGATCGCCGCAAGACCGTGTTGGTCATCGACGCCCACGACGAGGCGCGCGAGCGGCTGTCGCAGACGCTGCGGCGCGATTACCGGGTGATTCGCGCCTCGTCGGCCGAAGCCGGGCTGGCGCTGATGGACCGCGAGGACGTGGACGTGCTGGTCGCCGACCTCCACTTGCCGGCGCTGGGCGGGCTCGACCTGCTCCAGGTGGTGCGCGAGAACTTTCCGCTGATCGAGGTGATCATGACCTCGTCGGGGCCCGACGTCGACGCCGCGGTCAGCGCGATCAAGCTCGGCGCGTATCACTTTCTCACCAAGGACGCCGACCCGGACGTGTTCCGCGGGCTGGTGCGCCACGCCGGCGAACGCCAGGACCTGAACCGCCACGTGCTGACGCTGCAGGATGCGGCGGGCGACGCGACGGCGCGCGAGTTCATCACCGGCCCGAGCACGGCGCTCAAGGACGTGCTCGAGACCGTGCACAAGGTCGCCAAGCTGTCGGCCACAGTGCTGGTGCTTGGCGAGAGCGGCACCGGCAAGGAGCTGCTGGCGCGCCTGCTGCACCGCGAGTCGGCGAACGCCGCCGCGCCGTTTGTCGCCGTCAACCTGGCGGCGATTCCGCGCGAACTGGTGGAGAGCACGCTGTTCGGCCACGAGAAGGGCGCGTTCACCGGCGCCATCCAGCAGCGCATCGGCAAGTTCGAGCTGGCCAGCGGCGGCACGCTGTTTCTCGACGAGATCGGCGATCTCAAGCTCGACCTGCAGGCCAAGCTGCTGCGGGCAATCCAGGAGGGCGAGGTGGAGCGCGTGGGCGGCACCCGGCCGGTGCGCACGGCCTTCCGCCTGATTGCCGCCACCCACGTCGATCTCGCGCGCGCGGTCAAGGAGGGGACGTTCCGCGAGGACCTGTTCTATCGCCTCAACGTGGTCCCGGTGCGGCTGCCGCCGCTGCGCGAGCGCATCGAAGACCTGCCGGTGCTGGCCGACTTCTTCATCCGCCGCTACAGCGCGCGCTTCCACAAGCCGGTGCGCGGCATTGCCGAATCAACGCTGGGGATGCTGTCGCATTACTGGTGGCCGGGAAACATTCGCGAGCTGGAGAACCTGGTCGAGCGGCTGGTGGCGGTGTCGGATCACGAGTGGATTACCGACGAGGACCTGCCCTTCGAGTTCCACGTCGTCGAGCTGGACCGCACCAAGTCGGATACCAGCCTGCTCGACCGGGCGCTGGGCACGTTCGAGCGCAACTTCCTCGTGCGCGCGCTCGAGCGCAACGCCTGGAATGTCACGCAGACGGCGCGCTACCTGGGCGTGCCGCTCAGCACGTTGAAGTTCAAGATGGAACGGCTGGAAATTCGGGAGCTGGCGAGGAAGATCAGGAAATAACGTCCCCGCCAGTCCGGATCGCCGCGCTACTTCGGCTTCTTCGGAAGAATCGCGTCCTTCAGCTGCTTGACGATTCGCGCCTTGACCACGGTCTTCGGCGCAATCTCGATCGGCTGGCCGGTCGCCGGGTTGCGCCCGGTGCGCGCCTTGCGGTGCTGCACGACGAGCTTCACCATGCCGGGGATGACGAACTCTCCGGTGCGCTTCAGTTCCTTCTCGCAGAGGATCGCCAACTCGTCGAAGAACTCGCGCGACTGCGTGCGCTTGACATCGAACCGTTCGGCGAAATGCGAAAAGAGCTCCGACTTGCCCATCCTTCGGGCTTCGTCCATCGTGTCCCCCAGGGTCAGTGTTAAGCGGCGTGTATGCTAACCCCGACCTTGGGGGCTGTCAATCGCCGCCGAGCCGAAGACGGTGGCTCGCTGGCCGCCGCCTGCATCGTTTTGCCGTAGACTGATCACCATGTCCACCGCGTCGACCATCGAGACGTTTCCCAACCCGCGGCCCGAGCGCGAATTCGAGATCGCGATCGACTGCCCCGAGTTTACGTCGATGTGCCCGAAGACGGGTCTCCCCGACTTTGGCGTCATCCGCATCCGCTACGTGCCGGCGGCGCGGTGCCTCGAGCTCAAGTCTCTCAAATACTATCTGCTGGAGTTCCGGAACAAGGGAATTTTCTACGAGGCCGCCACCAACCAGATCCTGGACGACCTGGTGGCCGCCTGCGCCCCGCGCCGGATGACCGTGGTGGGCGACTTCATGGCACGGGGCGGGATCACCACCAAGGTGACGGCCGATTACCCCGCGACCTAGAGCTGGTGCCGGGGCGCGACCCCGGACTCCTCGTCCTCGGGGTGGTCACCGGCCTCGTGCCGGGAGCGGTCCCCGGGCACGCCGCACAGCGCCCGGGCAATGGCGTCGAACTGCTGGTGCAACTCCACCGAGGCGCGCAACGCCGACACCGGCACCCCCGAGTTGACCGCCGAGGCCACCGTTCGGTAGTCGCTGACGACGGTGTAGTCGATGCCCAGGCCGAGCACGCGCTCGATCTGGCCGGTCGACAGCACGCCGAATTCCGATGCCCGGTTGAGGACGATTTTCAACCGGCCGCCCGCCACCCCGGTCAGCTTCACGGCGTCGATCAACCGCTGCAGGTTGCGCAGGCACGGCACGTCGGGGTTGGCAACCAGCATGACCGTCTCCGACAGCTGGAGCGCCATGGCGCCGCAGGTGCTGAGCGTGCTGCCGGTATCGACGATTACGAAGTCGTACAGGGCGTTGAGGCAGCGCAACAACTGCTCGATGCCATCGACATCGCGCGAGGCCGGGCGGCCAAACACGTCCCCGGCCGCCAAGACGTGCAGCCCGCACTCGTGCTGGACCACGTACTTCGAGACCGCGCCCGGGTCCATCCACGACAGGTGGTCAATCGCCTGCAGCACCGAGCGCCGCGGCCGCAGGCCCAGGAAAAGCGATACGTCCCCAGGTCCCGTCTTGAGGTCGACAATCACCGTGGCCTTCCGGCTGAGGCGGCGGATGTCGGCGGCGCCGTTCACCGCCAGGGTCGTGGTGCCGGTACCGCCCTTGGTCCCGAGATAGCTGACGATCATGCCTCGGTAGACGCAACCCGTGTGCCAGAGCGGGAAACGCGCAACGCCCAGCAAGTGGGCGCCGACGGCGCCCGGGCGCGCATGTCCCGTTGCACATCTGTAAGCCGGTCTACGTGATTGGTCGGTGCGCGCCCGGGGGTGCGGCGGCCGGATGACGAGGTAACTCGAACCAATGGGATGGGTTGCGGCGAACCGGCCGGGTGCGGCCGGGCCCGGCACGTGCCTTGCTCCGGGCAAGGCGCACCCCCAAAGCAAGGACTATGGCCAACATCAACACTCACCTACCCGCGCGTCCCGCCAAGGATGAATGGGGCGTCTACGACCCTCAGCAGGCCGGCCTCGCGGCGTTGTTCGCGCGACTCGACCTGCCCGTCAAGCCGGCTGTCGACGATCGTCCGAAGGCCATCGAGAACTCCACCGCTCCTGAACGACCGTTGCCCGGCGACGCGAAGTAGCCCACCCGTCCATTCCTCGGTCCTCACGGGGTGCCACCGCGCACCCCGTCTTTCTTCGCCCCGCCCGGGGCGGCCCGCCGGGTGTGGATATGATCGCGCCATCATGCGCACGCGACCACTCTGCCTGCTGCTGACCCTTGGCCTGTCGATTGCGCTGGGCGCCCAGGCGCCGGCCCCGATCCCGTCGCCCGAATCGGCGTTCGGCTTCAGGATGGGTGCCGACCGCGAGCTCGCCGACTGGCCGGGCCTGCAGCGCTATTTCGAGGCCATCGCCGCGGCGTCCGATCGCGTCGAGCTCGTCGATGCGGGGCCGTCAACCGACGGGCGGCGGATGATCGCCGCGGTCATCTCGTCGCCCGAGAACATCGCGCGGCTCGAGGAGATCCGCGGCAACGCGCTCAGGCTCGCGGACCCGCGCACGCTCGACGAACCGGCGGCCATGGCGCTGGCCGCGCGCCAGCCGGTGATCGTGGCGATCGGCATGAGCATTCACGCCACCGAGATCGGCGCGACCCAGGCGGCGCCCGAGCTGCTCCATACCCTTGCCACCTCCGAGGACGCCGAGGTCGTGCGCGTGCTGCGCGCTGTCGTGCTGATCCTGTTTCCGTCAATCAACCCCGACGGCCACGTCATCACCGTTGACTGGTACAAGAAGTGGAAGGGCACCGAGTTCGAAGGCTCCAACATGCCCTGGCTGTACCACCGTTACGTCGGCCACGACATCAATCGCGACTCGTTCATGATGAACATGGCCGAGAACCGCACGCTGGCCGACTTCTTCTATCGGCGGTGGCACCCGCAGGTGTTCCTGGCCATGCACCAGATGGGGCCGCGCGGGCCGCGGTTCTTCGTGCCGCCCAATGCCGATCCGATCGATCCGAATTATGACCCGCTGGTCTGGCGCACCGCCGGCCTGCTCGGCCACGCCATGGCGCTGGCCCTCGAAGAGGACGGCCGCCAGGGGGTCGTGCAGAACGCGCTTTACGACTACTACTGGCCCGGCTACGAAGACTCCGCGCCGATTGGCCACAACACGGTCACCGTTCTCACCGAGGCCGCCAGCGTTCGGGTGGCGACCCCGATCACGGTGGCAAAGGACCAGTTGACCGGCGGCGTGGGCTTTCCCGACCACTCGCCGACGACGAGGTTTCCCAACCCGTGGCCGGGCGGCCCGTGGCACCTGCGCGACATCGTCGACTACGACTTGTCGGCGGCGCGCGGCCTGCTCGGCGCGGCGGCGCGCTATCGCGAGGAGCTGGTGCGCAACTTCTATCGCATGGGCAAGCAGCAGGTGGCGCTTGGGCTGAAGGGCGGCCCGTATGCCTTCATCATCCCGCCGGCGCAGTTCGACCCGCATGCCGCGCGCAAGCTCGAGCAGCTGCTGATCGACGGCGCCGTTGAAGTGCGGCGCGCGCTCGAGCCGTTTCGCGTCGCCGAGACGGTCTACCCGCAGGGCACCGACATCATCCTCATGGCCCAGCCGTTCCGCGCCTACGCCAAGACGTTGCTGGAGGTCCAGCAATACCCCGTGCGGCGCGGCCCGCCCGGGACGCCGATCGAACGTCCCTACGACGTGGCCGGCTGGACGCTGCCGCTGCAGATGAACGTGACGGTCGATCGCGTCGACCAGTACTTCGAGCCGCCGCCGGCGACGCGCCTCGAGCGCGCGACGATCGCGCCGGCGCGCGTGTGGGGAGAAATGCGCAAGCCGGCGTTCTACGTCATCGACGGCCGCGGCAACGGCGCCAGCATGGCCATCAACCGCCTGCTCAAGGCCGGCGCCCGGGTGTCGTGGCTGAAGGAGCCAATGGCACTCGAAGGCCATCCGTATGAACCCGGCGCGCTCGTGGTCGACGAAGCCAAAGGCGTGCGCGCGGCCGTCGAGGCTGTGGCCCGCGATCTTGGCCTGCGCGTCACGGCCTCGGCCGGCCGGCCGCCACAGGCGGTGGCGCTCGGGAACCCGCGCGTCGCGCTATACAAGCCGTGGGTCGAGAACATCGACGAAGGCTGGACGCGCTGGCTGCTCGAACAATACGAGTTCCCGTTCGAAAACATCAGCGACGCCGACATCCGCCGCGGCGGCCTGCGCGCGCGCTTCGACGCCATCATCATTCCCGACCAGGGCGCCGAGCGGCTGATCACGGGACATCCCGCCGGCACGATGCCGCCCGAGTATGCGGGCGGCCTCGGCGCCGAGGGCGTCGACATGCTGCGGCAATTCGTCACCGGCGGAGGCACGCTGGTGGCACTCGACTCGGCGAGCGAGTTCGCCATCAACATGCTGGGCGCGCCGGTGAAGGACGTGGCGCGGGGCCTGCCGCCGGACGAGTACTTCTGTCCCGGGTCGGTGATCAAGCTCCAACTGGATCCGGATCCGCTGACCTACGGGCTGCCGCGCGAGGCGGCCGGCTTCTGCGCGTTCAACGGCGGGTTCGAATTGCCGCCGGCCGGCGCGCCGGCGGCGGTCACGGCGCGGGTCATTGGCCGTTACGCGGCCAGCGGCGTGCTGCTCAGCGGATGGCTCGAGGGC
>Ga0209770_10001793_pt1 | contig 10947 bp, 17 predicted proteins | sample LauGreSu1BDMLBDD_2_FD_187572 | JGI IMG/M metagenome (GOLD analysis project Ga0209770, IMG submission 187572) | Freshwater lake microbial communities from Lake Michigan, USA - Su13.BD.MLB.DD (SPAdes) (version 2) | ecosystem: Environmental > Aquatic > Freshwater > Lake | place: Lake Michigan, USA...
GCGATGAGATGGTAGACGCTGAGGCATTAGACGAGGCCATGCAGAGAACTGCGGGAGGCTTCGATCTCTTCAAGTCTTGGAGGCAAATAGACAGAGTCAGGCGCATCCTCCGTAGCCGCGAGAAGCGGATCGAGAGAAAGCGCCTCAAAGAGAAAGCTAAAGCCGATCAGGCCGCGAAAGATAGGAAAGCCGCGGATGACATCGAGAAGGCTCGCAAGATCGAAGAAGAGAATGCTAGAAGAGCCAGAGACGCCGAAGTAAGGTCGAGGCCTACCGAGACTCCTACAGCCAGCACCGAGCCTATACCAACAAATAAGAGTCTCACGGCAGTAGCTGATGACTTCGCAAAGAATCCGACGTCAGCTACTAAAGAAGCATTCAAGACCGCTCTAAAAAATTCTACTGATCCTAAATCAGTAATGGGCGCGCTTAAATCTGCTAAGAATGCATACATGGCTTTTGACGCGGCTGCTAGCAGTGCTCTGTCAAAGATACTCGGAAGTAAATTGGTAAGATGGGGTGGCCTCGCAGCTGTCGTAGTCATTGAGACTTGGTCTGGCTGGGAAGAGTATGTGATGGTCCTAGAAGCCCATGAGAAGGGCTACATCTCTATGGCCATGAAGAACACTTTAGTGAGAAACATTATCGCTACGCACGCAGTGGCGGGAGTGGCGTCTCTAGCGTTCGGCGCTCTCGGTACCAGCATCGGCGCTGCCATAGGAGCGCCCGCGGCAGGCATAGGAGCTATCGTCGGCGGTATTATCGGTGGCATCCTCGGTGGCGGTTTTGGTGCGTATGCCGCAGAATACTTCGTCGAGATCCTTCTCGGGAATAAGAATTTCTCTGACTACTTCGATGATGTGATCAGCGCCGTTAGCGAGAGCATGGGCAGCGAATCTGGTGTAGTAACCGGAGAACAGACTAGCACCATCGCCCCGGCTTCCGTGCCACCTGCTCCTTCGATAGTGAGCAGAGAGACTCAAGACGTCTCTGCTCCTAGCTCTTTCATATCTCAGGCAGCAGCCGCTACTGTAGATTCACCTATCAATGCTAACGAGCCTGAGACCAGAGCTCTACCAGCGGTGGTTCCATCTCCAGTGAATTTAGAATCTCCGGATATAAATCCGTCTATAAACGTAACTCCTGCATCTTCTACGGCCATAGATCCGAACAAAGTCAGAGATAGCATCTCTAATCAACTCGCGTCTGCTACGTCGCAGCATACTCATAATGCATCAGACGCCACGATGACCGGCAACGGATTTCAAGAAACATCTCTGTCTTCAGAGGCTCAGATGGACGGAGGAGTGGCTGGCGCTAACATCTCGAGTGGAAGTGTTAAAGTGGTCGAGATGTATGGAAGGCACAGACCAGGCAGACCTATAGCCAAGATCAGGCAGATAGCCGTGAGTGCTGCCGAGCGAGTCGGTATGTCGCAGATCAACTTCACGAGTGGCGTAGGCAGCTGGATCAGTCCAGAGAGACAACAAGGCGGCCAGAAGACTACTCGCCACTCTCACGGCGATGCTTTAGACGTAACTGGATTCGAGTCAGAGAGCCAAGCAGTAGCTTTCATGCAGTCTGCTCGTCAATTAGGCGCAGGTGGTATCGGATACTATAAAGATGGAAGTGTTCACATCGACCTCGGAAACCAGAGGGAGTGGGATCGTGCTAAGGGAATTCCCGGCTTAGCAGAGGGAGGAAAGATTCATCCTAAGGACGGAGGAACTCTGACTCTCGTGGCCGAAGCTGGAGAGCCAGAGTACATCGTACCTCAGAGCAAGGTAGAAAACTTTGCTCATGAGATGTTAGCGGCACGACCATCTTCGCGTAACAAGACAAAGAAGCACACTCACGTGATGGTCGTGCCGATCTACACTTAGTCGCTAGCGAGAGACTTGAAGAAGGCGAGACTCTCGTCATCTTCGTCGGTAGAAGCCGCCTTGGTAGCCGTCTTCGGCGGATCCCATGGCATCTCTTCGTCAAGATCCTTCACAGCCGGCTTAGCTGCAGCTGGCTTCGCAGTCTTACCTGGCACAGCGTCGAAAGACTCGTCTAAGCCAAGCACTTCGGTTAGCTTACGCTTGAGTTCGTCATACGTCTTGAAGTTGCTCTTATCGATGAACGGCTTCAGAGCGTACTCCTTCTTCCAGATCTTCTCCAACTTATCGTCGTCATCCAGAAGAGGACCGACTTCAGAGAACTGCGACTTGTCGTAGTTACGATAGCCCTCGACGTTGCGGATCTTGACCTGGAAGTTGGCGCCGTCCCAGAGGTCGAAGGGATTCATCGGCTGCTCGTCAGGGAACTGCGGATGCATGACTTCCTGGAGCTTATCGAAGATCTTCTTACCGTACTTGAACAGGAATACCTTGCCTTCATTCTCTGGCTTAGCCGGATCCTTGAGGACGATGATGTTGCTGATGTAGGTGAGGCGTCGCTTCTGCGTGCGAGCCTGACGACGCTGCGGTGAGTTGTCATCGTCGGTAGCGTTCCAGAGCTTAGAGTTGTACTCAGCCACCGGATCCTGTTCGCCGATGGTGGTCAGCGAGTTCTCGATATACCACTTACCGGTCGGACCCTTGAAGCCGTGATCCCACACGCGAACGAACGGAACGTCTTCGCCGTCGCTAGGAGGAAGAAAGCGAATGACGGCGTATCCGTTACCAGCCTTGTCTACGGCTGGATACCAGAAGCGATCGTCGGCTGTCTGAGTGGACTTAGTGTTGAGCTTGCTGAGTTCCGCGGTGAGAGACTCCAGCTGAGTCGTGCGGTTCTTCTTGAGGGAAGCAAAAGACATTGTATTCTCCGTATATCTGTATGTTTGTATGCGATGTATGTGGACTTTGTCGTCCATTCTATATACCATACCCTCTGGGCTAGGTACAGGATTATTTTATAAGAACGTATCTGTTCATTAATATGTCTTTGAACTTTTCACGATCAAATTTAAAGAAAGACTTGTACTTCAGTAACTTTCTTCGAGTCGTCGGCCATACTACCGGATCCGTGATCTTATCAGTCCATTTCTGAATGATACCAGCGAAGCTATCAATGATGAGGATAGTCTCAGGATTGATCTGCCTCTGATAGTACATCTTCAATAATTTCGGATGCTGGCCATCCTCTATTCTGACTGACTCTTTCAAGTCATCGATCTTGTCGAGATCCTTGCTGAAGAGATAAGTGAGGGACTGAGTACGCTTGACCCAGTCCCTGTATATCTTCTCAGCATCTTCTTGCACCAAGTCTCGAGACCAGACTTTGTCCTTCTCCAAGAAGTTGGCCATCATGAAGTGGACTAGGTCCTCTTTACGCGCCAACTTCTCGAAGAAGTACTTGTCTTTACGAGCGTAGAACGACTCTACCTTCGCAGTCACCTTGCCGCCGTACCGTACGAAGTCATACCCATCCTTTTCAAAGTGGTTCTTCATAGCGAGATAGGTGACGTATGCCTCGAACGGGTTCATATCGGCAAATGTGCCTGCTTAGGTAAAAAGTTAAGGCCCTCAGCTTCGAGCTGGATTTGAGCCTTGACTACGGTCGACATCTTGATGATGTTAGCTACCGTCTCGACCTCCATGTTATGTTGCTCGGCATAATGGATAGCAGCGTCGATATACGACAACTCTTTCTCCATCACCAGCTTCTCAATTCCACGAAGGATCTCCGAGGATGAGCGAAGAGACTTAAGCTTCACGCGCATGTCAGTGAGCAGACTTCAGCTGAAGACCGGCTGCTGCCACGGCTGCGCCGAGACCAATCTGACCCTGAACCGATACCGGCTGCAGAGCGACAGATTTATGGAGACCACCGACGAGGACGTTGGCTCCGACACCGAAGCCAGCGGTGGCTTCAGCTGAGACTCCGAGGTAGGTGCCGGCGAGAGCTCCGTTACCGATCTTACCTGGAGCGATCACTGCCCAGGCGACAGTGCCACCAGAAGTGAACCCGACGTCGAGGCCGAGACGATTAAACTTACCGACGTACATCTGAGACTTACCAGATACCGGCTTGAAGGTGCACTCGACCGCCTTGCTAGAAGCGATGAGATAGCCGACGCCCGGTTCGACGTGACAGACGAGAGTACCAACGTTGACGCCACCGGTAGACGACTTAGCGTCCGCCGCAGCCGCAGATCCGATGGTGAGAGCCGCCAGGAGTCCAGCGCCGAGGATTGATGTGAGCTTCATGTATATTCTCCGTTGTTTTTTGCAGATGTCTTCACTCCATCGGTGATGGCCGATAACAAGTGTTGCTTGTCGGGAATTCCTGCCCTCGGTCGACTTCCAGTACGCCTACGTTGCTACCCGCTGGAATACCGGCCATCACAGATGGAGTGAAGGTGGTGGGTTTCTGTTTCCAAGTACCCACCGGACTCATGTTAGGCCGCTAAGGCCTGACGAGAAGCAAAGTTATCGTTTGCATCTATAAGTTTGCGCTTTTACGTAGTCGCCTACGACTGTCTCCAGTTACCTATTTCACTCTTGTCGATCCTATTTCCGCCCCATCAGAGACACACCTGTTAGCACCCTGTTGAATTAAACTCTTGCCACTACAGCAAGAAGTATCCAATCACCGCTATCCTTGCTAATTGGCTAGGTCGTTAACCCACTTCCTTTGGCAAGTGTGTCTTTGGTGGAGCGGCGGGGTACTGCCCCCCGGTCCAAGTAGTCTTTCAGTTTCCTTCATCGACAGTAGTCTATATATACCACTTATTTCTTTATTAGTACAGCCTTATTTTTGAGGCCCGTAATGGTGCCGTCGGCATTGAACTTGATGACCTTATGCTTCTCGAGGTATTCGAATGTGCCGTCAATACCAGCGATCACTCCGGCGAGCTTACCGTTCTTGTAGCTATAGTGAGCGCACGCTCCAAAAGCAGCTACTACGAGTAGCGCCATCCAGGGTTCTATGAACATCATTCCCTCTCGTCTGGTTTGCGGTCGCCGATCATCTCTCGGAACCTCTGTTGGCTGTATCCGTGCTTCGCGTGGAAGCCTTTGAAGTATTCTCTAGTCTCTTCTATATAGTCGTCTATGTCTTTTACGAAGATCTGCATTTCATCAGGAGATGCGATGAGGATGGCGAACTTCTTTACGTTGAGAAACCTCTCGCGAAGCATCATGCCATAGGCAGTAGCCTGCATGAAGTAGTTGGTGATCCATTCTTCTTTCTTAGTTTTAGAAGAAGTCTTGAAGTCTACCACCGTAGAAACGCCATCAAACTCACAGTGCAAATCGCAACGACCGGCAACACCAAGATCAAGAGAATAGAGCGGAAACTCCTGAGCGTGAACTCGCCCGATTCGTTCGGTGAGCACGGGCTTGATTTTGCCGAAGAGTTCAGTCTCCGCGGGGAATGCTCCCCTGCCATAGTCATCTCTGTTATCAAGGTATCGCTCGCACATGGTATGAAATCTCGTGCCGGTGGCGGCAGCGATACGCCCGATGCGGTTTGCCTCCTCGAGGCCGATGCGTTGTCTCCACTCATTTAATGAATCCTTCTTACCGTCACCTAACGCATGAGTAACCGACGGGAATAAAATCCCGTCGGCGTTCTCGTAGAGTCTAATGTCTGGTAATGTATAACAGGTGAGTTGCTCGAATTCGGTGAGCGGCCAATGTTGAAAGTCTCTCTCGCGCTTAGCCGAACCCAAGTGCTGTCTTAGCGATGATGTATTCACGTACTAATCCTGATCTGACGATGTCGTCTTGTCCAAATTCAATATAACTGAAGTCGCGTAAATTGTCAACTATCTCCATGAACCTCTTCAGCCCTTGACGCTCTTCATTCTTTAGTAGGTCTGACTGACGGAAGTCTCCGCAGAATATGATTCTGCAATTCCTGCCGCAGCGAGTGATGACTGAGTCGATCTCATGGAATGTCATGTTCTCGACTTCGTCAACGATGATAACGGAGTCGTTGATGGTGGTTCCTCTAATAAACGAGGTAGTGATGAAGTTCACCAGCTTCTTTTGTTTGAGTACTTCGTAGGAGTCTCCGCGACCGAATAGGTCAGACGCGATTGGGAAGTACGGCATCTCATAGGCTTTAGACTTTTCTCCTTGGCTGCCAGGTAAAAAGCCCATGTCACGAGTAGGAACGACAGAACGAACGATAGTAACATTGTCGTAGTTCTCCTTAGTGATGACGTCATTCAATGCCAGATACATGGATATGAAAGTCTTTCCTGTACCGGCCATGCCGTGAAGCATGAGATTCTTACCAGATCGATACGCGTCGAAAGTCTTTCTCTGATTATCAGTGAGAGGGGATATGGGCTTCAGCTTCATATTCCCTAGACTTTGCCTGCCATGTTTTTGTTCAGGAGGCGGGACTAGGCCCTTCCTCCTCAGTAGCTTTCTCTCTCTTTTTGTTAGTTGTGGTTGTTCTGAGTCGATGAGCTCTGATGTCCCGAACATGAGACTCCTTGTAAGCGTTAGAGGTTTATCACCTTCTCATTTTTAAAACGTGTTGATCTTCGATCTCGAGAATCCTTGCGAATGAGTCTTCTTCATATCCTTGAGCAGGTCGCGGAACCCGCTGTCCGGCTTGTTCTTAACTCCCTTGATCGATAGACCAGTTGGATCTAGAAGAGGAGTAGGCTGCAAGACCTGCTCCACTCCAGGGTTATCTTTGGTATACTGAGTGAACTCTGAGATAGACATGAACTCGGTCCACTCTTCACCTTTATCATTCGTGAATGTGTATGTTGGCATCAGGTATCGTAATCCTCATCATCGTACGAGCGTTTCTTCTTCTTAACACTCATCTCCATTCGCTTCTCACGACGATGATCTTTGGTTGCGTGAGGAATGAAGTATTCGACTACGTCTTCTTCTGTGAGTTGTTTATGATAGGACTTACTCATATTAACTGCGCCTCATTAATTAGACCAGGAAATGCTTCTTCGACCAACTTCTCAGTGATGCCTTTGTACGGCATCTTCTTGTCCTTGATAGCCTCGATTAGCTTAGCTTCTTTTGGAGATAGAGATTCCATGAGCTGGATGAACAGGCTCTCGCGCCTGAGCTGGCTGAGATTCGGATTGCCACCCTCTACGAAGAGGTACAGGCGGCGGGCCTCGGCATAGAGGTTGCCCTCTTGATCGAGGTACTTGGTAGGATTATACGGCACTTCGCCAGACGGGAGCTGCCACTTGATACGAGAATCAAAAGTCCACTGTAGAATCTTCATGAACACCATGTTGTTGGCGTTCTCTCTAAGCTTGGCGATCTTGTCTTCTCGTTTCTTCTCTGCCGCTACTTCTTCGAGAAGTTCGGCTATGCTCTTGCGCATGATTATCTCCTTAGAAGTCCTGAAGGTCTTCCATCAAATTCTTAAGTTTATTTTGGATGAAGTAGTTGAATAGCTTGTCGCGGCTCTTTCCGGACTGAGCTTCGTACTCGCCGAGGATGCGAGCCTTGATGTCTGCAGGTATAAACTCGAAGTCTACCAACTGCTGGTTTCTCATATAGTTGCGGAGCATCGCATCGTCACAGAAAGCCTTCGGGTCCTTACCTAGGTAGGCATCGATCTTCTTCTGCGTGAGGGGCTTCTGCCTCTTGTCTGATACGAATGTGTCGTCATCCGACAAGAAGTTAGGGATACCGTCTCCGGAGTCTCCCCTCATGATGTGCTCCTGTACATATTTATGCGGATCTTCCGCTTTGATCCATTTTTTTCTCACTGGGTCAAACTGCTCAACATTGCCATATTTCTGTAGCTGGTTGAAGTCTTTATCGCCCGAGAGAATTAGGATCTTCTCGCCGAAGCCGCCCTTCTCCTCGCAGAGAGTGGCTATGACGTCGTCTGCCTCGGCAGTGTCGACCTGTACTACTCGATACGGGAATACCTGACGAAGCTCCTCGCGAATCTTGTTTAGAGACTCGAAGATGACCGTCCAATTCAGTTCCGACTTCTCGCGAGCTTTCTTTCGATTAGCCTTGTAGTACGGAAAGATCTTACGGCGCCAGTAGTTCTTATCATCACACGCGATAACGAGTTCGCCGTACTCTCGCGCAAACTTCTTACGATAGAGACGGATCGAGTTCAGAATCATGTGGCGGAGGAGATCTTCCTCCACCGCCGTGTTAGTGTGATTGCCGATCTGAGCCATTAGATTCGAGATCATGACTTGATTGAGATCTAGGATGATCATGCTTTTGTAACTTTCACTTTGACTGGTTTTGGAAGTCGCCAGTTATGAGGAGGCAATCTGAGATCCTTGCGAGTCTTTATGTAACCATACTTCTGATCTATCCACGCTTTAGCTTCTTTTTTAGAAAGAAACAAAACGGGCTTATAGTTATCACGTACTAAAAACTCTCTCTCGGAGTCTTTCCACAGCACTCCCCATACCTGAGCCACTACTTTTCTCCGGATTCAGTATAAGGGATCTTCTTGATGGCCAAGATAGAGATGAGTAGGCCAGCCCACGCGTGCTTAGCGATGTCCACGTTGTAGAATCGATCTGCAAACTGAGCCTGATGATCGAGCATGGCATTGAGAGCGGCGTTATTCTCTCGAATAGCCGCGGTCGCTCCGCTGAGCATGCTATAGAACACGTTCAGGTGATCCTGCTTGTTGTCTTGGAACTGATACATCCAAGTCTGGTTAGCAGCGGTCTCGTAGAGAGCGCCATAGTTCGGATGCACGCAAATGCAGCCAGCTGACATGGCCTCCATCAGTGCCATGCACGACGTCTCCATCCAGATATTCGGATAGGCGAAGATGTGTGCCTTCTTCAAAGCTTCGCGAACTTCTTCGTTCGGCTTAGCTCCATGATACGTCATCTGCGGGTGCTCCTTGACCATGTCGAAGAGCTTCTCGTACGGCTTGTCTCGATCAGACCACCCGTAGATGGAGAACGAAGAATAGACGTCGAGATGGACGTCTTCGTTGTTCTTGGCCAGCTCAATGAATGCTGGTACCAAGATCTCTAGACCACGATGAGGAGTAGTATGATAGATGAGATTGATCTTATCAGACGGCTTATTGTCGAACGTGATCGGCTCGATAGAGTTGTGCAATACGATGCACTTATACCACGGGATACCGTAGTACTGAATGTAGTTCTGCATCTGCCAGTTAGAGACGAAGATTAGTCGCTCGAACTTGTTGTATCCACCATTCTTCAGGTGTTCAGAAGCAGGATCACCAGGCAAGTCCTGAAGCTGCAAGAGCTGGATCTTGGACTCGTCGACGTCGCCTACGCGAGAGACGTGGATCTGAAAATAATCGAGAAGCCTCGGGTCGAGCCGCTTCTCCAGCCTCTCGGCCATGAGCTCGGATCCACCACGAGACTTCTTAGTCATGTCGATGTTGTTGTAGGCGAAACCCATTAGATACCCTCACGAATGGTTACAGACTGCACGGAGTCGATACGGAACGAACGCCATCCCTCGGACTCGAGATCCCAGACGGCGATGACCTCGGGGTTATCGACCCGCGGCTTCTTGAGAGTGTCGATGAGGGGCTTCGCCGAAGGAGCCGGCAAGAGGTCGCCACGAAGAGTGCACTTCAAGGTACGAAGCGTGCCGTCAGACTTAACGAAGTCGATGTCGGCGATCTTGTGACGAAGCTGTTCTACGATGTAGTCGCGATCAGCCAGCGAGAAACTTGGAGTTGTCATAGCTATTCATCCATTCTGTAAGTTTGTCGTATCCACCGATGAGTCGTCCGTCGATAGTGATCTGAGGAACCGTGCAGGCTCCAGGGAACTTCTCGAAGAACTCTTCTCGAGTCATATCAGATCCTACCACGTGTTCACTATAATGTAAACCCTTCCTGTTGAGTAGATCCTTGGCAAGACTGCAGAAAGGGCAGTCTGGCTTCCCATAGACTTCTATATTCATGTGTTATTCCTTCTTGTTAGCCTACGTATTTATCACGACGTCCTCGATCCGATCAGCGTCTATGAGCCTGACGGGGTACTTTGGATCATCGGAAGTGATACGAATCGAATCTGCGCCGTCACCGCGGCCACGAGCCATCAGTCTTCCGGTGTAATAGTGGAACTCCTCGATTAGCATGTAAGAAGCATAAGTATGCCTCCGTGGCCAGATCGGATTGCGAACTTTGAGGGTGACCTTATCGCCGACTTCTAGAGACATATTACTGATTCCTCTACCTTCTCGATCTCATCAGCATACTTGATTCGCAGATCCGAGATGTCAGCCTTGGACTCTTCGGCGATCATGAGAGACACCTTGAGAGCCAAGACAGACTGCCGCTCGAAGGCTTCTGCTTCCCACGGCCGAGCGCGATACTTCGCATAAGTATCGTTGCCAACTTTATGAGGCTCGTCGTGCCAGTGATACATGCCGCTCTTGAGCTTGAGACGACCCTGATGAAACTGCTCAGCGTGAACCAGCTCGTGCATGATCGTCTCGAGGACATTGCCGAGATTTGTCCTACGAACTTCGAGCTCGATCTTGCTGAAGAAGTTCATGTAGACGCCGTTGTACTTGCCGCCGAGCGGACGAATATGATACACGAGGTGCTCAGGCAAGTCTAACAGCTTACGAGCATGAGGTAGTGCTTTGGCTATCAGCTCAGCGATGCGATCGGCATTGCCCCTATAAGCCTTGTAGCGGCCGTAACGAATTGAGTCAGCGATGGTCACGAGATCAGCCATGATATATCCTGATATTTTGTGGCGTTAGCCGTATTATACACAGTTTGGCAGAATAGTAAATGCCTAGATTAGCGGCAACTACTTGTAGAGATGGGCCGCGTGTTCGCGCTGCCACTGAGAGCCGTTGACGTTGAGACCCTCGCCCGCCAGCACGATATTCCAAGTCGTTTTGATAAGACTGGGAAGAGACGGCGCGTTCTCGATGTCGAGCATAAGATGATTGTACTTGAAGAGGCCGTTCTTGGATTTGGGCTTGACCATCCAAGACTTGACGACTTCTTTGGCTTCTTCGAGAGACAGCTTCT
>Ga0209770_10001797_pt1 | contig 10931 bp, 18 predicted proteins | sample LauGreSu1BDMLBDD_2_FD_187572 | JGI IMG/M metagenome (GOLD analysis project Ga0209770, IMG submission 187572) | Freshwater lake microbial communities from Lake Michigan, USA - Su13.BD.MLB.DD (SPAdes) (version 2) | ecosystem: Environmental > Aquatic > Freshwater > Lake | place: Lake Michigan, USA...
CAGATGCTTGGATTATATGCACAATTGTTCCTAATTCAAAAGCCCCACTTGATAAAATATTGATTAAGTCTAAAAGAGATTTATTCTCTAATTCGCAAAATCTTTTCATCGCCCAAGTACCCCACTTTAAAGGGATTGTTTTGTTGTTGTTCAGTCTTAATTCAAACATAGTTTAGTTTTTGGTTTAAGCAGTTTCAGTTTGTGTAATTGGTGGAACACTTACTACAAATGTTGCAGTAAATTTAACATCATCTGCATCATCTGCTTGAACTCCAAAATCGCTAATAAACACTAATTGACCTACACCGCCATAAGTAATATCACCTGAAGTTGGAGTTGCTTTACCCATTTTAATTGCAAATAAAGTCTTTGCAGCGTGAGCGGTGTATAATTGTTGGTAGCTATCTTTAGCTGGAGTTCCTGTTTCATCAATTGCAAATCCTTCACACTCAAAAGATTGTGAAAATACAGGACTTGGTGTGTATTGATTACCACATTTAGAAGTTGCATCAATCGTGTCGTTTGTTGATGTCAATGAGTTTGTTGTAAGACAAGCAACAGGTAAAAAAGTACCATCGTTGTTTATGTCTGCAAGTAGGATATAATCTCTACCGCTTACTTTAGTTTCTGCCATTTTATTTAATTTTGAGTTATTATTATATTATAAGTTATTATTGTTCTAAATACATTGTCTAAAGGGTTTAAACCATCTAAATTTCTAATTGCACCCACTACCAAACTTGAAGCATAAAACCCATTTGCTAGGGTAATATTTGTTTCCGAGTTGATTGCATTTAGTATTAAATCGCTTATTGTTTCGGCTCTTTTATAACCAAAGTTACTATTTTTTATGACAATGTCAACATCCATAGTAACCGAGTTAGTATAACTGATTTTTCCTTGTTCCTGTGCGGATGTTCTGCCTGTCATAATTATATATTCATCAGTTGCAGAATCAGGTGCTATACCATCATAAACAGGTAATGCACTTGAACTTGTCAAGTTGGTATAAAACCACTTCTTTATTTCTATATTAGGATTAAGCATTTAATAATTTATTTAGTCTTTGTATAAGTTTAGGTTTTTCCATTTCGTAAGCTGGAACTAAAAATGGTTGTGGTCGCATACCTTTTCTTAATATGCTTAAAGCTATTACATAAGCCAAACCTTTATCATTTTTACCATTACCAACTCCTTTACGCTTTACCCACAAAGTTAATGCTTCAACCATATCTTTAAACTTGCCTCCGCTTTTACCTTTAAATTGCTGGGCATAAGATTTGAAATCAGCAGGTACATTTACTTGTGGTCCAGTGCCAAATTCAACATAAGCCGAATAAGAAGCATTAGCAGCAACCGAATATGTCAACTCACCATCCTTTGTAAGTGCTATTGAATTTCTTAATTGACCAAAGTTTACAGGTGCTAATCTTTTGGCTTGATTCTCTATTTTTAGTGCAGATGCGTTTATTTCATCACTTACATCAACTTTTAATGCAGTAGTTAATTTATTTAACTTGCCTTCAAGTTCTTTCATCCCACCTAAACTTACTGCAAATGCCATTAGTGGTACATTAATATTTCGTAAAATCTAAATTGATTCTCTACATCCTTAATTGAATGGATTGTGTACATTTCCCCTTCAGCCTCTATTTTATACATATTGTTAATCGTTACATCGTACCTTATAAATACTTTAGCAGAACGAGTAAAACTCAATTGCAATTCTAACAATGCCCTATTCTCATCCATAGGTCTAAAATCCCCAAATACTGTTTCTTGTAAGGCATAGGTAGTTGTGTAGCCACCTTGCCCATCAGCGGTGATTGTAGGCACATACAAGCCTATTTCCGAGTACATTGTGTTGGCATCAACATAGTTTGCCTTTTTGCTTCCTATCCTCATAATATTGGGCTTATTCTTGTCCAGCGTTGACACGCTTTCCAAGTCTTTTCACAAATACCTGTATCACTATCCAATCCTCTATTTTCGTAATCGTAACTTACTTGGTCTAAAATAGCAATTTTTAAATCGTTCGGAATGGTTGCGTAACCTACCACATAAGTAGCCTTTAGGTTTTCAAATTGCGGTCTTTGTAATTGTGGGAACTTACCACCAACTAATGTGTAATCAGCAGCAACAATAGTGTCTCCGTTTTGGTCTATTAAAGATGTAAAACTACTCATCGGACCATAAGGCAAATGGAAGTGTCCATCCCAATTTGTAAACCATACAACCGCAGTCTTTGCTATTAAACTCAATCCTGTACCTACTTCAACCGCTTCCCTTGCTTGTTTAATCATTAAGGAAATTTGGTTATCGTCAACATTTGTAGTAACCCTACAATACAATTTTGCTTCTGCTAATGTAACAGGTTCAACAACTGTACCTATGTCGGTCAAAGTAAAATCAATGATAAAATTATTATATGCCATACATCTTTTTTACAAATTTACAATAAATATAATAAAAAACCCCCTACTAAATGTAAGGGGTCTTTATTATCTATGTTAGATTAAATTAAACATTACCCAAATCAGCATAGATTGCTGAAGTTGGTTGCATCAAGTTAATATCTTCATAACACTCAATTCTCGCAGTAACCATATTTTGTTGGAAATTAGATGCGTTCTCATAAGAGAATTCAATAGCTAATCCTTCAACTTCAACACGCTCGCAGAAATTACTATCCATAATTAAAACCTTGTCATCAGTAACCCAAGATGCAGCAATAATAGGAGTTCCCCATATTGTCATACCACCATTTGGTGAAACGATAACTGAACCATTACCAGCGTAGTAACCAGCAGTAATTGTTTCTTTCAATAAGCGACCTAATTGTGCAGGGCTTACTAAAGCAACTGAAGATACAAAGTTTGCAGTCTTTTGGTTGCCGATATAGTCAACTAATTGCTTTAAATCATCAGTTTCAGCAGTTGTTGTAGAACCTGTTGCAGCAGCAGATACAGTTGCAAAGAAAGCAGAGTTTTCAGCTTTAAAGAAATCTCTTGTCAACATTCTTGGTAAAGTTGTGCTTAAGAAAGGCAAACTTCTAGCCATTTGTTTTGAGAATGTAGAGAAACCAGCGATGTAATCATTAACCACTTTAACCTCGCTTAATGCGTAACTGTTCTCACCTTTGTTTGAACCTTCAGTTTGAGCAGCAATGTTGTTAGTTGTTGCAGTCTCTTTGTAGAATACATACAAACCACTTTCACTTCTTACTGTTGGAACTAAATCACGGAAGTTGATAGCTTGACTAGGTAAAACTGAAGCATTAATAGCATAAGATGCTTGAGCATCTCCTGTTAAACTTGCACTTAAAGTCATTGACTTTACATCACGTAAATCTAAACGATACTTACCATTTGATTTCATTGATTTTTCCATTTCATCTAATCTACCATCTAATTTCTCAATGATAGCCTCATCTAAAAACTTTACTTGTTTAGATGCGTTTTTCTTTTGTGCAGCAGCTTGAGCATCAAATTGTTTTTGTGCTTCATCTTTTACTACACGGATTTCAGCGTTTGTTGCTTCCAACTTCGCTTCAATACTAGCTTGAAAACCTTTAAGGTTATCAGCCATTTCGTTAATTACGTTTTCCATTTTTACTTTTTTAGTATTTTATTAAATTCTTTAATTGCCTTTAAGATTTCAGCATCATTGTTTTTGATTTCCTCAATTATCGGCTGGGGTGCTTCTGCGACCGCAGTGATTTCTTTAACGATTTCAATCTCCAATAAATCCGCTTGAATCCTTTTTATTTCAATCTCCATCAACGCAAAGGTTTCATCGGTAAATTTACCGCCTTTAAACGCTTTCAAGAGTTTCTCTAGCCTGTTTGCTAATTGTTCTTTCTTTACTTCACTCTTTACTGAAATGGTTGGTGTTTCAGGGTTTGCTGCCCATAATACCGCACTACCTTCATAAAGTTTAAGTTCCGTAATTGTTCTTACTCCATCCTTACCTACGCTTGAATTTATTGTAGTAAATCCAATTGAATGCTGATTGATTAAACCTGCATCGTACATCTTCATTATATCTTCGCCTGTTTCGGTCATTACTATTGGAGTAATTGCAATTAGCATATCACCTTCAACATATAATTGTTCAGGCTTACCAATAACCGCTTCCATTTCAGCACAATGGTCAACTAAAGACCATATCAAGTTTTTACCTGCTGGACCTCTTTCGCTTAAAGTCTTTGTGAATGCTTCAGGAACGATAATATCATTATCTAAATCAATGTTTCCTGTTCTTGCCCATACTGCTTTAACCCTGCGTTGTTCGGTATCTACATCCATTACTTCGTAGCCGATGTCTTGTTTTTCAACAATTAAATCTTTTGATGCGTAAGTTTTCATATTTACAAAGTTATATTTTTTTTTATTATTCAAACAAGTCTGCAATCAATCTGCCAATTTGCATTCCTACTGCGTTAGTTAGTATTCCCCAAATCATCCCAACATTGCCTTTTGGTGGGTTATCTTGTAGCTTTAATAGTTTGCCATTTTTATCCCTTTGTGCCTCATATCCTAAAGTACAACGGCAGTTGCAAACATCTCCAGCACTTCCACTTGAATCGCAAGGATGAAGCATTAAGTCAAAACCGCCTTTTTTATTTTGCAGTTTAAATGTCGCATCCATTGGTATTTTAGTGCCATCCATATTTAGGTGGTCAAATTGGTCTCTTGGAATCCTTCTTGTTCTATTGTCTTTTGCAGCAATCCATTCTTTTACAGTTACTAATCCTGTACTTGTTGCACCAACCATTGAACCAATATTTGCAGCCCTTCCTGTTTCCGTTCTTGCTATTAACTCTGCTCTATAATCCGTAATACCTGCACCCCTTAATAAAACTATTGTTTCAGGTAGTGTTAGGTTTTGCTCGGCTGATTGAATTAGGTATCTTCTTATTTGTTCCTTTGTTGTATTTGTGATGTCGGATGCTAATTGGTCAAGCCCTTGCGTTTGTAGGTACTGAAGGATAGTGTAAGCAAATAGGTCGGTCTCCGCTGATTTAACCTCCAATGCCTCGTAAATGCCCTTTACAGACCTTTTAACGACCTTACTTGATATTTGAGCCATCTTTACACCCATAGCCAAATGTAGCTTTTGTATGGTCTTCTTTATGGCTTTATCACTAATTGCGTTGTAGTCTAATGTACGGCAATAGGTATTCACCTGATTTTGTAGTTCTTTTTTGAACTTCGGTGAGTATTGCTTTAATGCGTTGGCATAAAGTTTTTTATAGTCTTGCCAAATCATTTTATGGATTTTGGTCAGGTATATTCAAAGGTTGGAATTGGTCAATAGTTTGCAATCCTGTTGGGATATAAAGTTTCTCCAATTCTTCAGTAGGGATATAATCAGGCACTTCAATATTCATTATATCTAACTTTTGTTTAGGACTAATCCACCACGCTTTATCAAGCCATTCAGTTTGCTCGGATTTATTTGCTTCTAATTCTCCGTAAACTGAAATATCATAATCTACATAAAGATTTGTTCCCTTATAACCCCAATCCGTGTGTAATTTCCTATTAAGGTTTTCAGTCAATGCGTTAAGTAATGGGATGGCACAACGTAATGTTAATGCCTTTTCCCCTTCTCTTTGATTGTTATAGGTCTTTGAATCGCTATCGTTTAAAAGTTGACTAGGTACTCCGTAGATGTTACAAAGTGCTTTTAAATCCCATTTTTCCGATTCAATGATATTAAGTTCAACAGGGCTTAAACCGATTTGTTTCCAATCTACTTTATAACCTGATACCGCTATTGAGTTAAAGTTAGCTGAACCGCCCTTTTGACTTACTGCGGTTTTTAGTGCTTGTGCTTGTGCTTGACCACTTGTAGGGTCAAACCTTTCATCATTCATAAATAAAACTCCAGCAGGTCCACCATTTTGGAAGGATGCAACGGCAGCGGTTTTAGCTTCGTTACTTCTTGTTAAGTTTTTGGCTGCTGCTCTTAATGGGCTTTGTCCGTATAACTGTCCACCTGTAACTCCCCATTGTGGATTAAAGTATTTATCGTGTAAGATTTCTTTTGTATCAAATGACCACATTTGTCCGTAATATAACTGATACCCAGCTCTTGTTGGGGGGAACACATTGATATTTGCAATAATAGCCATATACTGACTAGGCAAAGCAAATAGTTCAAATGGTTTACCTTGATTGTTCCCAGCTTCAATAAGTTTGCCATAAATAAAAGAGTTACCTGTTATCAATTTAAAACCGCACCATTGTTCAACTAAATCACTCCAGCAATCTTCTTCATTAGGATATTTTAGCAACTCGTTTAAGCGTTGGTCTCCTGTATAAAGTTCGTATGCTTTTTTATGTAAAGTCTCAAGTTCTTTTAGGTTGATGTCTTTTTGTGCAGCTAAAGATTTGTATTTCTTTGCAGCCTTTTCATCTACAACCTTGTAAACGTGGAATGGTGCAATTTTAGCTTTGTCAGTAATTAGTTTAATGATTGAATAAACTATATCGTTTGCTACATATCCATCATCAACAAAACTTCTTTGGTCAGCCCCTTGCCAAGTAACTATACCCCTTTCAATTGCTATTTGGGAGTTCATCGGAATTGTTGGAAATAGTGTGTTAATCTTCTTTTTAGTGAAGATGTCAAATAAACCCATATTATTAGAATTTAAACAAAGTTAAAGAAATTTAAGTTAAAATACACTTACTGCAAATTTAGGTTTTGTCAAGTGAGTAAATACCGCATACCTTGAAGCATCTAAAGCATCATCATTTGCTTTAACAGGTTCTTCAATTACATTATCATTTTTATCCTTTTTCCATTTGTAAGACATAAATTCCCTTTTAAGATTTTGACTATGGAAGTGAATGTTTATAGGATAAGATTTCATTTTTACTATTCCTGCCCATACATCTTTTTGAGCAGGTTTAATATTAAATCCTTGTCGGTAAAGTTCCTCTATTGATTTGGGTTCGGCTGCATCTGCATAGATTGTTGCTCGTTCAGGTACTTTCTCTTTTATCAATCTTGTAAGGTCGGATAGTGTAAGTCCACTTTGATAAATGATTTCCTCAAAATAGTTTTCGCCTTCGTGATGGGTAACCTTTATTAATGCAGCTGGATGCACATACCCAAAGTCAAGCCCATAGAATACATCGCCTTCAGGTGCGGTGTCGTATTGTTTCCATTGGGTGTATATTAGTTCTTTTGCTGCACCTCGTTCTCCTAATCCGTAAACCTTCCACATAAAATCATCAGGTAGGTTTTTATACTGCTCAATGTTTTTTATTTGTGATTCGGATAGGTTAGGCAGGTTATTTAGGTAGGTAGAATGAATGCGTTTGTTTTCAGGATTGTCGGCTATTTCGTAAACATAATTTATAAAGTCAGCAGGATTCCAATCAAGAAACACCTTGCCTGTGGTTCGCATTAGTAATTGGTCGTATAAAGTTCTTTTGATTAAATTGGCTTCGTTTATGAATAGCACATCCCTTGCTGGTCCTCTTGCCTTGCTTTCATCTTCTAATCCAAACAGTTCAATGTAAGACCCATTGGGATAAGTGTATATAAAATCCGAAAAGCTAAAGTCATTGTCTGACCATAAACCCCAATTCTCCATTATAGATTTAAAATCCCTATAAACTCCTCGCTTGATATGTGGAAGGGAATGTGATACAATTGAAATCCTTGTCTTTGGATTGTTATAGGCTATCTCAATCAGTAACTGAACAATGGAATAAGACTTTGAACTCCTTGTGCCACCTTCATTGCAAATGACAGGATAATTGCCTTCGTATGCTCTTTTGTTGGCAAAGAATACAGGTGTTGCATTAATCTTCAATTGGTTTGCATCGGTCATCTTCTTGTATTACTATTTGAACGCTACCTTGAATGTTTGCGTTAATGTCGGTTGTTTGTTTTGCTCTGCCTTCTAATCGGTCAAGTATTTCCTGATAAGCCCTTAAATCGGATTTCATTGCCTTTGCAATTATCTTCATATCTAATTGCTCGGCTATTGTAAACTCCTCATCTTCTCCTGTAACAGGGTTACGCACTTTGGTAACTAATTGTAGTAAACGCAATAGTCTTGTTTTGCTATGTTCAACTCCTTTAGGTTTCCCTGCTGGGTTTCCTGATACTCCTTTAGGAAATGGTTTTAAGTTTTCGGGATTCGGCATATTCGTTGTATTATCACTGAATTACAAAGTTACACCACAATTCGGACAAGTCGTACCTCCGATGGCATTGTCCTTTGATTCTATGTCATTTCCAAATGCTGGTATATCTAAACCCCAATTGTCAAGGTCTTGTATGCTCCATTCATTTGCAAGTAAATCAAAATCCCATTCACCTGTGCTTACATTATCACGAACAATAAATTGTTTCTTTTGTTCTTCGGTTAAGTTATTAGCGTGAATAACAGGAACATCGGTAAGACCAGCTTCTATACAAGCACGATACCTTTGATTACCACCTAAAATGACATTTTTCTCATCAATAACTATTGGTCGCAAACCTAACATTTCAGGAAACTCCTGAATTGACTTAACCAATAATTTGAATTTAGCATCTCTGCAAATTCTAGGATTGTTTGGGTTTGGTTTGATTTCGTTAATTAACATTATCGGTTTTTAGTTGGTGTTCTTATAGATGCAGTTTGTAGCACTTCTTTTTTATTTAGGTCTTTAAATCTTAACGACTTCGCACATTGGCAACATTTTACTTCGTGTTTTGGCAATTGTGATTCCCATACATAATCGGTGGTAATCCCACATTTGCACTTGTATTCTCTTTTACAAAATGTATCTTTCATTATCCTTGTCCTCTTGAAGGTTTTGGTTTTGGTGTATGTTTATTGTAAGATTTCTTTGCTCTACCTTTTTTACGAGTTCCAAATTGGACTTTACCAGCTGCGTTAAGTTTCGCCATTACTTGTATTTTTCTATTAATTCGTTTAATTCAGTCCTTGACCATTTCTTTATGAGCCTGTGTTGGCTTTCTAGGTGTAAAACCATTCGTTCGCCTATTTTATCAATTAGGTTTCTACGATATCCTATTAGGTGGAATTGGTCAAAGCCATTGCAAGATTTACATTCTCCGTTTACATTGTATTCATCAAACCGAAGGGCAGAACTTCCCTTAACAGGAACATAATGCCCAGCATCCATACTTTCATAATCTCTAACCTGACCGCAACTAATACAAGTAAAATATCCATCTTGACTGTCTCTAGTCCTAATGTAGCGGTTGAATATTTGTTGTGCCTTTGCGGTTAATCTTGGTATTGATTGTAAAGCCATAATGCAAAATTAGGGTTTTATAGTACGAAAAACAACTATTCGGTCTTTATGGGTAAATCGTTTCTTATTGACTGGGTTTAAGGATTGTTTGATTTGGTATTCATTTACTCCTGTTATTCTTTTTGCGTAGGATATGGATTTAAATATTGTTTCTTGTTTTGTGTCTAGGTAAATCATTCTCACTTGTTGTGCGTTCTCGTGTCCTTTCATATTCTGCTATGTCGTTTAGTAATTTTGTTAATGGTATTAAAAATCCTTTTGAACTGTTGTTATCCCCTCCGTTCTTTAGATATAAGTTTTCTTTGTAATAAACCCTACAAACTTGTTTTAGTGATTTTGTTGGAAATATAAAAGATATATCAAGTTCATCTATTCTATAAATCCAATATTCTGCGGTTGTGGTTGCTAATCCGCTAGGCTTATTTCTTGATTCATATTCAAAGAATAAGTTTCCTGTTTTGTGTATTAGCCTATCGTTTTTTACTTCTATATGTTTACCATCAGAAAACATATAATTTATTAAATCTTCGGCTTTTTCGCCAAAGTTTAGGTCGTGTGTAAAGCTGGATGAGTATTTCATTTTAGTATTCGTTTTATTTCGTAGTATAAATCAAATGTTCCCAATATCATAATGGCTAGGATAAAGCCAATAAATATCCTTGTAAATTCAATCGTCAGTTTAAATAGTTCTTTCATTTGTTTATTATTTTATAGTAAATAATCTTGATTCCTTCCCAAATTAGTATTGTTAATATTATTTTCATAGTTGGTTATTAAAGTGCATCATTAATGAATATTTTTTACATTGCTGGGTCATTGTTTCATCATTAATCAACATATCATTTGCTTTTTTCGCCTGTGCCAAAAAGAATAACCTAACTTTTGCTTTTATGTCATCTCCTTGCTCTTTTGATATTTTAATCAATTTGCGTTTCCACATATAATCAAATACTTGGTGATTAATAAACCTAAAGTCTTTTCTAGTTGATTTATCCCACCATTCCTTTTCATCCTTAATAGCTTGTTCTTCATCTATGTAGTTGTGAGCAGTTGGCTCAATCTTTGGTTCAATCTTTTGCCTTACCTGTACTGCAATCTTTTTGTATTCAGCCATTACATCGCCAAAGAATTTAGGGCTAAATGAACCATAATTTCTATCTACATCTAAACGACCTAAAACATAAAGTTCAAATGCTGCACCTAATTCCTTTAGTTTAAATATTCCGTAATTCTTTAGTACAAAGTCAACTAGGAACTGAAATTCAGGGCTTGTAGGTGGAACTGCACCGCTTAACTGAATACAGGTTTTTAGATGTTCAGCTACTTCAATGCTGGAACATTTTGATATGTGCATTGTTTGTAAGGCATCATAAATTTTAATCTCGCTTTGGTTCAATGTATTTAAGACTGGCAAGTTGTGTGAAGTTACGCTCACTGACATTGGGTTTGTAACTTGTGGTAGCATTTCGGATAATGATTTCATCGTTAAAAGATTTATTGTTTAAATATGTGGTTGGGTCTTTACGGAATGTTTTATCAGGGGTTGAGTTAACATACTCTTGTACTATTTTTAAAGCTAATTGCTTTTCATCACTTGTCAAAATATTCCATTTAGTAATGGCTTTTTCTTTACTAACT
>Ga0209770_10001798_pt1 | contig 10930 bp, 6 predicted proteins | sample LauGreSu1BDMLBDD_2_FD_187572 | JGI IMG/M metagenome (GOLD analysis project Ga0209770, IMG submission 187572) | Freshwater lake microbial communities from Lake Michigan, USA - Su13.BD.MLB.DD (SPAdes) (version 2) | ecosystem: Environmental > Aquatic > Freshwater > Lake | place: Lake Michigan, USA...
GTGTGGCCGGCCGACGCGGGCACCATCCCGGCCACCGACGCAATGTTGATCACGCGTCCCCACCCCCGCTCCTGCATGCCGGGCAACAGGCGATAGGTCAGGTCGCACACGGCCGTCATCATGATCTGGATAAACCGCTGGTGGTCGGACCACGCGACGTTGAGGTAGCTGCCGGGGACACCATAGCCGGCGTTGTTGACGAGCACGTCGATGCCCAGGCCGAGCGCGCCGACCGCCTCGGCAATGCGGCCCGGGGCGCCGGGCTCGGCCAGATCGTCAACGATGACGTGGGCCGGCACGCCGTGAGTGGCCTTGAGGTGGCCGGCCAGTTCGTCGAGCCGCTCGCGGCGGCGCGCCGTCAGCACCACGCCATAGCCCTTGGCGGCCAATAACTCTGCGAACGCCTTGCCGATGCCCGACGAAGCGCCCGTCACCAGCGCGGTCTTGCCCTCGCCCTCTCGTGCCATGCCCCAGTATATGAAGTACAGGCGGTCGAACCCTCGGGTTTGAACCCCCGGGTTATGATGAAGCTTCCTGCCGGAGGAACCCACATGCCTTCATTACGAGCCCTCGTCGCCGTCGTCGCCGCCGTCACGCTGACGGGATGCATCAACAGCACCACGCTGGTCAAGGTGAACGCCGATGGCAGCGGCACCGTCGAACAGACCACGCTGATGAACATGGCGGCGATCAAGGGCATGATGCCCGGCGCCGAAAAACAGACGGGCGGCGCGGTGGTCAATCGCGCCGACCTCGAACGCACCGCGGCCCGCATGGGCAAGGGCGTGCGGCTGGTCTCGGCCGACCCGGCCAAGGGGGCCAACGGCTGGGAAGGCTCGAAGGCCGTTTTCGCCTTCGACGACATCAACCAGATCCAGGTCAGCCAGGGGCCGAGCATGAGCGGCGGCACCAACGGCCGCATGTCCGCGGAGCCGACCACCGACGACCCGGTCAAGTTCTCGCTCACCCGCGCCGGCGGCACCTCGACGCTCACCATCGCCTTCATCGACAAGCCGGCCACCGGCGTCTCGATGCAGACCGGCGACAAGCCGGGCGACATGCCCGACCTGACCAACCCGATGCTGATGGGCATGCTCAAGAGCATGTTCGCGGGTTTCAAGATCAACATCGACCTCGAAGTCGCCGGCGCCATCGTCAAGACCAATGCCGAGTACGTCAACGGTTCGCGGTTGACGCTGCTCGAGATGGACATGGACTCGCTGCTCGCCGACGAGGCCAAGCTCAAGGCCCTGCAGGGTCAGATTGGCTCGGAGCCCTCGCTATCGGCGATCAAGCCCTTCTTGAAGGACATCAAGGGCATCAAGATCGACGGCCCCACCATCAACGTCCAGTTCCGGTAGCTCAACGGGAGGAGAGGAGATCAAGAGAACAGAATCCTCCTGATCCCCTGTTCTCTTGTTATTGCCCAGGCCAGCGGCCGGGCGTGTAGGCGACGCCGGCCGCTTCCATCTGTTGCTCGAACTTGCGGATCTCGGCCTCGAGCGCCCGCAGTTTCGTCACCTCCGCCGCCAGTTCGTCGGCGGCGATACTGTAGTTCTGCTGCTGGGTTCCGGTCGGCGCGCCGGTCAGGCCGCGCGCGCCCTGGACGGCCGAGTTCACGCGCTGCTGGATGGCCGAGGGCGAGCCCGACTCGAGTCCGCGCAGCGTTTCGTCGCCGCGCAACTGGCGCAGCACCGCCAGCACGCGCGCGTCGTGTCGCGCGGCCTCGTCCATCATCTTGAGGTCGGCCGGTGAATCGACCAGCGCGCGGCGGATCGCCTGGGTGCGCGTGCGCATGCTGTTGGCCTGCTCGAGCGCACCGGTGAACTGGCGCTGCAGCTTCGCGACCTTGTCCTGGTAGTCGGCCGCGGCCGTGCGCAGCGCCGGCGGCAACGCCGCGGCGGGGTCGGCCACCACGGTCAGCGTCTGCTCGGCGCCAAGCGCGGTCAGGGTGCCCCCGACCCGGCGCGACAACGCTACCTTGTAGGCGCCGGGGGGCACGAACGCGCCGCCCCCGGTCCCGCCCTGAAAGACCGGCGGGTCGCTGTCCTCATCTCCCCCGCCGCCGCCGCCAAACCCACCCGTGGTGGTGGGGACGCCGCGCAGGTTCCACACATAGCGATGAATGCCGCGCGTGCCCGGCACGGTGAGCCGGCGCACGACCTTGCCGGCCGCGTCGGTCACCGTCAGGAACGTCTGCGGAGCCTCTTCGTCGGCTTCGGCGGTGAGCTCGGCCTGCGAGGGATAGGGCGGCGTTTCCTTCTTCTGCTCCGCGGCGCGGGCCGCATCCTGACGGCGCTGGCGCAGCGTCCGCGGCGCGTCCCTGATCCAGTAGGTAAGCAGCGCGCCTTCGGGCAGGTTTTCACCCATCCATAGCTGCTCGCCCTGCGAACCGCGGGCACGGCCGGTATCAGGCACGGCCAGTGTCGCGGTCTTGGCCGGGAAGATGTGACCGTCTCGCTGGAACACCTGAGCGCTCACCTGGCGCAGCGCCGAGTAGTCGTCCAGGACGTAGAACCCGCGGCCGAACGTCGCCAGCACCAGGTCGTTCTCACGCTCCTGGATGGCCAGGTCGCGCACCGGAATCGTCGGCAGGTTGTTGCGCAGGCGAATCCACTTCTGCCCGCCATCGGTCGTGAAGAACAGGCCGAACTCGGTGCCGACAAACAGCAGGTTGGGATTGACGTGATCTTCGGCGAACGACAGCGCCGCGCCACTGGCCGGCAGGTCGCCGGCAATGCTGGTCCAGGTCGCGCCCTTGTTGGTGCTCTTGTAGACGTACGGCTTGAAGTCGCCGTTCTTGGTGTTCTCATAGAGGGCATAGACGACGTTTTCGTCGTTCTTGCCGGCGAAGATGCGCTGCACGTAAACGCCGTGGGTCTTGTAGTCGGGCAGGCCGGGCGGGTTCTCGCTCTTGCGCCAGCTCGCACCGGCGTCGTAACTGAACTGGATCAACCCATCGTCGGTGCCGACATACAGCAGGCCTTCGCGCTTGCGCGACTCGGCGAGGGTGGAGATGTTGCCCCAGGTCGCGGTCGACTGGTGCTGGGCGATGGCCTCGGGCGGCCACACCTTGCCCATGACCGGCAGCAGGTTGCGATCGGTCTGCCGGCTCAAGTCGGGACTGATCGCCTGCCAGGTGTTGCCGCGGTCGTCGCTGCGGAACAGCTTGTTGGCGCCGAAGTAGAGGCGCGACGGGTTGTGCGGGCTGATGATGAAGGGCGACTCCCAGTTGAAGCGCAGGGGCGGCTCGCCCTTCCCTTCCACGGGCCGGATGTTCACGCGTTCGCTGGTGCGGCGGTCGAGACGCACAATGCCGCCGTACTGCGATTCGGCATAGACGATGTTGGTGTCGGTGGGGTCAACGCGGGCCACGAAGCCGTCGCCGCCAGTGACGATGAACCAGTCGTTGTTGGTCGGGCCCTGGGGGCCGCGCGAGCGCGACGGCCCGCCGAGCGTGCTGTTGTCCTGGGTGCCGCCGAAAATGTTGTAGATCGGCGAGGCGTTGTCGACGTCAACGTTGTAGAACTGCGTCACCGACAGGTTGGTGAAGTGCCGCCACAGCTTGCCGCGGTCCCAGGTTTCGTAGAGGCCGCCGTCGCAGCCCTCGAGCAGGTGGTCGGTGTTGTCGGGATCGATCCAGACGAAGTGGTTGTCGACGTGCTTCGCGCGCTCGCCGAGATTACGGAAGGTGCGTCCGCCATCGTCCGAGATCTGGGTCTGGACGCTCGGCACGTAGAGCCGCTCGGGATTCTTCGGATCGGCGTGGATGTTCTTGTAGTACATCGGCTGCGCCTGCACGTTGCCGCGGCGTTCCCAGCTGTCGCCGGAGTCGAGCGACGCGAAAATCGCCACCGAGCCGCTGGCCGGCTCGACCTTGGCATAGACGAGGCCCTTCTGGGCCGGCGAGAACGACAGCACGACGCGACCCAGGTCGCCGCCGGGAATGCCCTCGCGCACGCGCCGCCAGGTCTTGCCGCCGTCAGTGGATTTGTGCAGGCCGCTTTCGGGCCCGCCGTGAATCAGCGTCCAGGTGTGGCGGCGCCGCTGGTGGGCGACGGCGAGCATCACATCCGGGTCGGCCGGGTCGATCGCGACATCGCTGATGCCGGTGTTCTCGCTGACCTCGAGCACCTTGGCCCAGCTCTTGCCGCCGTCGGCGGTCTTGTAGAGTCCGCGGTCGCCGCCGGCGGTCCACAGCGGCCCATACGCGGCGGCGAACACGACGTTCGAATCGCGCGGATCGATCACGATGCGGCCAATGTGCTCGGAGGTCTTGAGGCCCAGGTTTCGCCACGTCCGGCCCGCATCGTCACTGCGGTAGATGCCGTCGCCGTAGCCAACGCTGCGCTGGTTGTTCGCTTCACCGCTGCCGACCCAGATGGTGGCGGGGTTCTTCGGGTCGATCACGACCGAGCCGACCGAATACGAACCCTCGTTCTGGAACACCGGGGTCCACGTGATGCCGGCGTTAGCGGTCTTCCACACGCCGCCCGACGCCACGCCGACGTACCACGTCTGCTTGTCGCCGGGAGGCACCGCAATGTGGCTGACACGGCCCGACATGAGCGCCGGACCAACTGCGCGCAACCGCAGGGCCGAGAACGTCGGCGCGGTGAACGGATCCTGCGCCGGCTCCTGCGCCGACAAGGCAAACGAAGCGCACAGGGCAACGGCGGCGACGATGACTTTTCTCATGCGGTTTCCCTTGTATCACGCGCGCCGGATGCCGATCCACCGTCGAGGTGTCTGCATTCGGGCCCCGTTTCGTCCTGTTGAAGTGACGAAATGACGTGATTCAGATGCCAGACGCGTGGTCCGGTTCTTGCGATGGCAGCGGGTGGAGGAACCGCAATGCGAACCGCAGCCGCAACGTTCATCGTGATTGGCTTGGCCGCCACCGTAGGCCTCGACGCCCAGGGGCGCGGCCGCCGGGCCCAGGGCATTCCGCCGGGCCATCTTCCGCCCGCCGGCCAGTGCCGGGTCTGGTACGACAACCTGCCGCCTGGCCGGCAGCCGGCGCCCACTAATTGCGATCGAGCCGAACAGCTCGCCGCGCGCGACCCGGACGCCCGGGTGATCTACGGCAACCGCGGCTCGCGGGCCGACGATGGCTGGCGGACCAACGGCGACGGCGGCCGCAGAGGCGGCAGCCGGCTGGGCGATCAGATTCGCGAGCGTGTCCGCAATCGCAACGGCACGGGCGCAACGACCCGCGATAGCGTCGCCTACAGCACCGGCGAGCGCGATGGCTACGAGAAGGGCCGCGAGGACGCGCGTGACAACGACTCGTACGACCCGGTGCGCCACAGCCGTTACCGGTCCGCCGACCACGGCTACAACAGCAGCTACGGCACGCGCGAAGCCTACAAGCTGACCTACCGCGACGGTTTCGAAGCAGGTTACGAGCGCGGCTATCGAGACGTGAAGGGCTACGCCGCTACGCGAAACAGAGCAGGCGGCCTTCGGTAGAGCCAATTACGATGCGGCCCGAGGCGAGCGCCGGCGACGCGCTGAGCGCGGTGCCCTCGTCGTGCTGCCACACGACCTTGCCGCTGGCGAGGTCCAAGGCATACAACCGGCCGTCGTTCGATCCGACGAAAGCCCGGCCACCGGCAATGGCCGGCGACGAGTCGATGCGGGCGCGCGTCATGTAGGTCCATCGTGCCTTGCCGGTCTTCGCATCGAGCGCGTGCAGCATGCGATCGCGGCCGCCGAGCACCACGGTGCCATCGACGACGGCCGCCGACGAGTAGAAGGGAAACTTGCGGTCGGGATGTTCGTAGCGCCACAGCACCTTGCGCGAGGCCAGGTCCAGCGCGAGCACCTGGTTGTCGAAGGTCCCGAAGTACGCCACCCCGTTGACCATGGCGACCGACGCGCCGGTGTACGCCGTGGCCGAGGTCGCCAGCGTCTCCTTGCCGGTCTTCACGTCGACGGCGTGAAACACCTCGTCGCACCCGGCGAAATGGGCCACCCCGTTGACGAGGCACGGCGTGCCGTGGACGTAGTTTTCGGTGGCGTAGGTCCACACCTGCTTGCCGGTCGCCGCGTTCAGGCCGTACAACTTGCCGTCGTACGAGCCCATCAGCAGCAATCCGCCGGCCGCCACCGGCGATGACTTGATCTCGGATTGGGTCTTGAACGTCCAGGCCGGCGTGCCGTCGGCGACATTGACGGCGTGAACCACGCCGAGCAGGTCGCCGATGAAGACGCGGCCGTTGGCCACCGTCGGCGACGACTCGCCAATCGCCTCGCCTGCCTTGTAGCGCCAGCGCAGCTTGCCGTCGGTCAGGCCGACGGCAATCAGCTCGCCCGAGGCGGTCCCCACGTAGACCACGCCGTCGACAATGGCGGCCGACGAATCAAAGGCCTCGCCGCCCTCCCACGCCCAGGCCAGCTTGGGCGCCGGCGCGATGGTGGTGGCGGAAATGCCGGTGAGCGAAGGCGTGCCTCGGAACTGGACCCAACGATCCGCGGGCGAGGTCACCGGCGGCTGCGCCCACAGCGCACGGGGCGCCACGGTCAGCGCCCCGCAAGCAAGCAAGAAGTCTCGTCGCTTCACGGCAGTTCTAACTTCTCACTTCTCACTTCTCACTTTTCACTTCTTGAGCTGCGCGCCCTCGGCCAGCGCGTACAGCTGGTTGCGGTTCATGATGAACAGCGTGCCGTTGGCCGGCACCGCCGTGGCGTACACGGAGCTGCCCATGTTCTGCTCCGACACCAGCTTGAACGTCTTGCCGTGCTCGATGACGGCCACGTCGCCGTCTTCGTCGCCCAGGTAGACCTTGTCGCCAATCAGCATGGGCGAGCCCCAGATGGCGGCGAACATGTCGTGGGTCCAGTACGGCTTGCCGGTCGTGAGGTCGAGGCAGTGCAGGAAGCCGCTGAAGTCGGCGAGGTAGATGAGCCCGTCCTTGATCGCGGCGGTCGAGATCGAGCGGCGAATCTTGTCGAAGTGCCACAACATGCCGGTGGTGGTGATGTCGCCGCGCTTGGTGGCGTCAATGGCGTAGGCGTGGCCGACGCCCTCGCCGTGTTCCGGGTCCTGCCCGTTCGAGATGTAGACGACGTTCTCGTAGATGACCGGCGTGCTGATCACCTCGTTGCGGGTCTTGGGCCACACCGAGTCCTTCGGGTTGGTGTCAAACTCCCACAGCTTCTTGCCCGACTGCGCCTCGTAGCCGCGCACCCAGCCGTCGCCCTGGGCGTGGACCACCTGGCGCACCCCGCCGATGTCGCCCACCGCCGGTGTCGACCACTGGCCGTGCAGGATGCGGTCGCCGACCGAGTTGTCCTCCCACGCCAGCTTGCCGGTCAGGCGGTTGATGGCGATCAGCGACGGCGCCTTCGGCGACGGGATGTTCACGTGGCTTTCGTCCTGGCCGTTGCCGGTGCTGCAGTACAACAGGTCGCCGTCGGCGACCGGCGAGCAATTGGCGAGGTTGTGCGGGAAGGCGCCGACCTCCTCGAGCATGTCGAACATCCAGATGATGTCGGGATCGTTCTTGCCGGCCAGCTTCTCGTCCTTGACCGGGCCGTCATTCTCGTTGTCGTGGAAACCCAGCACGTCGACCGCGACGATCTGCCCGCGGTTTGACGTGAAGTAGGCGACCTCGCCGATGACCAGCGGCGAGCTGGCAATGCCCTGGAACGGCCAGTCGTTGGCCCGGCCCGACGACAGCTTCTCGAACGTCGCCTGCCACATGAACTCGCCGGTGGCCTCGCGAAACGCCATCAGCACGCCGCGATCGCCCGGCTGCTTGGGATCGCGCATCGCCTCGTTGTTGGTGCCAATCATTACGACGCCGCCGCCGACGGTGGGATTGCCGTACGACTGGGAGCCGAGTTCGGCGACCCATTTCACGTTCTTGCCGGTCTTGATGTCCCACGTGGTGGGCAGACCGGTCATCGGCGACACCATGTTGCGGCCGGGCGTGCCGCCCCACATCGGCCAGTCGGCGGACAGCCCGGTGGCGGTGGCAGCAAGGATTAGGGCGACGAGCGACGCGCGTTTCATCATTGGCTCTTGTAGACCTTGACGTTGTCGAAATAAACGTCGGAGATGCCGTCGGCATAAATGCCGGGGCTGCCCATGTGGTGCGGAATCCGGTCGAGCTTTTCGATCGTCCAGGCTGCCGGCTCGGCGTCGGCCGCCGGCCACACCTTGCCGCGCACCCGCGCCGTGCCGTCGGCCAGGTGGTCGACGCGCAGCTTCATGCGGTACCACTGGTCGGCGTCCCACGCAAACGGCACGCGCGCCGTCATCTCGTCGGCGGCCTGCCAGGGATGCAGCTCGAGCTTCTGGCCGTTGCCGAACAGCACCAGGCCGTAGCGTTCGTTGATCAGGCCGACGTCGCCGCGCTGGCGGCGCTGCTCGCGGCCGCGCACGTCGGCCTCGACGGTGTAGCCCGCCATCGTCGGCAAGCCAAAGAACACCTTGGAGCGGCGGCCCACTGTCTCGTCGCGCGGCCGCACCAGCACCTTGCCGGCGCCCTCGACCGTGCGCTGGAACACCTTGCCGGGCGCGCCGGTCCACCACGCGGGCGGCGCTTCCGCGCTCGCGGCCTCGAAATCCCAGCTCCACGGCAGCGGCTCGATCACGCGCACGCGCGCCGTGCCGCTGATCCCGGCGACGGTCGCCTTCACCACGCCCGCGGTCGAACCGCTGGTGGCCGCGGTGTAGGTCCCCTTGGCATCGACGGCGCCGCTCAGCTGCTCCACCGTCCACTGCGCCGCGGGTTCGTCGCGAATGAAGTGGCCCTTGGCGTCGAACAGCCGCGCCTTCAAGCTGACGGTCTGCCCTGGCGACAGCAGCGATTCGTACGGGAACACCTGGACCACGGCAGGTGCCGAGGTGCTCGGGTGCTCGGGTGCCCGGGTGCTCGCGGGTGCCCGGGTGTTCGCGGGCCGGCTGGCGCGCTTGCCGATGGCATACATCGCGTCCATGCTCGTCACGTAGATGCGGCCGTCAGCGACAATCGGCGAGGCGACAATCGGTTCGGGCGTCTGCGCCGTGCCCAGCAGGTCTTCGTCGAGCACCTCGACGCCGGTCGCGCCCGGCCGCAGGATGTAGAACTTGCCGTTCTCGGTGCCGACATACAGCTTGCCGTCGGCCAGCACCGGCGACCCTTTCTGCAGCGTGCCGAGCGTCTTCTCCCACAACCGCGCCCCGGTCTTGAGGTCGAAAGCCCCGACAATGGCGCTGTTGTCGACCGTGTAGAGGCGCTCGGCGTCGGCGACCGGGGAGGCAAACGTGGGCAGGAACCCGCGCGTGCGCCACTTGAAGGCGTCGGGCTTGAGCGCGCCGGTCCGCGTCGCGTCGACCGCGGCGATCAGGCCCATCTCGGTCGTGTCCATGTTTTCTTCGCCGTGCGTGACATAGGCGATGTTGTCGCGGAACAGCGGGCTGTTGAGAATGGCGCGCTTGCTGACCTCGATCGACCACAGGCTCTCGCCGGTATTGAGCTTGAGCGCGTGATAGGCGCCGTCGGTGCCGCCGACGATCAAGGCCCGGACGCCGTCGATGGTGCTGACGATCGGCGTCGAGTAGTTGGTGTCGTAATGCTTGGTCTGCGGCGACGCCACCCACACGGTCTGGCCGGTCTTCTTGTCGAACGCGAAATAGCGGTTGCCGGTGCGGTTCAAGTCGCCCCACGCCAGGACCAGCGCGTTCAGGATGACCTTGTCGCCCTCGACAATGGGCGAAGTGGTGCGGCCGCCGTGGGTTGTGACGGCGCCGTACTCGTCGGGCAGCGAGCGGTCCCACAGCACCTTGCCGTCGGGCGCCACGCAAATCAGCTGCGCCGCCACCGTGAACAGGTAGATGTTGCCGGTCTCCGGGTCCACCGCCGGTGATGCCCATGACGAGCGGTGCTGCGGCACGTCGCTCAGGTAAAGGCTGAAGCGGCGCTCCCACACGATCTTGCCGGTCTCGGCGTCGAGCGCCACCAGGCGTTCCTGGGTATTGGCCGGGTCGCCGGTCGGGGTGTTGAGATAGATGCGGTTGCCAAACACGACCGGCGACGAGCGGCTGCCGATTGGGATGCGCCAGGCCAGGTTGTCGCCCGACGGCGACCACTTCGACGGCAGGTTCGTTTCAGCCGAGTGGCCGTCGCGCGCCGGCCCGCGCCATTCGGGCCAGTTGGCGGCGCCGGTCACGGCAATGGTGCCGGCCACGAAGGCAGCCGCCAGGCCGGCCCGGCCCAGGATCGACGACGTGAATGCGGGATACATGAGTGACTTACGCAATCCTTTCACAGGCCGTTTACGAACCAGCCAACCACCGCATGCTATCTGTTCGTCTTCCGGCCCAACTTGATCTTTTCAAGCGCTACGCAAGGGAACTGGGGCAGGAAAACTCTGGTTGCGTGCACGATTGGACAAATATCACCCTAGTGTCATATATTGTCATACAGGCTACTGGGGGAACTTGGGTGTCCGATACATGGGAAGTCACTATAGTTTCAGAAGTGACCCGGGACCCGGGCCCCAGCTAGAGAAGCACCGCATGAAAAAGCACTTATTTGCGGCCATTTGCTGCGCCATTGCCGTCGGTGCCGTCGCGGTCAACGCCCAGCTGTCTGGGGTCGCATCGCTGGTGCCGCGGACGCAGAGCCTGAAGTTAGCGGAGCCTTGGCGCCCCAACGGGTCCGGCAGCGCCACCCGCGTGATCGGCACGGTCATCGACATCCGCCAGGTGCCCGTGGCGCGTGCCAAGGTACAGTTGCGCAACCTGACCACCGGCAACATCGACCAGGTCTCCGAATCGAACGAGAACGGCGAGTACAGTTTCGACACCGAGACCTCTGGCACGTATGTCGTCGAGATGGTGCTGGTGGACGGCTACATTCTCTCGCTCAGCAACGCCGGCTCGCTGGCGCGCTTCGAGACGCTGCAAACGGTGATTCAACTGCCCGGCCGATGGGAC
>Ga0209770_10001800_pt1 | contig 10925 bp, 11 predicted proteins | sample LauGreSu1BDMLBDD_2_FD_187572 | JGI IMG/M metagenome (GOLD analysis project Ga0209770, IMG submission 187572) | Freshwater lake microbial communities from Lake Michigan, USA - Su13.BD.MLB.DD (SPAdes) (version 2) | ecosystem: Environmental > Aquatic > Freshwater > Lake | place: Lake Michigan, USA...
GCCTTCGGCTTCTATCTGGTCTACAGCTTCGCGCACCCGGTCGGCATCGGTCACATCAAAGACCGATGTGCTGACTGAAAAGCCTTGCGCTCTCAAGGTGTCTGCTGCCGCATCTACTTTGCTGGCCTTGCGGCCGTTGAGCACCACATGGGCACCGGCTTGGGCCAAGGCCTCGGCCAAGGCCAAGCCAATGCCGGCCGATGAACCGCTTTGCCGCCCACTACTTTTATTTCTTCGGCTTTTTTAGCCCGAAGCACATGGGCGGCTGCACCAACGCATAAACTGAACAACCAGATTTAAGCCAAGTGAGCCGCCCCACCGGGCGGCTTTTTCATTTTAACCCACCCCCACCATGATCCTGCCCAAGAACAACCGTCTCTCCCCCGAGGAAGTCGCCCAGCTGACCGCCATCGTCGGCGAGTTTGGCTGCCGCATCCAGCCCATCGTCGGCGACGTCCGCACGATCTACGCCATCGTGGGTGACGAGCGCCACGAGCTGATGATCAGCCGCCTCGAGGGTTTGGACTTTGTCGACCGCGTCGACACCATCCAGTCGCCGCACAAGCTCATGGACATCAAGTCCGACCTCGCCCGCCACCGGGTGAAGATCGGCGGCGTGACGCTCGGCGACGAGCTGCTGATCATGGCCGGCCACTGTACGATCGACCCGAAGAACCCGAATCTCTTCTACGAGACGGCGCAGGCGGTGAAGGAGGCCGGCGCGCACGCCCTGCGCGGCGGAGTCTGGAAGCCGCGCACCAACCCCTATGCCTTCCAGGGCGACCACAAGTCGCTCGACATCCTGATGGAGGGTTCGCGCCGCACCGGCCTGCCCGTGGACACCGAGGTGATGGACGAGGAGCAGCTGAAGCTGGCGCTGGCCGCCGGCGTGCAGATCCTCCAGATCGGCGCGCGCAACGCCCTCAATTACTCGTTGCTCCGCCAGGTCGGCGCCGCCATCGCCGGCCGGCCGACCGCGGTGCTGCTCAAGCGCGGCATGCACACCGGCACGCTCAACGAGTTCATCTCCGCCGCCGAATACATCGTCAACTTCGGCAACCCGAACGTCATCCTCTGTCCGCGCGGCACCCAGCCGGGGCTCGACGGCTACCGCAACCACCCGGACGAATCCATCACCCCGCTGCTCAAGGAGCGCACCTGGGCCCCGGTCGTCATCGATCCGTCACATTCCGTGGGCAAGGCCGTCTACGTGCCGGCCTGCGCGCTTGCCGCCGTGGCTTACGGCGCCGACGGCCTGTGCATCGAGGCGCACGTCAGCCCGAACCACGGCCTGGGCGACGACCCGAAGCAGGCCGTCACCCCGGCGGTGCTTGCGGGGTTGATTATCCGGGCCAAGGCCCTCCATGCTCTCCGTCGCTCCGCCGCCGTGTCATGAAACAAAAACTCGCCAAGATCCGCGCCGAGATCGACGCCCTCGACCAGAAGGTCGTCAGGATCCTCAACACCCGCCTGAAGTGCGCCCAGAAGATCGGCGAGCTGAAGCGCGGCGCCAAGACCCGCATCTACGTCGCCGAGCGCGAAGCCGACGTGCTGCGCCGGGTGTCCGCCGCCAACCAGGGCCCGCTCAAGCCCGCCGCCCTCCAGGCCATCTACCGCGAGATCATGTCCGCCGCGCTGGCGCTCGAGAAGCCGCTCAACATCGCCTACCTCGGGCCCGAGGCCACCAACACGCACGCCGCCGCGCTGCGCAAGTTCGGCTCGAGCGTCGACTACCGGCCAATGGCGACCATCGCCGACATCTTCACCGCCGTCGAGAAGGGCGAGGCCGACTACGGCGTGGTGCCGGTCGAGAATTCCACCGAGGGCTCCGTCCGCGACTCGCTCGACCTGTTTGTCGAGACGCCGCTGAAGATCGTCGCCGAGCTCCACCAGGAGATCGAGCACACGCTTTTGTCGCACGAGCCGCTGGCGAAGATCAAAAAGATCTACTCCAAGGACCAGGCGCTGGCGCAGTGCCGTCGCTGGCTGCAGCGCAACCTGCCGCACGCGCAGCTGGTCGATGTCGACAGCACCGCGCTCGGCGTGCAGATCGCGGCCAAGGAGAAGGGTGCCGCCGCCATCGCCCCGCGCATCGCCGGCGAGCGTTATGGCGTGCCGGTGGCCGCGACGCACATCCAGGACCTCAAGAACAATACCTCGCGCTTCGTCTTCCTCGGCCGCGAGGCCTCGGGCTCGGCCGGCAGCGGCCACGACAAGACCAGCCTGCTCGTCTCGCTGCACCACGAGCCCGGCGCGCTGCTGCACGCCCTGCAGCCGTTCAACCGCCGCAAGCTCAACCTCACGCGCATCGAGTCGCGCCCGAGCCGCCTGCGGCCGTGGGATTACATCTTCTTCCTCGACGTCACCGGCCACTACGAGGACCCGGCGATGCAGGCCGCGCTCAAGGAGCTGAGCAAGAAGTGCCCGCTCGTGAAGTGGCTGGGCAGCTACCCGGTCGCGAAACGCTGACCCGAACCGTGCCGTGCGTGCGCTGAAAATCCTTTTCGTCACGCCCGAGGTCGAGCCCTTCGTCAAGGTCGGCGGCCTCGCCGACATGGTGGGCGCGCTGCCCAAGGAGCTGGCCAAGCTGGACCACGACGTGCGCGTCGTCTGCCCGGCCTACGGCTCGGTGAAGCGGGTGGGGGAGTGGCGCGCCCTGGAGGCCCCGCTCGGCGTCGAGGTCGGTGCCGCCACCCAGTGGGCGCGCACCTGGGAGACCCGGCTGCCGGGCACGATGGTGCCGGTCTATTTCCTGGAGAACCACGACCACTTTGCGCGGCCCGAGGTCTACACGGGGCCGTGGGGCGCGCACCAGGACAACGACCTGCGCTTCGCCTTCCTCTGCCGTGGCGCGCTCGCGCTGTGCCAGCAGCTGGACTGGATCCCCGACGTGATCCACGGCCACGACTGGCCCACGGGGCTGCTGCCGATGATGCTCAACACCACGCTGAAGGACACGCCGCTCGGGCGCACGGCGACCGTCTACACCATCCACAACCTCGAGCACCAGGGTTATTCGCCTTCCCGGGTGGTGGACTTTGCACGGCTGCCGCCGGGCGAGTTCCAGCGCGACGGCCTCGAGTCGGGCGGCATGGTCAACCTGATGAAGGCGGGCCTCTACCACTCGACCAAGCTCACCACCGTGAGCCCGACCTACGCCAAGGAGATCCTCACCCCCGACGGCGGCTTCGGCCTCGACGCGGCGCTGCGTTTCCGCGCCGGCGACCTCGTGGGCATCGTCAACGGCATCGACGACGAGTCCTGGGACCCGGCGCGCGATCGCGCGCTGCCGGCGAACTATTCCGCGGCCGACCTGCACGGCAAGGCGCTGTGCAAGGCGGCGCTGCAGCGTCACTTTCACCTGGAGGAAAACCCCGTCGTCCCGCTCTACGGCGTGGTGTCGCGCCTGGTCTCGCAGAAGGGCCTCGACCTGCTGGCCGAGGCGCTGCCCGGCGTGATGGAGCGTATGGAGATCCAGCTGGTGCTGCTCGGCAGCGGCGATGTGCGGCTGGAGAACACCTTCCAGTGGGCGGCGCAGGCCTACCGCGGGCGTTGCGGCGCGCAGATCGGCTTCGACGGCAAGCTGGCGCGCCTGATCCAGGGCGGCAGCGACTTCTTCGTCATGCCCAGCCGCTCGGAGCCGTGCGGGCTGACGCAGATGTATGCCATGCGCTACGGCACGCTGCCGATCGTGCGCGCCACCGGCGGGCTGGTGGACACGGTGCAGAACTTCGTCGAGGGGCAGCCGCAGGGCACGGGTTTCGTGTTTCATGCCGCCACGGCGGGGGCGCTGGCCGACACGCTCGGCTGGGCGTGCGCCACCTACTACGACCGGCCGCAGGAGTTTGCCGCGCTGCAGCAGCGCGCGATGGCGCAGGATTTCTCGTGGCGCCACAATGCCGGGCAGTATGTGGACCTCTACCGCTGGGCGGTTGAGCAGCGCACCGGGGTTTACCCGGGCTGAAGCCGCCCGTCGTCCGGGAATCCGCTCGTAATCCGCCCGCAAGCCGCCTTGGCTCGGGCCGGTCTCCTCGCCCGATGCACAAGCGCAACAACCTCGGCCGGTCGCGTCCGGCACTGCTTCTTCTCGGGACGGTGCTTTTGCTCGGGGGCTTTTCCGCGGGTCGCGCCGCCGACCCGGCTTCGGTGCTCGCCAATTCGCCTTTTGGACCGGGGACCGCGGCAACCGCCGCGCCGGCGGCAGTCGCGGCGGTGGAATTTCGGGGCGTCGTGCGCGAGGGTAATGTCTGGCTCGTGAACCTCTACCAGGTCGCGACGAAGAAATCCCATTGGGTCCAGGTGGGCGGTGAAGCCGCCGGCCTGCTGGTGCAGGGTTATGACGAAGCCACCGGCCGCGTTTCCGTCCTGTCGGCAGGTCAACCGCTGCTTTTGCCCCTGAAGCAGTCCCGGGTGGTCCTGCAGGGTGACAACACGCCCCTCAAGCTGCTGGATCCGGCGGAGCGCGCAACGGCCGCCGAGGCGCCCCAGATGCCCGACTTCATGCGCGATCTGCCACCCGAGGCCCGCAAGCTCCTCGAGGAGGCGCGCCGGCGGCGGGCCATCCGCTGGCCGTCCATGCCGGCCGAAGCCGCGCCTCCCGCGGCGCGTCCGTGATCCGGCGCCGACCGGTCATTTGACGAAGAATTTGCCAAGATCGCACTCGACCCACCGGCGACACCTGCCAGCATTCGCCCTGTCATCCTGTTACCGCTGATGAGGGCTACCTTTCTACCCCGTTTGCTCCTGACCCTGTGGGGGTTTGTTGGCGGTTTGGCCGGCCAGACCGTGGTGCCCGAGACGAACATCACGGCGGACGAGCACGCCTCGCGCTTCCTGGCCCAAGCCACCTTCGGGCCGACGACCGAGGCCATCACCGAGCTGCGCAACCTCGGCTATAATTACAGCGCTTGGATCGATCGCGAGGTCGCCAAACCCGTCACGCTGGCGGCCCCGCTGGTCACGGCCGCGCGGGAATCCGGCCAGGTCACCACCATCACCAACGCCCACAACCGCCGCGCCCGCAACCAGGTGATGATCGCCGGCAGCGACCAGCTCCGCCAGCGGGTGGCTTACGCGCTGAGCCAGATCTTCGTGATCTCGGACAACATTTCCGCGATCAGCAACGCCAACGAGGGTTCCAGCAGCTACTACGACATGCTGGCGCGAAACAGCTTCGGCACCTTCCGGCAGCTGCTTTATGATGTCACGCGGCACCCGATGATGGGTCGCTTCCTCAGCCATTATAAAAACCGCAAGGCGAACCCGACCGCCGGCACGCGCCCCGATGAGAATTACGCCCGCGAGGTGATGCAGCTGTTCAGCATCGGGCTCTACCGGCTCAATGCCGACGGCACCTACCAGACGGACGGAACGGGTCGTCCGCTCGACGCCTACACCAACGACCAGATCACCGAGTTCGCCCGGGTGTTCACCGGATTCACGGACGAAAGCACCAACAACACCGGCACCGGCACCGGCCGGACCGACTTCCCCTCCGCCGGGCAGAACTACACCGCGCCGATGCGGATGTGGGATCCCCAGCATGACACCGGGGCCAAGAACCTGCTCAGCTACGCCGGCGCCCGCAAGCCGACCCTGCCGGCCGGCCAGACGGGCCTGCAGGATATCGACGATGCGATCGACAACCTCGTCGAGCATCCCAACACCGGCCCCTTCATTTGCCGGCAGCTCATCCAGCGGCTGGTGACGTCCAATCCCTCCGACGGTTATGTGGCGCGGGTGGCTGCCACCTTCGCCAACAACGGCCGCGGCCAGCGCGGCGACATGGTCGCGGTCATCAAGGCCATCCTCCTCGACCAGGAGGCGCGCAATCTGGCCTTTGTGCTCGATCCCGAACACGGCAAGCTCCGCGAGCCCTTCGTGCGCGTGACCCACCTCTTGCGCGCGTTCCGTTTCAGCGTGAGCGGCACCTTGCTGCCCTACGACTTCGGTTCCGCGGTGACGGAGACCACCATCGGCCAGTATCCGATGTCGGCGCCCTCCGTGTTCAATTTCTATCTGCCCGACTACGAGCCGCCGGGCCCGCTCAGCGCCGCCGGCCTGGTCGGGCCGGAGTTCCAGATCCTGAACTCGGTCTTCGGCATCACCACCCCGAACGCGGTCTACAACCTCATCCACACCAGCAGCGGCAGTTTCACCCTCGATCTGGCCCCCCAGGCTTCTGTCTCCGATAACGCCGGCGCGCTGGTAGACAACATCGACCTTCTGCTCACGCACGGCACGCTCAGCAGCGGCACCCGGGCGCAGGTCATCACCGCCATCAACAGCGTCACCACCGCGATGGTTCCCACGGGCAGCACCCTGGCCCTCACCAAGGCGCGGCTGGCGGTCTACCTCATCGCGGTTTCTCCTGATTTCGCCGTCCTGAAATAGCCCCATGTCCACCACTCCTCCGGAACCGCCCATCAGTCGCCGCCAGTTCATCGGCCAGGCCAGTTGCGGGGCGATCAGTGCGACCTCGCTGTTCTCGACCCTGCTCACGCTGCGCCTGGCCAACTCGCTGGCGGCGCAGAGCACCACCGGCGGCGAAGGCGACTACAAGGCCCTGGTCTGCCTCTTCCTCGCGGGCGGCAACGACTCCTTCAACATGCTGGTGCCGACCACGTCCGGCGAATACGAGGCCTATGCCTCGGTGCGCGGCAACCTCGCGCTGGCCCGCGACACGGTGCTGCAGATCACCCCGGGCAACCTCGGCGGCCGCACCCTCGGCGTCCATCCGTCCATGACCGAGGTCCGCGACCTTTTTGGCCAGGGCCGCCTCGCCTTCGTGTCGAATGTCGGCTCGCTCGTGCGGCCGCTGACCCTGGCCGATTACCGCGCGGGCCGCTCCCTGCCGCTGTCCCTTTATTCGCACGCCGACCAGATCAAGCAGTGGCAGACCTGCATTCCCGACCAGCGCACGGCGGTCGGCTGGGGTGGTCGGGCGGCGGACATCATCAAGTCGCTCAACGGCCCGAGCCTCGTGTCGATGAACATCTCGCTCTCCGGCCAGAACGTTTTCCTGACCGGGCGGGATGCCTTCACCTACAGCGTCAGTTCCGGCGGCGCCACGGCCCTGACCGGCTACAGCCCGACGGCGGTCAACAGCCTCACGGCCCAGCGCACCAAGGGCGTGGACAGCGTGATGGACCAGAGCTACCGCAACCTCTTCGAGCAGACCTACGCGGAAAGCACGCGTGACGCGGTGGACTCCTACTACGAGTTCTCGACCGCGCTCAACGGGATCACCCTGACCACCCCGGTGCCCACGGGCAACAGCCTGGCCTCGAGCCTGGCCATGATTGCCCGCGTGATCGCCGCCCGCAGCCGCTTTGGCGCGCGGCGGCAGATCTTCTTCGTGCAACTGGGCGGCTGGGATCACCACGACGAGGTGCTCAACAACCAGCTCACCATGCTCCGCACCGTGAGCCAGGCGATCGGCATGTTTTCCTCGGCGCTCACGGAAGTCGGCGTCGCCGACCGCGTCACGCTTTTCACCGCGTCGGACTTCGGCCGCACCCTCAGTTCGAACGGCAACGGCTCGGACCATGCCTGGGGCGGCAATCACCTCGTCATGGGCGGCGCGGTCAACGGCGGCAAGGTCTACGGCGACGCGGCCGCCGGCCACTATCCGGATTTTCGCAACCTCGCGGCGATCGACACCGGCCAGGGCCGCCTCATCCCGGGCGTCTCGGTGGACGAATACGCCCGCGACCTGCTGGCCTGGTTCGGCGTCAGCAACAGCAACATGGACTACGTGCTGCCGGCCTTCAGCAGCCGCTTCGGGGGCCGGCCCAGCCTGGGGCTCCTTTCCGCCAGCACGACGACGCCAACGACTCCAACCACCCCGACTACCCCCACGACCCCGACGACGCCCACGACCCCGGGTTCGACTTCGCCCAGCGCCGGCTCCGGCGGTGGTGGCGGCGGCGGGGCGCCCAGCACCTATTTCCTGGGTGCGCTCGGAACCCTGGCCTTGCTGCGTTTGCGGCAGAAGCGCCTGGCCAAAAAGAAGCCCAAGGCCGGCGAGGCGGCCGACGGTCCGACCTAGACGGCGGCCGTCTTGGGGGTGTGGTGGAAACGGTTGTTCGCCACGTCGTCGACAGTGATCTCCTCGTCGAGCGACTCCCACTGGATGGTGCGGCCGGCGTTGACCAGCTGGATCTTTTCCAGCTCGGACTGCGAGGCGTTGCCGAGCGCGTTGTATTTGCTGGCGGGAAAGCTGACCGAGCGGCGCGCGTTGATCTCAAGATAAATGCGGCGGCCCTGGACCCAGCAGCGCTGGGCGGTGAGGAGCGGGGTGATGGGTTGGGCGGTGTCCATTCTCCGACCTTATGCTGCTCTCCGGGAATAGCAATGTATCCCGCGGGATCAACCGGGGTGTAACCCGTGGTAAATCGACTCGTCATCTCCCGGTCGGTTCCTATTGATGGAAACCGCATTTCCTCATCCTGCATGAGCCTCACGCCATCATTGCCCGGTCGCTTCCGCCTGCTCGGGCCGGTTGCGTTGGCGGTGGCTGGCCTCGCGGTGGCGCACGGGGCCGACTGGCAGGCGTTGACGGGCAACTCGCCCTTCGGCCAGACGGCGTCCACCGCCCCTGACGCCGTGTCGGACCAGCTGGAGTTTCGCGGCGTGGTGCAGGAGGAGGGCGTCTATCTCGTCAATCTTTTCAACCCGGCGACCAAGACCTCGCAGTGGATCCCGGTGGCGGGCCGCGCCCCCGGGCTGGAGGTCCGCGCCTATGATGAGCGCACGGACAAGGTTGAGATCACGCAGGCCGGCCGGCCGCTCACCCTGGCGCTGAAACAGGCGCGGGTGACGCTGGTCCAGCCGGCACCGGCCGTAGCGCCGAATGCCGAGAACACCGCGGAGGCCGGCAAGGGTGACCTTGCCACCGAGGGCCGCGGCCGCTCCGGCAATGGCGGCGATCCCGCTGCGATGATCCGCAACCTTCCGCCCGAGGCGCAGGCGATGATCCAGGAATTCCGCCGCCGCCGCGCCGAGCGGCAGAACCAGCAGAACACGCCGCGCCCGCGCCAGCAGTGAGCCGTTTTCCATGAAGCGCCCAGACTCACCCCTTGCCCGTCGCGCCTCCCGCGGCTTCACCATCCTCGAGATCCTGGTCGTGCTCGCCATCATCGGCCTGCTGGTCGGATTGGTCGTGACCAACACCGACAAGATCTTCGGGCAGAGCCAGGAAGCTGTCGCGCGCATCTTCGTGCGCGACTCGCTCAAGACCCCGCTGGTCCGCTACCGCATCGATCTCGGCGACTATCCCTCCACGAGCGAAGGCCTCGCCGCCCTCATCACCGCACCGGGCAGTGCCGCCGACAAATGGCGCGGGCCCTATATGGACGTCTCCGGCGGCAAACTGCCCGTCGATCCCTGGGGCCAGCCCTATGAATACCGCTACCCCGGCGTGAAGAACCCCGGCGGCTATGACCTGTATTCGAAGGGTCCCGACAAGACGGCCGAAACCGCCGACGACATCGGCAACTGGTAATGGCCCGTCGCAGCGCCAGCGGGGGCCTGCAGCATTCTGCCCGGAGGCACACCTCGCGGGCGCCGACCGGAGGTTTCACCCTGCTGGAAATCGTGGTCGTGCTCGCGCTTTTCGGCCTGATCACCGCCCTCCTCATCGGCGGCAGCGGCGCCCTGCTGCGCGCCATCGGCCGGGAGGAGGTCGAGAACACCGCCCTCAACGCCATCGCCAGCGCGCGGCACGAGGCCGTGTTGTCCGGCCGGACGCTCGAACTGCGTCTCGACGAAAAGACCCGCGGCCTCGACTGGGGTGCCGGGCGCGCAACGCTGGCCGGGGAGGATGTGGTCCGGCTGCTCCCGCCCGTGAAGACTACCTCGGTGCTGATCGGCGGACGGCTGGAAGAAGCCGCCATCACGACGGTGCGGTTTTACCCCGACGGCACCTGCGATCCTTTCCGGCTGGAGATCCTCCGCGGCCAGACCGGCCGCATCCTGGTGATTGATCCCTGGACTTGTACCGTGCTGGCGCCCGACACCAAGGCCCGGTCCCGCTAACATGCGCGTTTCTCGCCATTATCATCGGCATGAAGGCGGATTCACCTTCCTCGAGGTGCTGGTGGCGCTGGCGATCTTTGCCTTCTCCGGCCTGGTGCTCGCCTCGGCCTACCTGAACGTCCTCGCGGCGCAGCATGCCTCCCTTCAGCGCGACGCGAACGCCGCGGACTGCCGGCTGGTGCGCGAGGCCCTTTGCGCGGAGGCCGCGCGGGAAAAGATCATCGCCTGGAACAACCTCGAGCTCCCCGGCGAGCGCACCGCGCGCTGGCGGGCCACCCTCAAGCCGACCCCGGTCGCCGACCTGTTCGATGTCACGCTCGAGATCGAGCTGCCGGCCGGCGAGGGCCGGAAGGAAACGACCATCACGGAAAATCTCCGCCTGCTGCGGCCGACCTGGTCGCAGGGCGGGGAGGGCGACACGCTGCGCGCCGACGCCCGCAGCCGGCTGGCGAAGAGGAGCTTCCAATGAAGCGGCGCCGAAAAATCAGTGCCTCCACGGCGAGGTCGCCGTGGCTCCAAAATGAGCCTGGCTGGTGCGCGGGCGACCCCGCCCGCGGAATTCGGGGCTTCACCCTCGTCGAGGTGTTGCTCGCGCTCGCACTGCTGGCTGCGCTGCTGGCCGCGCTGAACCAGTTTGTCTTCGCCATCACCGAGGCCTCGACGAGGAACCACGACCGGTTTGTCTTCACGCAGCACACGCGGGCGGTGACGCGGCACATCGACGAACTCCTGCAGGGCGCCGCGAACCGCGCCCGCGCCAGCGGCGCGACGACCGGCGCACCCGCGGTCGCGGAGCTGCGCCTGCCCGGGGGCGGCACGGCGGAACTGCTGACCTTCGACCTGCCGGCGGGCGACCGGTTGTTCACCTGGCCGGACCAGCCGCTGCC
>Ga0209770_10001803_pt1 | contig 10913 bp, 7 predicted proteins | sample LauGreSu1BDMLBDD_2_FD_187572 | JGI IMG/M metagenome (GOLD analysis project Ga0209770, IMG submission 187572) | Freshwater lake microbial communities from Lake Michigan, USA - Su13.BD.MLB.DD (SPAdes) (version 2) | ecosystem: Environmental > Aquatic > Freshwater > Lake | place: Lake Michigan, USA...
CAGACCCAATCTTAACCGCGCCCGGTTTGTCTCGTGGAAAATCGCCCGCGCCATCAGCGACCGGTCGAAGCGGGACACCTCGATGCGCTCGTCCAAGTCCGGCCGGCGCTCGAAATCATCCGCCGCCGCAGGCGGGGCATCGACCCGCGGGGCGACTGTGCCGCATCCAACCAGCACCCAACCCAGACAGGATATCAGGAAACAGCGCACTTCCCGGAGGAAAGGCCTCTCCGCCGGCAACGCCACATATTTTCCGGGCCCGGGGGCCGGTTATACGATGCCCTGCTCCACCCACTGGTGGTCGCCGTTGATCACCTGCTGGGCCAGGTCGTAGCCGTGCTGGTCGGCGTTCCGGCCGATGCCGAGGAAGTTCTGGTCGATGCGCAGCATCGCCTGGGCATGGAAATCGTCCACCAGCACCAGCACGCGGTCGGCGGGCTGGCCGTCGTTGATCAGTTTCTGCGCGAAGATGCAGCTTGCCGCGATGGCGAAGAGGTCGGAGCCGATGTCGGCCATGCGACCGAGCAACACCTGGCGCTTCTCGAGCTTGGGGCCGAACTTCACCATCTGGTGGAACAGCGTGCGGGCCAGCCGGCGGCTCAATCCGCCCACGCCATCCATGTGTTCCGCCAGCCGCGGGTGCATCCCGGCCGGCGCGCCGCCGCCAATCGGCAGCCACTGCCGCGGATACCACCATGCATAAAACCCGGCGGCGGCGAACGCGCTCTTGATCCGCTCGCCCCACGGGCGCTCGGAGTTCAGGGCGATGCCCGCCACCTTGAGGTGCGGGTCGAGGGCCTCGCGCATGATGAAGAGCCGCATGATCTCGGAGGAGCCCTCGAAGATCATGGAGACGCGGTTGTCGCGCATCATGCGCTCGACCGGATACGGTTTTTCGCCGCGCGCCTTGAGCGACTCGACATTCTCGTAGCCGCGGCCGCCGCGCAGCTGCATCAGCTCGTCGAGGCACATCCAGGCCTTCTCGGTGCCCCACATCTTGCACATCGAGGCTTCGAGGCGGATGTCCGCCTTCTTGTCGCGGTCCACGAGGCGCGACGTGGTGATGAGCATGGCCTCCATCGCAAAGGCGTGCGCCGCGATCCGGCGGATCTTTTCCGCCACGGCGGCGTGCTGGCCCACGGGCACGCCCCACTGGATGCGCTCCTTGCCCCACTCGCGGGCGATCTGCACCGCGCGCTTGGCGACGCCGATGGACGACGCGGGGATGGAAAGCCGCCCGGAGTTGAGCGTGCTCAGGGCGACCTTCAGGCCGCGGCCCTCGCCGCCGATCACGTTTGCCCGCGGCACGCGGACGTTCGTGAAGCGGATGACCCCGTTGTAGAGCGCGTGCAGGCCCATGAACTGGCTGCGGTGCACGACCTCGATGCCGGGCGACTTGGCCTCGACGACAAAGGTGGTGATCTGCGTGCGCGGCTTGCCGTCCACCAGCTTCGGCGGCGTCTTGCACGCGACGATGAGCAGGCCCGCCCGGGTGCCGTTGGAGCACCAGAGCTTCTCGCCGTTGATGATGAAGTCGTCACCGTCCGGCTTCGCCTCCGTCGTGAGGCGCGCGGGATCGGAACCCACGCCCTTCTCGGTGAGCGCGAAAGCCGCCAGCTCGCCCCCCGCCGAGCGCGGCAGGAATTTCGCCTTCTGTTCCTCGGTGCCGAAAAGCAGGATCGGCTGGGCCACGCCGATGGACTGGTGCACGGAGAGGTGCGCAAAGGTGTTGCCGCAGTGGCTGGCCATGAGGAGGCAGGCCCGGCAGTAGGTCGTCTGGGAGAAACCGAGGCCGCCGTATTTCTGCGGGACCTTGATGCCGTAGGCACCCAGGCGCCGGAACCCGGCCTGCACCTCCTCGGGGATCTCGCCCGTGCGGTCGATCAGGTCGGCATCGACCTTCTCCCGCAGGAACGTCGCGAGGTCGGCGAGAAATTTTTCGGCGCGGGGCTTTTCCTCCGCGTCGATGTCCGTGAGCGGGTAGAGCTTCTCCGGTTTCCAGCGGCCCATGAACAGGCCGGCGACAAAGCTGATGTCGTCGTGCGACTCGCGGGCGGCCTCGGTGACCTGGAGGGCGGCGCGCTGGCCCTCGTTCATCTTCGACATGTCGATGACGGACTTGCCGTCATCGGCCGGTTTATGCGGGGGCGGGGTGGCGACGGTGGACATGGGGCGTTGGCGGCACGCCGGCCGCCGCGGGGGTTGATCGGCCCGGAGTAAACTCCCGCCGGCCGCCGCCGTCAACGGATGCCGGACCCCTCCCGGGCTTTTAAGCCTTTGGGAGTAGTCCGCGAAATGGTGGAGGTGAGGGGAGTTGAACCCCTGTGGTGACTTGTAAGTATTTAGTAATCAACAAGAGTGTTTTGCAAATGTTGCCTAATATGGCCTTATTATCGGGTATTCTAGCGGGTGTTTGATCATCCTGGCCAGCCTAAGTAATTGGAATTTGTCGGATAGTTCAAATTAGGCTTTAACTATTCCTATAAATCCAATCACATCTGATTGATAAATTCGCAATAGCTCAAACGTGGTTAAACCTATATCACAAAATCCAATCAAGGCACTGGCCTCTTTGCCTCGCGGAGTCCCTCTTGATGCCGGGACTTTGAAGAAGCTTGGCGTGTCGTCGTCCCTTGCCTCGCACTACGTCAGTGCAGGGTGGCTGACACGCCTGGGCCGCGGGGTTTTCACGTTCCCCAAAGACGTGCTCAAGGTCGAACCGTGCGTGGTGCTTCTGGCCCGCCGGCTGCAGGGGCTACATGTAGGCGGAAAGACGGCCTTAGCCTGGCGCGGAGTCCGGCATAACGTCGGATCCCGTGAGAAACTCCACCTCTGGGGCGAGACCCCGGGCCCGTTGCCGGCGTGGTTCACCAAGAGATTCCCGGCGCGCTATGTCACCCGCCATCTCTTTGATTCATCCTTGGCGGCGAACTTCGGCCTGCAGCCCCTGCCCGAGACTCCCAATGGCCCCGCGGTTTCGGTGCCGGAGCGCGCCTTGCTGGAGCTGCTGAGTGACGTTGGCGTGAGGCAAGGGCTGGAAGAGGCCCGCAACATAATGGAGGGAGTCCGCTCTCCACGTCTCGATGTGCTCGGCACTCTGCTCAAGCATTGCCCTCGCGTGAAGGTGGTGCGCCTGTGCGTCCAGTTGGCTGAGGAGCTGAATTTGGACTGGGCGGCGGAGGCGCGCAAGCGAGCGGGTCCTCGCGGCCGCAACCGTTGGTTTGGCAAGATGCCGGACGGCACAACGCTGATCCTGAAACCCTGATGGACAAAGCCTACACGGATACAGTTCGCCTGCTGCTGTTCTGTCGAAAATAAGTTTCGGAATCGGTGGCGAATTCTTTGCCGGGCTCCGCCAGTGCTTCCGTAGTTTGTGAAGACATTGATTGACAAAATCAACCTACCTCGTGAGTTGAGGTTCTGCATGGCACGTTGGAAAGCATTGATCGCGGTAATGTTGCTGGCCGTTTGGCTGCCAGCCACGTCGCATTGCGCGCTGGAAGCTGTGGGAGTGCTCGAAATGTCCGCCGGGTGTGCAAGCACAACGGATTGCGCCGGGGATAGTTGCAGCGTGATAGAGAATGGTTTTTCCAAACAGTCGAACCTGACGGTGAAGGTCTCGGCCCCGGATTTAACCGCGTGCCTTTTCTCGCTTTGCCTGCACCTGGCTGCCCCGACCACGTTGATTTCCGTGGCAGACTTTTCGCTGGGAGTTCCAGTTGAACCCCAGGATTGGATTGTGTGTTGGACCTTCGAGCACCGCGCTGCGTTGCCCGCCCGCGCGCCTGATTTCGTAGCCTGATCCGTTCCTGCGCGAACGGATAGGCCTGTTGTTGCACCCTGGCCACGCCTGCGCGCGTTGGCTTACGGGGTTTCCTCCGCCCGCACCCTTTTCCCTACTTATCATGCCTTCATTCCATTTATCTCATTGGCCACGCCCCTTGGTGGGGCTCGCCGTATTTCTCACGGCGTTGACCGGGCGCGCCCAAGAGGTGCCGCCTCCGGCGCTCACACTCACCACCGCGCTGCAGCGTGCCGCCGAACATAATCCTGGCCTCGTCGCTCAAAGCTACACCGAGCGTGCGGCCGAGGCTCTGATCGAACAAGCTGGTCTGCGGCCCAATCCAACTCTCGACGTTTCGTTGGAAAACTTTGCCGGAACTGGTCGGGCGCGTGGTGTGGACAGTCTCGAAGCCACCGTGCAGGCAAGCCAGACCTTCGAGCGCGGCAACAAACGCGGGAAGCGGGTGGCACTTGCCGGCCGCGAGCGCGAAGCCGCCGCCAACGAATTTGCCGTGCGCCGAACCGAGGTGCTCGCCGATTCCGCCACTGCCTACGTCGCAATGCTCGCTGCCCAACAGCGCCTCGCGTTGGCGGCCGAACCGCTCAAGCTGGCGCGCGAAACAGTCGCGGCAGTCGATGTCCGGGTGAGGGCCGCGGTGGCGTCGCCAGCGGAAGCCGCCCGCGCCCGCGCGGCTCTCGCCGCCGCCCAAGCCGACTATGCGCGTGCGGAAGCGGGCCTGGCCAATGCCCGCGCGGCCCTCGCCGCCACGTGGGGTGGCCATCCGGCGGAGGTGTCCATGGTGGCCGGCACGCTGCAAGTCCCCACTGAACTGCCGGCGGAGGAGGCCTTCCTCGGGAAACTGGCCCGGCATCCGCGTCTCGCACTCCAACAATCCATCATCGCCGGCCGTCGCGCCTCCCTCGAACTGGAACAAGCGCAGGCCGCGCAGGATGTCACTGCCGGAGGCGGGTTGCGGTTTCTGAGGGAAGGCTCCGACGCCGCCTTCGTCGCCGGTATTTCCGTGCCCCTACCAGTCCGCAATAAAAACCAGGGCAACATCCGCGCCGCCCGTGAAAACTTGGCCGGGGCGGAGCAATCCGTGCGCGTCGTCGAGATCGAGTTGCGCGTGGCGTTCACCGCCGCGTGGCAGGATCTCACCGCTGCGCACACGGCCGCGCAAAACCTGCGTCGTGAGGCGCTGCCGGCAACTGAGGAGGCCTACACCGCCGTGCGCCACGCCTACGAACAAGGCCAGCTCCCGCTGATCGACGTGCTCGATGCCCAGCGTGCGCTCGTCGCCCTGCGTCGCGAGCTGCTCGACGCCGAGGCCGACTACGCGACCGCGCTCACCCGCGCGGAAGCTCTTACCGATGGGTCATTCGCCGCCGTGACTGCCCTGATTTCACAACCCTGATTTCCTCCTCATCTAGTCCTTCATCTTCCATGAAATTGAAACTTCCCCTCACGATCCTCGCAGTCCTCGCCCTTGGTGGCGGCATCGCGTATTACGTCCTCAAGAGCGCCCCGGCCAGCACGGCCAGTCGCGAGGACCATGGCGGGCACGACGAGCACGCCGAAGGCGAGGGCGAAAAAGGGCCTCACGGTGGCCGCCTTCTCGCCGACGGTAACTTTACCTTGGAACTCGCCATCTTTGAACAGGGGGTGCCGCCCGAATTCCGCGCCTGGTTCACTGTTGCTGGCAAGCCTGTGGCCGCCAACACGGTCAAGCTGGAGGTTGAACTCAAGCGTCCCGGCGGGGTGATCGATCGCTTCACCTTCACTCCCGAAGGTGACTACGCACGCAGCAGCGGCGAAGTCGAGGAGCCGCACTCGTTCGACTATTCCATTTTCGCAGAGCATGCCGGCCGTTCCCACCACTGGGAATTCGCTGCGCCCGAGATGCAGGTCACAATCAGTGCGGACGCCGCGCAACGCGCGAGCGTGAAGGCTGAGGCTGCCGGCCCGGCGAACATGGCCGAGACCCTCGCGGTTTATGGCCAGGTGAAGCTCAACGCCAATCAGGTGGCGCGCGCTGTGCCGCGTTTCGGCGGCATTGTCCGCGAAGCCCGCAAGGCCATCGGCGACACCGTAACAGCCGGCGAGGTTGTCGCCGTCGTCGAGACCAATCAGTCACTCGCCACAATCGAGGTGAAGGCGCCCCTCGCCGGAATCATCGTGGACCGCAATGTGAACGCAGGCGAGACGGTCCCTGACGGCACCGCACTCTACACTATCGCCAATCTCGACGACGTTTGGGTCGATCTCAACGTGCCCAAGCGCGACCATGAGCGGGTGAAGGTCGGTCAGGCCGTTGTTATCCGAGCGGATGATGGGGGCGAGGGGGCGAAAGGAACGGTTACGTGGATTTCACCCACCAGTTCCGCCGAAGCACAGACACTGACGGCGCGCGTCATCCTGGCGAATCCCGATCATCGCTGGCACGCCGGGCTGTTCGTGAAAGCGGAAATCACGCTCTCCGAGGCGACGGTTCCTGTGGCGGTAAAGGCCTCGGCGCTTCAGACCTTATTCGATTTTACCGTGGTCTTCTCCCAACACGGTGACCTCTACCAGGCACGCCCCTTGGAGTTGGGCCGGCGCAGCGGCGACTACGTCGAAGTGCTGAAGGGCCTGAAGGCCGGCGAGCGCTACGTGACGGAGAATAGTTTTCTCATCAAGGCCGACATCGGCAAGTCCGGCGCATCGCACGACCACTAAGCCACGAGCCACCACCATGAAAGAAATTACTGCCATCATTCAGCCTCACACTCTGTCCCACGTTGTGGATGCGTTGCACGCGCTACCGCACTTTCCCGGCCTAACGGTCCTTGAAAAGGCGCTCGGCCAAGGGCGCGGGCGCGGCACCGGAGGTGCCTTTCTCCTCACGGAACACAACATCCACTTCCACCATAAGGTTCTGCTCTCCATCGCCTGTGAGGATGCGCAGTGTGACGCCATCGTCGAGGTGATTGCCCGGCACGCCCGCACTGGCAACAAAGGCGACGGCCTCATCACGGTCAAGGACGTGGTCCGCGTCGTCCGCATCCGCAGCGGTGAAACCGCCGGACAAGCCCTCTAAATCCGCCCGTCATGCTCGAAAAACTCATCCATTTCTCCATCCGCCAGCGTTGGCTCGTCCTGATTGTCACGCTCGGGATTTGCGCACTCGGCGTGTTCAACTACCAGCAGCTACCCATTGATGCGGTGCCCGACATCACGAACGTGCAGGTGCAGATCAACACCGAGGCACCCGGCTTCTCCCCGCTGGAGTCGGAGCAGCGCGTCACATATCCGGTCGAAACGGCCATGGCCGGGCTGCCTATGCTCGACTACACCCGCTCCCTCTCGCGCTATGGCCTCTCGCAGGTGACGGTGGTCTTCAAGGACGGGACCGACATCTACTTCGCGCGCCAGCTCATCAACGAGCGCATCCAGGAGGTGAAATCACAGTTGCCCGCAGGACTGGAGCCTTCAATGGGACCGATCTCCACCGGTCTCGGCGAAATCTTCATGTTCACCGTCGAACCGAAGACCGGCGCCAAGAAAAACGACGGCACCGCCTACACGCCCACGGATCTGCGCGAAATCCAGGATTGGGTCGTGCGCCCACAACTCCGTAATCTCCAAGGCGTCACCGAGGTCAACACCATCGGTGGATTCGTGAAGCAGTTTCACGTCAACCCCCGGCCCGACGACTTGCTCGGTTACAGCCTCACCTTGCGCGATGTCATGGACGCGCTCACCCGCAACAACGCCAATGTCGGCGCGGGCTACATTGAGCGCTTCGGTGAGCAGTATCTTATCCGGGTTCCCGGCCAGGTCAGCGGTATTGCCGAGATCGAAAACATCGTGGTCGCCCGCCGGGCTGGCCGGCCCGTGCGCGTGCGTGATGTCGCCGACGTGATTCTCGGCGAAGAGCTGCGCACCGGCGCCGCCACCGAAAACGGCAGGGAGGTCGTGCTTGGCACTGTCTTCATGCTCATCGGTGAAAACTCCCGCGAGGTATCGCAACGCGTTGCCAAAAAACTCGTCGAAGTGAACCGCAGCCTGCCGCACGGCGTAGTCGCCAAGACCGTCTACGACCGCACTTCGCTCGTGGACCGCACCATCGCCACCGTGCAAAAGAACCTGGTCGAAGGCGCCTTGCTCGTCATTGCGATCCTGTTTCTCCTCCTCGGCAACATCCGGGCCGCGTTCATCACCGCCGCCGTCATCCCGCTCGCGATGCTTTTCACGATCACGGGCATGGTGACGAACAAAGTTTCCGGCAACCTGATGAGTCTGGGCGCCCTCGACTTCGGCCTGATCGTGGACGGAGCGGTCATCATCATTGAAAACTGCCTGCGGCGTTTCGGGCATGAGCAGCACAGGCTCAACCGCCTCCTGACGAAGCCCGAGCGCTTCGCGCTTGCGGCCTCCGCCACGGCCGAGGTCATCAAGCCGTCGATCTTCGGCGTATTCATCATCACCGTCGTTTACGTGCCGATTTTCGCCCTCACCGGCGTTGAGGGAAAGATGTTTCACCCGATGGCGTTCACGGTCGTCACCGCCCTCCTTGGATCGATGCTCTTCTCGCTGACCTTCGTTCCGGCGGCCGTGGCCATCTTCGTCACCGGCAAGGTGTCTGAAAAAGACAACCTCGTGATCCGGGGTGCGAAGGCGCTCTACCTGCCGGTGCTCAGATTCACCATGGGGGTGCGTCCGGCCGCAGCGCTGGCTGCCATCGTGCTCATAGGGCTGGCAGGGCTCGCTGCCTCGAAGATGGGCACGGAATTCATCCCCAGTCTCGATGAGGGCGACATCGCCCTCCATGCCCTGCGCATTCCTGGCACCAGCCTCACGCAGGCCATCAAGATGCAGGCGGCGGTCGAGGATACCGTGCGCTCCTTCCCCGAGGTGGACAAGGTCTTTGCCAAACTCGGCACCGCCGAGGTCGCCACCGATCCCATGCCGCCGAGTGTCGCGGACACGTTCGTGATGCTGAAGCCGCGCGACCAGTGGCCCGACCCGACCCGTTCCAAGGCTGATCTCGTCGCCGCGATGGAAGCGGCAACGGCGAAGATCCCGGGCAACAACTACGAATACACTCAGCCCATCCAGATGCGTTTCAATGAACTCATCTCCGGCGTGCGTTCTGATGTCGCGGTGAAGGTTTACGGTGACGATCTCGACACCATGAACGCGACTGCCACGCAGATCGAGTCCGTGCTCAAAACCGTCCCCGGTGCGGCCGATGTGAAGATCGAGCAGACGACCGGCCTCCCGCTCCTCACGGTGCATCTCGACCGCGAGGCGATTGCCCGCTACGGCCTTGCGGTGGACGAAGTCCAATCCGTCGTGTCCACCGCGCTCGGCGGCACGGCCGTCGGCCAAGTCTTCGAGGGCGATCGCCGTTTCGATCTCGTGGTGCGTTTGCCCGAGAAGCTCCGCACTGACATCGCGGCCCTCGGCAACATAGCTGTGCCGCTCCCGGCCGTCGATGAGGACGAGGCGCGCGTGTTGCCGGCCGTGTTGCGCCCGAGTCCAGGCGATGGGCGCGGGATGATGGCGTTTGTGCCGTTGCGCGAGGTCGCGACAATCGAAATCGCCCCCGGCCCGAACCAAATCAGCCGCGAGAACGGCAAGCGCCGCGTGGTCGTCACCGCCAATGTTCGCGGACGCGACTTGGGCGGCTTCGTGACCGAGGCGCAACAGCGCATCAACAGTAGAGTGCAGGTGCCTGCGGGCTACTGGCTCGACTACGGCGGCACGTTTGAACAACTCATCTCCGCCACCAAGCGCCTCCAGATCGTGGTGCCGGTCGCGCTTCTGCTCATCTTCGGGCTCCTCTTCATGAGCTTCGGCAATGTGCGGGACGCCTTGCTCGTGTTCACCGGGGTCCCACTCGCGCTCACGGGCGGCATCGCCGCGTTGTGGCTGCGCGACATCCCGCTCTCCATCTCGGCCGGTATCGGTTTCATTGCCCTTTCCGGTGTCGCCGTCCTCAACGGCCTCGTGATGATCTCCTTCATTGCTTCCTTGCGCGCCGAAGGAAAACCCATCGACGCGGCGGTGGAGGAAGGTTGCCTCACCCGGCTTCGGCCGGTGCTGATGACGGCACTCGTAGCCAGCCTCGGCTTCGTGCCGATGGCGCTTGCCACCGGCGCCGGCGCCGAGGTGCAGCGACCCTTGGCGACTGTTGTCATCGGCGGCATCATCAGCTCCACCCTCCTGACGCTGGTGGTTTTGCCGGCGATCTACCGCATGGCGCACCGCGACGGCGATGTAGTGGAAGTCTAACTCTCATGAAAACCATACTTATCCTCCTGCTTGGCGCGACCGGCGTTTTATTCGCCGGCTGCGTCACGCCCTTCCGGGCTCCGCCCGATGTTGCGCACGTCAAGCTAGACCACGTCGATTCCCCATTGGTCATCGTCGAAAAAATCTGGCTCGAACGAAAGAATGGGCCGTTGGTGGTCAAGGGCTTTGTCCTGAAACGGCTGGAAACTGAGGACACCACCCAAACCCACCTCGATGTCACCCTCTACGACTCGGCAGGCCAAGTGCTGCGGTCGACCGTGGAGTATTTCGAGCCGCGCCAAATCAGTCGTCGTTTTCGGCGGCATACAGACGCCAGTTACCGAATCGTCCTGGATCCGTTGCCCGTCGGCACTGCCCGTATCGAGGTCCGCGCCCATGAGGGCACGCATGCGCCTACCAATCCCAGGACGTGATCGACGCCTGATTGGAGCTCCGCCTAACCCCATCCCGATTCTATGAGGACATCTCACAAATCCTCGAAAGAGAGTGATAGCGAGGCGCCGCAGCCACCCCACGATCCGCATGCCGGGCATGACCACAGCGACGGCGAGATTCGCGACGAGCATGATGGACACACGCATGAGGGCAGTCGGGCTGAATCGATCAGCCTTATTGTCTCAGGCGTATTGGTGACGGTGGTGTTGGTTGCCAGTTGGAGCAAGGCTTCGAACCCTTTGGTTGCAGCCCTTTCCATCGCGGCAATGCTCGCTGGCGGCTGGTTTCTTCTGCCCAAGGCTTGGCAGGCAATCAAGCGCCTGCGGCCCGACATCAATCTTCTCGTCGTTATCGCCGCCATTGGTGCTTCGATTATTGGCGAATGGGTCGAGGCGGC
>Ga0209770_10001805_pt1 | contig 10908 bp, 21 predicted proteins | sample LauGreSu1BDMLBDD_2_FD_187572 | JGI IMG/M metagenome (GOLD analysis project Ga0209770, IMG submission 187572) | Freshwater lake microbial communities from Lake Michigan, USA - Su13.BD.MLB.DD (SPAdes) (version 2) | ecosystem: Environmental > Aquatic > Freshwater > Lake | place: Lake Michigan, USA...
TCGGCGTCAAGGTGTGGCTGTACAAGGGCGACATCTTGCCGTACAAGAGCTCAACGCAAGACAAGATCTCGCGCGAAGCTGCAATGGCAGTCGGCGAAACCTCTGGTCAGTCACAGGCCGAGCCACGTCGCGTGGTGTCTTCAGGTGGCCCACGTGCAACTGAATTCGTTGAAGCAGAAGTGACACCTCTCGTGAAAGAAGCCGACCCAGAATTCGAGCGCTTGCTCGAGGAGGAAGAGGCGATCGAGCGTCGTATGCAAGACGCGCACGAGACACCCAAGCTCAGGGGAGATGACTGATCATGTTGATGCCTCGCAAGGTCAAGCACCGTAAGCAACAACGCGGTCGCATGAAAGGCGACTCGAAGGGCGGCAACGCTCTCGCATTCGGCGAGTACGGCATTCAGGCTCTCGAGCCGGGATGGCTCACCGCACGCCAAATCGAAGCGGCACGTATCGCCATGACCCGTCACATCAAGCGTGGTGGCAAAGTCTGGATCAACGTGTTCCCCGACAAGCCGGTCACCAAGAAGCCTGCGGAAACTCGCATGGGTTCTGGAAAGGGCAACCCCGAGTTGTGGGTCGCAGTCGTGCGTCCTGGTCGGGTGCTGTTCGAACTGTCGTATCCAACCCCGGAGATTGCAAAGTCCGCTCTCGAGCGTGCCGTGCAGAAGCTCCCCATCAAGGCTCGCGTCATCACACGCGACGAGCCGATCTGAGAAGGAGACAACGATGACTCGTTCACTCGATGACCTTCGCGACCTGGACCTCGCAACGCTCGTTTCCGAGCTGCGCGCCACCAAGCAGGAAGCACTCAATCTGCGATTCCGCAACGCCACTGGCCAGCTCGAAAACACCGCCGAGTTGCGCAACGTACGTCGTCAGATCGCACGCATCAACACACTCATCCGCCAGCGTGAAATCGCCGCGGCCGAGGCAGCAGGGAAGTGAGCACACAGATGGCTGAAGAAACCACATCTGCCGAACGCACGACGCGCAAGGTGCGCGATGGTGTCGTCGTGTCCAACAAGATGGACAAGACCGCCGTTGTCGCTGTCGTCGAGCGCGTTCGTCACCCCAAGTACGACAAGTTCGTGTTGCGCACCAAGAAGTTGTACGCACACGACGAGACAAACGACGTCCAAGTGGGCGACAAGGTGCGCGTCATGGAGACCCGCCCGTTGTCAAAGTCCAAGCGCTGGCGCGTCGTCGAAGTTCTGGAGCGTGCAAAGTGATCCAGCAAGAGTCCCGTCTCCGCGTCGCGGACAACAGCGGTGCACGTGAAGTGCTCGTCATCAAGGTGCTCGGCGGCACACGTCGCCGTTACGCCTCGATCGGCGACGTCTTCATCGGAACCGTGAAGGACGCAATTCCTGGCGCCGGCGTGAAGAAGGGCGAAGTCGTCCGTTGTGTCGTCGTGCGCACCAAGAAAGAGAAGCGTCGCCCCGACGGTTCATACATTCGTTTCGATGAGAACGCCGCTGTTCTCATCAAAGATGACCTCACGCCGCGTGGAACACGTATCTTCGGACCAGTCGGTCGTGAGCTGCGTGACAAGAAGTTCATGCGAATTGTCTCGCTCGCACCGGAGGTGTTGTGACATGAAGTTGCGTAAAGGCGACGAAGTGGTTGTCATCGCAGGCAAGCACAAGGGCAAGAAGGGCGTCATCGAGTCAGTTCTTCCCAAAGACAACAAAGTGATCGTTCAGGGTGTCAACACCGTGAAGCGCCACACGAAGGCGCGTTCACAGACGCAGCAGGCCGGCATCATCGAAAAGGAACTGCCGATCGATGCGTCGAACGTGATGTTGCTCAGCAAGGGTAAGCCGACGCGCGTCGGTTTCAAGGTCAACGCCGACGGCACGAAGGTGCGCGTCGCCAAGAAGACAGGGGAGGAAGTCTGATGACAACCACCACTGCTCCGCGACTCAAGCAGCGCTATGCGACCGATGTTCGCACTGCACTCATGGGTCAGTATGGATATAGCAACCCGATGCAGGTCCCCACACTCGAAAAGATCGTCATCAACATGGGTGTCGGCAAGGCCACTCAGCAGCCGTCGCTGCTCGAAGGTGCAGTCGCCGACCTCACGCTGATCGCAGGTCAAAAGCCAGTGGTCACCAAGTCACGTGACTCCATCGCCAACTTCAAGTTGCGTGAGAACCAAGCAATTGGTTGCAAGGTCACACTTCGTGGCGACCGTATGTGGGAATTCTTCGATCGCCTCATCTCCGTGGCCATCCCGCGTATCCGCGACTTCCGCGGATTGCCGGCCATGTCGTGGGACGGTCGTGGTAACTACACCTTCGGTCTCGCCGACCAGACGGTGTTCCCAGAAATCGATTACGACAAGATCGACGCACCTCGTGGCATGGACATCACCATCGTCACCAGTGCAACAAGCGACGAGCAGGGCAAAGCGTTGCTCGACGCATTCGGATTCCCCTTCAAGAAGGGCAACGAGGGAGGGTCGGCATCACGCAAGAAGCGTTCGAGCCGTCCTGGTGCCCGCGGTGGAAAGAAGTAGGTGAGGAAGACATGGCCAAGAAGTCTCTGATCAACAAGTCGAACGCCAAGCCCAAGTACAAGGTGCGCGCATACACGCGTTGCCGTCGCTGTGGCCGCGCTCGTTCGGTGTTCCGTAAGTTCGGTCTCTGCCGAGTGTGTCTGCGCGAGCTGGCACATGCCGGTGAGATCCCAGGTCTGACGAAGGCAAGTTGGTGAGGTACGCATCATGATGACTGATCCCATTGCCGACATGCTCACCCGCATCCGTAACGCCAACCAGTCGTTGCGTGAGACGGTCGACATGCCCTCGTCCAAGCAGAAGGTGGCGCTTGCCGAAGTGCTGAAGAAAGAGGGTTACATCTCTGACTACAGCGTGAATCCGAACCCGAAGGGTCCGGGCAACGTGCTGTCCATTTCTATGAAGTACTCCGACGATCGTCGACGCACCATCTCTGGTGTGAAGCGCGTGTCCACTCCGGGCCTGCGCGTGTACCGCAATTCAAAGACCCTTCCCCGAGTTCTCGGTGGTTTGGGTGTCGCCGTCCTGTCCACCAGCCAGGGCCTCATGACCGACCGTGAAGCGCGTCAGCGCAAGGTCGGTGGTGAAGTGCTCTGTTTCGTGTGGTGAACGAGAGGAACTGACCATGTCACGAATCGGAAAAGCACCGATCACTATCCCCTCAGGTGTCGAGGTGTCCATTGCCGGACGCACCGTCACTGTGAAGGGCTCAAAGGGTTCTCTGACCCGCGACATCCCTGGCGACATCATCGTCACCAAGGAAGACAGCACCATCACGGTGTCGCGTCCTGCTGACGATCGAATCAATCGCTCGATGCACGGACTCACCCGCACACTCATCCACAACATGGTGGTGGGAGTCACCGAGGGTTACGCCAAAGAACTCGACATCGTCGGTGTCGGTTACCGTGCTGAAGCTCAGGGTCAGAACCTGCGCCTCGCGCTCGGTTTCTCACATCCAGTCATCGTTCCGGCACCTGAAGGCATCACTTTCGACGTGCCGCAGCAGACGAAGGTCATCGTGAAGGGCATCGACAAGGAACTTGTCGGCCAGGTCGCAGCAAACATCCGTTCCATTCGCAAGCCAGAGCCGTACAAGGGCAAGGGTGTGCGTTATGTGAACGAGCGCATCATTCGCAAGGCCGGCAAAGCCGGAAAGAAATAGTGGTAGGTCGTCATGTCTAACATCGCCAAGGTCCGCCGCGAAGGCCGCCTTCGTCGCCACCGTCGCGTGCGCAAGAAGATCCACGGCACCGCAGAGCGCCCGCGTCTTGCAGTGCACCGCACCAACAAGCACTTCAACTTGCAGCTCATCGATGATGAAGCAGGGCGCACTGTCGCTGCTGCATCGTCCGTCGAAGCTGACATGCGTTCATCGAGCGGCGCCACAGTGTCGGCAGCTGCACAGGTGGGCAAACTTCTCGCACAGCGCGCCAAGGCTGCTGGTGTCAACAAGGTCGTGTTCGACCGCGGTGGCTACCGGTACCACGGTCGCGTGGCGGCAGCGGCAGAAGCCGCCCGTGAAGCAGGACTGGAGTTCTGATGAGCAACTTTCAAGCAGTAACAGCACCCGAGCCGGGCGCATTGCGTGAGTCACGCGTCATTCACATCAATCGCGTTGCGAAGGTTGTGAAAGGTGGACGTCGTTTCTCGTTCACTGCTCTCGTCGTCGTCGGTGACGGCAATGGTCGCGTCGGTCTGGGTTACGGAAAGGCCAAGGAAGTTCCGTTGGCTATTCAAAAGGGCACCGAAGAGGCGAAGAAGAACTTGTTCTCTGTCGCACTCGCTGGAAGCACCATCACCCATCCCATCGAAGGCATATCCGGTGCTGGTCGCGTGCTGTTGAAGCCCGCCGCTCCTGGTACCGGAGTCATCGCCGGTGGTGCAGCTCGCATCATCTTGGAAGAAGCCGGAATTCACGACGTGCTCGCCAAGTCACTCGGCTCGGCAAATGCAATCAACGTTGCTCGTGCAACCATCGCTGGCCTGCAGCAATTGCAGCGTCCCGATGTCGTCGCCAAGCGCCGCGGTATTCCCGCAGATTCATTCGTTCCAAAGGGAATGTTGAAGGCCTACAACGAGCGCCAGAAGGCGATCGCCTCGGGTGGAGGACACTGACCATGGCTGAGAAGACACTCAAAGTCACTCTCAAGCGTTCGAAGATCGGCAACAAGCCGAAAGCTCGTGGCACGCTGCGCGCACTCGGATTGACCAAGATCGGCGACACGAACACGTTGCCTGATCGCCCCGAAATTCGGGGAATGATCTCGCGCGTTCCGCACCTCATCGAAGTAGAGGAGAACTGATCATGCGCGTCGATGAACTCGCACCAGCACCAGGGAGCACCAAGCGTCGTAAGCGCGTCGGTCGCGGTATCGGTGGTAAGGGCGGAAAGACCGCAGGTCGTGGTACCAAGGGTCAATACGCTCGTAACACCGTTGCACGTGGTTTCGAAGGTGGACAGATGCCACTCAAGCAACGTGTGCCGAAGTTGAAGGGCTTCAACAACCCATTCCGCGTCGAGTACTACGCCGTGAATCTCGATTCACTCGAGGAAATCGGCGAGAGCGAAGTCACGCCCGAGATTCTCGTGAAGCGTGGCGTTGCCCACAAAGGCACGCTCGTCAAAGTTCTTGCACGTGGCACCATCACCAAGCCGGTGAAGGTGTCGGCTCATGCAGTGTCGAAGGCGGCCGAACAGGCCATCGTCGCCGCTGGCGGAAGCGTCACTATCTTGCCGTTGCCGCACAAGGTTCGTCCTGCGGCCAAGGGCAACCAGTTCACCAACCGCTGATCTCAGCGGCTGTCATCCACGTCGCCGCTCGATCCAGAGGGAGTCGCCAGTGTTCGCAAACATGAAGAACATCTTCAAGGTGGAGGATCTTCGCAAGAAGGTTCTTTTCACCATGGCGATCATCATGGTCTACCGATTCGGTTCAGCCGTCCGAGTGCCCGGTGTCGACGCCGCGGCAGTCGCACAGTTGCGCGAATCTGCACGTACTCAAGGTGCACTCGGCTTCTTGAACTTGTTCTCGGGTGGTGCATTCAGCTCATTCTCGATCTTCGCGATGGGCATCATGCCGTACATCACGGCGAGCATCATCATGCAGGTCTTGAACGTGGTCATCCCGAAGTTGCAGGAATGGCAGGAGATGGGTGCAGTCGGGCAGCGCAAGATCACTCAGTGGACGCGCTATGTCGCCATCGCCATTGCCACCTTGCAAGGTGCCGGTCTCACCTTCATCTTCGGCCAAGGAAACGGTTCCGCATTCTTTGGTGCCGCAGCGCAGGCACCCGACGTGGTGCTTCTCGATCCGTTCATGCCGAAGGCGTTGCTCGTCATTCCGTCACTCGTTGCCGGAACTGCGTTCCTCATGTGGCTCGGAGAACTCATCAGCCAGCGAGGCATCAGCAACGGCATGTCTGTGCTCATCTTCGCCTCGGTGGTTTCCGGCCTGCCATATGGCTATTTCTCGATCTTGCAGAGCAAGAAGTTCGTGGTGTTCGCACTGCTGATCGCGGTGTCGATCGCTATTTTGTTCGCCGTTGTTCGCGTGGAGCTTGGCCAGCGTCGAATTCCTGTGCAGTTCGCCAAGCGCGTGGTCGGGCGTCGTATGTACGGCGGTCAGAACACGTACATCCCGCTCAAGGTGAATCAATCCGGTGTCGTGCCGATCATCTTCGCGTCGTCGGTGTTGTTGTTGCCTGTGCTGGGGTCGAACATTCTCGGCAGCGGTGAAGGGTGGCGGGGTTCCATCGCGCGTTTCGTCGACCAGTACCTCATCAACAGCCAGAACCTCGTGTACATCGTGTTGTTCTTCGGACTCATCGTCGCGTTTGCCTACTTCTACAACTCCATCGCGTTCGACCCTGTGCGACAGGCCGATCAGTTGCGCAAACAAGGTGGCTTCATCCCCGGCATTCGTCCCGGCCCGCAAACCGAGAAGTTCCTCGGAAAGACCGTCAATCGCATCACCTTGCCAGGCGCGATGTTCATTGCATTCATTGCCATCACGCCGTACATCATCTTGTGGGTGGGCGATGTTCAGTCGTTCCCGTTCGCCGGAACGACTGTTCTCATTGCGGTGGGTGTCGCACTCGAATTGATGCGCCAGATCGACAGCCAACTCATGTTGCGCAACTACGAGGGATTCCTCAAGTGATCGGTGTGCCGTCGAGGCGCTGATCAGGTAGCGACATGATTCCCGGAGTTCGCTTGGTGATGTTGGGCCGCCAAGGTGCGGGCAAGGGCACACAGTGCGTGCGCATGTCGCGCCACTTTGTCGTGCCGCACATCTCGACTGGCGACATGCTGCGCGCAGCTGTACGCGAGGGAACAGAACTTGGCAAGTCAGCAAAGACCGTCATCGAAGCCGGAAGTCTGGTGGGCGACGACATCATGGTGGCTCTCGTCGACGAACGCCTTCGTATGGACGACGCCCGCACCCGTGGCTACATCCTTGACGGTTTTCCGCGAACGGTTGCACAGGCCCAGGCACTCGACAAGTTGGCGAAAGCACGACCCCTCGACGTGGTCATCGACCTCGTGGTTCCTCGTGAGATGGTGCTCGAGCGACTGACATCGCGTCGTGTGTGTCGTGACTGCGGTGCCAACTACACGAGCACCGGTATCGACCGCAGCCCATGGGTGTGCGACATGTGCGGTGGAGATGTGGTGCAGCGCGCCGACGACACGCCCGATGCCATCAATCGTCGACTCGACTTGTATGAGACCCAGACTCAACCGCTCATCGACTACTACGGGGGAAGTGGACGACTGGAGTCTGTCGACGGCGTGGGCGACCCCGATGTGGTCTTTGGCCGGCTGACCTCAGCCATCGAACGCCACAGGTAGGCCCCTTTTTCAGCCATATCGGTCGGAAGCGCCTCGTGGGACAGCGGAACCCCGCCGATAGCATTGCCACTTGTCCCTATGGCGGGTTCGCCGGCAGGACAACCCAAAGTCACTACCAAGGAGACTCATCTGGCCAAGCCCAAGGAAGACGCGATTGTGCTGGAAGGCACGATCCTCGAGTCGCTACCGAACGCCATGTTCAAGGTCGAACTCGAGAACGGACACAAAGTGTTGGCGCACATCTCCGGAAAGATGCGCATGCACTACATCCGAATTCTTCCTGGTGACAAGGTTCAAGTTGAGCTCACCCCATACGACCTCACCCGAGGTCGTATCACATACCGCTTCAAGTGAGATCGCAATGAAGGTACGCCCAAGCGTCAAAAAAATCTGTGAGAAGTGCAAAGTCATCCGTCGCCATGGGCGTGTGATGGTGATTTGCGAGAACCCCCGGCACAAGCAGCGCCAGGGCTGAGAGACACACGAAGGATCAAGAGTTCAATGGCACGTATTGCTGGCGTCGACATCCCGCGCGAAAAGCGCTTGGAAGTTTCGCTCACCTACATCTTCGGTATCGGTCGTACGACCGCTAATCGCATCTGCAACGACACAGGTCTCGACAAGAACACCCGTGTTCGCGATCTCACTGAAGAAGAGGTGAACCGCATTCGTGCATGGGTCGACGCAAACGTCACTGTCGAAGGCGACCTGCGTCGTGACGTGCAGCAAGACATCAAGCGCAAGATCGAAATCGGTTGTCTGCAGGGCGTGCGTCATCGCAAGGGACTGCCCGTTCGCGGTCAGCGCACCCACACAAATGCTCGTACGCGCAAGGGCCCGAAGAAGACGGTTGCCAACAAGAAGAAGGCAGTGAGGTAATCCAGTCATGGCAAAGCCAGCAGCAGGCGGTCGTCGTCCGCGTAAGCGTGAGCGCAAGAACGTCACCAATGGTGTCGTTCACATCAAGAGTTCGTTCAACAACACCATCGTGTCCATCACCGACACCGAAGGAAACGTCATTTCCTGGGCGTCATCTGGTGGCGTCGGATTCAAGGGCTCACGCAAGTCCACTCCGTTCGCCGCTCAGATGGCAGCCGAGAAAGCAGCGCGTGCAGCGATGGAGCATGGTCTTCGTCGCGCCGAGGTGTACGTCAAGGGTCCAGGTTCTGGTCGTGACACCGCGTTGCGTTCCATCCAGAACGTGGGCATCGAAGTATCCGGAATCAAAGACGTCACCCCCGTGCCACACAACGGTTGTCGTCAAGCAAAGCGTCGTAGGAGCTGATCATGGCGCGTTACACAGGCCCCAAAGTTCGCCTTTCCCGTCGTCTCAACACCAACCTGTTTGAGAACGCCAAGGGAAGCAAGGCTCTCGATCGTCGTCCGTTCCCTCCGGGTGCGCACGGTCGTACTCGCCGTCGCAACGCCGGCAGTGAATACCTTGCCCAACTGCAAGAGAAGCAGAAGGCCAAGTACATCTATGGCGTTCTCGAACGCCAGTTCCGCCGCACCTATGAAGAGGCCAATCGCCTCCAGGGTCCGACGGGCGAGAACTTGCTTCGTCTGCTCGAGCAGCGCCTCGACAACATCGTCTTCCGCGCCGGATGGGCCAGCACCCGTCCGCAAGCGCGCCAGTTCGTCAGCCACGGCCTCATTCAGGTCGATGGCAAGCGAGTCAATATCCCGTCGTATCGCGCGAAGCGTGGTCAGGTGGTGTCCTTGTCACCCAAGGCCGTCAACATGATCCAAATTCAGCACAACATCGACACTCTCGACCGTCCGCTCGTCGGCTGGCTCGAGGCCGGAGACAAGAACGTGACCGTGCGTGAACTTCCACAGCGCGATCACATCGACGTTCCCGTCCGCGAACAGCTCATCGTCGAGCTCTACTCCAAGTAACCCTTCACTCCAGGCCCAGGAGATCACCATGCTTGTCATTCAGCGCCCCACAGTCGAAGCAATCGGCGAAGAGCAGAACAACCGTCAGCGTTTCGCTGTCGGCCCGCTCGAGCCCGGCTTCGGACACACCATCGGAAACTCGCTTCGTCGCGTACTTCTGTCGTCTATTCCTGGTGCTGCAATCACCACCGTGAAATTCGACAACGCACAGCACGAGTTCACCACCGTCAACGGAGTCACAGAGGACATCACCGAGATCATCCTCAACCTCAAAGACATCGTCATCACCAGCACGAGCGATGAGCCTGTGGTGTTGCGTCTCGATGTCAAGGGACCGACCGAGTTGAAGGCCGGCGACATTCCGTGCCCTGCTGAAATCGAGATCCTGAACAAGGACCTGCACATCGCGACGTTGAACTCTGGCGCGCATCTCGCCGTCGATCTCACCGTCGAGCGTGGCCGCGGCTACGTGTCGAGCGAGCGCGACCTTGAGAACCGCATCATCGGCGTCGTGCCGATCGACGCGATCTTCTCGCCAGTTCGTCGCGTCATGTTCGAAATCGAGCCGACGCGTGTCGGTCAGAGCACCAACTATGACCGTCTCGTTCTCGATATCGAGACCGACGGTTCGATGACCCCACGCGAGTCACTCGCTTCTGCCGGTGCAACTTTGCGCTCACTCGTCGACATCGTCGCCACGTTGTCCGACGAGCCACAGGGTCTCGAGTTGTCAGAAGTGCTCGGTGCGAATGTCGGAATGCCCGATCTTGATCACCCGATCGAAGACCTCGACTTGTCCGAGCGTCCTCGCAATTGCCTCAAGCGTGCGCAGGTCAACACCATCGGTGAGCTCTTGCAGCGCAGTGAGGAAGACCTTCTGAACATCACCAACTTCGGTCAGAAGAGCCTCGACGAAATCATCCAGAAGCTCGACGAGCGCGGCCTGTCGCTGCGCCTCTGAGAAACGTCTAAGGAGTAGTCACATGCCCGCAACACCACGTCGCGCGCCACGGTTCGGCGGAAGCGCCGCTCATCAGCGCCTTCTCATGGCGAATCTCGCGGCGTCACTTTTCGCCGCTGAAGGAATAGTCACCACCGAGGCCAAGGCCAAAGCTCTGCGTCCCATCGCAGAAAAACTCATCACGAAGGCCAAGAAGGCTCAGAGTGATTCGCCGATGCGTATTCATCGCATTCGTCAGATCCAGGGTTACTTGGGCGACAAGGAGATGACCACCAAGTTGGTGAACGAGGTCGCGCCTCGTTACCTCCAACGCAACGGTGGATACACACGAATCTTGAAGCTCGGTACTCGCCAGGGTGACGCTGCGCCGATGGCGCGCATCGAACTGGTCTGACCACTGTCTCCGGTGAGAACCGGACGAGAGATGACGACATCTACTGACGGACCCGCGCTCGCGCGGGTCCGTTTGCATGTGGCCTACGACGGCACACCGTTCCGGGGTTTTGCTGCCAATGACGGAGTCGACACTGTCGCGGGGCGTCTGAACGAAGCATTGTCGACGGTGGTGCGTGCACCAGTTGTCATCGTCGGAGCAGGACGGACTGATGCCGGCGTGCACGCACGCGCACAAGTGGTGAGCACTGACGTGCCCGCACACGTGGATCTC
>Ga0209770_10001806_pt1 | contig 10908 bp, 10 predicted proteins | sample LauGreSu1BDMLBDD_2_FD_187572 | JGI IMG/M metagenome (GOLD analysis project Ga0209770, IMG submission 187572) | Freshwater lake microbial communities from Lake Michigan, USA - Su13.BD.MLB.DD (SPAdes) (version 2) | ecosystem: Environmental > Aquatic > Freshwater > Lake | place: Lake Michigan, USA...
ACAATTCCAGATGAGAGTTTACGAAATAAGGAGATAGGAAAAGAAATTTTTGCAATTGAAATGAGTGCTGCCCTTGGTGCTAAATACTGCCGCGTCTTATCGGGCCAGAGAAGAAAAGATATTACTCGAGAAGAGGGAATGAAATATGTTGTTGATGCAATTAATGCATGTATTCCAGCAGCCATAGAACATGGCGTGACTTTGATAATTGAAAATCATTACAAAGATGATTTCTGGACCGAGCCAGAGTTTGCGCAAATGATGGATGTCTTTGTTGATTTAGTCTCTCGGATAGATTCACCACATTTTGGAGTTAATTTTGATCCATCAAATGCAATCGCAGCTGGCGAAGAACCACTTGAGTTATTAGAAAAAGTAAAGCACCGGGTTTTAACTATGCACGCCTCTGATCGATATCTGGCCAATGGCACCATTGAAGATTTAAGAAAAGCAGAGGGTGGAAGTGCCGGATATGTTTCATTTTTTAAACATGGCGTAATTGGTAAAGGGTTAAATGATTATGATGCGATTTTTAAGACATTAAAAGATGTCGGCTTTGATAGTTGGATATCAATTGAAGATGGCGTGGATGGCATGGAGCAGATGCACCAAAGCGCAGATTTCTTACGGGAAAAGATTAAAAAGTATTGGCCTAATTACCAGCCACGATAACATTATTTAGCGGCTTATCTTCTGCCAATAAATTTAGCTGCGATTCAATTAATCTTCTAGCTCGCTTATCAAAAGCTGATGAGTTGCCGCCAACATGTGGTGAAATCAGAACTCCCTTTGCAGACCAAAGTGGATGACCCTTTGGCAGTGGCTCTGGATCAGTAACATCTAAAGCAGCGGTAATTCGACCAGAGTTAAGCTCTTTTACTAAGGCATCGGTATCAACAATTGGTCCGCGAGCAACATTTACCAGCAACGCACCATCCTTCATTAAGGATAGCCGGCGAGCATCAAATAAATGTTTACTTTCTTTAGTTAATGGCAAAATCAAAATGACTACATCAAGTGAAGGTAGGTGCTTATCTAAATCAGAAATCGCAATGGTGTTATCCCGACCGCTTTGAGTGAAGGCAACAATTTCAACTGAAAAACCAGAGAGCATTCTGGCAATAGTTGAGCCTATTGAGCCGTAGCCAATAATTCCAACTTTGCGATCATTAATTGAGTTATAAGTTTTATTTACCCATTCACCCTTATCTTGATCTCTAATAAAGGTTACAAAGCCACGCAAGGAGGCGATCGCAAGTGCCACTGCTAATTCAGCGGTTGAATCATCATGAATGCCACGGCCATTACACAAAGTAATTCCAGGCCGTAGAAACTCCATCGCATCGTCATAACCAGCATTTGGAACCTGTAAAACTTTTAACTTTGGCATCTTTTTAGTTAACTCAAGGGCTGGCCGGCCACCCATATATGTTGGAACATAAAAAGTTACCTCAGACATATCCCCGGTTTCTGCCGGAGTATTAGCAGGTGATAATCGCTTGAATTTACTTGGAACATTTAAATCATCCCACTGCGTCCAAACTACATGTTCACTCATTATTTAATCCGATCGTTGATATCTTCAGGCGTTAATGCAACTTTGTTAACTAAAGTTCCAATTTGATCAACGGTAATGGTAACTACATCCCCGGCCATTAAAGAAATATCAAGGGGTGGCACAATTCCCGTTCCAGTGGAGAGAACTACGCCAACTGGAAAGTGTTGGCATTTAAATAGGTAATCAATTAAGTCATCAAAGCTTCGGTTTAGAGATTTAAGTGAGGTCTCTGCCTGCCAAACAATTGAACCAGCTCTTTCAATCTTGGCATATATATCTAGCTTCTCATGATCAACAATCTCCCAGATTGGTCTAATCATTGGGCCTAATGCATTTGATCCGTAGTAAATCTTTGCTTGGGAAAGGTAAAGCGGATTTTCTCCCTCAATATTTCTTGAGGTCATATCATTACAAATGCTCATGCCAATTAGCTCACCAAATTTATTCATCACAATTGCAACCTCAGGCTCTGGCACAGAAGTTTGAGCATCGGCTCGAATTCCAACCTCACCCTCATGGCCAACAGTTCTGCGAGCAGTTGCTTTAAAAAACAACTCTGGTCTATCTGCTTCGTAAACTAATTGGTAAACATCTGGAATTCCGCTCTCCTCTTTACGAGCATCCCGTGAGCGTTGATAGGTAACGCCGGCTCCCCAAACCTCAGTATCGATTGCAACTGGCGCAACTAATTTACCTTTTACTTCAGTGCTGCCTGCTGCATCGTAAGCTTTTCTAAAATCTGCCATGTGTAATGACAATGCATCAGATAAACTCTTAATTTTTTCTATTTCAAAGTACTTGCCATTTATCTCTTTAACTAAGTGATAAGGATTAGATTGAGTTTGAATTACCGCTAAATGACTCATCTATTAAAGTTCAATTCGATTAACTAAGCCAGACTCCTCAAGAGCGTCCCACACAGCGGCAGGAATATCACGATCAAAATCGGCAATATTTGAAGTTAACTCTTTAACTGTTCTAGATCCAGTCAGTACTGAGGTGACGGCTGGATGGCGAAGTGGGAATTGAATTGCTGCTGCGGTAAGTGGAATATGGAAATCAGCAAGTAATTGCTTGATTTGTTGCGCACGCTTAATTAACTCATCACTTGCTGGTGCGTAATCAAATGTTGCACCGGCAACTGGATTTGCCAAAATTCCTGAGTTATAAACACCACCAATTACCACTCCAGTATTTTTCTTTTTACACTCTTTAAATAATTGCTCCTGGGCTGATTGGTCAAGCAGTGAGAATCTGCCAGCAATTAAAATAATATCTAGATCCATCTCTTTAACTGCTCGAATTGAAGGTGCGCAGTAATTCATACCAACGCCAATTCCTTTTAACACTCCCTGGGAGCGAAGTTCATCAAGTACTCCATAAGACTTTTCGATCGCTTCCCCAATTCGATCATCAGCATCGTGAATATAAGCAATATCAAAGGAAGATACATTTAAACGTTTTAAGCTATCTTCAATTGAACGAAGAATTCCATCTCTAGAAAAATCAAATACTGGCGTTAAAGTTTTATCAACATCTACATAACTGCCAAGAGAGTCATCAATAACAGCTTTGTTTGGATCAATTTTCTCTAAGATTCGACCAACCTTGGTAGAGAGCACATATGGTTTTCCAGATTTCTTAAGAGCCGAACCTAATCTTCGTTCGGCATTTCCATACCCATATAAAGGCGCGGTATCAAAGTAATTAATACCAGCCTCGACTGCTGTCAAAATTGTTGCCTCAGCATCAGACTCGGCTACGGAAGTAAATAAGCCACCAAGGGGTGCAGTTCCTAGTGCTAGCTTTGTAATGTAACGATCTATGCGTGGAATTTTTACTAATTCGCTATGACGGGCCATATTCACAATAGTATAGGAGCGTGTTGGAATAGTGAATACTGTTCGCCTAGTGAGATAGCAGATCGGAAGATAAAGATTATGGAAAAAGAGTTTGCAGGCTTGACTGCAATAATCACCGGCGCTGGCTCTGGAATTGGCCTTGAGGTTGCAAAAGGACTTAAAGAGCGCGGCGCAACTGTATTTGGCTTTGATATAAATCCTGGTGAAATGGCAGCTTATGCAACTTATATCAAGTGCGATATCGGAGATGCTTCCTCTGTTGAATCAGCCTTTAATGAGTTTAAAAAATCAAGCAAAAATTTGGATATATTAATTAATAATGCTGGAATTGGTTCATTGACAACTGTTGAGCATGAAACTGATGAGGTTTGGCATAAAGTTTTAAATGTGAATGTGGTGGGAACTGCTCGAGTATCAAGACATGCGATTCCATTACTTCGTGCGAGTAAACATGCGGCAATTGTTAACACCGCATCCATTGCTGCCACAGATGGAATTCCAAATCGCGCAGCTTATAGTGCGTCAAAGGGTGCGGTTATGACTTTAACTCTTGCAATGGCAACTGATCATTTAGCAGATGGCATCCGTGTTAATGCAGTAAATCCAGCAACAGCTGATACACCTTGGGTCAAGCGATTATTAGACCAATCAGAGGATGCCCAAGCAGCACGTGTTGCCCTAGAGGCAAGACAACCAATGGGCCGGCTTGTCTCTCCGGCTGAAATTGCTAGTGCAATTATATTTTTAGCAAGTCCCCTTCAAGCATCAATTACTGGCACAGCAATCAGTGTTGATGGCGGTATGCACTCATTAAGAATTCCTAAAAAATGAATCCAATAAATAATTACCGATTTGGTTCTTATGCAATTTTAGCGATGGGCTTGATTAATCTTCGGTATCAAACTGGAAATGATGCAAATCTTTCCAAAAGCTTAGTTTTAATAATCCTTGGTGCGGTGGCATTTATTGCAACATTTATCCCAGCACTTAAGGCTCTTTTACTAAAGCGAGTAAGCAAAATGGTGGCAATTATCATTTTGGTCTTAGCAATTGCATATGGATTTTTAATCTAATTTAATGCAACTTGAGGATATAAAAAGCCGCTGGAATGAGGTTTTAGATCTTCTCTTAGAGATAGATCGAATTACCTGGCTTTCATTCTTTGACGCCAGATTGGTTTCATTTGAAAATAACCAATTAACCTTAGATTTTGCTGATAGTCAAAAGTTTGCAAACCCTCATGATTTTAAGAAAACTCGTAATCCATCCCACACTAAATCTTTAATTGCAGCGATTGAAAGGGTTTTTGGCTTTACACCCACGATAATAGAGCGGTGAAAAGAGTTGCATTCTTCCTATCTCTAGTAGTCATTGCTACTGGCTTTAATCCGACCGCAAATAGTGCAACTGCAAAAACTTCTCTCACATTAAAGGTTGAGAGCACGCCAAATGCTGGGGAATCTTTAGTTACCTTTTATGGTCAGGTGAAACCGGCGGCAAAAGGTTCAATCACAATTGACACCTTTGATGGTGTGGCATGGAAGGCGACGCCATTAAAAACAACATCAGCGGCAAGCGGGGCTTGGCGAATCACAACAGTTGCCACCGCGATTAAGGCAGAGGGGCAATATCGAGCTCAGGTAATCATTGGAAAAAAGAAAACACTTTCTAAAAATGCAAACTTTAAGGTTGATTTAACTAAAACCTTTGCCACAACTGATGATTTATTTATTCCAACTGAAACCGGCAAATTAACTGGCGGGCGTATTCAAGGATCAGATATCAGCCGCTGGCAGCATCCAAATGATCAACCAATTGATTTTAAGCAGATGTTTGATGCCGGAATGCGCTTTGTTTTAATTAAAGGATCAGATGCCCAAGAAAAGGCAGATATTGAAACGATGCGATGGTTGGTTGGCGATCGAAGCGCAGCACAAGCTGCTGGTCTTTATACCGGTATGTATCACTTTGCTTATATGCCAAATAGCACCGATGAGGCATACATAATTCGTGATGCGAAAGCACAAGCCCAAAAAGTTTTATGGCGTCTGGCATCCCTTGGTGGTTATAACGAACGTGATCTACCAGTTGCACTTGATTTAGAAAATAGTTGTGTGAAGAAAAACTCTGCTGGTAACTGTATTAAAACTTTGCCAAGAAGCTTGGTCACCTTATGGGCTGAAACTTGGCTAGAAACTGTTGAAGAGAAAACTGGCAGAAAACCATTTTTATACTCATACGCGCAATTCTTAGAGGGTGCAATGGCGCGAAGTGAAAAACTTAGACAGTACCCACTTTGGTTAGCTCACTATGGAATTCATCCAGCAGATCCAATCTCTAAACCAGGACAACGAGCAACCATCGGTTGCTTTGTGCACTCTTGGAGCACAGCCAACTGCTCCTCCCAGTGGCAAATTTGGCAGTACTCATCTTGTGGAATTGGTAAAAAATATGGAGTACCAAGTGCACGTCTTGATCTAAATGTTTTTAGAGGAACACCAGAGATCTTTCTTTCATTAATAAAGGGTAAATGGCAGCCAGAGCAGGTTGACCTAATGCCAGTAAATGAGCCAACTAGATTGAATTTAATCTCAGTCACCTCAACAGATACCAATAAGCCTGTGCTTATAAATGTAGAAGTATTCCGATCAATTGGTACACCGGTTGTTACCGGTACTGTAGTTTTTAGACCAACTGATCCTAAAATTAAAATCAAAAAACAAACCCCTGAGCGAAATGCCAGCGGTAGGTGGGAAATTAAGATTGAGGGTCTACCAGCAGGTGCTACCGCTGGAACTTTGAATTATGTAGATATTTCAAAAACTCATGCTGATAATGAGGTGCCATTAATTATCAATTTAGCGCAGGGGCCAGATTTACCTACGCCAACACCAACTCCAAAGCCAACAATTACTAAAAAACCAACAGATGGCTGCGCTAAACAAATAAAGCACTAATTTTTTGCACTACCCTTAACCATTATGGCCAAACAATTATCGGGTGGGGTTTTCCGCTCTGATTTGCAATTAGCAGATGGCCGGCAAATCTCTTACTACGATAGTAAAGAGGTAGCACGCACTGCAGTAGACAAAAGAGATGATAAAGCTCAACCTGGCATTGGACACTTACGTCTTGATCCACTGGTTAATGAATGGATTGCAGTTGCCTCCCACCGCCAACACCGAGTATTTCTGCCACCAAAAGAGTTATGCCCACTTTGCCCAACAGTTGATAGCAAATTAACTGAGATTCCAGATAAGGATTATGAGGTTGCTGTCTTTACCAATCGCGCACCAGCACTAACAACGCCAAGTAGTAATTGGAAACTTCCACAAATTACTGGCCTTGATACCCCAAATGCAGATGCAGCAGGTGCTTGTGAAGTTGTTTGTTACACCCAAGATCATGGCTCTAGCTTTGCAAAGTTAAGTACAAAACAAATTAGAACTGTCTTGGAAGCCTGGAAAGATCGTGACACGGCCCTTTCTAAACTTTCATTTGTTGAGCATGTATTTCCCTTTGAAAATCGAGGCGAAGAGGTTGGTGTAACCCTTTCTCACCCACATGGGCAGATTTATGCATACTCATTCCTGCCACCAAGAATTGAAAAAATGTTAGATGCTGCAAAATCTCATCTAGCTAAAACTGGCAGAGTATTACTTGATGATGTGATTGCCCGTGAGATTAAGGACAAAAAGCGAATCATTTGTGAAAATACTGAATGGATTGCATTTGTGCCATATGCAGCTAGATATCCATTTGAAATTCATATTGCCCCTAAGCGCACAGTTGCCGCCATGGCAGATTTGGATGAAGCACAATCTGAGTTATTTGCACCGATCGCTAAAGAGGCTTTAACTAGATTAGATGGCGTATTTGGAATTGAAATGGCCTATATCGCCTCTTGGTATCAAGCCCCAGTAAATGTTGGCCGAGATTGCATGCGTTTGCACTGGCAGATAGTTTCAGTAAGACGCCAACCTGGAAAGTTAAAGTATTTGTCTGGTTCAGAATCTGCAATGGGTGCTTTTATTATGGATCTAGAGCCAGAGCAATCGGCAAAGCAATTACAAGAAGTTAAGTATTAATCCACTGGGGTAATTGAAATTACCTCAACCCCACCGATTGAAGTTAAAACATTTACTAAATCTGTTGGATCACTGCCTGGAACTGCAATTGTGATGTCATCAATTCCTCGGCCATTTTCACTGCGAAGCACAACTAAGCCACGAATATCTCCACCGGCAAATCCAATTGCAGATGCCACCGCACCAAGTGAACCTGGACGGTCAGGTAGTGAGACCTGTACTCGATATAGCGCCATGCTCCCTGACTTGGACTCGAACCAAGAACCTGCCGGTTAACAGCCGGCTGCTCTGCCAATTGAGCTATCAGGGAATACATCAATCTAATTAAAGATTGGTGAGGGCAAATAGTATCGAAAAAATTAAGCCACTCAAACCTACGCCTAATTTATTCGCTTTTTAACTCTCTCCTAATGCTAATTCTTTTTGCACCCGGCGGGCTGCCTCCATGCCAACTAACTGACCAAAGATCTCTTGGTACTGCGCATCATTTTCCACTGGATTTAATCGTTGCAAAGTGGATTTAATCTCAGCAATTGATCTGCTTAATGCAACCTCGCGCAAGCGAGCAAAGATGCTGGTGATGTAGCGATCTGACACCTCACCATCAGTTCGGATTGGTTCAACTGTTAGTTCAGTAATTAAGGATTTAAGCTCTTCACTTTCAGCCTTATCAATTAACTCTTGAATATTAAACTCTGCTTGATTATCAATAGCAGCACGTAGTTGATTATAAAGTGGGAAGGAAAATGCGGTTGGCTCAAGATCAACCCAGCTATGAGAAAGTGTTGGCAGTTGTAGACGGACCTTTAAAACCTCACGCTCTAGAACTAAAACGGGATCGGTTAAATTGATTCGCTTATCACTTGTTGCTGAGTTTGCACCACCACTTCGTTTTACCGCAGTTGAAACAATATCTACCTCCATGCCAAGCCAGCCAGCAAGTAAGCGAACATACTCAGGGCGAAGGGATGCATCTCGAATTTTTCCAATTAATGGCGCAACCTGATTTAAGGCATTTACTCTGCCTTCAGCAGCGGTGATGTCATAGTTTGCAATTACAGATTTAATGGCAAACTCAAATAGCGGAACTCTTCTTGCAACTAAATTACGAACGGCGTCATCGCCATGTGCTTGGCGCAACTCACAAGGATCCATGCCATTTGGCTCAACTGCAACAAATGTTTGAGCTACAAACTTTTGATCATCTTCAAATGCACGAAGTGCTGCCTTCTGTCCGGCAGCATCTCCATCAAATGTAAAGATAACTTCACCTCTAAACGCGTCAGCATCCATTAGTAATCTTCTAATGATTCGAATGTGTTCATCACCAAAGGCAGTGCCACAGGTTGCCACCGCAGTTGTTACCCCAGCTAAATGGGCAGCCATGACATCGGTATACCCCTCCACAATCACCACTTGGCGATTTTTTGCAATCTCTTTTTTGGCCATATCTAAGCCATACAAAATTTGATTCTTTTTATAAACTGGAGTTTCAGGTGAGTTTAAGTACTTAGGCCCAGTATCTACCTCATCACTTGCTAACTTTCTTGCACCAAATCCAACAACATCACCAGATATATCTTTCACTGGCCAAATTAATCGATTTCGATATCGATCAATCATTCCCTTGGTGCCTTCTTTAACCAAGCCAGCAAGATTTAACTCTTCATCGGTAAACCCTTTACCTTTCAGGTTTTTGTAAAGGCCATCCCATTCATCTGGGGCGTAACCAACATTAAAGTTTTTCGCAGCATCCCGATCAAAACCTCGCTTAGTTAAGAAATCTCGACCATGTTGAGCTGCTGGAAGTTGTAATTGTTCCTGATAAAAAATTGAGGCGGCGGTGTTTGCAGCAACTAATCTTGAGCGATTAATTGATGGACCAGTGCTGACTCCTCCTGATTCATAACGAAGTGTGTAACCAATTCGGTCAGCTAAGCGCTCCACCGTCTCCATAAATGTTAAGTGCTCTAACTTCATAATAAATGCAATTACATCGCCACCAACTTGGCAACCAAAGCAATGAAAAAATCCCTTACTTGGTGTCACATGAAATGAAGGGCTCTTCTCATCATGAAATGGACATAAACCTTTTTTCTGTCCACCACCTGCATTTTTTAGTTGGACATAGTCGCCAACCACATCATCTATTGGTGAGTGATCGCGGATGTATGTGACATCCTCATCTTTAATACGCCCGGCCATACTTCCTATCCTAGTTTCATTTGGGACAACTCAAACTATCCCCTGTTAATAAGCCGTTTATGTAGTGCAACCGCACCTGGGTCAGTCAATGATGCCACCTGATCAATTACTACGCGAAGCCGTGCTTGATCAGTTTGAGCATTTTGCCAATCTTGCAGGAAAAAACTTTCTAAAGTAGTTGGAGCACTCTCTAACATCGCCTCCACCAATTCAGTTAACAATCTCTGTTGCTCGCCATACCTAATCTGAGAATCACTTGCGTTAATAACATAATGCCCAGCCATAGATTTAAGTAATGCCACCTCAACACGTTGGGCTCTAGGAACTACTAAGTTTGCGTTATATCTAGTTAAATCACCATCGCCATACTTTTCTTGAGTTGCAACCTCAGCAGCTTGGGCAAAGCGGCCAATTAATTGGCTGGCTAGATCTTTAAGCCGAGCAAGTGAGCGATGAGTGCCATCGTAGTAACGAGGCCAGCAAGATAATTTCTGTAGCGCTGCTAATGCTGATTGCATCTCACTTTCACTGATATCAGCTAAATACATCTCTTGTGCAACTTTAAATAATTTAGGTAAATCACTACTTAACTGATCTAATTTAATTTGACCAGAGACTAATGAGTCCTCTAAATCATGAACGGAATAGGCAACATCATCAGACCAATCCATAATCTGTGCCTCCATAGAGGTTTTGCCAGATTCCACACCACTTCGATACCAATTAAAGATCTCAAGATCATCCTCATACACGCCAAACTTTCTAGCATTCACCGCCCGGCTCCATGGATATTTTGTGGCCGCATCAAGGGATGCTCTAGTTAAATTCAAACCAATAGATTTGCCATCAGGTAATACTGTTTTTGCCTCTAATCTAATTAACAATCTAATACTTTGCGCATTACCTTCAAAGCCACCACAGGATGATGCAATTTGATTTAATGCCTCCTCCCCATTGTGACCAAATGGTGGATGACCAATGTCATGGGCAAGACAAGCACCTTCCATTAAATCTGGATCCGCACCGAGGGCAGCTCCTAATTCACGACCAACCTGTGCACACTCAAGGGAATGTGAAAGTCGTGTTCTTGGAAAATCTGTTGCCCATGGAACTGCTACTTGAGTTTTTGCAGCTAAGCGGCGAAGTGCAAAGGAGTGAATGATTCTTGCGCGATCTCTTGCAAACTCAGTTCGAC
>Ga0209770_10001808_pt1 | contig 10907 bp, 7 predicted proteins | sample LauGreSu1BDMLBDD_2_FD_187572 | JGI IMG/M metagenome (GOLD analysis project Ga0209770, IMG submission 187572) | Freshwater lake microbial communities from Lake Michigan, USA - Su13.BD.MLB.DD (SPAdes) (version 2) | ecosystem: Environmental > Aquatic > Freshwater > Lake | place: Lake Michigan, USA...
GAGGTCAAGGATGTGGGCATCCTCGAGTTCGATCGCATCGTCGGAGCCCTGCGGCTCGGCGCCCGCGCCCACGCCACCGATGGCGTGGCGCTTGGCGAAGTCGCGACGCAGCCGGTCGAGCGTGTCCGCCGCGGTGCGGAACCGCTGGTACGCCACGAGCTGCTGAACGAGCTCGAAACGGGGATCGGTCGGGTCAAGACCCTCTGACGAGGCATCCTCGCCTTCCTTCGCCTCGCGCGGGGCGAGCGTGCGGCTCTTGATCTCGACGAGCGTGGCGGCCATCACCAGGAACTCACCCGCCAGGTCGATGTCCACCTGGCTCAGCTGGCGCAGGAACGCGAAGTACTGGTTGGCGATCTGCGCGACGGGGATGTCGTTGATGTCGACTTCGGCGCGGCGGATCAGGTAGAGCAAGAGGTCCATCGGACCTTGGAAGGCGTCCAGCCGGACCTCGTAATCGTCCTGAAGAGGCATGGCGCCAAGGGTAGCGCAGGAACGCCCGCCGACGAAGGCGCGAGGTACCCTGCCCCGCATGCCAGGGATGGACGAAGCGGATTTCATTGCCAGTGCCCTCGCCGCCGAAGTGCAGGCGCTCGAGTCCCTGCGACGGGCGGCTCTCGGAAACGAGCGCACGAGCTGGAGCACGGCCCTCGATCTCCTGGAAGCCTGCCGAGGTCACGTGGTCGTGAGCGGCATGGGCAAGAGCGGCCTGATCGGTGCCAAGATCGCGGCCACGCTGAGCAGCCTGGGCCAGCCATCCCACGTGGTGCACCCCTCCGAGGCGGTTCACGGCGATCTCGGCAGGATCCGTCCGGGCGACGTCGTCATGCTGCTCTCCTTCAGCGGCGAAACGGCCGAGGTCGTGGATCTTGCGCTCATCCTGAAGGCCGACGGCATCAGGTTGGTGGGCATTTCCAAGTCCGACGACAGCAGCCTCGGTCGGCTCTGCGATGCGCACATCGAACTGGGCGATCTCTCCGAGGCGTGCCCCCACGATCTGGCGCCGACGGCGAGCACCACGGCGATGCTGGCCGTGGGCGATGCACTGGCCCTCGCGCTCTCGCGCCGCCGCAACTTCACCGCCGACGATTTCCACAAGCACCATCCCGGCGGGATGCTTGGCGCGGGGCTGCGGCCCGTGGCCGAGGTCCTTCGGTTCAAGGTCGGCGAGAACCTGCTGTGCGTCGACGAGTCAACGACCGTCGGCGCGTCGCTGGCGCAGGGCACGAGCGGTCGACGCGCCGGCGCGGTGCTGGTGGTCGATGCGAGTGGATCCCTCGCCGGCATCTTCACGGACGGCGACCTGCGACGACTGCTGCATGAGCGCGGCGCCGCCACGCTCGACCTCCCCATCGGCTCCGTCATGACCCGGGGCCCTCGTTCCCTGCCGCTTGACTCGCTGGTGCGGGATGCCGTTCGACTGGTCCGGGAGCGCCGGATCGACGAAATCCCCGTCGTGGATGCGCTGGGACGGCCTGCCGGCTTGGTGGATGTCCAAGACCTGATTGCACTACGGGTTATAAGTGTCTGAGGCTCGACCGCCGAGGCCCTCGAATCCCCCAATCGACGCATCCGCAACGACCACCGGAGTTGAGGCCATACCGATTCGAAAGATTTCGTAAATGCGCGTGATGGACTTGATCGGTCCTCAATCCGGGGTATGGTTGGGAAGATCGCGACGGATTTCCAACCGTCGCTTTGAGGGGTGGAAGGGGAAATTTTGTGCTGGTCGTGTCGTGCGGCCACATTCTTTGATCCTTTCCCCAGGAGTCCCTCATGTCCCCTCTCTCATCTTTGATCGGCGCGTTCGCGTGCACCGCGATTGTGTCCTCCGCTCAGGCGGCTTTCATTGCCATCGGCAACCAAGCCATCTGGAACCAGTTCGTCACCAACAACGGCTGGCAGATCGCCACCGAGAACTTCAGCGGCGTGGCTGACGGCTTCTACGCGAGCCCGCTGTCAGGCTCCACCAGTGGCGTGGCGTGGACCGCCTCAGCCGGTGGCGGACTCTACGCCCAGGGCGGACTGTTCTCGACCAACAACCCGGTGCAGCTTGACTTCACGTTCAGCCCCGGCGTTCAGGGCGTGGGCGGAAACATCTTCGGCACCGACATCGCGTTCAACCTCGTGCCGGCCATCATCCAGATCACCCTCGCTGACGGAACTAGCTACGTGAACTATGCCACCAGCGCGACTGACTTCGCAGGCTTCTACTCGACTGGTGCAGCCATCGCCAGCATGTCGATCCAGGCGACTGGCACCGGCAGTGGCAGCGTGTACGCCACCGTGGACAACCTCTACTTCACGGTTGTGCCTGCCCCAGGCGCCCTCGCGCTGCTTGGCCTTGCCGGACTGAGCGCAGCCGCTCGCCGTCGCTGAACTAGCGACGTCCGAAGGATCATCAGGAATGTTCGCAGTGGGCCCCTTTGGGGGCCTGCTGTGGTTTTTGGAGCCCTCGGGACGGAGGCGCGCGGGACTCGTTCCGCGTGCCGAGCGTCCCGACTCACACTCGGGACGGAGGTCCCGGGCCGCAGGCTCGGGGCCGAGCGTCCCGACTCACACTCGGGACGGAGGTCCCGGGCCGCAGGCTCGGGGCCGAGCGTCCCGACTCTCTCAGTGGTTGAAGACCGGATTCTCGCCCGTCTCGAGGTACGTGTACCCCGACAGGCCGGCCTCGTACGCGCGGATGTACGCCTGGCTCTCGGCGGCGCTCATGCGCTTGTCGCGCACGGCGATCTCGCACTCGCGGCGGATCGCAGCACTCAGGTCGTTCACGTCGTACTGCACGTAGCTCAGCACCTCGCGCACCGTGTCGCCGTGCACGACCTCGTCGATCCACCAATCGCCGTCGTCATCGAGGCGCACGTGCGCGACATGGGTGTCACCGAAGAGGTTGTGCAGGTCGCCCAGCGTCTCCTGGTACGCACCGCACAGGAAGACCCCGATGAAGTAGTCCTGGCCTTCCTGGAAGTCGTGCAGCTCGACCCACTTCTTCACGTCATGGTCGTCGCAGAAACGATCGATCTTGCCGTCCGAGTCGCAGGTGATGTCGGCCAGCGTGGCCTTGCGCGTCGGCTTCTCGTTGAGCCGGTGGATCGGCATGATCGGGAAGAGCTGCTTGATCGCCCAGATGTCGGGCAGGCTCTGGAAGATCGACAGGTTGCAGAAGTAGATGTCGGACATGTCCCCTTCGATGTCGTCGAGTTCCTCGGGGACGTCGTCGGTATCCATCTCGCGCACACGGTCGCGGATCTTGGCGCAGGTCGCCCAGAAGAGCCGGTCAAGCATGGCCCGATGTTCCAGGCTCAGGTGGCCGACGCTGAAGAGGCGCACGCCTTCATCGCGGGCCTCGAGGGCGTCGTGGTACTGCTCGACGAGACGCCGTTCGCTGACGGACTTGTACGTCTCCCAGAGTTCGGTGATCGGCCGAGGAAGTTCCTCGCCCGCCGGCGGCACGGGAAGCGTTGCGGGAGCCGTGACGCGGTCCGGGCGATTGGCGCCGAGCGCGTCGAACACCAGCACCGACTGCTGTGCGACCATGGCGCGGCCCGACTCGGTCACGATCGTCGGATGGGGCACGCCCTCCTCGTCGCAGACCGACATGATCTTGTAGACGACCGTGCTCGCGTATTCGGGCAGCGTGTAGTTCATCGAGAACTCGAAGCTGGTCTGGCTGCCGTCGTAGTCGATGCCGAGGCCGCCACCGACATCCAGGTACTTCATGCCGGCGCCCATGCGAACAAGCTGCGAATAGATGCGTGCAAGCTCGTTGACGCCCGAGGTCACCTGGCGGATGTCGTGGATCTGGCTGCCCATGTGGCAGTGCAGGAGCTGCAGGCAATCCTGCATGCCGCGGGCCTTGAGGAACTCGAAGACCTCGAGCACCTCGGTCAGCGAGAGGCCGAACTTGGCCTTGGCGCCGCTTGAGTGGCGCCAGCGGCCGGCGCCCGGGGTGCTCAGGTTCACGCGCACGCCGATCTGCGGACGCACGCCAAGGCGCTGCGCGTGCGAGACGATCAGGTGCAGTTCCGTGAGGTTCTCGATGACCGGGATGATGTTCCGACCGAGCTTGGCCGCGAGCGTCACGAACTCGATGTAGCGGTCTTCCTTGAAGCCGTTGCAGATGATGAGGCGCTCGGGGCTGTCCGCAGTCATGCCCATGACCGCGAGGAGCTCTGGCTTGCTGCCGACCTCGAGACCAAAGCCGAGCGGCACGCCGTACTTGCGGACTTCCTCGACGATGCGTCGCTGCTGGTTGACCTTGATCGGGTAGACGCCGCAGTAGTTGCCCTTGAAGCCGTTCTCCGCGATCGCCACGTCGAACGCCTCGCGCAGGTCGCGCAGGCGGCGCTCGAGCAAGTCGCTGAAGTGGATGAGCACGGGGGTCTTCAGGCCGCGCTCGCGCATGCCCTGCACGACCTCGAAGAGATCGATCTCGGCGCCGGGCGTGCGCCCTGGTCGCACGACCACGTTGCCAGACGGATTGATGTCGAAGAAGCCCTTGCCCCAGAGCCTGATCTGGTAGGCGTCGGCGCTGTCATCGATGGTCCAGCCCGGCGCAAGTCCGGTGCGGGCAGGACGCGAGGCGGGCTGGGTCGACGCGTGGTCGGGCTGGATCTGGGTCATCGAGTTGGTGTCGGAGTGCGGACCATCGCCGGACGGCGATGGGGAATCGCGAAGTGTATCCCCGATCGACGTTCCTCCAAGGGCTTTGGGCCGGGATTGGCGAGGTCGTTGGCCCATCACTCGGACCCCACCGGCGCGGTCGGTGCCCAGCGTGCGGGCTCTGCAGCACCCTGCTGCTGCATGAGCAGCGCCATGACGCTCATGGCCGTGCCGAAGTTGGCGCTGCGCGGGAAGACGCGGTCGTTCCAGGTTCCCTCAGCGGAGCGAGTGCGGAAGAGCAGCTCGTTGAAGGCCGACCAATGCTTGGCTCGACGATCCTCCGGCAGGAGCGCGATCGCCTGCGCGGCGTAGTAGTGGGCGTAATAGAAGTAATACGGCGCCACGCCGTACGGCGCGACGTGCGTGCCGGTCTTGGCCCGACGGACCTCGAGCGCATCCCAGTGGGCGCAGAACGCTTCGATCGCACGTTCGAGCCCCTCAGGCGAGCCACGCCCCGCCAGCGTCATGGCGACCTCCGCGGCGCACATGCGGCCGACCGCACCCGGGATCTGGTCGGCCTTGTCCTTGATGCCCTTGCCGCCGGAGTAGTCCACGTAGCCGCTGCCCTTGGCTGTGGTGCCATTGAGGGCCTTCAGAGCGCGATCGACCATGGCGGGATCGACCGCATAGCCCTGGGCCTTGGCGGCAAAGAGCGTCTCGAGGCAGGGCGCCGTCATGAAGGGACTCGCCGGGCACGGAGTGTCGCGGCCGGGCTGCCGTGAATAGGTCCAGCCGCCGACCTTGGGGATCTCCAGCTTGGCCAGCGCCGCGAGGTACCACTCCGTCGCGGCCTTCGTTTGGTCCCTCATCGCCTCGGGGACGGCGCCTGCACGCTGCGCAGCCAGCAGGAAGCGCGCGCCGTAGCACATCCCCCACCCACGCACGTCGTAGCCGCCGTCGTAGTCGTCGGGGCTCATCAGGGGCTCCTTGATGCCCTCGCACACGAACGCGATCGCCTTCCCGATGGACGCCACGCGCGCGGGATCGCTCGCATAGCCAGGCGCACGCAACAGTGCCTCGCCGCAGATGCCGGTGCCGCCGATGCGGTAGCCGACCGGGATCTTCCCACCCACCCGGTAGACGCCTTCGTACGGCCACTGGCCGGGATCTTCCTGCATGGCCACGAGCCGCTCGACCGCCGTGGCGATGATCGGCGCAAGGTCCTTCGGGACCTCGACGGGCGATCGAGGCGCGCTCGGCGCAGCATCCTGGGGCACCATGCACGCGATCGAGAGCAGGACCGGAAGGAGGCTCGTCGTCATGCGCGCGATGCTATCCACGAGCCCGGCTATCCTCGCTGCATGCTGCGCATCATTGGTGGTGAGTACCGGAGCCGCGTGCTGGCCACGCCCCACGGCAAGGACCAGACGAGACCCATGGGTGCCCGCACCAAGGAAGCCATCTTCAACCTGCTGCGTGGCTGGTTCGAGGGCGCCCATGTGCTGGACCTCTTCGCGGGCGTGGGAACGATGGGGCTGGAGGCCGTCAGCCGCGGTGCGGCGCGGGTGGTCATGGTCGAGCGCGACCGCCACGTCTTCCAGATCCTGCAGGGCAACGTGCACGCCCTCGGCTGCGGCAGCCGTGCGATTCCCGTGATGGCGGATGCCCTCGGTCCGGTGGCGATCGCCAGCGCGCCCGCACCCGTTGACATCGTCTTCATGGATCCCCCGTTCACGATGATGCGTGAAGAGCTCGGCCTGGCCCGCGTGAAGGCGCAGCTGGCCGCGTGCGCGCCGGTGATGAAGCCCAAGTCATTCCTCGTCGTCCGTTCACCGGACCAACCGGTGGCAGCCGAGTGGGCGATCCCCGGGCTCGCCGGTCCCGAAGTGCACCACTACGGCAGCGAGCAGTGGGTGATGCTCTTCGCCCCGCAGGCCAACGGCTGATGGTCGATCTGGGCGGCAGCTTTCCGCACAGCCTTCGCAGGCACGCGCAGTGGACGACCCTGGCCGGTGCTCCGGCGGTCGTCATGCATCCGGATCACGACGAGGGCTCATCGACGGCACGGCGCGTGCTCCCATGGGTGCTCTGGTTCCACGGCCGGACCGTCAACAAGGAACTCGATCCCGGGCGTTACCTGCGATGGCTTCGTGCAGGCATCGGCTGTGTGGCGATCGACCTGCCCGGGCACGGCGAGCGGCTCGATCCTCCTCTGCAGGCACCCAGCCGTGTGCTGGATGTGGTGCGCCGCGCCGAGGCCGAGATCGACGCGATCGTCGGCAGCGTTCGGTTGCTCGATGGATTCGACCCCGACCGCGTCGGGCTGGGCGGCATGAGCGCCGGCGGCATGGTGTCGATGGTCAGGCTGTGCAGGGCGCACGCCTTCATGGGGGCACTGCTCGAGAGCACGACCGGTGACTGGAGCTCACGCGTGGCCGGTGCGAACTGGCCGATGGATCTGGCGCGTGCGCTGAATCCCATCGATCACCTTGCAGCCTGGCGAGAGATCCGGGTGCTGGCGATCCACTCGGAGCTGGACCAGTGGGTGCCGATCGACGGCCAGCGTCGATTCCTGGATGCGCTGCGCTCGCGTGCAGCGCACCCGGAGCACATCGAGCTGCTGGCGTTCGAATCGACCGGCGCACCCTTCGAGCATTCGGGGTTCGGCCGGATGGGCGCGGTCGCCAAGGATGCAGGCACGGCGTTCTGGCAACGGACCTTCGGGCTCGCGGGGTAGCGAGGCGCCCGGCACGGTCGTCAGGGCGCTGGCGCGCTCGCCGACTTCGCTGCCGACTTCGCTGCCGCCTTGCGCGCGGCGAACTCGATCGGGTTCTCGCCAGCCCAGATGGCATCGCCTGCACCGCTCGCCACGATCTGCCTGACGAACGCCTGGTACTGGCGATCGAGCTCGCGCTCGTCGACCTTGAAGTACTGGTTCAGCACGAGCCGACCGGGCATCAGGCGCGAGCGCCGCGCGAGGCCCATGCGATCGGCCATGCGTCCGTTCGCCGCATCATCGACGAGTTGGCGGAAGGCCGCGCGGTAGCGCCCGCCCTCGCCTTCGTTGAGGAAGTGCATGAGCGCCCACACCTGCGCGTAGTAGCTCAGGAGCGAGTCGCGGCCGTCGCCCAGGAACGATTGCGGCGTGCCGCTGACGAGCTGGCCCAGCGAGACCATGCGACCCTCGCGCACCACGCTGCGCAGTTCGCCGAACCGCTCGAGGTTGCGCCACGGCAGGAACTGGACCGTCGTGCGCTCGTTGCGCATGCGGTGGCCTTCCATGAAGGTCGCCAGGCCCTCCTCCATCCACGGCGGCAGCTGCTCGATGAAGGTCGACTGCGTGTACTGGTGCCAGCCTTCGTGCGCCACGATGAAGAGCGTGTCGACGGGACCGATGTCATAGAGCACGGCGCGGCCTTCGATCGTGTAGCCGCCGCGCCCCATGCCCAGATAGAGCTCCGCGCTGTCACGAAGCGCTTCGCGCGTGTACTGCTCCCACTGCGAACGCTTGCCGAAGATGTAGGTGTCGATCGGGCGGCGGGGCTCGGGCAGCGCCCCCAGCGCCGTGCGGTAGTGCTGCATGGCGTACCAGGCGAAGCGCGGCAACGTGTCGGCGAGCCAGCGATCGCGAACGACGACATGGATCGAGAGCCCCGGGAGTCGCACGATGCTGCCTTGGGCGCCGCCGAACAACCATGGTTCGATCGTGGGCTGCGGCATCGTCATGACCGCGGGCTCGGGTCCGACGGCTCCGGGCGTGGCTTCGACGCCAGTCGCCGAAGGCGGCACGGTGGTGCACGAGGCGATGGGCAGCGCCATGAACATCGTTGCAGCCAGACTCGGCCGGGCGAAGGTGCCCACGCGAGTCCAGGCCACCGCGGCCCATCGCGCGCCGGCGTTCACGCCTGCACCCCCAGCGCGGCGAGCGCGCTGCGCGCCGCATCGAGGTCCGACTTCGCCTGTGCGCACTTCGCTCGGGTTTCATCGACGACCGCGGGCGGGGCCTTGGCGAGGTAGCCCTCGTTGCCGAGCTTGGCCTCGAAGCCTGCGATGGCACGCTCGCGCTCAGCGATGAGCTTGGACAGGCGCTCGCGCTCGGCCCCGGCATCGACGGTGTCGACGACGTTCGCCAGCCAGAGTTCCTCGCCCTCGTGCGCCAGTGCCAGCGCGCCGGCGGGACGGCTGCCCGACATGGGTTCGACCCGGTCCAGGCCGGCAAGCGTCTGCACGATCCCTTCCGCGGCCTCGATCGTGGCCATCGCCGCGGGCGCGGCATGCAGCGTGATGCGACGCTTGGGATCGACCTTGCGCTCCCCCCGCAGATTGCGGATCGCCAGGACGAGTGCCTGGACGCGCTCCATGTCACGGAGCGCGCGTTCGTCGACCAGCGCGGTATCGGGCCGCGGCCACGACGCCGTGGTGCAGAGGGCACTCGGCAGGAGCTCGAGTCCGCGCACACCGGCGCCACCGGCCTGCTGCACCGCTGGCCAGAGGGTCTCGGTGACGAAGGGCATCACGGGGTGCATCACACGCAGCAAGCCATCGAGCACCGTTCGCAGGCACTGCTGCTGGAGCGGATCCGACTTGACCGTGGGCTTGATCGACTCGAGGTACCAGTCGCAGAAGTCACGCCACACCACGTCGTAGAGCGCATCGCCCACCTCGTTGAACCGGTAGTCGGCGATCGAGGCGTCGATCGACGACACGGCCTGCGCGAGCCTGGCCAGCATCCACCGATCGGCCATCGACGCGGGTGCCGCCGTGGCGAGGTCCGCTCGACGGCCCTCGGGCACGTTGGCCAGCGCGAACCGCGTGGCGTTCCAGAGCTTGTTCGCGAAGTTGCGGCCGGTGTCGAAGCGCGAGCTCGTGTTGCGAGCGAGCGGCTGGTCATCGCCGGGCTCGGCATTGCCGGTCGCGGCACCGTAGGCGCTGACCATTCGCTTGCCCGGAGCCTTGGGGCTCTCCTGCACGGGCGCCGCCACGGTGTGGCCGCTCTGGGTGACGATGGTCTTGGGCGTGAAGGTCTCACCCGTGTGCGGGCAGACCATGTCCACCGGGAGCCTGACATCCTGCGTGGACGTCGACATCTGCACGAGCGTGAATCGCAGTGCATCGGCGCCGTGGCTGTGGATCACGTCGCGCGGATCCAGGCCGTTGCCGAGGCTCTTGGACATCTTCTGCCCGAAACCATCCTGCACGACGCTGTGGATGAACACGTGGCGGAACGGCACGCGACCGCCGAGGAAGTACCGGTTGAACATCACCATGCGGCTGACCCACAGCGTGATGATCTCTCGCGCGGTGCTCAGCACGGCGCTTGGGTTGAACTCCTCGAGCAGGCCGGCCATGTCGAAGGCCGCCGGATCGGGCCAGCCCAGCGTGGACAGCGGCCAGAGCGCGCTCGAGAACCACGTGTCGAGCACGTCGGGATCGCGTGCGAAGCCCTGGGATTCCAAGGCTGCGCCCGCTGCGTCCGTGAGCGTGCAGACGTGCAGGTCGAACTCGCCCGAGGTGGCCTCGTGCGCGCCGACCTGCGCGCCATCGGCGACGCGGACGATGACCAACGCGGCCTGCTCCGTCCGCTGGCGCAGGTGGCCGGCACCATGCGCCGCCAAATCGATGCCGCCGGCGGCACCGTGGACTCGCTTGGTCCAGACCGGGATGCGGTGCCCCCACCACAGCTGGCGGCTGATGCACCAGTCTCGAAGGTTCTCGTGCCACTGCTGGAAGGTCTTGGCGTAGCGGGGCGGGAAGAAGCGCAGTTCGCCGTCACCGGCAGCGTCCGAGCGTGGGGCGATGCCATCAGGCCATGCACCATCGACCTGGTCGGGCGCCATCGCGCGAAGCGCCGCGCCACGGAGCCGGTCATCGGTCACGCGCACGTACCACTGATCGCTCAGGTACGGCTCGACGGGCACGTGGCTCCGATACGAGTGGCCAACGCTGTGCCGGTACGGCCGCGCTTCCTCGAGCAACCCGTTCGACTTGAACCAGGCCACGATCGCGGTGCGCGCGGCTTCACGCGACATGCCGACGAAGGCTCGCGCAGCATCGCTGACATCGTTCCAGCCGTGGCGGTCACTGATGGATCCGTCCGGAGCCATGACATTGATCGCGGCGAGACCGTGACGGCGGCCGATCTCCCAGTCGTTGGCATCGTGCGCGGGCGTGACCTTCAGGAATCCCGTGGCGAACTGCGCCTTCGGATCGGACGGGTCGCCGCCCATCGATGCAGGCATGACGACGTAGTCATCCTCGACGATCGGGATCTCGCGACCGACGATGGGCAGGCGAAGCCGCTT
>Ga0209770_10001810_pt1 | contig 10906 bp, 6 predicted proteins | sample LauGreSu1BDMLBDD_2_FD_187572 | JGI IMG/M metagenome (GOLD analysis project Ga0209770, IMG submission 187572) | Freshwater lake microbial communities from Lake Michigan, USA - Su13.BD.MLB.DD (SPAdes) (version 2) | ecosystem: Environmental > Aquatic > Freshwater > Lake | place: Lake Michigan, USA...
CAGGTCGCCACGAACACCACGGTCTACCGGGAGACCAACCCCTCGGAGCTCGAGGAGATGTTCCGGTTCCTGAGCTCCCTCGGATGCGACGGGCACACCATCTCGCCGGGATACGACTACGACGCCGCCAAGAAGGACATGGTCAAGCGTCTGGGACGGGATCCGAAGGAGTTCTTCCTCACCCGCGACCTGACCCGCCAGAAGTTCAAGGACATCGAACGCTGGGGCGAGCTGTTCACCATCTTCGGAACCCCGGTCTACCAGGAGTTCCTTGCCGGCAAGCGGGAGCTGACCTGCACCGCCTGGGCGATCCCGACCTTCAACGTCCGTGGATGGAAGGCTCCCTGCTACCTCATGACCGACGGGCACTACCCGTCCTACAAGGAGATGCTCGAGAAGGTCGACTGGGAGAAGTATGGTGTCGTGGAGGGTGTCGCCCGGGATCCCCGGTGCGAGAACTGCATGGTCCACTGCGGCTACGATCCCAGCGGCGCCCTCAGCAACAAGCCCCGGGATACCTGGATCAACTTCAAGTACAACTTCTTCCCCCGTCCGGCGGCGTTCCCGGCCTCGGCGGAACTCGAGGCCCGTGCCCACAACGGCGTCACCGTCGGCAAGGGCCACCTCGCCGAGGCCAAGGCCGCCGTCAGCAAGGAGATGGCCGGTGCCAAGTCGGTCTACCAGCGCAACGGTCACCATGATCACGCGGGTACCGATGCCGGTACGGCACCGACCCAGAGGGATGAGCTGCTGGAGAAGATCCGCGAGAACTCCAAGATCGAGCTGAAGAAGGACTAGGTGGGGCTGAGGTGGGCCCAGAGTTCGCTGGGACCATCACCGCTGCTGCAGCCCGGTGTGCAGGCCAGGGTTGCGTCGGGTCCGACCCAGCGCAGAACCTGGTTTCACGATCGAAGGCCGTCCTGTACGGCGTCAGTCTCTGACACCCAGAGCCTCCCGGCCGATCTCCCGCCACTGCCCTTCCGGAAGATCTCCCAATTCCAGGGCTCCGATGCGGGTCCGATGGAGTCGGCTCACCGGACATCCCTGGCTGGCGAACATCCGCTTCACCTGATGGTAGCGGCCTTCCGTGAGTTCAACACGCGCCGAGCGGGGCCCGAGGACCTCCAGTCGCGCCGGAAGGCAGGGCTTCGCCTCCCCCTCCAGCAACAGGGTGCCGGAGGCGAACAGGGCTTCGAGGCCTCCGGTAAGGTCGGCCTCGACCGTCACCTCGTAGAGCTTCGGGACATGATGTCGGGGTGAGGTCCACTCGTGGATCAGATCCCCCTGGTCGGTCAGCAGGAGCAGCCCCGTCGCATCCTTGTCGAGTCGCCCCACGGAGCTCACCACGGGATTCCGGGCGAGCCACCGCGGCGGTAGGATCTCGAAGATGGTCGGGCGATCCTTGGGATCGTGACTGCAGGTGTAGCCGGCTGGCTTGTGGAACGCCGCGAGCAGGCCCTCGGGAAACTCCACAGGCTGGCCGTCGACGAGGACCTCGGTGGCGAGGACCCGCTCAGAGGGATCGTCGAGGACTTCTTCCCCGCGCAGCACCCGTCCCCTCCTGAGCCAGGCTCGGGCCTCGCTCCGGCTGCAGTAGCCGAAGCGCGACAGGAGCTGGTCCAGGCGCAGTCGCTGGGGTTTGGAACTCATTTGGGATCCGTCCCGGGCGACCGCAGGATTCTCCGCCGATCCGGGCGGATCACAGGGTGAGCCTGCCCAGCAGATAGGCGAGGAGGCCGGTCGCGGGCAGCGTCAGCACCCACGCCCAGAGGATCCGCTCGACCACGGTGAGATTCAGGGATCGGAAGCGTCGGGCGCACCCGACGCCCATGATGCTGGTGGTGATGGCGTGGGTGGTCGACACGGTCATCCCCAGCTGTCCAGTGACGGCGAGCAGCGTCGCTGCGGTGGTCTCCGCCGCGAACCCGTGGACGGGCTGCAGCTTCACCATCTTGTGCCCCATGGTCTTGATGATCCGCCAGCCGCCGGCCGCCGTGCCGGCGCCCATGGTCAAGGCGCAGACGACCTTGATCCAGGTCGGGACATCCGGGGCGAGCCCCTTGACCTTCTTGGCGGCTGCCGCGAGGCCTGGTTTTCCGGCCTTCTGGGCCTTCTCGGATTCCGACTTCAGGGACTTCATCCAGTCGATGGGTTTGGCGGCCACCATCGGGCCCAGAAGGGGCAGCCGGGGAGCCCAGCGGGCCTTCTCCTCCTGGACGGTCTCATCGTGGCTCTCCTTCGCCCGTTTCGCCTCCTCATCGGCGGACTGGGTATCACCCGCCGCGAGATAGGCCTGATGGGCGAGGGCGTGGAACGCCTCCTTGAAATCCCCGGCGGTGAGCTTCTGGGCCTCGGTGGACAGGATCTTCGCGCTTTCGGATGGGGAACCGGTCCCCTTCTCGAGGGCGACGATCTGCTGTTCGGAGGTCTTGGACTTGTCCATCCGCAGGAACTCGAGTCCTTTTGGCAGGGTGTCGAGGGTCCCGGCGGTGGTGGCGGTGACCAGGGCGAGGGTGATGATGCCCATGGTCTTCTGGGCATCGGCCAGCCCGTGGGCAAATCCCATGTAGCCGGCACTGGCGAGCTGGAGCTTGCCGAACGTGGCGTTCACCCACGCCGGGCGGGCCCGCATCAGCAGCAGGTAGAGGAGCGACATCAGGATCAATCCCGCGGTGAACCCGATCAGGGGGGAGGTGAACATCGGGACGATGACCTTGTGCAGGACCCCCTCGTGCTTCACCACGCCCTTGTCATCGACCTTGGTCACCGACCAGAGGATGGCTCCCCAGTTGCCCTTGGCGGAGGCGAGGGTCGCTCCGCACAGGCCGCCGACGAGCGCATGGGTGGAGCTGCTGGGCAGGCCCAGCCACCAGGTCAGCAGGTTCCAGACGATGCCGCCGAGCAGGGCGCACACGATGGTCTGGTTCGTCACAAACTGGGCGTCCACGAGGCCGGAGGACACCGTCTTGGCCACCGCGTGACCCACCAGGGCGCCCACCAGGTTGGTGGTGGCGGCGAGGAAGATGGCCTGTCGTGGCGTGAGGACCTTCGTCGACACGACCGTGGCGATGGAGTTGGCCGTGTCGTGGAACCCGTTGATGTATTCGAACACCAGGGCCACGACGATGACCGTGAGGAGCAGGGTCATGGCTCAGGAGTTCTTCAGGACCACGTGGAAGATCACATTGCCGACGTCGCGGCAGCGGTCGATGACCTTCTCGAGGAGGTCGTACAGATCCTTGAGGGCGATGACCGTGACGGGATCCTGCTTCCCCGAATACAGGGCCCGGAGCAGCTCCAGCATCAGCTTGTCCGCCTCCCCCTCCAGGTATTGCAGACGCTCATTCTGCTCCTTCATCGCCTCGGTGCCGGGCGAGGAACGGAGGGCGCGGGTCATCTTGAGCACGGTCTCGGTCGCCTGCTCCAGGAGTTGCATCTGACGGGAGAAATCCTCGGCATGGAACCGGTCCGGGCTCAGGAGGAGGCGCTCGCAGAACTTCTCAAGGGTCTTCGGGATCTTGTAGAGGGCGATCGCGAGGGCCTCGATGTCCTCCCGCTCGAGTGGCGTCACGAAGGATTGGGTCAACGCCTCCCGGATCTCCTCGGTGATCCGCTTGTCCTTCTTCCGGAGGAGTGCGAACTCATCCAGGGGCGAGCGGCCTTTGGTCGGGTTGATCAGGGTCGACTTGATCAGATCGACACTCTCCCGGGCTTCCAGGGCGGACTGCTCGAGGAGGTCGAAGAACAATTCGCTCCGTCCGAAGAAACGTTGCAACGAGAACATGTAGGTGAGGCTATGGGTGTGGGTTTCGTGCCGCTCGACAAAACTTATTCAAGTTCTTCACAGCAAGGCCTTCGTGTTACGAACGTGTGTCGGCAATGCGACAAATCCTCGTCATCTCGGACATCCACTATGCCTCGGACGGCGAGAAGGCGCGGTGGGGTCATGAGGCCCGTGTGATCGCAAACCCGCTGCTGAGGGCGGCGAGCCGGGCGTTCCGGCACTGGATCTGGCTGCGGGAACCCCACGGGCACAACCATCGGCTCGGACAGCTGATCGAAGCAAATCCGACCCCCGACCGGGTGGTGGCGAACGGGGACTTCTCCCTGGACAGCGGTTTCATCGGGGTGAGCGATCCGGAGGCCTATGAAAGCGCCCGCCAGGCGTTGGACCAGCTTCGCACAGCCTATGGATCGCGGTTGCGGACCACCTTGGGAGATCACGAGCTCGGCAAGAAGAGTCTGTTTGGCGGGGCGGGTGGGGTGCGTCTGGAGAGTTGGGAACGGGCCGTGGAAGGCCTGGGCATCCCGGGATTCTGGCGGGAGGATCTGGGGCGATTTGTTCTGTTGGGGGTCGCCTCCACCCCGATCGCCCTCCCTGTGTTTCTGCCCGAGATGCTCCCTGCCGAGAGGGAGGATTGGCGCCGGATCGCTGGCAGTCTGCGGGATCGGGTTCGGGAGGTCTTTTCTGGTCTGGGCCCCGACCAGAGGGTGGTCCTCTTCGTGCACGATCCCTCTGCGCTGCCCTTTCTCGCGGAACTCCATGAGGTGCAGTCGCGCCTGGACCAGATTGCCTGCACCGTCGTGGGGCACCTGCACACCCCGGCCGTATTCCGGCTCGGCTCCCGTCTCGCCGGCATGCCGACCATTCCCTTCCTGGGCAACACGGTCCGACGCTACTCGACCGCGCTGCAGCAGGCGCGCGTCTGGAGGGCTTTTCGGACGGTCCTCTGCCCCTCGCCAACCGGGATCCAGCTCCTCAAGGATGGGGGTTGGTTGGAGCTGAGTCTGTCGGACGACGGGATTGGGAGGCTTGAGGTGAGACGGGGATGCCTGTCGTGGACGAGGTGACGGCATGGAGGGGGTGCCTTCGGGAAAGGTGGGAGTGCTGTTTCCGTGAATCACCGGAAGAGTGGGTTTCCCGATTTGTAACATGAAGGCCACAGGAACGTCGTCGCTGGCGGGGCAGGTTGGTCTTCCCCGGGGTGGGCCCGGGTTTTATCCGCATCATGGAAACCATTATCACCAATCGATGGAAACGGCTCTTCGGCGGGGTCGTGGGGGTGGCAGCGGCCTTGGCCGTGACCACGTCTGCGAATGCCGACGTCATCAATGTGCCGGCGGGCAATCTCGAGGGAGAGCACCACTGGCGCAGCACCAACACCTACATCCTCCAAGGCTTCGTCTATGCAGTGGATGGCTCGGTCCTGCGAATCGAACCGGGTACGGTCGTGAAGGGCGTCGCTGGGACGACCAGCGCGAACTTCGGAAACCTGTTCATCTGCCAAGGTGCCAAGATCTTCGCCGAGGGCACCGCGCAGAAACCGATCATCTTCACCGCGGAGGAAGATGACGTGGCGGATCCGTCCGACCTCGGTCCGGACGACACCCAGCTCTGGGGTGGTGTGATCCTGTTCGGCAAGGCCCGGATCAACGCGGCGGTGAACGCCGCGGGTGACGCGGCCACGCCGAAGTACGACATCTACGAAGGTCTCCCGGACGTTCAGGCATCCAACGGCCAGTATTTGAACCGTTTCGGTGGCGGGAACGACGACGACTCCTCCGGCGTGATGCGCTACGTGTCGATCCGGCACGGCGGCAAGCTGCTGGAGTCGAACAAGGAGGTGAACGGCCTGTCGATCTGCGGTGTCGGCCGTGGCACCACTCTGGAGTTCATCGAGGTGTACGCGAACTCGGACGACGGGTTCGAGTTCTTCGGCGGCTCCGTGAACACGCGGTACCTGGTGAGCGCCTTCAACCAGGACGAGCAGTTCGACGCGGACCAGGGCTACAACGGCAAGAACCAGTTCTGGTTCGGTATCCAGGCTGCCAACAGCGTGGAGAAGGGCATGGAGATCAACGGCGAGCCCCAGGACCGCATCACGGGCGCTGGCGTGCCGGTGTCGAACTGGGAGGTGTACAACGCGACGACGATCGGCGCTGGGGCCCGGACGGGCTCTGGAGCTGGCAACAACGCGTTCACGCTCCGAGCGAACACGCAGGTGGGGATCTACAACGGCATCTTCACCGACTTCAACGGCCTCCCGGTGACGGGCAGCAACTTCACCACCGGTGCGAAGCCGACGGTGCAGGACAACCTCTGGTGGAACTTCACGGTGCCGACCTTCGGTCCTGCCGCCGCATTCGAGTCGTCCCAGGGCAACTCGACGAATGTGAATCCCCAGATCCGGGGCATCTCCCGGACGTCAGGATGGGGGCTCGACCCCCGTCCGGAGCCCGGAAGCCCGGCCAACGCTGGCAAGCGCCTGGCCCCGGCCAATGGGTTCTATGTCGAGGCCGCCTATTACGGCGCCTTCCACAGCGGCGGAAACTGGGTCGTGGATTGGACCGCCATCGGCAACTCGGGGGTCATGAGCCCGTCCGGTGCCTACAATCCGGTGCCGACGCCTCGTGAGCCTGAGGCTCCATTGAAGTCTGCCCTCATCAAGCCCACCGAGACCCTTCCGGTAACCCTGCCGAACGGCTCGGTGACCTTCGGGGCGCCGGGTGCGATGACCGTGGCTGGACCCGGCCTCGTGGCCTGGCCTGCGGCGTCGAACGTCGACCAGCCGGGTGACGTGCAGGAGTTCGCCTACGAGGAGATCGCAGGCGACTTCGACCTGAGCGTCAAGGTGTCGAGCCTCACCAGCGGTCCGGTGGCGGATCCCGTGGACGCCTGGGCGTCCGGTGGACTGCAGGCCCGCGCCGCGCTCGACCCCCTCAGCCCGTCGTTCATGGTCAACGTCGGTAACCCGAAGGGTGTGAACGAAGTCCGTGCGATCGGTCGTGCCATCGCAGGCCAGAACTACACCACGTTCGGTCGCACCTACCCGGGCGTCGACAAGACCCTGCCCAGCCAGTGGATCCGGTTGCGCCGCGTTGGCAATTGGTTCGCCGCCTATGTGGGCACCGACGGCACCAGCTGGGCCCTGATCGGCCAGCGCTGGCAGGAGTGGCCTGACAAGCTGCTGGTGGGCGCCTACGCGTTCTCTGCGAGCTACAATGCGCAGGACCAGACCGGCGGCCAGAACCTGGCGACGGTCGAGTTCTCCAACTACGGGAAGACGGTCCTCAACGACAACACCGCCCCTGCGCTGGTGTCGGCAGCCACCATGGGCAAGAAGGTCGTGGGCGTGAAGTTCTCCGAGCCGGTCGCCTCTGCAGGCGCCCTGGTGGCGGCGAACTACACCCTCAGCGAGGGCACGGTGACCGCCGTTCAGGGCGGCATCGGCGGCGACTCGGTCTATCTGACCGTCAGCGGACTGACGGCGGATGTCTTCGATGTCACGGTCAACAACGTGACCGACACCGCGGGCAATGCGCTCCCGGCTGGATCGAAAATCACGGGCCGCTCCTCGGCCTGGAAGTCGGCCGATATCGGCCTCATCCAGAGTGGCAATCCCGATGTGCGCACGGCCGGTGACGATCCGTACCGGATCGGCCAGGCGGTTGCGGTGGCCTCCGGCTCCACGGAGACCGAGATCGAGATCATCGGCGGTGGTTCCAATGCCTGGAATCCTGGCGACTTCGTCCATTACGTGGCTGGAATCCCCCTCGTGGGCGACTTCGAGGTCACTGTGGAGGTCAGCCGCAACGATCGTCCGGCCAACACCGCGGCGTGGGCCAACTCCGGCCTGATGCTGCGCGAGTCGGAATACCTGCCGGGTCAGCAGTACACGGCGGACGGCACCAAGGTGGCGATGGTCGCAAACACCACGTACATCGAGGGTTCGGCTCCGAACCGCGCGGGCATCCCGCTGTGGCGTGAGGAGCCTGGTGCCGGGTACGGCAACGGCAACCCGGGCTTCGCCTGGACGACGCCGATCGCTGGCATCAAGGGCTACTACCTCGACCAACGGGCGATCGACGCCGCAGGTACTCCGGATCCGGAGAGCTCGGCCCTGTCCTCCCGCTGGCTGCGGATCAAGCGCGTCGGCAACGACTTCACCTTCTTCGTCTCCTATGACGGATGGGAGTGGGCGCTGCTCGATGGACCCAAGACGCTGCCGCTGAGCCCCTTGCTCACCTTCGGGTTCTCCACGATGAGCGACACGGGATCGGGTGCACCGCCGAACAATGCGTACGGTGGGAACGGCTTCCTCGGGACGGATCTCGAGGGGCAGCAGAATCCGTCGAACTACTCGGTCCAGCGCATCCGCATCGGCACCAACGTGCAGCCGCGGGTTCCCGCCCCGGTGAAACCGGCGGTCAGCATCCAGGGCTCGACGGTGACCTTCACCGGCAAGCTCCAGGAGGCTGCCTCGCTCAATGGTCCGTTCACGGAGGTCCAGGGCGCCACCAGCCCCTACACCATCCCGGTCGGATCCGAGATCCGGTTCTACCGCGCCTCGAACTGAGGACGGTCTGAACTGAACACAGGGGCCGGGCAGTCATGCCCGGCCCCTTTTTTGTCGGGACGCTCTCCGAGGCGTCCCTCACCTCCTCGTGAGGGATGAGAATGTGGTGATGGTGAAGAGGATTCCTCAGGGTCGTTGCAGATGAAGATGGGGCCGCATGGGACCGCAGCCCGTGGGTGGGTGTCGCAGTGCCCTGCGACACAGGACGCGGGAGCGCCCCTCGACGGGTAGGGATGCCCTCCGAGGCGTCCCTGACCTCCCCGTGACGGACCAGAACCTGGGGGCGGTAAAGAGGGATCCTCCGGGGCGTCCGAGGAATCCGTCTGTCTCTCAGGAGGCTCGGGTCGTCGCGGATGAAGATGGGGCCGCATGGGACTGCGGCCCTACCGTGGGTGGGTGTCGCAGTGCCCTGCAACACAGGACGCGGGAGCGCCCACTCCTACTCACTGATCGTCACCGAGGATCGGTTCTGGGAATCCAGCAGGGCTTGGATTCTAAGCAGGTCTGGACGCCCATCCGGCAATTGCAGGCGTTCGAGGGACTGCTGCGAAGGCACTGCCGTGACATTCGAGAGTCCTGTCGGCCGGGAGAGGATGTCCCGGATGGCGCGCCTCCGATCGCGTTCCGATGCAAGGAAATCAACACGGGCAGCCGAACTGCCAGGCTGCGCCTGCAAGCTCCGCGCCGCCACGAATCGGACAGCCCCATAGTCATCCAGGAGGGCTGTGGACAACACGGGCGCCACCCAGGGGCCGCCCCCCGTCTTGAGGGCAGGGTCCCATCCGAGATGCCATGCGGCGATGATCCGCTGGGAGGCGTTGCCCCGGAGGAGCGTATCGGCCACCGCAGAGACGGGTTCCTTGGAGACGAGCGGTGCGGCGGGTTTCCGATTGTACCAACGGGTGAGCCAATCCTGGGTCCACTCGAGGGTCCGGTCGAGGTGGCACAGGTTGCAGGCGTTCGGGGGAGTCCCCCGTTCGACCGGGTTCACGGTCGGGCTGCTGATCTGATGGTTTCGGATGGCCTTGAACAGGGCGTATCCGGTGTGGGGCATGTGGCAGTTGAGGCAGTCGCTGCCGCTCGATCCGGGAGCGTGGTGGGTGTGGAGGCTGACCCGGGTCGAGTAGGTGTCCTCCCGGTGGCATTCCAGACACGACGCCGAGGAGTTCCGGTCGCGACGCAGCTGATCGTCGGGGTCGCTGGAATGCATTGAGTGGCAGGTCCGGCAGGACATCCCCCCCTTGGAATGGCATCCCGATTCCCGCATGGCGGAGAATTCCCTGCCCGCCGCCATCATCTGGCCGTCGGGCCACCAGCGGTTCTTGAAGAACTGCGGATTCTGTCGCAGGTCGGCCCAGACCGATTCCGGAGAATCGGACTGCGGGAACCGCGGATAGTACCGTGTCCGCTCTAAAACCTCCCCGGGACGGAATAGAATGCCATGTTCGGCGAAGTCGAAGGCGAATTCGTCCCGGTGCAGGAACACGCCATGACATTGGCCACAGACCTCGCTGGATCGCTGGGGTGAGAGATCATCCGGATTGATGATCCGTTCATGATCCGGTCGGACGCCCTTTGGGAGCGATCGACGCAGGTCGACATGAGCCTGGCCTGGGCCATGGCAGGATTCACAGGAAATGCCGAGCTCGGCCACCTGGGTCCGGAGTTGTCCCGATCGCTTGTCGAGTCCTGGATTCCCACCCGTGCTGTGGCATTGGATGCAGTGGTGGTTCCATTGCGTGACGAACCGCTCCGGATCGTCGGGTCCGTGCACGAAAGCCGCCTCCCGGGGCGCCCATTGACGGGTCTCCCGCAGGTAGACCACGGGGAGGGTCTGGAGGATCCCGGGGTGACGGGGACTGGGCACCCAGTAGGTCTGGTAGTGGTGGGATCCGGTCGCCATGACGACGGGCAGCGTCACCCTCGGCAGGTTGGGGGGCGGGTTGGTCTTCCGTCCCTGGACCCAGTACATGAGGAGGTCTGGATCTGGCCCTTCGGAAAAGAAGGTGTCGCCCTTGCGAGTGAGGCGATAGCGGTAGCCCCCGGATTCGACCTCGGTCCCATCGAATGGACCGAGGACCGTGGAGGGATCCATCCGCTGGGTCATGGTGCGGTGGTAGGACTTGTGCCAGCTGTTGTGTTCCGAGACATGGCAGTCCCGGCAGGAGTCGGATCCGACATAGCCATCCGGAATCGTGGCGGCGGGGGCCTGCGGATGGCCTTGGAGCGAGAGAAAGGCAGGAAGAGTGGGCGTCTTGGGGGGCTGCGCGGGGGTGGGGGTATCGGCTCCTCGGCAGGGGGCGGCAGCCAGCAGCAGGATCGCGACGACCCAGGCAGGCGTGTGCCGAGGCACCGGGAGTCTTTGCGAGGTCGGACGCTGCGGGATCATGGGTGCGCGGAGGCGTTGGGCGGGGGAGGGATGGAAAAAGGGGCGGTCGGAACCGTGTCCGACCGCCCCCTGATGTCTTGGAATGCTGACGAGGGCGATCAGTACCGGATCACCAGCTTCCCGCCGCTGATCTCGATCTTCTGGATCGTCTGGGCCGGGG
>Ga0209770_10001811_pt1 | contig 10905 bp, 9 predicted proteins | sample LauGreSu1BDMLBDD_2_FD_187572 | JGI IMG/M metagenome (GOLD analysis project Ga0209770, IMG submission 187572) | Freshwater lake microbial communities from Lake Michigan, USA - Su13.BD.MLB.DD (SPAdes) (version 2) | ecosystem: Environmental > Aquatic > Freshwater > Lake | place: Lake Michigan, USA...
GGCGTCGGCCTGCTGGGCGGGCACTTCATCTCCTTCCCGCATTTTCAGCACGCGCTCAACACCGACTTTGTGTCCTTCATCAGCGCGCGGCTTGGTTACCGCGGAAACCTCGGCGTCCTGGCCGAGCTCGGCCTGCACCTGCCGGTGGCAGAGGGTGTCCAACTCGGTGCCGATGTCGGCCTTTATTCCTCACGCGGCGTCATGGTTGGTCCGTCCGGCAGCTACGACCGCCGCTCAGACACCGGCGCGGTCCGCGGTTTCTTCCGCTCGGGCTGGATCCACGACGGCGGCGACCGTGAGAACGACTTCCTCGGCCGCCCGGTCCCGCGCGACCGCTCCTATTTCGCCTGGCAGCACCGCCAAAGCGCCGGCAAGCACTTCACCCTCGACGGCGAGTTCAACTACTGGAGCGACTCCGAGATCCTCCGCGACTTCCGCCACAAGGAGTTCGACCGCGTGCAGCAGCCCGACTCCTTCCTCGAGGCCGCCTACACCGCGAACAACTGGTCGCTCAGCGCCTTTGGCCGCGTCCATCCCAACCAATACCACCGCGTCCAGGAGCGCCTGCCCGAGCTCCGTTTCGACCTGCTGCCACTCGCACTGCCCGGCGGCTTCTTTGAACGCGCCAGCGCGAGCGCCGCCGTCCTCCAAGCCGACGCCTATGGCCTTGATCCGGAAGTCCGCACCAAGCGCCTCGACGCCTACTACGGCCTCTCTCGCCCCATCGCCCCGACACCTTGGTTCACCTTCACCCCCGTCGCCGGGGGCCGCGTCACCCACTACACCGACGCTCTCGCCGGCAAGAACGACTACACCCGCACGCTCGGCGAGATCGGTTTCGACGCCCGCCTGTTGGCCAGCGGCACCTTCGACTATAAGAACAAAGTCTGGGAGATCGACGGCCTCCGCCACCTGATCGAGCCGAAGCTCTCCTACCGCTACGCCCCCGAGATCGAGCGCGGCCGTGCCTACATCCCGGCCATCGATCGGCGCGCCTTCTCCACCTACCTCCAACCGCTCTCGATCGGCGACTCGCGCTTCATCGACGACCTCGGCCCACTCAACACTGTGCGCCTGGCTCTCAACAACACCTTCCAAACCCGCGACCCGGGCTATGGCTCCCGCAATCTCGCCACGCTCAACTTCGCCGCTGACTATCGCTTCGACCACCCCGGCCAGCGCCCGCTGTCGGACATCTACACCGAGTTCACCCTCACGCCCGCCCATTGGCTGCGCTGGGAGGTTTTCCACCGTGTCGACCCGCACACGCCGCGGCAGCAGGAGGTCAACACCGCGCTCGAGATCCATGATCAGGAATGGTGGTCCGTCCGCCTTGCCACCCATTACCTCCGCAACGATTACCAGGAATACTACCTCGAGTGGCGCCAGCGCCTCAATGAGGTCTACGATGTCACCGCCCTCTGGCGTTACGACGCCCGCAACCACCGCTTCAACGAGCAGAGCTACGGCGTCTGGCAGCGCCTGGGCCAGACCTGGGCCGTGAAATATGAGGTTTCGTGGTTCAACGGCCCCCGCCGCGAAAGCTCCTTCGCCCTCAACATCGAGGTCGAACTGCTGAAATTTTAACCACGACGGCACAACGGCACGACGATTAGATCTGTGCCTTGCGTTGTGACGTAGTGCCGTTGTGGTGAATCTGCCTTCATGAATCCCAACATCGCCGCCAATCAGCAGCGCCTGTTCCTGGATTTTGTCGCCCAGCTGCGGCCACACGTCCGCCGCGACAGCTCCCTGCCCCGCCGCATCAAGGAGCTCATGGCCCGCCACCGCGCCATCGGCTCCCGCGACCGCAAGCTCTACCGCGAACTCGTCTACACTTGGTTGCGCTACCTGCCGTGGATTGACCCGTTGCTCGACACCGACCCTGCCACCGCCGCCAAAATCACCGCCTGGCTGGCCCCGGAGCTAAAACCCACCTCCCCCTACCGCGCCGCCCATTGCGCCGACTGGCCGCCGGTGCCGGACAGCCTTGCGGACAAGGCTGCTGTCCTCAGCTCTCAGCTTTCAGCTTTCAGCTTTCGACCGACGGACCTCCTCCCGTCCTGGTTCCAAGAACACTGTCCGTCGGCGTTCTCGTCCCCCCACCTCGACGCCCTCAACAGCCGCGCCAATGTCTGGGTCCGCATCCAGGCCAATGACCGCAACCTCGTCCTCGACGAGTTCAAGGCGCAGAACTGGACTTTCGAGTCGCCCGCCGGATTCCCCGACGCCCTTTGCCTGCCGCCCAACGCCGAGGTTGCCGCGTCCGACGCCTACCGCCGCGGCTTTGTCGAGATCCAGGACCTCGGCTCGCAACTCGTTCTCGCCCACGCCCCGCTGCCGCTGACCGGCCGCTGGCTCGACGCCTGCGCTGGCGCCGGCGGCAAGACGCTCCAGCTCGCCCGCCTGCTCGGCGACGCCGGCCACGTGGACGCCACCGACATTCGCGTGGAAATCCTCGACGAGCTCGACGACCGCGCCAAACGCGCCCGTCTAGACAATATCACGATCGTGCAGAAGCCCGGCGACCAATACGACGGCATCCTCGTCGACGCCCCCTGCTCCGGCTCCGGCACCTGGCGCCGCCAGCCCCACCTCAAGTGGTATGTGAAGCCCGAGACGATCACCGCCTTCGCCAAGACCCAGCTGGAGATCCTTACGCTCAACGCCCCCCGCGTGAAACCCGGCGGCCTGCTCATCTACGCCACCTGCTCCCTGAGTCACCTCGAGAACCAAGACGTCGCCTCCGCTTTCCTAAAGCTTCATCCTAACTTCAAAGCCGAGCCGCCCCCGCAAACCCACGGCGGCACCTTCGATGACCTCGGCACGTCCCTCCTGCCCGGCACATCAAACACGGACGGTTTCTACGTCGCCCTCTTACGAAAACAGCACCTATGAAATCGAGTTGCGCTTTGCGCGGGTAAAACAATTAGCCTGCAAAAAATTGAAACAAGCCAAGTCGTGTGTTGCTCTACAAAAGCTTGTCGTGCCTCATCCCCCGCACGGGCTTTAATCACGCAAGGCCAAACTCAGTTGAGGTGAATATACTGACCGGCAAAGCCCAAAACCATATGAAATACCTGTGCATCGGTTACCTCGACAAAAAGAAGATGGATGCCCTTTCGAAGGCCCAGATTGATACCGCCATGAGTGAATGTCCGGCTTTCATGGAAGAATTCTACGATAGCGGAAAAGTGCTCTTTGTTGCTGGCACTCCCACTGAGATCAAGAGCATGCGACGAGTGGATGGAAGAGTGAATATTACCGACAGTCCCGCAGCAGGCGCCCATGAGGCGATAGGCTGCGTGTTTTTGGTCGAGGCGACCGACATTGAGGATGCGATAAAAGTCGCTGCATTGCATCCAACCACGCGAATTGCGGCCGGCGAGAAGCTTGGCTTCCGGATCGGAATCAGTCCTGTCCACTACTTCGAAGATAGGACGTTGAAAACTCCATAAAGAATGGGCCGAACCAGATCAGCACAGCGCAACGCGCTTCGCACGTGGCTAACTGATGGCGTTCGGCGAAGGTAAGTGAGGAGCCTGCTGAAGGTCTTCGGGCTTCGTCAGTTTTTCACCGGCTCCAGCTTGAGCTGCAGGTAAACCGCCCGGTGGTCGCTGGCGTCGCGCGTGCCGGGGCCGTCCCAGATCGTCGCCTTGTTGCCGGCGACGAAGGGTTTCAATGCCGGTGACACCAGCAGGTAGTCGATCCGGCTGTAAGTGTCCTCGCGGCGGAAGAAATGGGTCCACAACTCGCCGCGCGAGTCGGTGGCCTGAACGAGTTCGCCAATGACAGTGTCGCCGCGTTTCTGCATGGCGCGCACCGGGCGCGTGCTGCGGGTGTCATTCCAGTCGCCGCAGATGATGAACTTCCCCTTCGCTGGGTCGGGATAACGCGTCAGCACCAGGTCCCGCACCGCCTCGGCCTCCTGCGCGCGCTGGATGCCGCCCTCCGGATCGTCCTTCCGCTCCGTGCGCTTGCTCTTCAGGTGGATGACAAACACCGAGAAATCGCCCTCATTGGTCGCGAAGATCACCTCCAACACGCCGCGCTTAACGACATCCGGCTGGCCGAAATAGGTGAACGGCACCTGCGTGTGACCTTTCACTTCCTTGAAAGGGATCTTAGACAACACCGCCACATGCCGATCCGCATCCGCGGCCTCGAGCACGACGGTATGGGGAAAATCCTGCCCGGCCTGCTTCAGCTCGCGCTGGAAGTCCGCGAGATACGGCGGCCCGCCCATTTCCGCAACGGCGAGGATGTCGGGATTGATGCCGGAGATGACCTGGCGCAACGCCGCCTTCTCAGACTCAGGCTTCGGGTATGCCTGGCGATAGACGCCCTCGACCATGCGGTCGGCCACGGTGTAATTCTCGACATTGTAAGCCGCCACCGTGATCGCCGCCGAGGCGGCCAAACCCAGGAATTTTATAACCGCAAAGAACGCAAATATCCGACGGCTAGTGACACTGCCAAGGCGCCTATAGGCGCGCGGAACATTCTGGTAGGCAGATGAAATCATTTTGTGTTCTTTGCGGTTAAACCGAATTGGTCAGCCCTGCAGCGCGCGTTCGCGTTCGATCAGGGTCGGGTGCGAGTAATACATCGCGCTGTAGAGCGGGTGCGGCGTGAGGTTCGACAGATTCTTCTGCGAAAGCTTCCGCAGCGCGCCCACCAGCGGCGTGGCGCCGTTCATCGCTTCCTTGGCGAAGGCGTCGGCCTCATACTCGTGCTTGCGCGACACCCGGTTGCCGATCGGTGAGAACCAGAAGGTCACCAACCCGCCGAGCAAGCCGAACAGCAGGAACGTCGCTGCCGTGGCGCCCGCGGGCAGGCCGAAGGCGGCGTTGAACCAAGGAGCGTTACTCAGCCAGGCGATGGCGCCGAAGGCCGCGAGCTGCATCAGGCCGACCGTGATGAGCCGCTTCGGGATGTGCCCGCGCTTGTAATGGCCGATCTCGTGCGCGAGCACGGCCTCGAGCTCGTCCTGCGCCAGCTGCGCCATGAGGGTGTCGAAGAGCACGATGCGCCGGAAGCGGCCGAAGCCGGTGAAGAAGGCGTTGGAGTGACCCGAGCGCTTCGAGCCGTCCATCACCTCGATGGTCTGCGCCCGGAAACCGGTGCGCTCGGACAGTGCGAGCAGCCGCGCCCGCGCGTCGCCCTCGGGCAGCGGCGTGAGCTTATTGAAGAGCGGCAGGATCAGCTTCGGGTAGAGCACGATCATCAGCAGCTGGAAGCCGAAGAGCAGCACGAAGCCCCAGACCCACCACCACGTCCCCACCCAGCCGACGAGCGCGAGCAGGCCCCACGCGAGCGGGAAGCCGATTGCGAGGCCGAGCAGCGTGGACTTAACCTGGTCGGTGATCCACAGCCCGAGCGTGCTCTTGTTGAAGCCGAACCGCGCCTCGAGCCGGAACTGCGACCACCACGCGAACGGCAGGTTGGGCAGCCCGAGCAAAATCATCGTTCCAACGAGAAACAGCGCCCCGCTCCACGCCGCGCCGGGCGCCAGGCCGTTGAACTTCGTCCACAGCCACGGGAGCAGGCCGCTGAAAAGCACCGCCCCCAGCACCGTGACCTCCCACATCGTCTCGAAGGAGCTGAACCGGCTCTTGGCGAGCGTGTAGTCCACGGACTTGGCGTAGGTGTCGTCGTCCATCACGCCGGCGAGCGCCTCCGGCCGGGCATCGGCATGACGCCGCACCTCGGTGCGGTTGAGGGCCTCGAGCGCCAGTTGGGCGGCAAGACGCAGTAAAATGAGCGCGACGACCGTGGGGAGCAGCCAATCCATGATCGCTGAACAGAGACAACTTTACGGCAGCGTGCCAGCTTGAAGATACAGGGCAGAAATCGCAGAAACGCGAAAGGACGGAAGCACGGAACCCATTAACCCATAGATTCTTTCCGCGTTTCCGTCCTTCCGTGCTTCCGCGATTAACTCCGACTCCGTTCCCGGCCAAAGATTGGTTGAAATCCCCGACTCCCCGCCCAGATTGGCGGCGTGGATTCAGACAAGACCGCCAAACTCAGTTTCGAAGCAGCGCTCGCCAAGCTCGAGACCATCGTCGACTCGATGGAATCGGGCGAGGTCCCGCTGGCCGAGTTGCTGGCCAAATACGAGGAGGGCAGCAAGTTGCTCAAGGTCTGCGAAGGCCGCCTCAAGGAAGCCGAGCTCAAGATCGAGAAGCTGAAGAAGGGCAAGGACGGCAGCGCTGCCTTCGAGCCGTTTGAATCCAGCCGCACCGAATAAGCGCGGTCCGCGCCGTCACCGATGAGCTCCTCTCCGTCCGTCCCCACCCTTCTCTCCCGCATCGCCGGCCCCGCCGACGTCAAGGCCCTCGCGCCCGCCCAGCTCCCGCAGCTGGCCCAGGAAATCCGCGACGAGCTGATCGAGGTCACCGCCCGCAACGGCGGCCACATCGGTCCCAACCTGGGCGTCGTCGAGCTGACCATCGCGCTGCACCGCGTGTTCAACTCGCCGTATGACCAGTTCGTCTTCGACGTCGCCCACCAGGGCTACGTGCACAAGCTCCTCACCGGCCGCCAGGGCGAGTTCTTCGCCAAACTGCGCAAGACCGGCGGCGCCTCGGGCTTCCTCTACCGCGCCGAGAGCCCGCACGACGCGTTCGGCGCCGGCCACGCCGGCACCGCCCTCTCCGCCGCGCTGGGCATGGCCACGGCGCGCGACCTCCGCGGCTCCCACGAGCACGTGGTTGCCGTGTGCGGCGACGCCGCCTTCACCTGCGGCATCACCCTCGAGGCGATGAACAACGTCGTCAGCTCGACCAAGCGCCTCATCGTCATCCTCAACGACAACGAGTGGTCCATTGCCAAGAACGTCGGCGCCATCTCCGGCTACCTGAACCGCATCAGCACCAGCCCGACCTACAACAAGCTCCACCACGACGTGGAGGCCTTCTTCAAGAGCTTCCCGACCGGCGTGGAGATGAACAAGGTTTACCACAAGTGGAAGCGTGAGACGAAGGACTTCTTCGTCGAGTCCTCCCTCTTCGAGAAATTCGGCCTCCGCTACCTCGGCCCGGTCGACGGCCACAACCTCGAGGCCCTGCAGAAGAACCTCGAGTTCGCCCGCCACTGCGACGTGCCCGTGCTCATCCACGTGCTCACCAAGAAGGGCAAGGGCCTCGACGCTGCCGTCAATTCGCCCGAGAAATTCCACGGCGCCAGCCCCTTCGACCCCGAGACCGGCGAGAGCGCCAAGCCCATCCCCGGCACCCCGCCCAACTACCAGGATGTCTTCGGCGCCGCCCTCGCGCGCCACGCCCGCGCCAACCCGAAGGTCCTCGGCATCACCGGGGCCATGCCCGCCGGCACCGGCCTCTCCCAGCTCGCGAAGGAGGTGCCCGGACAGTTTTTCGACGTCGGCATCGCCGAGGAGCATGCCGTCCTTTTTGCCGCCGGCCTCGCGACCAAGGGTTTTCGCCCGGTCTGCGCCATTTATTCCACCTTCCTCCAGCGCGCCTACGACCAGGTGATCCACGACGTCGCGCTGCAGAACCTGCCCGTGACCTTCTGCATGGACCGCGCCGGGCTCTCGCCGAACGACGGCCCGACCCACCACGGCCTGTTCGACCTCTCCTACCTTCGCTGCGTGCCCAACGCCACGGTCATGCAGCCGAAGGACGAGGACGAGCTCGTTGACATGCTGCACACCTCGCTGCAGCTCCCCGGCCCGGGATTCATCCGCTACCCGCGCGGCGCCGGCACCGGCGCGCCGATCAAGCCCGAGCCCGCCCTCATGCCCATCGGCCAGGCCGAGGTCCTCAAGGTCGGCACGCAGATCATCCTCTGGGCGCTTGGCAACATGCTGCCCGAGGCCCTCAAGCTCGCCGCCCGGCTCGAGCGCGAGCAACACGTCTCCGTCGGCGTCGTCAACGCCCGTTTCGTCAAGCCGCTCGACCGCAACCTGCTCCTGAGCCAGGCCGCCGTCGTCCCGCTGATCGTCACGCTCGAGGACCACGTCCTCGCCGGCGGATTCGGCAGCGCCGTGATCGAGGCGTTGCAGGAGGCGCATTGCCCGACGGCGGTCGAGCGCATCGGCTGGCCCGACAAGTTCGTCGAGCACGGGAGCAGCGTGGAGATCCTCCGCGCGAGCTACGGTCTCGGTCCGGACGACATCTTCCAGCGGGTCAGCGCCCGCTGGCGCGGGTTGCAGGCCGGGCAGAAAGCCACAGCCGACCTCTGAGGTGGAACCGGGCCTCCGGGCCGCTGCTCCTGTCCGGGCTTGGCCCGGCTGGTGCTGGTTTACACCTGAATAAAAAGCCGCGCTCCTTGCGGATGCGCGGCTCGGTCAGACGGGGAGACGGGCTTACTTCTTTGACTCGTGCTTGTCCGCCTCTCCCTTCTTCTCGGCCTTGCCGCTGCCTTTGCACTTTTCGCAGTTGTTGCCTTCCTTGGCCGCGGCCGCGCAGCACTCATGCGTGCAGGCCTTGCCGTCTTTCTCGGCCTTGGCACAACAGCCGGCCTGCTTGGATTCCTTCTTGTCATCGCCGGCAAAGGCGAGACCGGTGGACAGGAGGGCGAGAACAACGAGAGCGAGGATAGATTTGGGGGATTTCATGGATGGAAGATTAGGATTGGTTCGCTCGTAGCAGATAAAATTTCCCGCATATTAGCCAGACTGTTCTGCGGTGACTGGGGCCGGCCGTGACCTCGCAGATCTAGGTCACCGCCGGCACATGCGCGAATCCGGATGAGAGGATGCTTGTTAAAGCAGGGTTGAGTTTTTCATTACTGCGACCAAAAATGGTAGATCCTCAAGAGTCCATGCTCCCCTCGCCCATGTTTGCCCCAAGACTCAGTCGCCTAGCCTGCCTGGCCGGGTCGCTGCTGCTGCCCTTGGGGCTTGCTGGCAAGCTCACCCCCACGTCGCGTTTCACGCTGCAGGAACTGGAGCGCGCCCCCGGGCTGAAGCCGAAGGAGTTTGCGGACCTGTTCGCAAACTTCCGCTTCGAGGGCAGCCCTGTCATCCGGCCCCCGGAGCAATTCCTGGGCGAACGCCGCGGCGATTGTGACGACTATTCCGTACTCGCCGACCTGGTGCTCGCCAAGCACGGCTATCAAACCCGCTGCATTCAGGTGAAGTTCGCGGGTGATAACGTCGGCCATGCGGTGTGCTATGTGACGGAGAACAAGGCCTACCTCGACTTCAACAACCGTCGTTACTTCGTAAATCTGGAAAGGAGCGGCCAGAGCATCCGCCAGATCGCGAAGAAGATCGCGGCGTCGTTCGAACTCGACTGGACCACGGCCGCGGAATTCACCTACAGCTACGAGACCATGCGGAAGAAACTGACCTTCGTGGTGGTGAAGACCGATCCACCGGAAAAGGACCCCGACCGGGGCAGGTATGAGGGAAGCAACTGAGCAAGGCCCCATGAAAGACATCACCCTCAGCCGCATCCTCGCATTCTTTGGCGCCATCTTCACCGTGGTTGTCGCGGTCTCCGTTGTCGCCGTCGTCAACATCAACCGCGCGGGCGCCAGCCGCGACTGGGTCAACCAGACCTACGCCACCATTTCCGCTTTCGAGGACATCCTCGCCTCGGCCCGCGCGGGCGACACGGACACCCGCATGTTCGCCCTGAGCGGCGATGCGCGGGACCTCACGGCCGCACGCGAGGCGTTCGGCGCGATGGAAGAGCACCTCCAGATCGCCGAGGCCCTCACCCGCAATTCCCCGGCGGTTCAGGCGGCGGTCAGCGACGTGGCGGTCCTGGCCCGGCAACGGGCCGAGTTCGCCGAAACCGTCTGGCAGGCTCGCCGCGAAAACCAGCCTGGGCGGCTCAGCTCGCTGCTCGCGGACGACGCCGGTTCCACCACCATCAGCACCATCAAGCGCCGGCTGGAAAAACTGCGCGACGACCAGTTCGCCCTGCTGCGCGAGCGGGAGCAGGTCGCCTACCGTCAGGCACAGACCACCCGCTGGGTCGTCGGCGCCGGCGTGGTCGGGAATCTCATCCTCTTCAGCGCCGTCGGCTGGCTCATCCGCGACGACCTCCGCACCCGGCGCAGGGCCGCCCTGGCCCTGGAGGAAGCCAACGCCCGGCTGGAGGAAAAGGTCTGGATCCGCACCGCGGATCTGACGGAGGCCAACCGCCGCCTCAGCGCGGAGAACCTGGAGCGCAAGTGGGCGGCCCAATCGCAGGAGCACCAGCTCCGCTACAACCAGGCCATCGTCCAATCCGTCAATGACCTCGTTTTCGTGCTGACCCGGACGCTGGCGATCACCCGCCTCAACCCGGCCGTGCTGCGCGCGACCGGCCTCGATGAAACCGCCCTCCTCAGCCAGCCGCTGGCCAGGGTGGTCAGCCTGCCCGGCGCACCCGATCAACCCCTCTCCGCCCTGACCCGGGCGCTGGCGGAAGGTCGCGACCTGCACGACGTGCAGGTTGTGATTGCGGGCTGCAACGCCCGGCTCAACCTGTTTCCGCTGCGTGATCGGGACAAGGTGGTCGGCGGCATCGCCATCGCCCAGATCGAACCTCCTCCGCCCCCCACCCGTTCCTGAACCAAGCCACCCGACCGATGAAACGCATCCTTCACATCGACGACGAGGCGGATATCCGCGAAGTCCTCTCCGCCTACCTGCAATGCGAGGGCTACGAGGTGGTCTCGGTCTCGGGGCCCACTGAGGCGTTCCAGGCCATCGAGCGCACGAAGCCGGATCTGGTGATGTGCGATTTGCAGCTGGAAGAGAGCGACGGCCTGCAGACCATCGACCGGCTGCGCGTCATGCTTCCCGATGTGCCCGTCATCCTGCTGACCGGAGTCCTCCTCGATCCGCGCGTCGCCTACGAGACCGTGCAGAAGCGCGGGCTGGTCTACATCGAAAAAACCCAGCCGCTGCAACGCATCGCCGGCGAGATCCGCCGGCTGCTC
>Ga0209770_10001815_pt1 | contig 10886 bp, 3 predicted proteins | sample LauGreSu1BDMLBDD_2_FD_187572 | JGI IMG/M metagenome (GOLD analysis project Ga0209770, IMG submission 187572) | Freshwater lake microbial communities from Lake Michigan, USA - Su13.BD.MLB.DD (SPAdes) (version 2) | ecosystem: Environmental > Aquatic > Freshwater > Lake | place: Lake Michigan, USA...
CAAATCGAATTGTTTGCGTGTGGAATATCCTGCTGAATCTTTCGCAATCAAGATAAATGATGCATCCGAATAAGGATCATTTATCGAAGCATCAAATGCCACTGAATCAGGCAAACCTGAGACATCACCTACACTGACTTGAACATTATTTTGAGATTCAATGTCAATACTTCTGATTCGTGAATCAGTAGCCGAAGAATCATAGATCATTCCTCGAATGGATTTGCAATCCTGTTTTGATGTCACGGTCGGAGGTCTGAAATCAAAAAGCGTAAAACTCATTCCGCCTATATAGCCATAGGAATTCGCAGGACCATATCCATATACATAGATTCCAATTGGTTCTGGTGCAGAAACAGTATGAACTCCATCGGTGATTTGTATGGTTGCATAATAAAATCGAGAACCACCGATTCGCGTGAATCCACTTGAAAGAACTGGCAGTCCATCCAATACAACTTTGTCGATGACAGTTTGAGGTGCAACAATGTTCACATATTGAAAATTATAAACTTTCACTCGCTCAAAATTCGAATTCAATTGAACGGCTTGAGCGCTGATGAATCGATAGGAAGGAAGAAACTGTTCATATGGCGGAATCATCATCATGAATGGATCGCTGTTTGCAAGACCCGTATTTCCTGTTGATGATGTCTTCTTATACTGCGCCACCATGAATGGTTTATCACTATACATTTCAGCGGCTCTTGTCAATCTCCCAGAGAAAAATTGTCCGGCATTCAATGTGGCAACTCGATTGGAATCCACATAAATCACCGTGCTGTCCATCGCTGCAAGAACTCGATACACATCCCATCCGACCGGAGACGCATCTTGTGGTAATGGATATGGAGTGAGAAATGCACTCTTTCCATAATTGGTTGTTGGCACCATTTGCTCGACAAGACAATCCCTTGAATTCAAATCAAAACCACCATCTTGGGGAATGCGGGCACGCTGATGTCCGGCAAATACAGCAATCGGTTTATCTGAACTGATATTCGTACCTGTTAAATCATAATTGATGCTTGTACTCGGAAGGGATTGCACCAAATACACATCGCCTTTATTGAGTACAATCGGAGTGGGATTTCTTCCACCAAATAACATGGGAGCTGTCGGTGCAATCGTTATGCGGGTATTGTCTTCCACCGCCACGATTGCACATTGCGATGGCGTGCTTCCAATGGATAATCTACCCGTTCTATCATCAATGATATTATCGGATGGATAGGACATCACATAATAATCTCTCTCAAGTGCCGGTCTTGGCAAAACCAAAAAAGCATCGCTGGTTGTCCATGCTTGATTCAAAGCATAGACCATCACATCATTATCTGTTTCCACTTTGAATGATTGTGCGGCTATCTTTTCTGTTTGTCCCCCATCGGGCAATAATTCATTGCTATTATTCACACCCACTAATTCAAATCCATCCCACATCACACTGAATGAATAGATTTGTGTTGGATTGGAAATCGTGAAATTGCGGATATATTGTCGATTGAAAATATCTCGATATGTGATTTTACCCGTGGTTGGAACCTCTGCGGCGATGAATATGTAGAGAGAATCCGAGCGCCTTTCAAGATCTGCAGGCGAACCGGGAATGGATCCCACGCCACGATGGATATTCGGAATGAATGTCAGCCAAAATTCTTTGCCCTTACTGTTTCCACCGCCTTGTGCAAGTATAGGACATACTTCCAAAAAGGAAATAATGGAAATCAATATGATGAGAATGTTGTGCATTGACTGAAATCCAATGTGGAAAAAGTGGGCCTAGTGACGAGTAAGGCATGACATTTGTGTGAAATTTACCCAATCTCGATTAACTTGACATCAATGAATAACACCATTTTTATAGTATTGTTCCAATTGTTTCTTCTACTCGGTTCCATTCAGGCCCAACAAGGTCTAATGATGGATTCCATTGTGGTGGAAAGAGAGAAACAATCACTTTCAACCTTCAATCGCTTCAGACTCGATTTCATCGGCAATTTACGCGATGCAGAGTATATGACCATATCCGGTTTGCAAGTCGGTGAGGAAACTGATGCCTGGTCTTTGGACAAAGCCGAACAAGCTTTGAGAAGATCGGGTTTATTTCAGTCGGTGAGAATAGAAATTGATACGGTGGATAGTAGGCATTGCACCCCATATATCGTTGTTCGTGAGGAATTGCCGAATTATGGTCCGGGACTCTTGGTCAATATCGGTGGTGGAGAATCGGCTTTGGGAGCGAGATTTGAGTCGAAAAGACTATTCGGCCATACCATGTACATGCTGCTGGATATTCGCAATCGTACAGAACTCGGCATCGGAATGCAGGGAATTACGGGTTTTCATTGGAACACGGCTTTCGATTTGCCACTCAACTTGGGTTTTAATCTTCGATCACATTCGCTCACCACTGAATTGAGTTTGGATATCTCCAAAACTCCCAATCCAAAAGGTGGCATGTTCTATGGTGCACGGTTCAATAGCGGACAAGGCATTGATTTTGTGTTTAATGGCGTAAATCCTGAAAAAATCTCATTTGAAGCGCAAGAAGTATCCGCTTGGGGTGGATGGCTCCTGCCTCGTCGTGATGATCTTTTCTTTACGCTACATGTGAATTCCAAGCAAGCGGAAAGAGGAAATGCGAAAACCGTGCAGGCATTTGACAATACTCAATCAGTATTATTGGGTTTTGGCTCATTGGCAGATCGCACCATTACCTTGAATGAGCGCGATATTCCAATTGGAGCATGGGGAACCGCCGTTTTGGGTAGAATCATGCCTTTTAATGGGAATTCAGGCAATTCCTATTATTATGTTGGCGGATTTTTGGAACAAAGCGATCTCATGCTTAAAAATCAGCTCTATCTTGCCGGTTCTGTTTCTGCGGGAAGCGGGATATCGCAAGGAACACCAATAAATACGGCGCTAGAAATTGATGCTGTCGGACATTGGAATCCGATGCCAAATATGGCAATAATTGGTTTTTTTAGTCAAAGAAGTGTGTGGAATTGGGATGGCTTCAGACAATTGACATTAGACAATGACAATGGGGTTCGTGGAATTCCACTCAATCGTCGATTTGGTTTGAATCGGATGGCAGGGACTTTGGAATGTCGTGCGGATATAGTCGCTTTGCCGATGAATCTTCGATTGGGAATGACCGGATTTGCGGATGCAGGAACAGTATGGAATGCTGGAGATCCACTGTTTGGAACACAATGGTCATCCGCATTGGGATTGGGATTAGTGATTTCCGGTGACAATATCGCCGGTCTGCAATCCTTTCCATATCTGCGTATTGAATATGCACATGGACTTCAGGAACAGTCTTACAGTGGTATTGTGTTATCGACCTCATTCGCAATTCCCACCATAAAAAAACATGGTTATGCTATTCCGAAACAAATCGGATCGGGAATTGATACTGAATAGGTGATTGCGCATCTTCTTTGCGTAATTTTGAGCAACTTTCATGTGATAAAGATTCAAATATGAACCATAGATTTTCCAACTTACTCCATATACTCATCATTGGAGTATGCGCTTTGATTCTCCCGGAATCAAACGCAAAAAGTCCGGGCTTGATTCCAAAGAAGAGTACCGATAAACCCGTTCCAAAAATCCTGAAACTCTTGACTCCCGATGAATCCGGAGTACATTTCACCAATCTTGTGCCCGGTGGTGCCGAACTTAAACCGGAGAGTAGATTATTCACCATTGCCAGTGGAGGGGTTGCTCTTGGCGATGTGAATGGTGATGGTTTGGTGGACATGTATCTCACATGCTTCATGGATAAGAATAAACTTTATATCAATAAAGGGAATCTGAAATTCGAAGAAGCCCCTGCATCTGCGGGTGTATCGGATTCTTCCGGATTTGGTTTCGGGGCCACGATGGTTGATGTAGATGCTGATGGCGATTTGGATATTTATGTCACTAAGTACAATCGCGAGCCGAATAAATTATACATAAATGATGGCAAGGGGAATTTTGTTGATAAAGCCGCCGAATATGGTTTGGCGAGTGTGGGTAATGGAATTCAATCCACTTTTTTCGATTATGATCTCGATGGTGATTTGGATGTACTCATCATCAATAATGGTATTCATAAGTTTGGGTATAGACATTTCGGAGTGCAACCATCTATGATGCGTAATAATGGAGATGGCACATTCAGTGATGTTTCAACCATTTGTGGGATTGACCACAAAGCATTTGGATTGAGTGCCACCGCTTCTGATGTCAATAATGATGGTTGGCCGGATGTGTTTATTGCCAATGATTTTGAGGAGAAAGATTATCTCTATATCAATCAGAAAAATGGAATATTCAAAAGACAGACCAAAGACAGCATTCCGCATACTGTGACATTCGGCATGGGCAATGATATTGCTGATTTCAATAATGATGGTTTGCATGACATGATTGTTGTTGACATGTTGCCTGAGGTACATGAAAGATTGAATACACAATTCGTTTCATTTTCTACTTATAGCAATACATTTGACTCATCGCAATTTGTGCAGAATGTATTGCAATTGAATCGTGGAAATGGACGATTTAGTGATGTGGCTCAGCTTTCCGGTATTGAAGCAACCGAATGGAGTTGGAGTACCTTTTTTGCAGATCTCGACAATGATGGATGGAAAGACATTTTCATTGCGAATGGTTTGAAACATGATATCATGGATCAAGATTTTTCGAAATATGGAATCACGCATGATGAAATGAAAAAACTAGGAATCGTGAGGACTCCCGATGGAAGAGATTCTACAGATGAAAAGGGAAATATCATTGCATTTAGCACAAGTTTTGACATCGGGAAAATCGTGCGCATGATCAATCGTACCAAGATTCCGAATTACTTATTCAAGAATAATGGTGATTTGACTTTCCGTAAAGTGTCTGATGATTGGGGCATGGATACTTATTTCAACACTTGTGGTGCGGCTTATGCTGACCTTGACAATGATGGTGATTTGGAAATTGTCATCAACAATATCGATTCTGCCGTGATGGTGTATAAGAACATGTCGAGAGAAATGCAACTTGGCAATTATCTCGCAGTCAGATGCAAAGGGAATACGGCGAATACCTATGGATTGGGTGCCATCATCAAAATAAGAATTGGTGATGCGATTCAATCATTTGAAATCAATGCCACTCGTGGTCTCGCCTCCTCAGTTGCACCCTATGCTCATTTTGGTTTGGGAAAAGCAAATAAAGTCGATGAACTGATTGTCACGTGGCCGGGCGGTGCAGTTGAAGTTCTGAAAAATGTCAAAGTCAATCAAATGATCACGCTTGATCAATCCAAGGCCAAGCTGCCTAAGAGTACTCCGATTGCAATCACTCCTTTGTTGAAAGAAATAACGAAAGACCAAACACTCGGTTTGAATTATGTTCACACCGAAAATGATTATGATGATTTTTTCCGCGAGCGATTATTACCGAATAAGCTGTCAATACAAGGTCCTGCACTTGCCGCGGGAGATATCAATGGTGATGGCATTGAAGATCTTATTATTGGAGGTGCGCAAGGTTCTCCGCTTGTGATATACACTCAAAATGATAAGGGTCAATTTTCACAATTACCTACGCAACAATTATTTCTTGAAGATTCATCCTATGAAGATCAGAGCATTTTGATTTTTGATGTGGACAAAGATGGTGATCAGGATATCTATGTTGCCAGTGGTGGAAATGAGGATGCTGCTGACAAACCTGAATTGATGGAAGATAGATTATATGTCAATGAAGGTAAGGGCATTTTTAAGAGAGGTCTTTTGCCTTCAATGCGGGTCGGGAAATCTTGCGTGATTGCCGGTGACTTTGACAAGGATGGAGATTATGACCTATTTGTCGGTGGGAGCAATATTCCCGGTCATTTTGAAAAAGAACCCAGAAGTTATTTGTTATTGAATACGAATGGACATTTTACTGATGTGACAGAATATCTGGCAAATGGTCTATTGCAATCAGGAATGATAAAATCAGCCATTTGGACTGATTTTGACAATGACAATGATTTGGACATCATCGCTGTAGGCGATTGGATGGGAATCAAAGCCTGGAAAAATAATTCTGGTGCATTCACAGAAGTGGCAAAAGAGTCAGGACTGGACAGTACAAATGGTCATTGGCGCAGTATTATCGGCGGTGATTTCGACAATGATGGTGATATTGATTATGTAGTTGGAAATCTCGGAACGAATACCCGCTATCATGCAACGAAAGAGTTTCCCCTGGAATTGCATTATAAAGATTATGATGAAAATGGCTCGGTTGACTTTTTGCATGGAAGATATCAGGACTCGGTATTATATCCGGCTCGCTTGACTGCATCATTGATCAATCAAATTCCGACACTACGATATAAATATCTGTTCGCTAAGAGTTTTGCCGATGCCAAATTGGCTGATATAGTTGGTGGAGATACCAATCTACATTCCGGTGGCAGTCGATATGTATATGAAATGAGCAGTCTCATGCTGATCAATGATGGCAAAGGTTCATTTTCAACAAAAAGATTACCGACCATTTCACAGATTTCACCTATCTATGGCATGATTGCAGAAGATATTGACAATGATGGCAATCTAGATTTGATTCATACCGGAAACTTTTATGGTCCGGATCGTGATATGTGGCGTTATGATGCCGGAATCGGTATGGTATTGAAAGGCGATGGAAAGCTTGGATTCAAGGAATTGTCCGTCAAAGAAAGTGGTTTTTATGTTCCCGGAGAAGGAAGAGCTCTAATAATGATGCCAAGAGCAGACAAAAATTCATTGCTTTTGCTTTCTTCTGCCAATAAAGGAACGCTTCAGATCTTTGAAAAAACATTGGATGCAAAAACAAGTTTGTTGAAATTGAATCAATCAGAAATGTTGACACATGCCATCATTGAATATAAGAATGGCAAAAAGCGTCGTCATGAGTTTTATAATGGATCCGGACATTTGAGTCAAGGCATTCATGTATTGCAAGCAGATCAATCAATTTCCAAGATTTTGTTGTTTGACAGTTCAGGTAAGACAAGAACAATAACTACAAAGTCTAAATAATGGAATATTTAAATAAATTAAGCCATATATTGTTTTTAGTATCAGTCACCACATGAAATATTTGTTTTTGTTTTTAACGACCATGTTCATTGGTTGTTCTTCCATGAAAATTCCTGACGATTATGCCAAACAATGGTGCGAATGTGTGGAAAACGCCAAAAATGATCACGAGAAAATTGTATTGTGCGATTCTGTTTTGAGTAATTCTTTTCGACTTGCCATGATTGATGTTCGAGAGGAAATAGTGAAGAATAAGCAACCGATGGAAACTTTCGCATTGCATTTGAATGATCATACTAGAGAATTGTATAGACTAAAAAATGCATGTAAAGATTCGATGATAAAGGCAGGATTGGTTGATTCCATGCATTTTGAAGCTTCGGGTGCATCTCAACAGATACCGATGATGGAGATGAAAAAAAATAAGTAATCCACATTATTTTATTTTGATGGCTTTGAATTGTTATTGAGTTTTGTATATTGTATTTCGATATAGCACCTTATGTTGGAATGGGAGTCTATGACCATTTCTTATGAGATCTATAAGCACTTGATTTGATTACACTTATATAACTTTATATTTATTTTTTATCCTTAACGAGGTTTACTATGTTAAAAGTTGTGAGACTTTTTCTGGTAGCGCTTACAATAATGACTTCGCTTGGCGGGATGATTTCAACCCAAAAAGCCAATGCTCAGTCATATTGTACTCCCGGCTGGTGGGGACATCCATGTAATGATGCTGGATATCCTTATGTAAGCTGGATCACAAATGTTTCAGTAGGTGGAACATCAAATCCAACACCTGCATGTAATAATTTTTACATCTATTTCCCAAGTGTTGCATTCACAATGTTGTCCGGATCTCCGACACAAGTAACGATTGAAACACGATTTACAGATCCAGCATGGCCTGCCACCTATAATGGTGGTGGTGGAATGAAGATGTGGATAGACATCAATCGTGATGGTATATTCAATAATGCTCCTGCCGCTTCAGGTGGTGAATTGTTCATGACAGGACCAAGCTCAAATAGTCCTGCAACATATACATCTACGATCACTATTCCGCCGACAGTTACTCCGGGCAAGAATCGTATGCGTATCATGACAAATTATTACCAATACGATTTCCAGCCATGTAATGCAGAAATGGGTGAAGTTGAAGATTATGATATCACAATTCTTCCGCCACTTGCTGATGCTTCTCCAACTTCAGTTTCCGTTACCAATCCTGGTGATGGTTCTGGTGTTTCTTCACCTGTTGCACCAGGTACATATAATGTAGGTTTCACACTTACAAATATTGGTGCTGTAACAATGACAGAATGCCAGTATACAGCTTCTGTTACACGCGTATCTGATGGTTCCAATGTTGTTCCTCCAGTAACTGCTACATATAACACACCTCTTGCAGGTAATAGTTCTGTTGCAATTCCTTTGGTATCCAACCTTGATGTAAGCAATCCATTAACACCTTATCGTATTCAGGTAAACATTCCACCGACATCTGTTAAATCAACTTTTGCAACCGGTGATAATGTTCCAACAAATAATACTTTGGATGCATTTATTGGGCCTGCACTCAATGGTGGTGAATATTGGGTAGGTGGTACTCCAACACCAACAAATTGGTTTACCAATCCAAATCAAGTGGCCATTGCTTTGACATATGGTGGTATTCTTGGACCTGTAACATTTAATGTTCGCCCAGGTGCTTATACAAGTACGCAAGGACAACTTGGTCAAGTAACTGCTCAAACTCAAGGTATCCCAGGTGCTTCACCAACTAAGCGAGTAATATTTAGAAAAGATCCTGCAATGACTGGAGATCCGGTATTTGTTTCTCCAAATAATGGACCAGGTGCAAATAATTTTATGTACAGAGTTCTCGGGAATGTATATACCACATTTGATGGTATTACTTTCCAAGCAAATGGAAGTGCATTGGTTTCTCGTTTCTTCTGGTTGGCAAATCAAGGTGTTTCAAACTTTACTCGTGACCTTGTATTCACAAATTGTACTTTCAATGGTGTCAACACAACATTGATGGGACCAGATAACTATTTGGTCATGAGTGATGCTGGTAATATCACAGATGGTCTTGTATTTACAAATAACCGTTTCAATAATGGTGATGCTCATATTTGGTTGGATGGTGGCTTTGGTGCTACAGGTTCTTCCAATACAAATATGACAGGTAATACATTTACCAATTTCTATACTCGTGGCGTATTCATGCGCAATCTTCAATTGCCAGTATTTTTACGCAACACAATGACAACACTGTCTGCAAACCCATCTCCTGTTACAGCATTGGATGTTGAACTTAATAGAGTTGGTGGTAATTACAGATCTAATATCATCAATTTCAACAGATTTGGTACCGGATTCAGATTTGCTCAGAATACCAATACCACATCACCTGCTGAAATTCATAATAATATGATTAAAGTTGGTAATGGTATTTCCAATACAACTTTTGCATTGACAGCTCAAAACTTCTCAAATACGAATATCTACTTCAACACACTTATTGTTAATGCTCCTGTTACAACACTTGCAGCAGCTTTGAATTTGGTTGGTGCAAGTACAGTGGGAACAAGAATTGTTAATAATATCATTAACAATTCTAATAATGGTTATGCTTACACGATTACTTCTGGTGGCTCACCTTTAACATCCGACTTCAATAATATTCGCAATAGCACAACTACATGTTCCTCTTGCGGAACAAATGTTGGATTCTCAGGTGGGATTGCAAGAACTTCACCAAATGCATGGTATTCAGGAACATTTACTGATATCAATTCAATCAGTAGATGGAATCAATTGACATTCCTTCCTGCTCCATTTGATATGTATATCGGTGATGTCAATGTTGTTCTTCGTGGTGATCAAAATATCAGTAATATCAATGGTGGAAATACCAATGTTGATATTGATGGTACACTACGCAGAAATCCACCTATGATTGGTGCACATGAATTGGTGCCTGTTGTAGCATTTGGCGGCACTGCTTTAGATAGCACTTGCGTAAGAACATCAACAGTCATTAATTCTCTTCCTGTCGTATCATCATTGAAACCATATCAGTATGCATTGCCAAGTGGTGCATCAAGAGTTAGTTATCAGTGGTCATCATCTACATCCAGAGCAGTTGCTAATGGTCCAAAATTCACAGGTGTTTTGACACCGATTTTGACCATTTTCAATACAGATGAATATGATGCAGGTACCTATAGCTTAGTTGCAACATTGAATGATGGTGCAAGAGAAGCAAATGGTATTGACCTTACACAATCAATGTTTACACGTCAACTTGGAGTAAATCAACCAACAGAAATCGGCAGACAGCCAATTTCACAAGTTGTATGTAAAGGCAGTGACTTTGTATTGAACTTTACTACTAAGCGTGGTTCTTCAATTGCTTATGAGTGGTTTAAAGATGGTGAAAAACTTCAAGCAAATACAATCTATCCTTTCGCTTCCTCAGTTGAAGGCGTAAACAATTATGTATTGACAGTTCGCAATGTAGATTTCTCAGCGTCCGGCCGTTATGTATGTAAGATCACTACATCATGTGGTACTTCTTCATCTGAAAACACAGTATTTACACAAGAAGCTATCGTTTATGTAGCGAAAGGTACACAAATCGATAAAGAGCCTGTAAGCCAAGTAGTATCAGCCGGTTCAACTGCGAAGTTTGAAGTAGCTGCTGCAGAAGCAACAGGTAGCTTCGGTATTTCTCCAGTTCGTTATGAGTGGTCAAAGAATGGCGTTGTCATTGCTGACAATGGTCGTTATGGTGGAGCA
>Ga0209770_10001816_pt1 | contig 10880 bp, 5 predicted proteins | sample LauGreSu1BDMLBDD_2_FD_187572 | JGI IMG/M metagenome (GOLD analysis project Ga0209770, IMG submission 187572) | Freshwater lake microbial communities from Lake Michigan, USA - Su13.BD.MLB.DD (SPAdes) (version 2) | ecosystem: Environmental > Aquatic > Freshwater > Lake | place: Lake Michigan, USA...
AACCAAAGTATTGGGTAGTGAAGTATATGATAAAGTTAAATCAGATTTTCCTTTATACGTACATGAAGTTTATCCTAGTTTATTAAAATCTGCTTTTGATAAAGGTTTAATAAGAGGTTTGAGTACAACCGTAGTTCAAGAAGTTGATGGTAATAATTTCTTAGGACAATTTGATACTACAATATCACCAATGGTTGTATCCGAAGTACGTGGTGGTGAGGTTTCTGACTTATTTGAAATAATCACAATTTCAGATGGTGAATCTGCTAACTTCCAAGTTAAAATTACAGTTCAAAATATTGATTTAGATAGCGGTGATTTCGATTTAATCGTTAGAGATTTTAACGATACTGATGATAACATTGTTGTATTGGAGAAATTTACAAGATGTAATATGAACCCTGATTTACCGGGTTATGTTGCAAGAAAAGTAGGTACTTCAGATGGTGAATATGAATTACGTTCAAAGTTTATCATGTTGTCAATGGCGGATAATCACCCAACAGATGCATTCCCTGCGGGTTTCAAAGGGTTTAAAAATAACGGATCATTCGGTAGTGGAAACAAATTAGGTAGTGTTCATTATAAAACTGAATACTTTGATGCCGGAGACGTGGTTTCTTATGAAATAAGTGGTACTCCTGTATTATCTAACGGTGATAAAGTAAGAAAAGTTTCTTTAGGTTTATCTTCACAAGTAGGATTTGATAGAGACTTATTAAAATATAAGGGATTAGGTGCAATAACTGAAACATTCGGTTTTCACTTATCAAGTAACGCATCAACAATAACAGGTACAACCTATCAATGTACCCCATATAACTTAGAAGGAACAGATAAAGGAAAATTAGATAATATTGCTTTCCGTAAGTTCACTTTCGCGGCGTTTGGTGGTTTTGACGGATGGGATATCTACAGAAATGTAAGAACCAACGGAGACGCGTTTATATTCGGAAAAAGTGTATATGTAAGTGGACATACAACTAACAGTGGTGTGTTTAGTTCAAGTGTTGGTAACTCTGATTATTACGCTTATCTACAAGGTATTAATACCTTTGCAAATCCTGAAGCAGTTGATATTAACGTATTTGCAACACCAGGTATCAACTTCCTTGACCACAGTTCATTGGTAACACAATCAATCGATATGATTGAAAATGATAGAGCGGATTCACTATATGTAATGAATTCACCTAACTTGACTACCGCAGAGGAAGTTATAGATAGTTTAGATTCAGTTGCAATTGATAGTAACTATTCGGCTACATATTGGCCTTGGATTCAAGTAAGAGACGGAGACAATGCTACACAATTATACATCCCACCAACAGGTGAAGTTCTTAAGAATATCGCATTAACTGACAACGTATCTTATCCATGGTTCGCGGTGGCGGGTTATTCAAGAGGTCTTGTAAACGCAATCAAAGCATACAAGAAACTTACCCTTGATGAAAGAGATGACTTATATAAAAACAGAATTAACCCAATTGCAACATTCTCTGATACAGGTACAATCATTTGGGGTAACAAAACCCTTCAGGTTAGAGAATCTGCACTTGACAGAATCAACGTAAGAAGATTATTGTTAAGAGCTAGAAAGTTAATTTCTGCTGTTGCGGTTAGATTGTTATTTGAACAAAATGACGAACAAGTAAGAAATGAGTTCTTGAGATTAGTAAATCCTATTCTTGAGTCAATTAAGAAAGAAAGAGGTTTATATGACTTCCGTGTAACAGTATCAAATGATCCAGAGGATATTGATTCTAACACACTTAGAGGTAAAATTTATGTAAAACCTACTCGTTCTCTTGAATTCATTGATGTTGAGTTCATCATTACTCCAACAGGAGCATCATTCGAGAACATCTAATAGTAATCAAAATAAAAAAATAAAGGGAGTCCATTGGATTCCCTTTTTTATTGTTCCACGCGGAACCATTTTTTATAACAATTATATTTTTATACCTAACCCAGTATTCTGGAACTAGTTATTCTAGTATTTATTAATTAATAAAGAAATATTCTAGAACTGGTTATACTGGGACTAGTAAAAAACTAACGAAAATTTTTCATAAAATCAAGTATTGAATCATTTTTATTTAAAAAAAAATATTTCTTGATTTAACGATATTTATAAGAATAAAGAATAATTAAAAACTTAACAAATACAAAATGGCAGATTTATTAATGAAAATGCCGGTTCCATATGAACCGAAGAGACAGAACCGATTCATCGTTAGATTCCCATCATCTTTGGGTATCAATGAATGGTATGTGACATCAGCTGCTAGACCAGCCGCTAAAATTAACTCAGTTGCAATTCCTTTCTTGAATACTTCAACTTATGTTGCGGGTAGATTCGAATGGCAGGAAATGAGAGTAACTTTTAAAGACCCAATTGGACCTTCTGCGTCACAAGCATTGATGGAATGGTTCCGTTTACATGCTGAATCAGTTACAGGTAGAATGGGTTACGCTGCTGGTTATAAAAAAGATATTGAATTAGAAATGTTAGACCCAACGGGTGTTGTAGTTGAAAAATGGATTCTACAAGGTACATTTATCACCGATTTGAACTTTGGTGATTTAGATTACTCAAGAGATGAAATCGCAACAATCCAATGTTCACTAAGAATGGATAGATGTATCCAAGTTTACTAAAATAAAAAATCTGTCAATAAAAGGTATCTCAAAAGGGTACCTTTTTTTATTTTAAAACTTTACATTCAAATAGTTATTAATTATATTTTATTATATGGAACAATTTGTAGTAGACCCAACAATCGCGTATGATGTTGTAGAGTTACCAAGTAGAGGTATTCATTATACAACACAAAAAAAAGCACTAAGAGTTGCTTATTTAACAGCAGCAGATGAAAATATTCTATCTGCTCAAAATTTAATTCAAAGCAATACTGTTATTGATGAGTTACTAAAAAGAAAGATTTTAGATAAAGATTTCAATTCCGATGATTTGGTAGATGAGGATAGACAAGCAATTTTAATCTTTTTAAGAAATACTGCATTTGGACCTGAGTTTAATGTGTATGTTACTGACCCAAAAACAAATGAGGGATTTACTGCAAAAGTTGATTTAAGTGAAGTTAAATTCAAGGATTTTCAATTAACACCAAATGAGAATGGGGAGTTCAAATATTTCATGGAAAAATCAAAAGTGGAAGTTACATTTAAGTTTTTAACAAAAAAACAACAAAAAGAATTGGATGAAATCGAAAAAAGTTGGAATGGTAATGGAGTTGCTCCAATTGTGACAAAAGAATTAGAAATGATGATTAAGTCTGTTGCGAGTAACAAAGAGATGATGAATATTCACAACTTTGTTCAAAATTTACCAATCAAAGATTCACAAGATTTTAGAAAATACATCAGAGAAAATAAACCATCATTAGATTTAAAGAAAATAGTAAAAACCCCGTCAGGAGAAGATATCCAAGTTGAAATTGGATTCGGGGTAGAATTTTTTCGCCCTTTCTACGGATTACAGTAAAGGTCAATTAGACGAAATTTTATTTTTAGTTAAAAGAGGATTCTCATATCGAGACATTCTTCTTATGCCTGTATACATTAGACGATATTACATCAGTTATTTAATTGAATTGGAAAATAATCCCAAGTAATATTTATTGATATGAATAAACCGTTAATAAGTGATTATATTGGTAAGTATGGAAGTGCTGACTCAGATTCAAACGCTTACATAGATGCTATGAATATGTACTATAGAAATAATAATATTTCAGGTACATATTCAATTACACAAAACGAAAGTCAACAATTTTTATCACATTATCACAAAAAAGGAGATAAACCGGATTCAGGTGGTAAAGGTTTGATTTCTAAAGCTGTATCTGCACAAGGATTCACAACAGGATATGGAATGATAAGTAGTGAAGCTGCTACCGAATTAATCGGTGCAGACAAAATTGCCGATGCTGCAGTATCAATAGGTAAAGCATTATTTGGTAGTCAGTCATTAAAAGATGGTTTAAAAGGTCTTTTCTCTACTGGATTATCAAATCTTTACGATGGAATGGTAAACATAGTAAATCAAGAGGTTGTATTAAGAAATAAATTAAATAGTCAAATTGGTATCGGTAAGGATCTTTCAAGAGATTATCGAAATAATATTGTTGACGCGTACGATAAAGTTCAGGGAATGGGTTATTCATTCGATGAATTAGCAGATACGGCGATATCGGCAACAAATGAGACGGGTAGATTTTTTACAATGAATGAATCCGTTATGGAAAACATGGCCGTAACGTCAAGAGCATTTATTGGGGATATGAAACAAATGGGACCTATATTGAGAAGTTTTGAACTTACAGGTATAGGTGCAGAAAAGACATTGGAGAACATAAACATGGGAGGTAAGTCTTCATTAACTTTAGGTTTAAACATAAGAAAAACTACAGAAGAATTTCAGAAAAATATTGGAAAAATAAATCAGTATGGTTTTGAAAATGGTGTTCAAGGATTAAACAGAATGGTTCAAAAATCTGTTGAATTTAGAATGAATATGCAAAACGTATTTGATGTTGCAGAAAAGGTAATGTCACCTGAGAAAGCAATAGATTTGGCGGCTAATTTACAAGTATTAGGGGGTGCGGTTGGTGCGTTAGGTGACCCATTCCAAATGATGTATATGGCAACAAACAATGTTGAGGGATTACAAGACGCGTTGATTGGTGCTGCGGAATCTTTAGCAGTATATAATGAGGCAAATGGTAAATTCGAAATATCTGGTGTTAATTTAAGAAGAGCAAGAGCAATGGCTGATGAACTTGGTATGAGTTACCAAGATTTATCAAACATGGCAATTGCGGCGGCTGAAAGAACATCGGCATCGCAGGATATAATTGCATCAGGTGTTTCAGCGGATGAAAAACAAATAGAATTTTTAACAAACTTAGCTAGAATGGGAAAAGATGGAAAAATGGTCATCGAAGTACCAACAATATTACAAGAACAGTTAGGTAAAACAATTGAATTAGAAGATTTAAATCAAACAACTGCAAATGCAATTTTAGAAAATCAAAAAGCCTTTGAAAAAATGGACACTAAAGATATTGCGTTAGAACAATTTACCGCAACTCAACAATTAGCGTTGACTGTCTCAGAAATTGCGGCAATGTTAAAGGTTGAATTTGCTAGAACATATCGAGGAATGGGTGCGGAAATGGACAAATATGTGAAACAAGCAGATGATTTATTAAAAAATTATGTTAAAGGTGATAGAAGTAATGCTGAAATTAATGCTGAGATTGATAGTAAAAGAAAGGATTTAGAAACAAAGGTAAAAGAAAATACGGGAGTAAAAACAACAACACAACCAGAACAACCGAGAAAAGTTGATAACTCACAACAAACTAATCAAACACAACAAACACCTCAAACTCAAACGAATTCACTTCCTCTTGATGATGTAGAAAGATTGTATTTAAAACTTCAGAATGCAAGTAGGGGACAAACTGTAGTTAATAACAATATTGACCCAACCAACCCTAACAATTATTTATACATTAAGTAATACTTTTTATAAGTTATCTATTTATAGATAAAAGAAATCGATGCCAAGTTACTTAGATTTTGATTCAACTAAAAGATTTAGAGATTATGTGTTAGGTAAAACTTTGAACCAACCAAATGGTCCTCAAACGTTTACTGCAGGTAATTATCCTATTCAAAATTTAAGTGATACCGCGAATATTGATTCTGGTACCGTTGAGGATAATAGAACTCAAATGTTACAATTTCCTCAAACAAGTAACGTTTTTAAACCATTAGAATTTAGTATAACCGAAAATATAGATACATTACCTAGAAGAGCAAATCTTAGTTTATACCCATATTTTGAATTACAAAACCACAATTTAATTAGTGTTTTTAACCAACAAAATTTAGATAGTGAATCTGAATTAATGAGGTTCGCTGGTAAGTATCTATTATCTAACAATGGTCCTGTATATTCAAGAATTACTCAAAATTTACAGAGACAAATAGATGGTAGGGTAAGAATTTCAGACGCGTTAAATGGTAGTATTGCAACAGCATCAAATATTATAACAGGAAGGGAACCATTAATTGCACCCGATTATAGTATTACTGTGGCTAAAACATTACCCGGAAAGGTTATTGATTTTGTACAAGTTGCTGCGGGAGTTGAATTTCCTTTTTCCGAAATTCCCGGTCAATATTTAACTGACCCAAGAAACCCAATTAATGTTAGACCGACACCTAAATCAGAATTAGGTAAGGTTTTCCAAGATGTTACAGGTGTATTAGGTTCTTTAATTGGTATTCAAAGAAGACCATCACCATCAAGAAAACCATCAGATGTAATGATTGAACATCTCGGTCAAGGTCAAAAAAGTGTATTATACGACTTATTAACCTATTCAAAATACGCACCAAATTATACGACATCCGCAAGATCACAGAATACATCAAAAATTTTCAATTTTGTAGATAACGTTGCACAAGGTGTTAAAAATTTATTAGGTGCTGAAGCACCACGTGGATCGGCATATATTGGGGATGACAGAGGAAACGATGTAAAATTCGCAATGAATGATTTTAATGATAGACCCGTAAGGAGTAACTATTATTTAAGTCTAATGTTTGACCCTGTACAAGCTGAATTATTTCAAAGAAAACGAAACTATTCAGAGGGTGGAAGTATTACAGGTAAATTAACATGGATTAGTAGAAACTCGAGAAACGAACTTGGTGTAAACAACAAAGAATGGGGTAATCAAAAAAATGACATTGATAATTCAATGTCGACCAAATTTGATTTTAGAGAAGATTCAATTTTAGGTTATACTCAAGAAATATTAGATAGTATGCCGACAAATGGTGGAGAAGCTCGTTCTCACGTTGCAAATGTAATTGACCAAACAAGTAGAATTTTCAAAGAAGGTGACATGATGTTAAGTAGAGGTTCTGCTGTTCAATATGTTGATAAATTTGGTGGAGAAAGTGGTGTTGAATATTGTAGAGTTTGGACAAAAGATAGGTCATATCTGAACTATTCAGATACAATGAGAAGACAACAAAATGTTAGAAAATACGATGATAGTGTTTTAGATAGAACGTGGAACTTAAATATTGCCCCAATATCTAATGGAGGTAAAGATTTTACTGGTTCAACAAACATATTACCAAAAGGAGATGGGTTTTATGCTAAAAAATACATGTTCTCAATTGAGAACTTAGCATGGAAAACATCAAATACACCGGGATTTACTGTAAACGATTTACCGTACTGTGAAAGAGGTAATAATGGTGGTCGTGTAATGTGGTTTCCACCATATGATTTAAAGGTTAATGAACAAAATAGTGCAAAATGGGAAACTAATACCTTTTTAGGTAGACCCGAACCAATCTATACATATCAAAATACAGAAAGAACCGGACAAGTATCATTCAAAGTTGTTGTTGACCACCCAAGTGTTTTAAACTTATTGGTTAGAGAACATTTTAAAGGAATGTCAGATGAAGAGGCAGAAAATTATATTAATGCATTTTTTTCGGGGTGTGAAGAAATTGACTTTTATGATTTAATTAGAAGATATAGACAAATTACACCTGAAGATGCTAAAACCATTACTGATTTTTTAAATAAAAAGAGTGATCCTAATACAATACAAAAGTATAGAAGTGTAACCACTGGAGACGTGGTTAAACCACAACCACCGGTGGTAAAAGATGAAACTAAGAAAGAAGAACTTAAAGTTAGTTTAAACTTTGCAAACGATTGGCCTAAAATAACTGATGGAGAACTTAAGGGATCAAAATACACCGAATTATATCAGAATACCATTGGGTCAACTGGTTGGATTAACGACACTAAAAATAATTTAAAAGCTACGTTACAAGGTATATTAATTACTGATTTTAATAAAGCTAATGCAATACATGATAAAAAAATATTATATTCTAAAGATGTACCCGTTTCGGAAGCATCAACCTATAGTGGACAAACCGTTAATGATTTAACAAAAGAAATCGATACGGCGAATGCAGAATATACAAAATACGAAACACAAACAACAACATTAAAAAAAGATATTGAAGATGGGTTAGTTAAAGATTTAAATGTTGTTGTAAGTTCATCATGTTCTGCACTTGCCGAAACTGGTTACAACTATAAATTATCTATTCGAAGAACCTATAGTGTTTTATTAGACTTTTTGGATAGAATTAAAAAAGATGTTAATGCAAAGAGTATTTTAGATAAAAAATGGCCAACAAGTATTAGTGGGGCGAGTGATAGGACGACCGAAATAAATATAGAATTTACACTTAAGGAATTAGGTTATACCGAATCTGAAGGTAAATTGGTGTTTGGAACATTAAGTAATGGAGAGGTTGCTAATAATGAAAATAGAAATTGTTCAACAAACGAATTCAAATATGAAACAGGTGCAAATTCATTAAAAATTTCCTCACCTGTTGCATTTGGTTGTAGACAATCAAGTGTAATTTTTAGATATACTAAAACAATTAAAAAAGACCCTGAAAATACTACACCTACCACACCTGACCCAACAATCAGAACAAGATTGGAACCAGATGGTGAACCAACAAATAAACCAACATCTTATACACCACCTATTGATCCATTAAAAAGGATTATAATGAAAACTTTGAGTGAGTGTTATTATTTCCAAAAAGTTGAGGAAACCGATCCCGTGGTGTTTAAAACATTGAAAGATAAATTAAAATACTTTCATCCGGCTTTTCACTCCACAACACCTGAAGGACTCAATTCGAGATTAACATTTTTATTACAATGTGTGAGACCGGGAGATACAATACCTTTAAAAGGAATTAGTGATGTTTCTGACTTAAATGCTAGAAATACTTCATTTGGACCACCACCAATTTGTGTATTAAGAGTAGGTGATTTTTATCATTCAAAAGTTATAATTAGAGATGTTAATATAACATTCGAAGAAAATGTTTGGGATTTAAATCCTGAAGGAATTGGTGTACAACCCATGATTGCAAATGTTGCATTACAAGTTAGTTTTATAGGTGGTCAAGGATTATCAAAACCGGTTGAAAGACTACAAAACGCATTATCTTCTAACTTCTACGCAAACACAGAGATGTATGATGAAAGGTCAATTCAATCAGAAGGATTAAGAATAAGTGGTACAACAGCAGAAGAATTTACTAAAGATTTCTTAGAACTTATTAAAAATCCAACAGTTAAGACTGAAGATTTAGGTAACAGTACCTTGGAAAATTCTTTTTCAGAATCATACATTGGTAAACCAGATGGTACGAAATTAGTGTATACTGAGTTGGTGGATAACGCATATAAAACAACTGAAAAATATTTTGATAGTTATGAATCTTTATATCACGGTGTAGTTAAAGAATTTGGACCATCTATATCATCATTTATTTTACATCCTAACTATAGGGAAATAAATCAATATGATATTTTTAGTACAACATCATCCACACCAGGTTTAAATATCGAACTATTTGGTAACTATAGTAGTAGTAGACCTGTATCATTTTATGTTGATACTTTGAAGAATAAAATGACTCAAACACTCTCAACCACCAATATTTGTGAAATGATGAATTTGGATAGTGTTTTACCACTACCGAAACAAACTAAAACTAATGAAATACTGCAACCATATTTTAAACAATTAATAGAAACAAGAATAAGTAAAATAACCGATAGACAAGATATTAGTGATTTTATTAAAGTTAGAGATGAGGTAATTGATGTGTTTGACAATCTTAATTTCCTTGTTAAATACGGTTATGATGCTCAAATTAGTGGAACAACCGTTTTCAATAAAGGTGAATTATCGGGATACACATATGATTTACTTTATAATGAATATGATAATTGTGTTGAACATTTTACAAATAACTCAACAAAGTTATATGAAGATTTGGATACGTCTGTGAATTTTAATAACCCGTCTTTAACTACGAATGTACTTTCTGAATTTTTATCTGTATTATTAAAAGAAGAGGATTTAGAATCATTTAAAGCTGGTTTTACTGATACCATAATTTATGATGAAAGTACAATTAAAAAAATAGAGAGAAAGTTTAATTCTTTTATTGGTGACCCAATAAAAGATAAAAAGTTTAAGTTTAAAAAATTAAAACAAAGAAAAAATAATAAAGAGATATCGTTCATTGTTACCACAACCGAAATAACAGATGAAAGTATTAAAGGAGAAATTAAAAAATTAAAAAACAATGGTGCAGTGCCACCAACAAACAATAAATTAAACTATTATCAAACAAAGAAATCATGAGTAGAATTTATTTTGATAGATACCAATTTTTTATTGATGATGGTAAATTTAGAATTGTACCGGGTATTGAGATACCAATTAAAGGGTCTGACAAATACCATCAGTACAAAAGAGGTAAAGATAGATTGGATAAATTATCACAAGAATTCTATAATACACCCATATTCGGATGGTTAATAATGCTTGCAAATCCATCCTCAGGTACAAATGAATTTGAAATAGATGACAATGACATCTTGAGAATACCTTTCCCTTTAAACAGTAGTTTACAAGATTATAAGAGGGGTGTAGAACTGTACAACTTATATTATGGCGAACAATGATTTATCAAATAGTGAGAATATATTAATAAAGACCGATGAGAATAATTTAATTTACGTCGATCCTAATAGTGTATTGGTAAACAACCAAGTGCAACCAAGAAGTGTATCGCAAGAAAAAATGGTGATGTACGTTAATCTTGAAGCAGATATTATTCCACGTACAACATTGGCTGCCGATGGAATAACCGATTCCAAATCATCATTAAGAAGTATTGCAAAGGGAACACTTAATTTT
>Ga0209770_10001817_pt1 | contig 10879 bp, 14 predicted proteins | sample LauGreSu1BDMLBDD_2_FD_187572 | JGI IMG/M metagenome (GOLD analysis project Ga0209770, IMG submission 187572) | Freshwater lake microbial communities from Lake Michigan, USA - Su13.BD.MLB.DD (SPAdes) (version 2) | ecosystem: Environmental > Aquatic > Freshwater > Lake | place: Lake Michigan, USA...
ATCTGGGGGATGTGGTTAGAGGGACGATGAAGGACAGCTAAAACACTTTTTGAAATCGCGTGGGGTAGATAGGATTCGTTCATGTGCGGTCGCTTTATCCGAAAGGGGGAACCCAAGAAAGTTGCAGAGTTTCTCAGAGGCAAGAATTGGAAGGGAGATTCCCAGTTTCTCCCGTTTCTTCTGCTGTTTCTTGCAAGCCATGATCTGATCTCCCTCTAGGCCATGAGCATTTCAAATCCAACCGCGCCCTGCCCGTGGGTTGCTCTTAATTTAACCGATCCATACAAAACAATAGCCTATGGAGTATTTGGTAATGCGAATTTCTGGCTGCCGCTTTTGTGAGTTTTGCATACATTATCAGGTGATCGATTGCCGAAAGGCACCGACTGGATAGTCTGTAGCTCAGGTCTGCAAGCCCGTCCTGTCGATAGAGTTAGTCGCCGTAGTTGTAGTAATCCGGCGAGATATTAGATTCCTTTCCTGCGTTCCACCAAGTCTGATGCTTATCGAGCCAGATTATACAGGGCGGAACGGATTTGTGAATATTGTGAGGAGTGAATTCCCGTCGGTGCTTATTCCGAAAGTCGCTGGCGATGTCGACATATGGAGCACTCTCGGGTTTTTTAATGATTCTCAAGGGAACGTCATAACCTCCGACTTCCTGGAAATCTCCGTTCTCGTCGTAGAATTCGGCTTCGGGGATGTGACGGTAATCCAGTCCGAAGTGAACGGGAAGGACTTTGGACCCCATCCCGGCCCACCAATAATAGACCCTGCCGAAATAGACGCTGTGAAGAAACCGCTCGTAGAGCCACGGCCTGAATCGCCGGTGCTTGAATGGTTCCGGAAGTGGGACTACCCAGAAGATAGGCACATTTCGTCTGGAGTAGGCCAAGATGCGCTTGAGGATTTTTGAGATGGAAAGGGCACTGGATTGAACTTCGATCACAAGAGGCTGCGCCTGCTTGCCCACACCCAATCTCCCGCTGAGGTCCGGACGGACCTCAGTGTGCCCTTTTTCGGGCACAGCCTTGAGGATTCGCTCCTGTTCCCAATTGCCTTCAGGGAATCGCGCTTTAAGTGACGCGATAATCTCCTTTTTGCAGTCCTTGTGCAGAGCAGATTCTTCCCTCGCGGAAATCGGTGCTTGGCTGGGTGGGCACTGGTGGGCGAAGTGGTTGACCTTTTCAATGCATTTCCGAACGACGGCAGGTGAGGCACACTTACGACAAATGAAGGGCCTGTCTGCGTTCGTGGCCACGTCAGCATGGAGGTCACATCGGCGGCTCTGAGAGAAGGCCCATCCCTTGAGCAGGCCGTAGCATCCTGTCTCGCGGGCCTCTCGCACGTTGGCTCGGGTTATATTTGGTAATTCTTTCATTCGGGAAGAAGGCACTGTGTGAATGCATCTGCCAGCGCCTCTGCGAGAGCGAGGAGTTCCGATTGGGTGAAGGGTGGAACCTTTGGACTGGGATTCATTTTTTGGTTTGTGTGACAATTATTATCGCCGTCCAGTAACTACTTCGCGAAGCCATGGCTTGGGTAGGATGGATCTAAACTTTCTGACGGCGACGTTGAAATCGCATTTTCCGAGTCGCTTTTTGCAGCCACAGGGGCAGGGCACCTTGTTGGCGAGGCGCTTCTTTTTGAGCAGGCAGAGCAGAGCCGGGACGACCTGCTCGTTATGTTTCAGGCCGAGCAGTTCTTTGTAGTCGTCGAGTTCACCGTGGACGCCATGACGGAGTTCACCAAAAATGAAGTCTCGGCCGTGTGTGAGCTTTAGGCTCATCGCATAGAGGTAGGGAACGATGCAGTCTTTGCTAAATCCATGGATGGTTGGTTTTGCCTGTAGTTGAGCCATGAGGCGGATTCGTGAGCCGAGGCAAAGGGTTCCATTGCCATTCACATGAAAATGACTCAAGCGGGGAATTCTGCCTCCTATCTCGCTTACCGTTGGAATTCTTCGGGGGAAATCTTGGGGAATGGAAATTTGAAGATTATAGGTGTCGTTGATTCGGGGGTGTCCCTCATACTCGGCGCAAAATCGGAAATCCCCTTCTAACAGAAGGTGATTTCTGTTCGATGGCTGAATCGAGATGAAGGGCTGATCGTTGAGAAACTCGTCCAGGCCCGGAATGGCGACCGGAGCGGGCATTACTTACACCAGGGACGAGCAGGTTTTTCGGTGATGATCTGGATGTTCTGATAGTCTGAGGGTTTAGACGACAGGAACGAAAGAATTTTGGCCATTTCGGCCTGTGGGATACGCAGCCCAAACTTCTGCACAGTAAATTTTTGGATCAGCTCTTCTGAGTTAAGCTTTTCGGTGTTCTGGAAGTCTGCTCGGGCCTGCTTTAGCCAGCTGTGGAAGTTACCTTCCAAGTTGAGATTGGCATATTTCGGTTTGCGCCATTTGTCAGCGAAGTCTTCGCTCGGGTTCACCGGATTGGGGACACAGGGAGGTGTCGGAAGGATGTAGCGATCCATGTCGGCAAGGATGCGCTCCAATGCGGAGGTGGTGTTTTCCTCACCCCGGTATGCTGCCGCCGCGAGTGTCGTGATGATGATGGAAATCGGTTTAGAGTCGGGGTTCTTGGCGAACAATGAATCCCTGTGCCGCTTCAAAAGTTGGATAGCTTTTTGAAGCGGCGTTTTCCATTTCCAAGCCGGGAGTTTTTCCACCTTGGCCTGCTTTGCCATGATGGCGACTTTTTCCATGAGGCCTGCGGCGATTTCCATACGAGATTCAAACCACTTGGCATAGCCTTCGGAGTTGGAGATTTGCCAGTTGGAATCGATGTAGCGGTAGTTGGCCTGCCGGTTGTCAGTGATGTTCCCGGAGTGGTGAGACACGTCTTCGGCAAGCCCACGAGCAAGGCCATGTTTGACCATCGCCTCAGCTAGTGAGGCCTGCTTAGTCATTTCCTCGGGGATCGAGGGAACGATGTCCTCCGAGAACCGGAGTTCGTCAGCATATTCGAGGCACCAGCAACGGTGTTTTTCTTCGAGTTCCTTTTTGATTTGCCGGGCCTTTCGGTAGGCTTCGAGTTCGTCACCGATGAGCGTTTTCAAATTCTCCTGGGTGTGCGTGTGTTTGGTGATGCCAGCCTCTAGGCGGCAACCGACATCCAGGTCGTAGGATTCGTCTTCGTTAAGCGGGCGAATCACGGTGCCCAGGCGGAAGGAGCCCTGCGCATAAATTCTCGGCTTGTTGTCTTTCAACGGTCCTTCGCAGAACCAAGTGCCCAAGTCCTTGTAGCGCTCGTGGGCCTTGTCGTAGGCTCCAGGTGGAATTTCCAAAGCGGCCACGAGGGCCTCGATGATCTGATCTTTCGTCTTCATGGTTGTTTGGTGTTTGTGTTGGTTGGATTGACTAAATGAGTTTGTGACAGGGATCGAAGGGGGCTGCTTGATGGTCAAAAAATCCCCGGTCGAAGAGTTCGGAGGATGCGTGGCGCCATTCGGCCTCGCCCATCGCGAGAAGTTCCTTGCTGAGTTTATCGAGGTGGAAATCCCCCGGTGCGGTTTTTGGGTTCACCTCGAAGAAACGATCTTTTCCGAGCAAATGATGAACCATCCCCGAAGCCGATTGAGACTGTCCTCTCATCATGAAGTCGATGACGGGAGCTGCCATTTGCAGCTTGCCTCCCATGGCCTGGAGATTTTTCAGGGAAATAACTTCCTCAGTCGTGCCGATGCGGAGGGCGGCGATTTCGCTTTGCGGTTTTTCGAGGTAGCCAAGTGCCTCGGCCACCGCAATCATGACGGGGTTGTTTGCCCAGACTCCACCGTCTAGAAGTTGCAGTCCGGCCTCGGTGACTTCTGGTAGAAGGTAGGTCGGGGCTGCACTGGTAGCCATCGCAACGTGAACGGCACTCAATTTGTGATCTGTCTGGAGCCTTTTGTGGTGTGATGTTTTGAAAATGTGAACTCCCCAGAATGTCGGCTCGTAAGCGGGAATTAGGAGGCGCTTTTCGCTTTCGCCGAACTTGCGCTCGCCGAGCAGTTCCTGAAGTGCCGCCCGCAAGCCGTCTGCCGAATGTTTGACGGCCAGCCAGTGTTTGGCGTTGGCAAAGTGTTTGGGTGGGAAGATTTGGTCAGCTTTTTTGAGATAGAGGTCCTTGATCTGCTCCGCTGGGAAGCCGAGTCCCAGGCCAATGGCGATGATACCGCCAGTGCTGGTGCCCGCGATAAGGTCGAAATGGTCGATGACCCTCGTCCCCTGTTCTTTTTCCCACTGGGCTAGAAACGAGGCGGTGAAGAGCCCTTTAAGCCCTCCGCCATCCAGAGATAGAATTTGAAACCGGTTGCCTTGCATTCCGTCACTGTAAGCTTCGACAGCTTACAGTCAACGATATTTTACAAGGACAGATGTTTTTCCGTTGGAAACATTTCTTCCAGACGGATTCGTGCGACCACCGGGTTCACATCGAAGGTTTCGGCGATCTCTTTCTCGGCTCTGGCTCGCTGGGATTCCCTTAGGCTTGGCCCGAAGGCGGAGTCTTCGAGATATGGAGCGACTAGCTTTCTTACGGTCGGACACGGAAGTAGCAGACCGCCGATAGCTCGATTCGCCTGCCATTCCCACCAGCGCCCATCGTATTTTGAAGTGGCACCGGGACTTGGGGAAATGTCGGTGCTGCGACATAAAAAATTCCGGGGGCGTTGGTCCGCAGGTGAATGCCCAAAAAGGTCGGCGGTTTGGTCAGCTATAAAAAGTTTGGGATGGAGAAGAGCGTGTCCTCCTTCGTGAGCCAAGGTGGACCTAACCCTGCGTTCGGCGGTGGGTGTTCCTTCGTCTTCGATCCAGGGCGCGATGGTGAATCCGGTTACGCCTCCTTTTGAGTTGAACACAGTTGATCCCATGATTCCCTCCCCCAAGTCCTCGTAGATAAGCGGAACCTCAAAGTATTTTTCGAGGAAGAGGTCGATTTTGATTGGTTCTGGCTCGTATGGAAGAAGTTTGGCCTGCTTCAGTGCGTCCAAGCAGATGTCATCGATCTCTCGCGTCTCATAGAGCAGCCGGAGGGGATAAGGTCCATCCTTAGTGCGGAATTCCTTCACTTGATTTCGTCGTCTAGGTGTTCTCGAATTTTATCTGGTGAGGTGCCGCCTTGGATTTTGTCTTTGAGTGTTCTGAAGGCCATTCCTGCCTTGGGATCAGAGAACATCATTTTCCTGATTTCCTCCGCCTCGTTGCGAAAATCGTATTTTTGGAGTTCTTCAACGGGTATACCGATTTCCTTGGCGAGGAGTTCGATTTTATCTGGCGATGGAAATCGACGGCCAAGTTCGATATCGGAAAGGAAGGCACCGGATACGCCGATCTTTTTGGCAAGTTCTCTGAGTGATATGTTTTTTGCCTCCCTGATCTGGCGGAGATAGGAACCAAAGGCGGTGTTGTTCATGTTGTGAGCTTACATCGACTGACGCCATTTTTCCACTCTTTCCTTGCAGCTCATCAAATTTAGGCAACATCGGGTTAGAAAAAGGCAATCGCTTTCGGACTCAATATCAAACCCTGCGTAAAATCTGCACGGATCAGCTTCAAAAATTGAGCTGGGGAGTGCTGTGGTCTGCCCAGATGGGCAAGAGATCGGCTTCATCGGTGAGAGCAAGAACGCGGCACACCGGGCAAAGCTTTTTGGATTGGCAGAGATGTTCTTTAGCAACCGCCAGATTGCCCAAACTGCATTCGAAACGGGCCAGATGGAAATGCACCATGGCTGTATTGGGAAAACGATCTGCCGCCTCCAGCAGAAGTTCCCTCGCACACTCAATGGAGCTCTCTTCACGCAGCACCAGAGCCAGATCAATCCACCTGTCCACATTGTCTGAATCAATGATGCAGAGTTGTTCCGCGACGGATCCCAACTCTGTGAGATTTCCAGCTGCTCGGTGAATTTCCATCAGCAAAGTCAATCCCTCCACGCAGTTCTTGTCTTTGGCTGACAGGCTCTCGTATTCACGTCTCGCATCTTCAAGCATTCCGAGTTCAAGATAACCTTCAGCTGCCAGAAGAATCATTTGGGAGGGAGTATCGATCATAGAAAATTGCATCGTTATTTCCATGATCGGCAGCTTGGCGAACGGCTTTACCGAATTTCACAATCAGACTGAACTCTCCTGAATTTCCCCCTCGTCTTGATTCCTCAGATTGTTAAATTCTAGTCCATGCAAGCGATAGTCGTCAGGTTGTCTGATCTCACTTTTCTTTCCTCGGAAGACCTCTCGGGTGCTTGCTCTCAGGCCGAGCTGGGCGAAAAAATCATCAAACAATTTGCGTTTCTAACTGGAGATATCCGCGTCACGATTACCGATGGCACAGCGCGTATAGAATATCGTCAACCGGACACAGAAAAAATGAGCGAGGCTCAACGGTTGTCTGAGCAAGCCTCTCAGAAAGCCAAGAGCGGTGACTTTCCGCAGGCTCTCCATCTCTTCACACAAGCCCTCGCGGCGAATCCTGGCCTGCCAGTGACCCGTCGCGACCTTGCCATGCTCCACTATGAACTCGGCGATTTATCGGCAGCGAAGGATCAGCTCATCGATGCCCTGCGACTCGCTCCCGATGATGCTTGGAGCTATGTCGTGCTGGGGAATATTTTCACCCGCGAGCAGGATTGGGATTCCGCCATCCGCTTTTTCACCAAGGCGCTTGATCTGAAACCTGGCGATCCCTACGCGCTCAACGGCCTTGGAGCTGCATCCGCCAAGAGTGGAGACGAGGTCAGCGCTATGCGGCATTTTGAGGCAGCGATTGAGGCCAATCCTCACTTCCCCGAGCCACGATTTGGAAAAGCCCTCCTGCTGAAAAATCAAGGCCACCTTGATGCAGCCGCCGAAGCCATCGAATCCATGCTGCGCGATACCAGTCCGGGAGATGCCCGCAGCAATCCCGTCTTTCAGAGGGCAGAGCAACTCCTCGCCTCCATCCAAAAGGAAATCCGTGAACGCGCCGGCCCCACGAATCCTGAACTCCTCCAGGAAAAATACCCCGCTGCCGTGTGGCATCTCCTTGATGCCCTGAAGCGCTTCGACTCCCTCGATCCACGGCGAATCATGGAAATTACCTTCGAGGTAGCCCGTCTTGGCGAAAGCGGGCTCGACTACGCAAACCCCGAGAAAAAATACACCCTCTCAGCCTACTCAGGCGAATCCTTCTCCGGCCTCCAGCTCATGTGCCTCATGTATGCAGGATTCAAACGCATCGCTCCCGAGCAAGATACCGGCATGGATTTGAACGAACCTTGGATTACAGCTTTGGAGTTGTTTAATGCGGGTAAAAGTTTTGAAGACTTTTAGATGTCAATAATTTATGCCTGAACTCTCTGGCCGCTCGTGGCACTTCGTCTTCAAAGGAAGAAAAGGCGAAGTGATTGTTATTGGGAAAAACAACTGGCCTTCCGCAATGGAGAAATTAGACTTTAGTAGAGTGAAATAAAACTTTCACAAGTATGAAGATATTACAACCAATTCCTCGGATTACAGAATCCTTTATGGATGCGGTGATAGAAGATATCGGCGGGCGTCGATTGACCGCTCAAGAACTGAAAATTATTCCTGCCGACAATGCTGACTATTGTATTCACAATGGGATAGCTGAACTCAAAATATTTGAAGAGGATCCCTTGCAGAAGAAAGATCGGCAGGACGAATTGGCTGACTACTTCAAGGAGAACTTCATGCTCGCTCCAGAGGTTGACATTAATATCAAACATCTCAATGACGATGCGAAGCATGGTTATAAAAAGATTGTTGGTAAGCGAATAAAAAAGGCCGTCAAAAAAGCTGGCAGGCAAATAAGGGAGACAAAAAGTGCTCTACAACGGAATTTCGATTTAGGAATATTGATTGCAGTAAATAATGGCTGCAACTCACTGCCTCACGACGAATTCAGTAATCTCGTCCTTACTAATGCTCGAAACGCAACCTCGCAAATTGATTTTATTCTTTGCATAACTGTGGAATACCATACAGGCAAATGGGACAGCTATGTTTTCTGCCAAACAGACTGTTTTCCAACGCGTTGCGGTTTAGAATATCCAAATTCCACATTATTCAAAGAACGAGTTGGAGCCAGATTTAGCGATGCAATGACTGAGATGATGCGAAATCTTACTTCCAATCCTGATCTTAGCGAGGCATTGGCACCTGTTGCTGACATACGATTTGAGCGTGATGGGGTCACCTATGTGAATGATGCTCCAGACGCAGATTTCAAGATGAAAAGGCATATGAAGGAGCAAACACGGAAGTAGCCGCATAATGCGAACATCCAATGTTTAATGTAAACATGCCGTCCCAATACTACTGCTATTCCTGCGCGATCAAACGCAGCTACATCCAAACGTCTTCCACAGCAACATTAGATTTGACAGGTTCAGCCTATCAACTAGGCAAGTATATGAAGCATACCATGCCGACAAAATATGCTGGTATATTAAGCATATTTGATAATCCTGAATATGTTGAATATAAAAAATATACTGTCAGCGGATTGCTTTCAGGCTGCTGCGAAATTGATACACATGGAAGAACGAATCTCATTTGGTATGCCGGGCGTCATGTGGGAATGACATTCAATAACGGTAAGTATTTTTGCCCAGATGATGCAATAAAAGTTGTTTTACATCATGACATTAAACTTATTCATACTTTCCCCGTTAATTACGAATTATACCACATAAACCGCTGCTCAGAGTGCGACTCAATAATTGCAACATAAATTTCTAACAAAGAATTTTCATCTAATATCTGCGGACTACATGCCTCCGGCAGGTGCTGCTTTGCTACTCTACACTGCCCTCCAAAGGCAAGCGTCGTCGATTGCGGATGTTCTGCGGGAATGTTTTTCTTCATTCAGAACCAAGATCGAGATACTCAAATTGTCCCTGTCGCAGCAGAATTTCCCGAGCTTCTTCCGCGAGCCTCTTGGTTGCTACGTTCTCTGAATTAATACCTCGGAGCAGGATAGGTTTGAGATAGTCGGCTTGATAGTTCCAGCGTAGCTCCTGGGAGTCTTTTGACATAAGTGCGTTTAGAATCTCCAACGAAGCATGTAGTCGTTCAGGCTGTGATGAGATTTTCTCAAGAGTCTTTATGGTGAAGCCAGCAACAGGCGCTTTCTGCAAAAATTTGATAGCGCGAAGAATTCGATCGTGAAGCCAGTCAAAAGGAAGCCCCTCGATACCCAGCCAATCAATGAAGGCAGATAGTTCGCTATGAACATCCTGTGGGTCAATGCTCTTGGATGCCAATTCTTGTTCGATTTTGGCGAAACGCCGGTCCCACAGTTCGCGAAGCATTTCATGGAGCGGATGGAGATTTTGTTTTATAAGTAGTTCTACAAAATATATATAAAACTCAATTATCCACTAGGTCTTTATTCCCCAGCGAAGTAAAGAAGAGATCACATCGTGGATTTGGAGGATGGTTCTCACTCAACATTACTGTAGGTTTCGTTGTAGATGTCTTGGAGGAGTTTTCCATTAAATGTCCACTGGGGCGCGGGGGCTATCGAGTAGGAGATTTGCTGGGCTTGGCGCGTCGCGGCAGACAGTGATAACGATTCCCCGTCCAGCAGGACCTTTTTAGGCCCCTCAACAGTGACTTTGATTCCGTTGGTCTGGCAAACCAACTCCGACCCTATCGGAATGCCCATTTCGACGAAGTTGAGGTTGGGACGGCGCTTTACGAACTGCTCTGCGGCAGCCAGTGATTGGGCGTCAACCTCTCCTTCTTCCGCCTGCTCCTGAACCTCTTCGGTGGCTTCCTCGACATGAAGAAGCCTGAGGATTGCGATCGCTTGGCCCGGATCAATTTGAAAGAACTCCCGCTTGGGATTCACCCGGTTGGGGCCGAAGGCGGTGTGAAGCGCGGCTTCGACTTCGGCCGCATTGTGAACCTTGCAAACGAATTCGATCTTGAACGGGAACGGGACTCCTGTGGTGTATAGGCCGTCAATCCGCTTCTTGGCATCGTTTTGAGCGGTGTAACCGATTTTCACCATGCCCGGAATCGAGGGATTGGTCAGTAGATAGACATATTCGTAGGAAGTGAGTGCGGGAATCATGGGCAGGAAGGTTTGGGAAAATCATAAAATGAGCCGGTCCCTGGATTTGAAGACGAGGCGGCGGGTGTGGTATTCGCGGTGCAGGGCAAGTTAGTTTTTCTTGAAGTCGGGGAAGGTGACCAAGTCACGCTGACCCCCGCATGACTTGGGTCAACGGTGTTCATCTTCGTCAAATAGAGGTCCTTCATCCATTTTTACTGCTTCAGTCGCTTGCTTCACGGCAACGATCGACTGGAACTTTGCTAAAGCCTCTGGGTCAATTTTAGCTTCGCGACCCGCTATAAGCTTCTTCAAGTATTCATTGATATCTTCGTCTTCAGCAATCCAGTAAACTTGATTATTAGTGATTACAGTTTGAACGATATCGTTAATCTGAGTAACCGTAAAATCACTATATGTGATCAGTTGTTTCAGTAGCTTTCGCGTCATTGCGAAATTTGGACTTCCGGCGAATTGCTGAATTAACAGCTCCTTTTCTAGCTCGCTGGCCAAATGGATGTCTGGAAATTGGGTCCGAAAGAAAGCAGATAAACGGCGAAAAAAAAGAACCTTGCTATTCTTTCTCTCACTCCACTCTTTTTGTAGAAATGGAAGGAAATCAGAGTCATCCAGCGGTGAGCAAAAATCGCCGTCATCGCTGATGAACATCAGGTCCTGTCCATCTGGCGTGGCTTCCAGCAGACATTGCCAATTGATTGCGTCTCCAGTAGAGCCGTTTTTTCCAGGTGGATTACCAACCACCATCCGCAGCCGCGCCTGAGCGACGAGTTCAGGGGTTACCTTGATCACTTTTGCCTTCCCAAA
>Ga0209770_10001819_pt1 | contig 10868 bp, 6 predicted proteins | sample LauGreSu1BDMLBDD_2_FD_187572 | JGI IMG/M metagenome (GOLD analysis project Ga0209770, IMG submission 187572) | Freshwater lake microbial communities from Lake Michigan, USA - Su13.BD.MLB.DD (SPAdes) (version 2) | ecosystem: Environmental > Aquatic > Freshwater > Lake | place: Lake Michigan, USA...
CTACCGTTGTCCGATCGAGGTCGGCCAGGTCTCCATTCAACCCGGCGATCTGGTTTTCGGTGATCTCGACGGCGTGGTGATCATCCCGCGCGCTGTCGAAGCTGAGGTCATTGCAGAAGCTCTCGCCAAAGCCACCGGCGAAAACCTGGTCCGCCAGGAGATTGAAAACGGCATGAGCAGCACCGCGGCATTCGCCAAGTATGGAATCCTCTGATCTCCTCATCCCAACCCTTTGACCCCATTATGAACCAACCCTCCGCATTTCAACTTCACAACCAAACCGCCCTGATCACCGGAGGCGGCACCGGCCTCGGCTTAGGAATGGCGCGCTGCCTCGCCGAAGCAGGTGCCAAGGTCGTGCTTGTAGGTCGCCGCACTTCGGAACTCGAACGCGCCGCCGAGGAAATCGGTGATGCCGCTTTCCCCTTGCAAGGCGATGTAACGGACACCGCTTCGCTACCATCACTTGTCCAAAAAGCTGAGGAACTCGCCGGGCCGATTTCCATCCTCATTAACAATGCCGGCATCCACCTCAAGAAACCCGCTTTGGACACCAGCCCCGAGGAGTTTCTCCAAGTCCTCAACACCCATGTGATCGGTGCCCACGCACTCACCTGCGCCGTGCTCCCCGGCATGATCGCGCGCGGCCATGGCAGCGTGATCTTCATCGCTTCGATGGCATCGCAGTTCGGCATCCCCCGCGTCATCGCTTATTCCGCAGCCAAAAGTGCATTTATCGGCATGGTCCGCACGCTCGCCACCGAAGTCTCCGGCGATGGCGTTCGCGTCAATGCGATCGCCCCCGGTTGGATCGATTCCGACATGATGCGTAAGGCTCTCGACAGCGATCCAGCCCGACGCGACAAGATTCTCGCCCGCACTCCGATGGGACGCTTCGGCGAAGCCGCAGACATCGGTTACGCCGCGGTCTATCTCAGTTCACCGGCGGCGAAATTTGTCACCGGTACCGTGCTGCCTGTCGATGGCGGCGTAAGCATCGGATTCTAACAAACAAAATCATGAAACTCGGCTTCGGACTCTACCGCCACCAACTCAACGACGATCACTTCCGATTCGCGCGCCAGTGCGGCGCGAGCCACTTGGTCATTCACATGGTCGACTACTTCCGCTCGTCGCGATCGGACATGTCCGTCGATCAACCGCTCGGTGACGACAGCGGCTGGGGACTCGCCGGCGACCCCGACCAACTCTGGTCCTACGAAGAGTTGTGCGCGATCCGCGATGCGGCGGCAGCGCACGGACTCACCATCCAGGCGGTCGAAAACTTCGATCCCGCCCATTGGCACGATGTGCTTCTCGACGGACCGAAAAAGGCCGAACAACTCGAGAAAATCAAAACCCTTGTCCGCACCGTCGGCAAGGTCGGCATCCCGGTGATGGCTTACAACTTCTCGCTCGCTGGAGTCTCGGGGCGCATCAAGGGCCCCCACGGCCGCGGCGGCGCGGAAGTCGTCGGCATGGACGGCCCTTATGACAAACCGATCCCCAACGGGATGATCTGGAACATGGTCTATGATCGCGACGCCGCGCCCGGCGAACTCGCCCCTATCACCACCGAGGAACTCTGGCGCCGCCATGGCGAATTCCTCGACGCGATTGTGCCGGTCGCCGAGCAAGCAGATGTGATACTCGCCGCCCACCCGGACGATCCACCCACACCCACCGTGCGCAACCAGCCGCGCCTGGTGAACCAACCCGGGCTCTATCAGAAACTCATCGACCGCAAACCCAGCCGCTCCAACGCCCTGGAATTCTGCCTCGGCACTTTGGCCGAAATGACCGACGGCGACATCTATGAGGCGGTGGAATCCTACAGCAGCCAGCACAAGATCGCCTACATCCATTTCCGCAATGTCCGCGGCAAAGCCCCACACTATTGGGAAACCTTCATCGACGAAGGCGATATCGACATGCTGCGCGTTCTGCGCATCCTGCGCAAAAACGGTTACGATGGTGTGCTGATCCCCGACCACGCGCCCGCCATGACCTGCTCCGCCCCTTGGTATGCCGGCATGGCCTATGCCTGTGGCTGGATGAAGGCCGCCCTCCATTCACTCGATGCCAATGGTTGAAATCTGCCAACCAAAATGAACAAGCTGATTCAAAAACCTTCCACACTTTGTCTGGCCCTTTCTGCGGCCCTCGCATTCCCACTTCTGGCCGCCGAGTCAAAGCCAGCGGGCATCACGGCGATTGCCGCTGGAGAAGTTTCGGCATCGCGCTTCAAGGCCTACTACACGCGGCTGCCCTTTGATGATCAGGGGTTCACCGGCAAATACGCCGACATCGTCGTTGAGTTGCCGCAGCGGGGACAGTTCATCTTCAGCCGCGAGTTTGGTTATCAACCACAGTGGCTGCCGCGCGGCGGCATGCCGCGCGGCGGCAAACCACAATCCGTCACCCGGCTGATTCCGCGCAAGGGCGATGGCCCAGACGAGCGCCCGGACAATCACAACATCGCGTGCAACGCCGCCATCGTCGCGCAGACGGACGAGAGCGTCACCGTCCACTGGCGTTACGCACCGGACATCACGCAGCAGTCGTTCACCGATTTCCGCGCGGCTTACAACGCAGTCGGCACACCCGCGCCGTTCTATGCCGACTACGCGGACGAAACCTTCACCATCCACGCTGACGGCAAAGTGGACCGCACCGTGAAGAACGGCTGCTACCGGCTCGATGAGTGGAACGATCCGCGCAATCAGATCGAACAGACGCTGCAACTCACGCCTGACGGCATTCGGGAAACGGCCTTGCGTCCTGCGCAACTCTCCAAGACTCCCGAACGCCCGGTCACCGGCTCAGCGGTGAAGTCCGGGCTCACCAAGAATTTGATCCGCCAGTGGCGTTTTGACGAGGGGGCCGGCGGCGCGACCACGGAAAAGCAATCCAGCAAGGCCTGTGACATCGGTGGCGTGGAGGCGTATTGGCGGCCGGGCGTGTCCGGCACTTGTTTGTCGTTTGATTCTTACAGCAGCGTCGTCTCGTTGCCTGCGGCACAGTGCCCGAACCTCAACGGCGAATTTTCCGTCTCCGCGTGGATTGCGATTCAGGAGTATCCCTTCCATCTTGCCGCAATTGTGGACCACATGGATGGCAACAAAGGTTATCTGCTCGGCCTCAATGCCAAGGGGCAGCTCGAATTCAAGGTCGGCAACGGTGACGCTGTTCAGTCGGTGACGACCGAGCGCGTTCCGCTCTATGAATGGGTGCATGTCGCCGCTGTCGCCAAGAGCGGCGCGGCTGCGGTCGTTTATCTGAATGGCAAACCGGTCGCTACTGCGGCCAACGCGTCCGCTTTCGTTGACGCGACGAATGCCGACCTCACCATCGGGATGACTCGTTCGGTGCGGCAGTTTCCGCAGTTTGCCGAGCGCGGGGTGACCAAGCAATTCCAGACCACTATGGCGTTCAGCGGTTTGATTGATGAGGTGCAGTTGTTCGACAAGGCCCTGAGCGCATCGGAAGTGAACACAGAACACGCCGCGCTCAAGCCGTCGGAGGCGCGCCCATTGAAGCCGTGGGTGCTGCCTGCTGGACCGGACGCTTCGCCGGGATTTCGCGCCGAATACACGAAGCTGCGCTACAGCCCAGAATGGGACGGGCTATGGCGCGTGGGCGACTTCGCGGACATCGTGGTGACCTTTGCGGACAAGCCGTGGCGCTATGTGTTCTGGCGCGGCACGCGATATCTGCCGTCGCTGGTCACCGGCTACGGTCGTGACGGAAACTGGAGCAACGATCAAGGCCCGGAGCGTTACGAGAAGCAATGCTTCGAGCAGATGTCCGATATGCTCTGCCGGTTTTCCAACGCGCGGATCATCCATCGCAGCGCGGCGCGCGCGGTGGTGCATTGGCGGAACGCCTCGGTCTCGATCGATTACCGCTGGCCCGAGCTGGATCGTAACGGTTGGGGGATTTGGACGGACGAATACTGGACGATCTATCCCGACGGCATTTCCATCCGCCACCAGTTGGTTCACAACAACACCCGCAAGCCGATCAATGCTGAATTGAACCAGAACGAAATCCTCTGCCACCCCGGACAAGCCATCGAGGATGTCTTGCACAACGACGCGGTGACCCTGGCCAATCCATCCGGCCAGACCAGGACCATCGGACGCTCAGGCCCGCAAGCCAAGAAGGGCGATGGCGACTGGAATCTCCAGGTCATCAACTTGAAGGGCCGGACCAAGCAGTTCGAGCTCGGCGAGATCGGCGCGTCAAGCCAGACGTTTCTGAACAGAGATGTCTATTGGCGTGGCTGGACTCACTATCCCGTGCAACTCATTCCGAGCGATGGCACGAAAGTCGAGACCTTTGATCGCCCATCGTCCTCATGCCCCGCCACCTTCCATGAACTGCGTCATACCAACCGCAACAACATCGAATCGATGGTCATGTATGGTTTGACCGATAAACAGCCAGAAGAACTGACCTCCTTGAACCGTTCTTGGAACTTCGCACCCGCCGTCACGGATACGAAGGGCTGCGATTCCCTCGGCTACGAGAAACGGGAACGCGCCTTCAAATTCGCGAAGACCACCGGGCCCATCGCCTTCACGCTGCGCGCCAGCAAGGAGCAGCCGCTGGAAAATCCTGCGTTCATCATCACCAATTGGGGCAGCCCGGACAGCAGCGTGACTTTGAAAATCAACGGCCAGGCCAAAACGCAAGGCGACGATTATCGGTCAGGCATCGAGGTGGACACGGACGGATCCTACACGCTTGTGCTCTGGCTGCCCTTATCCACAACCGAGCCGGTTTCGATTGAAGTTGTTGGCAAGAAGTGAGTCGGCCATGAGAAAACACGCTTCAGTATTGCAAACTTCCGGCGATGTTTTATAAAAACTTGATTCACTGATTCATATAAAAAATGAAAAAATTAGATTTCCAATCGATCGCCATTCTTATTTCCCTTGCCTGCACGGGTTTTTCTCAAGTTGCAGAGCAACCCGAAGATCAATTACCCAAATCGTCGAGCGGGGCGGCGCCGAGCCAATGGACTCCCCACCCCAATAATCCTGTGCTCATGCCAGGGCCGAAGGGCTCTTGGGACGCTGGCGCGTTGGGATCGATGAGCGTGATCAAAGTCGGTGGGGTCTATCACATGTATTACGAAGCTTGGGGCGCCAGGTCGGACAAGAAATGGGACCATGAAGAATACAATTCACTGCAAATCGGCCACGCCACATCCCAAGATGGCGTGCACTGGACGAAGGATCCGGCAAATCCAGTTGTGCCAAAAGGCACCGGCGCGGACTGGGACAAGGACGGCACCTGGGACCCTTTCGTCATCCATGAAGATGGTGTGTTCAAAATGTGGTATGGCGGCGGCAACAAGGAGTGCGACTGGGCCTATGCGGTTTCCAAGGATGGGACACATTTTGAAAAGAAAGGACGAATCAGTCGCTTGGGACATGTCGAAGATGTTCATGTGGTTCATGACGAGGCCAGTGGCCGGTATTTCATGTATTACTTTGATCGAAAACACGAGCCGATGGGTTTGTTCCGCGCCGAATCCAAAAACGAGACCGACTTCGATTTTGCAAAAGCCAAGCCAATCCGCATCGAGGGATTGGAGTATCCGGCGATGTATAAGTTCACCCATGTGATCAAGGAAGGGCAATCTTGGCATATGTTCTTTGCCAAATTCGTGCGACCAGGTTGCAAGGACTGTGCAACGGGTTATGCCACTTCTTCAGACGGTCTGAATTGGACTGCGCAAAATACAAACTTGCTTATCGGACAGGACGGCGAGGTGTTAAAACTTGCGGATGATTCATGGATGATGTTCTACGGTCCAGATGGTTACTTCGATCAGAAAAATTGTGACATCCGACTGGCTTTGTATCACGGGAAACTCGAATCGCTATCGGTAAAAAAGTAGAGCCCGTCTATAAATTCATTATAACAAACAACAAGGATAATTATATAAAATCAACATACGCAGGGGGCTGCTTGCCGGTGAATGTGGCCAGGCTGGCGAAAGGCTCAAACGGCGGGACGCAAAAAATGTCAATATGTAGGACAGATTTTTCTATGTTTTTTAAAAAAATGTTACGAGAGGAAAGTCATAAGCATCAATAATTAACCACGACAAAAACCATGATCAAACATCCACAAAACCTAATATAAAAAATGAAACTAATATGTTATTCGCTTATATCAGCCGCGCTCGTCTTTTGCAGCGGCTGTGCTACCCAGTCCACGAAACGCGTCGGCATGGTGATTCAACTCCAGCCGAATAAGCTGGAGGAATACAAGCGGCTCCACGCCGATTCCAATCCCGGCGTGCGTGATCTACTCGTCAAATACCACCTGCGCAACTTCTCGATTTTCCTCCAGAAGATCGAGGGCAAGTGGTATGAGTTCGGATACTACGAATACACCGGCAAAGACTTCGAAGCCGACATGGCGAAGCTGGACGCTGAGCCCCGCAACAAGGAGTGGCTGAAGGTCTGCGATCCCATGCAGATGCCCCTGACTGGCTCGAAGGGCTGGACCCAGATGGAGCAGGTCTATTTCAACAAATAAAAAGGAAACGACCCATGCACTTCTTGAAAACATTCCTTCTCGGTGGCTGCCTGCTCGCCGCCACCCAGCCGCTTTCCTGTCTGGCCCAGGAGGCGTTTGATATTCGCAAGCATTTCGACTGGAAAATTGCCATCTGCTACCACCCGATGTATATGCTCGTGGACGAGGATCGGGGCGAACCGACTATTGGCGAGCGCATTCCGCCGTGGGGCGCGGCTACCGCTGAACAATATCTGGAGCGGGTGAAGCGCAATCTCGACTCGCTCGAGAAAGATCCGAAGTTGACGCTCAATTACGAATGGGCAGCGTGCGCGCTGGAAGACATTTCGGTTCGCTTCCCCGATGTGATGCAGCGGATGCAGGCGGCGCACCAACGGGGCCAGTTGGATTTTGTCGGTGGTGAGTATTCATTGGCTCACACCTGCGTTCACGGATCGGAGGCCAACTGGCAGCAGTTTGAGCAAGGGTTGCCGATTTTCCAGAGGCTCTTCGGCCAGCGCGTCAACATCCATGCGCACCAGGAGAATCACCTGTATCCGCAAGTCCCGCAAGTTTTGCGGCACTTTGGCTACGATTTCGTGGTAATGCCGAACTACCCCTGGCAAATTACGATTACCAAGGGGCCGTTCCAACTCCTCGGGCATGAAAGTGGCATTTACCTGCGGAAAGGCGAGGAGTTCATCCACACTCACGCGCCTGACGGCACGAATATTCCGGGCTACTTCGCCACCGCCGTTCGGTCGACGAATCCTAATGACGAATATATGAAAGATTTGTGGAGCTGTCCGCCGCTCTGGATCGATTTTCCCGACCTCGAGGAATACCACAATCCTATTGCCTGGGCGCGACCAGTGTTGCTGGGACCGGCCGTGGAGGAACGGTTCAAAGCCGCCCCGCCGCGAGCTTGCGGCTCTATCCAGATTGGTTACTGCTACACCGAAGGTATTTGGGCTGAGGAGCATTTGCGCGCCAGCAAAGCGGCCGAAGAATCCACGGTGTTGGCGGGCAATATGCTCGCGATGTCGCGATTGGCTGGCAAGCCGCTCGACCGTCAGGACAAACTTGGCCTCCTCTGGCGCACAGTGCTGAAATATCAGGATCACGATGTCACATGGATTGAGGTTACCGATCTGCGCCGTAAAGCCATCGACCAGTTCAAAAATGTCGTGGCGGAAGACCGCAAGCTGATGGGCGAAGTCGCGGCTTCCCTGGTGCAACCGGACCCCAAATCTATCGCCATTTTTAATGGATTGCCCCGGCCTCGCACGGCATTGCTGGAAGTCGGCGCCGATGAAGTCCCCGGCGGCGGGGCAAAGTTGCAGAAGGTGGGTGAGAAATTTGTGGGTTTTGTTGATCTGCCTGCAAGTGGTTATCGGAGCTTCCCGCTCGCCAAGGGTTCCGGTGGTGAGTCAAAAGAAGTTCCCCTGCCGGAACAACTGAATACGAAGTTCTACCGTGTGAAGCTCTCGAAGGAAGGTTTGATGGAGACGCTCACCACCGCCAAGGGCCGGAAGCTCGTAACCAGCGGCGATTACCTCGGCGGTGAAATCCGAGCGGTGATCGGCAACCTTTGGGTAAACAATCGCTCGTCGACCTGCAAGTTCTACGACGGTGACGTGTGTAGCGTGCTGGAACGCACGGGTATATTTGGGCAAGCGCAGAGCGGCCCAGCCATTGGCCGTGGCATCCCAATGCGCGAGCGCTACATTTTCTTCAAGCAGCAACCGGTCATCAAAGTCGAAGTGGAATGTGACTTTGACGGCGACGAAATCGGCGACTTTCACATCGAAAAAACCAAGCTTAATGTCTACTATCCCACACCGGGTGGAGACATCCGGCATGATGCGCCATTCGGATTCGAGTCGGCCCGGGAAGGCGACCAGATCCTATCCCAGAACTGGGTTCAGTGCGGAGGCTTAACTTATGTGAACCGTGGCACTCCCAAGCATTGGGTGCAAAACGGAGTCATCGCCAACACACTTGCTTGGGGCGGGAAAGAGTGGACCAATCGCATTCACTACGAATTCTGGAAAAAACGCGCTCCTAAATACGACCTGCGTCTCTACGGGCAGCAAAAGCTCGAGTATTTCTTGATCCCGTCCGACTCCTCAGATGGGGTGGCGGCCACTCACGAGGTTGAGGCATTAACAGCCCCGGTTTTCATCGCTCCAGGCACAGGTGAAAAATCATGGGGTAGCGTGAAGGATGACTCCCTTGCCGTGACTTCGTTGTTCGAGAAGGATGGCCAGGTCTGGTTGCGTGGTTACCAAATGCCTTCCGAGAAAAAAGGCCGCTTTCGCGATTGGGAAATCTTCAACGTGCCGGCGGAAGAAATGTTCCGAAAATGAAATTGACGAAGGACTTGGAAGGAAATGTGATGTTGTTGTGCCGGCCCTTAGTTGCCGGAGGTTCGCCAAGCATAATTGATCGCCCGTCGTCCTCATGCCCCGCACCTTCCATGAACTGCGTCACACCAACGGCAACAACATCGAGGCGATGGTCATGTATGGTTTGACCGACAAACAGCCGGACGAACTGACATCCTTGAACCGTTCTTGGAACTTCGCACCCGCCGTCACGGATACGAAAGGCTGCGATTCCCTCGGCTACGAGAAACGGGAACGCGCCTTCAAGTTCGCGAAGACCACCGGGCCCATCGCCTTCACGCTGCGCGCCAGCAAGGAGCAACCGCTGGAAAATCCCGCGATTCTTATCGCCAATTGGGGCAGCCCAGACAGCACCGTGACTTTGAAAATCAACGGTCAGGCCAAATCGCAAGGCGTGGATTATCAGTCAGGCATCGAGGTGGACGCGGACGGATCCTACACGCTTGTGCTCTGGCTGCCGTTGTCCACGACCGAAACAGTTTCGATTGAAGTTGGTGGCAAGAAGTGAGCCGGCCATGAGAAAACAACATTAGCATTGCAAGCTTCCACCGATGATTTTCAAAAACTTGATTCACTGAATTATATGAAAAAGCCCACGACCTGTTGTTTTCTTCTCCTCCTCCTCGCCATGCTTCTGCCGCTTGGCGCCGCCGAGCCGTCCCGCGAGCGCCTGTCCTTTGACCAAGGCTGGCTCTTCCACAAAGGAGACATTCCGTTTCCGGAGGTGAAAGGCCATTACATCACCTACACGAGCGCCAAGGCTGGAGCCGCTTCTGGTGCGGCTGCACAGGCCTTCGATGACTCCGATTGGCAACCGGTCGACCTCCCGCACGATTGGGCCTCCGAGTCGCCGATCGAGAAGGATGCCAATATCGCCCAAGGCTATCGCAAGCGCGGCTTCGGTTGGTATCGCCGGCATTTCCAGGTCGATCCCGCCGATCGCGGCAAGCATTTCGAACTTCAATTCGACGGCGTCTCCACGCACTGCACCGTTTGGGTGAATGGAACGGTCGTGCATCGCAATTGGTGCGGCTACACCTCTTTCTCTGCCGATATCACTCCCCTGCTCAAATACGGAGAAGAGTTCAACACCGTGGCCGTGCGTGTCGATGCCGAGGCCCAAGAAGGCTGGTGGTATGAAGGCGCGGGGATTTACCGCCACACTTGGATGGTGAAGCGCTCGCCCGTTCACATCGTCACCGATGGCGTCTTCGCGCAGCCTGTGAGGGCGCCGGATGGTCAATGGTCGATTCCTGCCGAGGTCACGCTCGCCAACTCGGGTGGAAAAAATGCCAAGCCCACAGTGGAGGTCACGCTCCTTGACCCGGATGGCAAGGCTGTTGGCACAGCATCCCAATCCTGCGATGTCGCCGTGCTCGGCGAGGCAACGGCCAAGCTCACTCTGGCGGTCAAAAATCCACGCCTGTGGTCGGTGGATTCGCCGACCATGTATTCGGTGAAAACCGTCCTCAAAGACGGCGAACGGATTTTGGATGAAACGCTCACCCCAGCTGGATTTCGCACGCTGCGCTTTGACGCCGCGACTGGTTTTTACCTCAACGACAAGCCGCTCAAAATCCAAGGCGTGTGCGTCCATCAAGACCACGCCGGAGTCGGTGTGGCGATGCCCGACGCGATGTGGGAATTTCGTGTTCGCAAGCTCAAAGAAATGGGCGTGAATGCCGTTCGTTGCTCGCACCACCCGCCTGCCGCCGAGTTACTCCATGCCTGCGACCGCATGGGAATGCTGGTGATGGATGAGGTGAGAAATTTCAACACCTCGCCGGAATACATTCGCCAGCTCGAATGGATGGTCCGCCGCGACCGCAACCACCCGAGTGTTTTCATGTGGTCGGTGTTCAACGAGGAGCCATTCCAAGGAACCGAGGTCGGCTATGAAATGACCCGCCGCTTGGTGGCTGC
>Ga0209770_10001821_pt1 | contig 10863 bp, 4 predicted proteins | sample LauGreSu1BDMLBDD_2_FD_187572 | JGI IMG/M metagenome (GOLD analysis project Ga0209770, IMG submission 187572) | Freshwater lake microbial communities from Lake Michigan, USA - Su13.BD.MLB.DD (SPAdes) (version 2) | ecosystem: Environmental > Aquatic > Freshwater > Lake | place: Lake Michigan, USA...
GGAACTCACATCGGACTTAAGTTTACCTCAAATGATCCGTCACCAGCAAGAATATCCAGTGCAGTTGTCCACTTTGACTACACCGAAACCTCCTCCTAAGTTCAGTCTCGGACAGGTAGAATACGAGCCGCTGCTCTACATCGTGCAGAATATGTGCGAAAAGGATAGGCATGAAATTCTTGCCACTCTTAACGAGATGGACGCAGATCAAATCAATGAGTTAATCACTCAAACAACCCTGGATGCTGCTACCAAAATGGGCATTGGATGGATTGCATACCGCGGTGATGAGCCTATCGCCGTCTTCGGTATGAGCATGATCCATTTAAACGTGGCGCGAGTGTGGATGTTCGCCACTGACCGTTTGCCGTTAGTGGCTTTATCGTTGACGAAATTCGCAAAAAAGACCATTATTCCCTTGTTGCAAGACTCAGGCATACGCAGGGCACAATGCTTTTCAATCGAGGGACACGCCGTGGCTCACGATTGGCTGACTATGCTTGGTGCTACCGAGGAATGCGAAGTGCCAAACTACGGTAAAGACGGTCAATCATTCCACCTTTTCGCTTGGTCAGAAGGGAGGGATTTCTAATGGGATTATTCAGTTCAAGCAGTGCTAAAAGGGCGCAAAGAAAAGCCCAAAAACTTTCCGAGCAACAATTTCAGTGGCAAAAAGATCAAGCAGCAAAAGCTGAAGTTGATGCAGCAACACGCCGGGCCAGCATGGAGCAGGGCCTCGGGAAGATTGGAGACATCTTCGGTCAGTTTGATGACAATTATTACGGCGGCATCCAGAATAAATACCTCGACTACGCTAGGCCGCAGATCGAGAAGTCTCAGCAGGAGTCCGGTTACAACCTTCGTTCATCTCTCGCTAACGCCGGTAAAATGGCGTCATCCACCGCAGCAAAAAAGTATGGAGACCTAGCATCCACTTATGGCGACATGTATCGCGATGCTCAAAGCAAGGCTTCTGATTATGCAAGCCAGCAACGACAATTCGTGAACTCTGCGCGTCAGTCAGCGATCGGACAAATGTATGCAAGTGAGTCTCAAGATGCAGGCCTGCAAGCAGCCAACGCATCAGTCCCGGCACTTAACGCCGGACCGGCTTTCGAGCCGGTATCAGCATTACTTGGTCAAGCGGCAAAGTTTGCTACAAACGATTACTGGAACGCTAAAGCAAACAATCAGTTTGGCGGCGTATTCAGTCCAATGTTTAAAAACACAAACAACTCACAAGCAAATTCCTCATTGTCTACAGTCAAAAGTTATCAAGGCGCATAATGAATGAACTAACCTCCAGCCAAGATATTACTGAAACTATCGACCGGTTTGAAGCCGCGTTGATAGAATACCCTGCTGTAGATTGCCCAGTTACTCATCGCTTCACGCCTGGGCTCTACATTAGGCAAACCATAGTTCCCGCTGGAACGCTATTCACTAGCGCGGAGCACAAGACTGAACATCCGTTTGTACTAACCGAGGGAGAGCTTGAAATCATTTCCGAAAACGAAGGGGCTGTAATCTACCAAGCTCCTTTCCATGGAATAACCAAGCCTGGAACACGGAGGATGCTTCGCGCCATCACCGATGTGGTCTGGACTACCTATCACGTCACTCAGCACACGGATCTTGATAAAATCGCAGAAGAAATTCTAGCGCCTAATTGCAATCCTTTCCTTGAAAATCACCTCGCGCAATGGCGCATATCTAATAATCAAATAAAAGAAATCCAATGTCCTGGGTAGCAGTATCAGCAGCAGTAGCCACGGCTGCCGGAATCGGCATGCAAGCAAAAGCATCTAGTGATCAACAGAATGCCTTGGCAGGCGCTCGTTTGAAAGAGGTTGGCCGGCAAGGAGATATTATGCGAAAGCAAATGGATCTCCAAAAGCAACAGGAAGAAGATTCTCTTCGTGCTCGAAAATCATTTCAAGAGAACACCCTTCCTGCGTTTACTCGCGAAAACGTAGAACAAGACACAAACGATCAATCCGCAAGATTCGCCCAAGCGCTTCAAGCCGCAAGTGATCAAGCATATGCAGGAAGCATGGGTGGCGACGCATCGCAATCAACCGGCACCGTTTCGGTTGAAGGAGCGACTCCAAGCGCAGACACAAATTCTTACAGAAACGCACTTAATACTCAACTTAGTTATGCAAGAGATTTTGGTAATCAACAGGCACAATCACAAGCAGCTCTCATGGCTCTCTCTCGTGCTCGTGAATTAGGCATCGATCGACTTCGTCAATCAGGTGAAAACATTTCGTTGGTAAATAATCAAATGTCTGCATTGAATAGGCCGATCCAAGCTAACGATCTTTTTTCACAAGCATCCAACCGGCTTTATCAGACTGAGGCTGAAAAAGCAGCTAATGCAGGCGCTGGGACAATGCTTGCTGGACAGGCCTTGCAGGGCCTCGGTCAGCTTGGATACGGCGCATCTACTGCAAACGGTCCAGTTAGAACCGGAACAGCACAAAACCCGCTTAGAGCAATACCTGTATAACCCTCATCTTAAAGAAAACTCATGGACCGTAACACCGCAGCCGCTCTAGGGCAGAACCTCTCCAACACATTCTCTGACATCGGTCAGATCTTCGATCCGCGCGTTCGTGCGGCCGCAGATCAGCAGCGCCTCACGAACGAGGGACTTACGCTCAGGAACACCGGAGAGGGGATTAAGAATCAGTATCTACCTAAACAACTTCAGGCTAACCTTGGGCTAACTGGTGCACAAACCAACTCAGCCAATGCGTCAGCAGGAAACTACAACGCCAGCGCCGGATTCACCAATGCGAGAACATCCGGACTCACCAACCTCAACAAGCTGGCAGGAAGCTTGAGTATTCCAACGACCAGTTATTCAACTGGCGCTGACGTTGGCGGGCCTGATGAAATGCAGGATTCTTGGACAAACAAAGGATACACGGCAACTGGTCAAAATCTTTCCCCTGGAGTTGTTGCGGTCAATCCAAGTGTTTATCCGCATGGGACAGTGTTCAAAGACCCCAATACCGGCGAAGTGCTGATCGCTGCCGATACCCACGGGAACAAGAATCCCAATGTGGTTGATATTTTTAGAGATCCTAGCGAATACAAACCTCAGAGCGACATCCGCAATCTACAAGTTGTCGGCAACGAAGACATACCTTACGGAACCACGAAGGAGGAGCTTGCGGCACTGCGCCAAAAATACATGAACCAGCCACAAGCAGCCCCGCTGAACATGAATCAAGCGGCCATCTACGCGGCGATTGCCAATGGTGGTGGAGATCCAAGTCAACTGATGAACGCCTTTGCTAAAGTGCAAGGCATGGGTGCCACCGATGAGCTTACCGCAAGGCAGGCGGCCCTCGGTCAAGGCGTTGTGATGAATCAAGGGGAATACTTCCTTCCGCAGGAATCTACCGCCTTTCAAAACCGTGGTCTTGCATCCGCATTCAATATCAATGAAGCGGATAATCGGAGCAATGAGCTGATCGCCTCCGGCAACGCTCAATCAAAGCTGATCGGAGACCTATTCGGAGGCAGCGCCACCCGCCGCGGCGACGGCTCTATGCTCAGTGTTCCGAAGACTGCTCCCGGCAGTTTCTCGGATATGAACAAGGTCAATGAAGAAGCGCAGGCCTCCAGCTTCCGCGTATTTGGGGTGCCTACTGATGCAGATGGCGCTCCTACGGAAGACCCATACGCCCCGACTCGCAGGATATGGTCGCAGAGCTATGCCAACGCTAGACAGACTGGGATGTCTCCAATCGAAGCCGAGGCCGCAGCCAACGTCCATCACTTTGGGACAGATCAGCCAGCAATAAACTCCGAGGACACATTCAGATTCGGATTCGGAAAAGACCCGTCTATTCCCGCGATCACGAACACTGAGCCTCTACCAGTATCCCCTGCATTCGGCGCAGACCCTACACAGTCAGCAGCCCTAATTGAGACCATTCCAAGTCTTTTTGGATTAACTCAAACGCAACAGCCTAACACCGCAGCAAATACAGTCGCCCCTGTAACCGGCGTGGAACAATCAGCTCAAAACAACCCTCCACCGATGATCGCTCGACCCGAGCGAATGAACCGCGCCAGCGATCAGTTTGAGTTCAAGGGTGAAAAAATCAAACAGGATAAAATTCAAAAAGAAAAACAAGAAAGAATATCCAGCTTAAAAATTGGCATCGACCAGATTGCCAGCAGATTGAAATCCGGAAGAATGCCAACTCAGTTCGGTAGCTCAAAAGGAATGACTGCTGAGGAATTTGACGCAAATCTTAAAAAACTTCAACAGAAAGAAGCTGAGATGGAAAAATTATTAGGCGGATCAGATCAGTCTGGACAATCGCCAGCAGTTGACCTTGAATCACGGTTATCAAAGTATAAGTGATCCATCATGCCAACACTTCAAGAACTTGAGAACGCATTCCTAGCTGCCGACGCACAGGGAAACATTGAAGATGCTCAGGTTTTTGCGACCGAGATCAAGAGATTAAGAGCTGAGCCACAGCAGCCGATGTCCCCGCTCGGCATGGGTGCAGCAAAGCAAAAGGCCGAGCTTGAACTAGCCGCCAGCGACCCATCCATAATGGGATCATTCGCTCGCAACGCGCGCGAGAATCTTGGCGCAGGTTTGGGCGGCGCATTGGCTGGTGCTGCAAGTGGCGCAGCTACTGGAGCAGGACTCGGCGCAATGGGATTTAACCCGCTAACAGTTGGCATCGGCGCCATTGGAGGTGGCCTTATAGGAGGTATTGGTGGCGCATTCACCGGTCAGAAGATCCAAGAGGCGATCGACCCGATCACGGAAGAGAGGCAGTTTGCGCTCGCTCGCGACATGGAAGTCAACCCAATTTCCAGCTTCGCAGGACAGGTAGCTCCAGCCCTCATTACCGGCAAACCTTCAATCAGCAATCTTCGCACGGCCATCACCCCGATCGGGCGTGCCGGCAACGCAGCGGAGCGCGCTGCCATCATTGGCAGTCGTATCAATGTTGGATCTGAAATAGGCGTCGGCGGAGCTTTCGATATAGGGCAATCACTAGCCACTGGTCAGCCTATGGATATTCGCCAGATCGCGCTCAACGCAGCCGCCGGTGGACTCTTCTCTGATCCTAACCGCCTCGGTCGCGCGCTCGGTCAGCCCGGCCCAATGGCGATCGCCCTAACTCCAGAAGCTCCTCAGTCAATAGCTCCTATTGCAGTTGCCCCAGAACCAATCGCGCCTATCACTCCTCAGCGCGGATCACTTACTACGCCGGCTCCAGCCCCACCTCTCGTCGCCACCGGCGCCACACGCTTGGCTGGTGATATGGCCGCCACTCTCGGTATCGACCCACTTACCCTCACTCCATCTGGAGCAGATGCCACTGTCACGCCGAATGACGTGCGCGCCGCGACAGCTAACCTGCCGGCTACCACATCCGATTCAGGCGGCACGATCGACATCACGCCAGTCCGTAAGCCGGATCCAACGATTTCCGATCTCATAGACACCGACATTCAGTGGGAAGGACAGGCAGGCAAGCTCGTCGATGACGAGGGGCGACCAGCTCTCCTTCGTCCCGATGGAACCTATCTTGAACTTCCGTTCAACTACGGAACTGAGAAGTCTCTCGCTGATCTCGGCATCAAGCCAACCTACGATCGCCAGCAAGACCGCGCCACCGCAACCAGGTTCTTTGGTGAGGCCGAGAACGAATCTCTTCAGTCGGTATTCGGTGTGATCGACAACACCACGGATGATCTTCTTGACATCGCCGAGCTTGGCGTTTCACTCAAGAAGCAGAAAGGCAAGAAGAGCATCCCGGTTCACGACACGCCGGAGTTCTCTCCTCAGCTACGCTCGATCACCGATGAGCAGATCCTCGTCGCTGAAGATCAAATCAAACAAGCGATCACCATCGCCGAGAACAACCCGAACCTATCAGATGAAACCAGAACCTCAGTTATCAACAAGCTCTCCGGAGACCTCGAAAATATCTCAGCCATCACCGCAGCCCGTGACTCTGGGAAATATCAACGGCTTCCTCTTCCGGTTAGCAGCCCAGAAGTCCCGTCGCAACGCGCAAGCCTCGCAGCAGCCGCAAGTCGGATACTGAATGAGCCCATCCCGCAAGGTCCAGCGGCATCAGAAGCAACACCTTTTATCCTCAAAGCCTCTGATGCGGCACAGCCCCTCACGCGCAACCTTGGACCCGAAGAAACGGGTATCGCTCCGGTAGCTCCGGAGAATAGGACGCCTCCTATTGCTGAGCCGGCGCCTCGCCAGCTATCCCCTCGCACCAGAGCCAAGAAGCTCGGCGCGGAGATCGGCGATCTCGGCAGGCAGATCTTGTCTCAGCGCCAGAAGATCGGCGATCTGAAGAAGCAGGGATCTGCCAAGCAGACAATCACAAAAGCTGAGAAGCAGCTTGCTTCCTTGCGCGATCTCCAGGAGCAGAAAAAACAGGAACGCGCTGGCGCGAAGTCAGAGATCCCAAACGCTTACAAGGGACTCTCCACCGCGGCAACCCGTATCGTCAGCGAGGTCAGTGACAACATCAAGAATTTCCCTGGCCTCAGTAGTCTTGACTCATCCAAGATCAAAATGCCGCCGCCACAACTAGCTCTTATCCTCGGCAAGAAGAGGAAGAAGATCCCGTTGTCAGCCAAGGAAAACAACTTCCTTGCAGAGAACAACAAGGGTGGAGAATACGATGGCTACATCAAAATCTCCGACATCGACTCAATGCCTGGCACACCGGAAGGACGCGAGGCAGCGAAGGCTGTTCTCCGTTCTATTTACGCGAAATCCGATGACTACACGGCCAGCGGCCCAGATGCTGTTACAGATAAGGATGCAGGCACTCTATGGAGTGAACTGAAATCTGAGCTGAGCGATATTGCAAAAGGCAAAAGCAGATCTTACGAGGATGAATATGACGCTTACATGGCGAAGCGAGAGGAAGAGGACATGGCAAAGCAAGAGGAAGAGTTTAACCTAGCGCGGCAAACTGAAGAAGATGTAAAGGCTGAAAGAATAACTGAAAAAGAACGCGCTGATGCCAAAGCAAAACGCGAGGCTGAGGAGGATCGTATTCAGGAAGCGAAGAACCGGGCGAACGCTCGTCTCACCGGCGATATGGGAGACACTACCGCGCCTCTCTTCGATGATGGATCAGATGATATTCCCTTGTTTAAGCTGAAAGATAAACCAACTACTAAGCAAGCCGATACGTTCGAGGAACCGGTCAGCGATAATTTCATCCCAACTGATGATGAGCCATTCTCCAGAACCAACGCCCCAGCCCGTACTGCCGACACAGTAGGAGTGGAGAAGGCTGCCGATGAGTTCTTCGGTGGCAAGCGCCCTGATAACGTCAAGGTAGTCAGTGAGCCGAATGCAAACTGGGAAGCAAGACTGAAGGGCGACACGATCGAACTGAACGCTGCGAAGCTCGGGCCGGAAGGCGTGCGCTCCGCACTCAACGAGGAGATCGGACACGTCGCATTCCGCAACGAGAAAGACCGGGCGGTATTCCAGAAGCTCTACGACGGCCTCGATGAGCCGACTCGCGCCAAGATCAACGAGACGGTGAACAAGCTCTACTCCGACGCATCTCCATCGCTGAAAGCGGAAGAGAAACTCGTGAAGGCCCTGCGCTCCATCCTCGACCGCACCCCCGAGGGGCGCACGTTCTGGCAGAAGCTCGTGCAGATCGCTCGCCGCACCTACAAGACTCTCACCGGCCAGGCATCTAAAGATCCTGAGATGATCGCCGCATCTCTCCTTCGTAGAGGGATGAATGCGGTAAAGAAGGGGAGTGCGGGCGAGGGAATATTTTCTGACGATGTTCGATACATGATTCAGAAAACATCAGAAGCTCCAGACCAAAATAAGCTCGACTCAATGAAGTCTGGTCTTCCGAAATATACCGCCAAGACTAGAATTTCGCCATATCAAAAAACGATAGAGATATTTAATGCAGATGGTGATCTTGTTGGTATCGCCTATATGTCTTATGGTCAACCCAAAAACAATAAGTCAGTCTTGAATGTTGATAATACTGAGGTTTTCGACGGTTATCGGAAACAAGGGTATGGTGAGGCACTGTATAGAGAGATTGCAAAGTTTGCTCAAGAGAAAGAGATCGACATAATCTCTAGTAGTTCAATCAGTGATGACGCTCAGCGAGTAAGAGAGAAACTTTTTAGCACTACATATAAAGATGCTGGAGAAGGCGTTGCTGGAGAATCAAGCATAGATCCCGACATCCGCTACTCCAAGGTGGGCAGCATCACCCCAGCCGACGCCTACCGCAAGGCTCTCGATACTGCGAAGCAGGAAGTAGCCGACCGCGCAGATTACAAAGCACAGGCGAAGAACGTGAAAGCTGAGATCGCCAAGCTGCCAAAGGCTGAGCAGAAGCCTGCCACCATCCGCATGTATGCCGAGCTGGATGAGGCTAGGATCATCGGCAAGGGCAAGGATCAGCAGTTCAAAGTGGAGATGCCAAAGGTGGCGCAGGAGATCATTGCCAGCGGCAAGACGCCAACCGAGGCTGACATTCTCGCCGCTCTCTCCAAGAAATTCCCAGAGCAAAAGGGATACCTCAAAAAGAATTTCGACCGCCTCGTAAGCGACATGATGTTTGCTGAAGAGCAGGCAATGACCAGGGAGAACAGCGACTGGACCGGATACAGCAAAGCGCTTACTGAGCATTTTGCTGAGATCTCTGAAGGCGTGAAAACTGGCAGCACGCTTCGTCACGTTCAACGCGGTTTATCACTCTTCCGCAATACTTACTTCAACGGAATCGGCGGCAAGATGCAGGCTCTTTCTGAAGGTAAATTCACAGGAAAAGAAAGCGCTGCTGCCAAAAAATACTTCAAGGACATCATGGGTGTCAGAGCCAGCCAGGATGGCGTGAACTTTGAGGGCGTCGATGGATTATCCGAAGTCGATGTAAAGCGCATGAACAATGAGCGCATCAAATTTGATACGGATCTTGAGGCTTACTTTAAAGAAAAAGGCATGAGCGAGGAGTCGCGCGCAGCATGGCTGGAGCGAGTGTCGGATCATGTAGTCACCCCAGCCCGCGATGCCGAGCTTACCAAAGATCCAAAGCTCAAGGAAGCGGTAGATTACTTCGTCAAGCGCCGGCGTGAGCGTCTTACCTACCTCCGCGAAGCAGGCGTGGATGTCGGCGATGCTGGTGAGCGATCACTCAGCCGGTCTCTCAACACCGAGAAGGTGTTGTCGAATCCCAAAGAGTTTCTCGAAAAAGCCAAGCGCGCCTACATGAGGAAGTGGGCAAGAGAAATTTCAAACCTTCGCAATGAAGAGGCGATTAAAGCAGCGGAAGGTAAAGATACCACCAGCATTAAAGAGAAGATCCGCGATCTAGGAAAAATGGATGCTCAGGAAGCTGCTGAGAAATATCTATACGCAATCACCTCAGACGACAACGGCATCTCATCGGATGGCAATGACATCACCGCAGCCAGCGGTGGCGGTCAGCCAGCATTCCTGAAGAAGCGCGAGTTTGGTCCCGAAGCTGACGAGCTGCTAGGCAAATTCTACCACCGTAACATCGCTGCCATGGATACGGCTGAGACCCTCGCTTCCGTTCGAGCAGCAACCAAGGCTCGCGTGCTGGCAGACAAATCCTACGGGAACAAGATTGATCCAGTCGGCAAGTGGAAGAAGCTCCGCGCCGAGCTTGAGGCTGAGGGCAATCAGGACATGATCCCGATCGCGGCCCAGCTCGTGAAGGACTATCTCAATCTCAACGGATCCAACAACGAGACAGCCCGCAAGCTCGTCGGACACCTTCATACCTACACCCAGCTCGCCTATCTCTCCCATGCCACCGTGGCATCTCTCGGTGAGCCTGCGATGATCGGTGCAAGAACTGGCAGGATAACCGACACAGGAAGAGCCTACGCTCAAATCGCCAAGGGGATCGTCCGTGCGCTGAGGAAAGCAAGTCCAGATGAAATACGAATTTTAAATCGTGAATTAGGAATCGTAGCTGATTCATTCGATGGCATGATGTCAGGGCATGCGCTCGGCGACTCCTTCGGCGGTCGAGGGAAAGGTGGTGGTCTGGTGACAAACTTCCACCGCTTGACCGGTCTTTCCGGCTGGACAAACCTTACCTTCGATGCTGCCACGAAGATCGGCAAGAGCTTCATCTCATCGCAAGTCAAACTTGCCAAAGCAGGTGGATCAATGTCCACCCTTGCCAAGCGCGAGCTGAATGAACTCGGAATGTCCATGAAGGACATCGACGTGATGGATACCTTTATCACCAAGCTCGATAAAGCATCTGACCAGAATAGCATGATCCTCGGAGATGAGCCTGGTGCTGACCTCTACCGCAAGGCGCTCGCCATGTTCCACAAGACCGGCGCTGCGCTGAACCCGACCCGCGGCACCCGCGCCCAGAAGGCGAATAACCCGGTCGCCGGCATGTTCTACCAGCTCCAATCATTCCTCTATGACTTCCACCAGAAGTTCGCGCTGCGTCAAGCACGCCGCCTCAAAGACGCCTACCGCGGAACGGTGGAGATCGACGGCGCAACTGAAAAGCTCTCGCCTAGAGAACGCAGTCAGGTAGCGATCGACGCAGCCAAGGCGGTGGCAGCTATCTACGGGCTTCAATACGGCATCCAGATCCTTCGGGAAAAAATGTTTGTAGATCCAGAGCGCAACAAGCGGGACAAGAAAAAAACCCAAGGCGAAATCAATATGGCTCGCGCCCTCGGTGCTGCGTCCAGAACAGGCGTCCTCGGCCCTTACGACACCCTTTTCAACATTATCTCCGGCGCACGCTACCAGCGCGAGCCTGCCACCGTAGTGCTCGGCCCTGCGGTCGGTGG
>Ga0209770_10001822_pt1 | contig 10858 bp, 7 predicted proteins | sample LauGreSu1BDMLBDD_2_FD_187572 | JGI IMG/M metagenome (GOLD analysis project Ga0209770, IMG submission 187572) | Freshwater lake microbial communities from Lake Michigan, USA - Su13.BD.MLB.DD (SPAdes) (version 2) | ecosystem: Environmental > Aquatic > Freshwater > Lake | place: Lake Michigan, USA...
AAGCCCGCCACTGCGAGGCGCTGCTCAGGAGCGAAGTACCACTCGTAGCGCAACTCGGCATTGGTGAACTCGCTGTCGACGAGCAACGGATTGCCGCGATAGGCCCGGTTGCTCTCCGGGTCAAAGTACGCCTGGAACATCAATTCGCGGAACTGTGGCCGGGCGATCGTCTTCGAGCCATTCAAGCGCAGCTGCATGTCATCGCCAAACTTGTAGGTCACCGTGACGGCAGGCAACACGTAGTCATTCTCGAGGTTGGTGCCCGCCTGCGAGGTCGAAGCCGTGTTGAACACCTGCAACGGGTTCACGAGCTGCTCAGCCTTCTCGTAACGCGCGCCCGCACTGAGCTCGAAGCCCTCGGCGAGCTCCGTCTGCAGTTGCAGATAAGCCGCGTTGGTCTGCATCTCGGCCGCGAATGCCGGATCGGTCTCGGTCGATTCGACCATGCCGATCTTGTAGTACTGGATCACCGCCTTGCCGAGCAGATAGTCCGGGCGGAACATCGCCACGCCGCTCGGAAAATCCGACGGTGCGAGCACGAGAAACTCGCGACGCTCGGATTCGCGCTCCGTCTTGCTGAAATCGTACCCGCCGGAGACGAAAGTCGACGGCGTTACTTCCCAGGTCAGATCGAGACCATACGAGAACAGGTCTTCGCTGAGGTCGGAGAACGCGACGCGCGCAAAACCGGTCTGGCCGTTGTCGAGCCGGTTGATGAAATACTGTCCGTACGGACTCGCTTCGATATTCGAGCGTGAGTAGCCAAGGCCCATCTCGAACGGGGCCTCGCGCGAGGAGTTGGCGAAGGCGATGCGGGCATCGATCTTGACCGGATCGAGATTGAAGCCGCCTGTCAGCTGCGTCGACCACAGCTGGCGCTCGTACCAACCGGTTTCCTGCTCGCGGAAGTCGAAGGTCGGACGCTGGTTGTTCTGCTTGCCCTCGGCAAGGCTCGTGCGCTTCAGCGTGTCGCGCACGATCAAATTCGTCCAGCGGATGCGATTTCCGTCACCGTACTCGTACGCGAGGCCGGCAAGGCCGTTGATGACGATACGATTCTCGCTGACCACCTTGCGATAGTCCTTGTCGAGGCGCGAGAGATCCGCACTCGCGGGCGACTGTTCGATGATATCGCGCGTCTTCCAGCTGTTGCTGTAACCCGCGGTGGCGATGAACCCGAGGTCACCGTCATCGAGCGACTTCGAGGTTCCGCCCGTCACGTTGCCGGAGAAATTCACCGGCATCTTGTCGATGAGCTGCACGAGACCATTGCGCGTGTTGACGAACTGCGCAGCGATGGCGCCCGAGTCCACCTTGCCGGAACTCAACCGCTCACCACCGGCGAAGAATGCCGCAAGCGCAGGCGGCGTATCGCGCAGCCCGCTGTCGATACCGCTCGGGTCGTACTTGCTGCCAAAGTGCTGGTAGCCGATCTGTCCGGTCGTGGCGCCATCACCACCGATGCCGAGACCCACCTTGAGAAAGGGCTCCTTGGGCACAGCGAGCGTGGTGAGGTTAATCAGGCCGCCGCCGAATTCACCGGTCAGGTTCGCTGAGTAGCTCTTCTGCACAAGCGAGGAGGCAATGATGTCGGTCGGAAAAATATCGAGGGGCACCGCGCGACGCAGCGGCTCTGGGCTCGGCAAGGGCGATCCGTTGAGAAACGCCTGCGAGTACCGATCGCCGAGACCGCGCACATAGACGAAACCGCTGCCCGACACGCTGAGACCCGTGACTCGACTCAGCGCGCCGGCGACGTCGCCGTCACCCGCGCGAGCGATGTCTTCGGCCGAGAGCACCGAAACCACCTGTGTCGTTGCCTGCTGGATGTTGCGGTCACGACGACCGACAACCACGATTTCGCCGGCGATCTCGATGTCGACCGCCTGAGCGTCCTCGGCCGGCGCCGCGGCCGAAGCCCCCGAGGCCGGGGGCGCCTCAGCCGCCGCCGGAGGAGTCTCCGGCGCCGACTGGCCGGCCGCAAGTGGCGAGGCGATCGCCATCGCCAGCAGCAATGTCTTGGAACTGTTCATCGGTTAGAGCGAGGGCAGCGTCGTGCAGGACTTGCTGGTCGATCCGAAGTTGGCGGTCGCCGAGTTGCAGGTCCAGCCCGCGTACCAGGTGTCGTTCGCGTCCTTCACTGCGCCGATGTAGGTCGTGGTGTCGAAGCCCGCGTTCACGGTCTTCGGATCCGACGCCGTGCGGCCCGTCTCGTTGGCGCCGTTGACGAACACGTTGGTCAGCGAATTGGTGAAGGTCGACGTGTTGTTGTTACCCGTCACGTTGAACGCCGCGTCAACCTGAGCCGCGGTCAGACCGCTCGAGCCCGAGAACGGGGTCGCGCTGCACTGCATGGCCACCGAGCGGAACACCGGCGGACCAACCTTGTCGATCGCCGCGTCGGTGGTCAGCATGTTGGCACCATCCAGGCGCAGGCAGGCCATCGGCGAGACCAGCACGCCGTTAAGCATCGTGACATCGGCACCGCCGCGGAAGCGCATGGCCGCGCCGTTGCCGGTAGCCGCGTTCTTGTGAATCAACGTGAAGTTGGCGACGCGCATCCAGGTGCGCGGCGTCTGGCTCTCGAGGGCGTTGGTCGAATCGAGTTCGATCATCGAGTCGGCGTTGCCCGAGCTCTTTTGCACGCCGATGACATACTGAATCAAGCCCTTGTAACCGGTATCAAGATCAAGGGTGTCGTCGTCGGCACCCGTGATCACGAAACGCTTGGCGTTGTGCGTACCGCCGAAGAACTCGAGACCATCGTCCGAGCTGTTGTGCGATTGGATGTACTCGAGCACGGTGCCACTGCCGACGCCACCTGTGGTGAGCGCCTGCAACTCGCTGTTACCCGAGAGCACGTATCCCGAGTAGCGGATCTGCACGTACTTCATCGTGCCGCTGTTATCGGTCGGCGTCGCACCGCCGTAGTACGCCGGATCCACCGCGCCTTCGGTCTGGCGCTCACAGTTGACCGAGCCCGGGGTCGCATTCGGCGCCACGGTGCAGTCGGTGATCGGTGCACGACCCAGCAGCACCACACCACCCCACTGACCCTGCGAGTCATCGGTGGCCAGACCCAACACGTTGTCACGGCTGGTGAAGACAATCGGCGAGGTCGCCGTGCCGGTGGCATTGATGCGATGGCCGCGATTGACCGCAAGCCAGGAGACGCCCGTGGAGCCGAACACCACAACGCCCGGGTCGATTGTCAGCGTGATCGAGGTCTGACCCGCGACGACAGCAGCGCCGAGATCCGTACCCACGTCCACGCGGCCGCCAATCGAATACAGCAGCCCAGGGATCTTGCTCAGACGGCTCGAGCGGGTGATGCGCGCCGGCAGCTCGCAGTTGCGGTAGGTGCCGGTGGGACCCGTGATCGTGCCGAGATCCTTGAGACCCGCCGGATCGTCGATGGTCGGACAACCCGGAGCCGGCGTGACGAGCGTCACTGTCGGCGGCGGCGGCGGGGGCGGCGGCGGCGGCGTGTTGTTCGTGATGTTGATGTTGCCACCGCTGCCCGGCGAAGAGATCTCTTCGGCGCCGCAGGCGGTCAACACGGCCACCGAGGCAGCCAGGAACAAAAGATTGCGATGCTTGGATTGAAGGCTCATGAATAGCTCCGTTGAAACCAGATGCCGCCTGAATAGGGGGTGTGGGGGAATTTCTGGAGCCAAAGATAGCCACCCAATGTGACAACCACGTTAAGCGGTCCGCACGGCATCGGACGCGTGCCGCGGGCAGGCTGCGAAACGCGCACGATCGGGCATGCTCGCGCTATGCTTCGCGCCGCCATGACTGTGCCTTCGCCATTCACCGACGAGCTGCGCCAGTGGGCCGTGAACGAGATCGCTGCGGGTAGCGGGCCCGATCAAGTGCTACGTGAGCTCATCGCCCGCGGCATTCCCGAAGAGCTGGCCGTGGATGAACTCACGCGCCTGCTCGAGTCGCGGCTCTCGCAACTGAAGCAACAGCGTGCCCCTGCGGCCGAAACGGACGCCTCGGTTGACGACAGCCCGAACACCGTCCCGCAACCGCTGACAGCCGATTCACCGAACACGATCCGCGTCGATGGCCGCGAGATCAGTGTGCTACTGCAACTGAAACATCCGCGCGTGATCGTCTTCGGCAACCTGCTCGGACAGGACGAATGCGACAAGCTCGTCGCACTCGCACGGCCGCGCATCACCGCCTCGAGCGTCATCGACATGCAAAGCGGCGGCAACAAGCAGGACGAAGGCCGTACCAGCAGCGGCATGGCCTTCCGGCGCGGCGAGACCAAACTCATCGAACGGATCGAGCGGCGGATCGCCGCGCTCCTGCAATGGCCCTACGAGAATGGCGAGGCACTGCAGATCCTGCGTTACGCGGTGGGCCAGGAGTACAAGCCCCATTACGACTACGTGGACCCGACGCAGCCTGGCGCCCTGCCCTTCCTGGCACGCGGTGGCCAGCGCGTGGCCTCACTCGTGATGTACCTCAACACACCGCCGCGCGGTGGGGCTACGAACTTTCCGGACGTGGGGCTTGAGGTCGCGGCCGTGAAGGGCAACGCCGTGTTCTTCAGCTATGACAAGGCGGACCCATCCACCGGCACGCTGCACGGCGGCATGCCGGTGATGGCCGGTGAAAAATGGGTGGCGACGAAGTGGCTGCGCGTCAGCCGAACCGACCCGTGATGTAGTCCTCGGTCAGCTTCGCCCGCGGATTGGTGAAGATGAGGTTGGTATCGCCCACCTCGACGAGATCGCCAAGATGGAAGTACGCCGTGCGCTGCGACACGCGTGCCGCCTGCTGCATCGAGTGCGTGACGATGCAGATCGCATAGCTCTCGCGCAGCTCGTCGATCAGATCTTCGATGCGTGCGGTCGCAATCGGATCGAGCGCCGAGCAAGGCTCGTCCATCAGGATCACTTCCGGATTCACGGCGATGGTGCGCGCGATGCACAGGCGCTGCTGCTGGCCACCCGAGAGGCTCGTGCCCGGCTGGTTCAACCGATCCTTCACCTCTTCCCATAGCCCCGCGCGCCGCAGACTCTGGTTGACGATCTCATCGAGCTCACCGCGATTGGCGGCGAGCCCGTGGATGCGCGGCCCATAGGCCACGTTTTCGTAGATCGACTTCGGAAACGGATTCGGCTTCTGGAACACCATGCCGACGCGTGCGCGCAGCTGCACCACATCCTGCCGTTTTTCATGGATGTCCTGTCCATCGAGCGTGATCGAGCCCTCAACGCGGGCACCGACGATGGTGTCGTTCATGCGGTTGAGGCAACGCAGGAAGGTCGACTTGCCGCAGCCCGACGGGCCGATCATGGCCAGCACCTGCTTGCGTCCAATGTCGATGTTGACGTTCTTGATGGCGTGTTTGTCGCCGTAGTACACGTCGACGTTGCGACAGGAGAACACAGGCTCCGCAACGGTGATCGTACCGATGGTGGTCTTGGCAGCGTCGTTCATGGCGGTTACCAGCGTTTCTCGAATTTGTTGCGCAGCAGGACGGCCGTGGCGTTCATCACGAGCAGGAACAGCAGCAGCACGATAATGGCGCCCGAGGTGCGCTCGATGAAGCCACGCTCGGGCAGATCGGACCAGAGGAACACTTGCACCGGCAGCGCCGTGGCAGGATCAAACACGCCCTGCGGCACTTCGACGATGAAGGCCACCATGCCGATCATCAGCAGCGGCGCGCTCTCGCCGAGCGCTCGGGCCATGCCGATGATGGCGCCCGTGAGCATGCCGGGCACCGCGAGCGGCAACACATGATGCGCCACCATTTGCAGCCGCGAAGCGCCCATGCCGAGCGCCGCTTCACGGATCGACGGCGGCACGGCTTTGAGCGCCGCCCGCGAGGCAATGATGATGGTCGGCAAGGTCAGCAAAGTGAGCACGAAGCCGCCGACGAGCGGCGCCGAGCGCGGCAAGCCGAAAAAGCCGATGAACACCGCAAGACCCAGCAAGCCGAACACGATCGAGGGCACGGCCGCGAGGTTGTTGATGTTCACCTCGATGATGTCGGTCAATCGATTGCGCGGCGCGAACTCCTCGAGATACACCGCAGCCCCCACACCGATCGGGAAGGACAGCAGCAGCGTGATGAAGAGCGTCAGCATCGAGCCGATGAGCGCCCCGCGCACGCCCGCCTGCTCCGGATCGCGCGAGTCGCCGTTGCTGAAGAACGCCCGGTTGAAACGCAGCTCCAGCGTACCGTCGCGCTCGAGCGCTGCAATCCAACCGATCTGCTGATCACTCAGGCGCCGCTCGTCCTCGGGCGCGGTGCGCGACACGCGCCCCTTGATCAGCATATCGACCGTATCGTCCGCCAGTACCCAGCGCGTCTCGCGCGTACCGATAACCATGGGGTCCGATGTAATGCGTTGCTGCAACTCGATGGAGGCCGCGCTGCTGACAAGCCCATAGAGCTCGCGCAGATCGCGTCGACCCTCCACCTGCGGAAAGCGTGCCTTCAGTGCCTCGCGTACGAGCGCCTGATAGTCGGCGGTGACGAGATCATCGGGGTTGCGCGTACCTGACGGATCGATGATCTCGGGGTCGTAGAAAATCTCGACCTCCACGTAACTCTGCTGAAAGACCGACAGCCCCTGCGCGAAGATCGTGCCGAACAGGAACACCACGAACGCAAGCCCCGCCACCACGGCAGAGAGTCCGTAAAAACGAAACCGACGCTCGGCCCGGTAACGCCGAGCGAGGCTGCGCGTGACGAGCACCTGCGTTTCGGCTGCGGTTCTATTCGTACTGCTCACGGTACTTCCTCACCACATACAGGGCGATCACGTTGAGCACGAGGGTGACGATGAAGAGCACGAGACCCAGTGCAAAGGCCGCGAGCGTCTTAGGACTGTCGAACTCCTGATCGCCGACGAGCAGCGTGACGATCTGCACGGTGACCGTGGTCACCGCCTCGAGCGGGTTGGCGGTCAGGTTGGCGGCGAGCCCCGCGGCCATCACCACGATCATGGTTTCGCCGATGGCGCGGGAGATCGCAAGCAACACCCCACCCACGATGCCGGGCAGCGCCGCGCGCAGCACGACCTGTTTGATGGTCTCCGAGCGCGTGGCGCCGAGCGCATAAGCGCCATCGCGCAGGCTCTGCGGCACGGCCGTGATCATGTCGTCGGCGAGCGAGGAGACGAACGGGATGATCATGATCCCCATAACGAGCCCGGCGGCGAGCGCACTTTCGCCCGCGACCGTAAGACCCATCGACTCCCCCGCGGTGCGCAGCAACGGCCCGACCGTGGTCACGGCAAAGAATCCGTATACCACCGTGGGTACGCCCGCGAGCACCTCGAGCAGAGGCTTGACGACACTGCGCACCTTCGAGGGTGCGTACTCGGCAAGATAAATGGCCGAGAAGAGTCCGATCGGCACGGCCACGAGCATCGCGATCGCCGAGATCAGCAGCGTGCCTGCAAAAAGCGGTACCGCACCGAAAGCGCCCGAGGAGCCGACCTGGTCGGCGCGGATCGCCATCTGCGGACTCCACTTGGTGCCGAACAGGAACTCCTGCGCAGGCACGATGCCGAAGAACCGCGTGGCCTCGAACACCACCGACAAAATGATGCCGATGGTCGTGAGCACGGCCACGAGCGAACACAAAAACAGCATGCCCTCGAGCACTCGCTCGACCGAGTTGCGAGCGCGCAGGTCCGCGCGGATGCGACCGCGCACGACCAACATGGCGATGATGCCGATCGAGAAGGCGAGCGCTGCAAGCGCAAGCCGCGCCACATCGCGAAGGCGCAGGTACTCGGCCGCCGCAGCCGCAGTCTCCGGGCTCACCTGCGAGGCCGGGATATTGCTCGCCACCACGTTGCGCAGGTCGTTGAGGAAAAGCACGAACTGATCATTACCGAGCGATTGCACGCTCGCGGGCAACTGCGCTGAGACGAGCGCGATCAGCACCTGGTCCTGCACAGCCACCCACACGGCGACCAGCAGCAACGCCGGTAAACCGCACCACAACGCCGTGAGCAGCCCATAGTGCCCAGGCAAAGAATGCAGATTGCGGATCCCCCTCGCCCCACCCACCACGGCCAGCGAACGCGCCTTGCCGAGTTGATAGGCAATGAACGAGAGGAGTACCAGCGCAACGATCAGAATCGAAGGAGTCATGCGGGACCGACAGCGGCTTCCTTGCGACGACCCGGCATTTTACCCACCCCAGGGCCTAGCTGGGCGACTGACACGGAAAATTCATCAAAAGGTCCAGTTGACATCCACCTGCAATCGGTCGTAGTCCCGCCCTCGCACCGTGGCCGGGACCGGAACGGTCACCGCAACCGGCACGTTGAGGTTGGTCTCGGTCATCAAATACGACACGTTCACGCGCGCGTTGGGCGAGAACTGGTACGCCACCCTGAACGCACTGCCACCGCCGTCCGTGCCGCCTGCGGCGAAATCCGAGTCGATCCACTGGCCGAACAGCGCATCCTTCTCGACCCTCTGATACAGGTAGCCGAACTCCCAGCTGCCTGGAATGCTGGCCACCGCACGGCCGTAGTTGAACCCCACGGCGTACGCCGTATCGAGTCCCTGCGGCTGGAACTTGGCCGCCGTGTTGCGCGCGAGGTTGGCGTAGAGCAGCACGGGCCGATCGGCGAGCTTGAACTGCCACTCGCCGAGCAGTTCCACCACGTCGAAATCATCGGCGAGACAGGTGCCGGTTGCGCCCACTACCGCTGTCCGGCAGAGCGCCGCGCCAGTGCCCGTGCTGTTGCCGAAGTAACCGCCCGCCGCGCCTGATTGGATCACGTTGTACCCGCCCACGGCGGAGTGATCGAAATAACTCGCGGCAAGCAGCACGCGACCACCGTCGCCGTACACGTTGCGATAGCCGCCTTGCACACCCTGCATGCTCGAATCGGCGAAATTCGCCCGCTCCGCGAGGCGTGTGACGAAGGCACTGCCGAAGAAGCCGTTCGCACCCTGCTGCCAGCTGGCCGCGAAGCCCTCGGGATTGATGTCGTTATCAAAGAAAAAGCTCGAGGTGCGCACCCACGGGTAGCGCATCTTGCCGGCGGTGATGCGCCACTGCTCGGCCGGCATCCACTCCATATAGGCCACATCTAGCTCGATGGGCTTGCGCGAGTTCACATCGTTCAGCGACTGGTTCGAGGAGCGCGCATCGGCGCCCTCGGTGGTCGCCAGCTGCAGCTCCACGCGCATGGTGTCATTCACACGGGCCATGGCGCCGAAGCGAGCGCGGATGCGATCGCGGTTGCGCGTCGCTGTGGTGTACTGCTGGTCGATGGTCTCGTTGCGATAGCGGAAATCACCCTTCCACTGCCAACGCGCCACCCAGCCCGAGGCCGCACTCTCGCCGAGCGCGCGGGCGAGATTGTCGGCGCCACGATCAATGGCTTCCTGCTGCTCGGTGCTCGCCAGAGCAAGCGTCTCGGTCTGCTCGGCCGTCTGCTCGAGCTTCTGCGCGCCGGCCTGCTGCGCGGCTTCAAGCTCCGTGAGTCGCGCCTGCAGCGCTGCGAGCTGAGCTTTGAGCGCCTCGAGATCGGCCGCCAGTGAAGCGGCGGCCGGCGGAGCGGCCGAGGCGCCAGCGGGCGCGTTGACGACGGCGTCGGCTTTCGAGGGGGCGGCTGCGGCGGCCAGCGTCAGAATGAGCGCGGCTACCGCAGCCCCCGTGAGGGGGCTGCGTTGCATGGAGAGACTCCTGATGAACCTGAGAGTGGGTCGTGTCGACTTACGGCGCGAAGTTCTTCAGCGCCTTGACGTCGGCGCGGGTCTTCGCGAGATCAGACTTCGGCTGCGGCACGAGACCACGATCGGCGAGATAGCCTTCTTCGCCGAGCGCCTTCTCGCTCACGTATTCATTGACGAATTCCTGTAGCCCAGGAATCACGCCGATGTGCGCCTTCTTCACGTAGATAAACAGCGGCCGAGAGGCGGGGTACTTGCCGGAGGCGATGGTCTCGAAGTCGGGCTCCACGCCATCGATCTTCAGGCCACGCAGCTTGTCCATGTTCTCTTCAAGGAAGCTGAAGCCGAAGATGCCGAGCGCCTTGGGGTTCGCCTCGAGTTTCTGCACAATCAGATTGTCGTTCTCGCCGGCCTCGACGTAGGCGCCATCCTCACGGATGGTGTGGCAGATCCGCTTGAAGCGCTTCTCGTCCATGCTGCGCAGGTTGTTGATCCAGGGATACGTGCGGCAACCGGACTCCATGTAGAGCTCGTGGAACGAATCGCGCGTGCCCGAGGTCGGCGGCGGGCCCAGCACTTCGATCTTCACCGCCGGCAGACTCTTGTCGATGTCCTTCCAAGTCTGATACGGATTTGCGATCAGGGTGGTCGGGTTCGCCGGATCCGGCACCTGCTTGGCGAGCGCCAAGTACACCTGCTTGCGGGTCAGCGGGAACGAAGTACCGCGCTTGCTCTCGGAAATCGTCAAGCCGTCGTAGCCCACCCGGACTTCGAGGACCGCATTCACGCCGTTCTTCTTGCAGGTCTCGAACTCGTTGGCGTTCATGCGCCGCGACGCGTTGACCACATCGGCGTGCTGCGGGCCGACGCCATTGCAGAAGAGCTTGATGCCACCGCCCGTACCGGTGCTCTCGACCTTGGGCGTCTTGAAGCGGCCCTGCCGCCCGAACTGCTCGGCGACCGCGGTGGTGAACGGATACACCGTCGAGGAACCGACGACGTTAATGAAATCCCGGGCCGACTGGGCCTGGGCCAGCGGGCTGACCGCGGCTGCGGCGATGAGTAGGGCAACGATCTTGGAAGGCTGGAAGCGTCGATTCACTTTACGGTCTCCTTCAGGTGGTGGCGGCACGATAGGCCGCGTGTGTGACAGATTTGTTACATGTTTGTGACGGGCATCCCT
>Ga0209770_10001823_pt1 | contig 10856 bp, 11 predicted proteins | sample LauGreSu1BDMLBDD_2_FD_187572 | JGI IMG/M metagenome (GOLD analysis project Ga0209770, IMG submission 187572) | Freshwater lake microbial communities from Lake Michigan, USA - Su13.BD.MLB.DD (SPAdes) (version 2) | ecosystem: Environmental > Aquatic > Freshwater > Lake | place: Lake Michigan, USA...
TAAATGTAAAGCGTGTGCTGCAGAGTTGTTTAGATCAGACACAAAATTTCACTCTGGATGCGGTTGGCCATCTTTTTATGAACCAACCAAAGAGGATGCGGTTGAATTAATCGAGGATAGATCATTGTTTCCAAGAGTAAGAACTGAGGTTAGGTGCGCAGCATGTGGGTCACATTTAGGTCATGTTTTCAAAGGTGAGGGTTATGCAGTGCCAACGGATGAGCGTTGGTGTATTAATTCAGTTGCACTAATTCTTGAACCGAAGAAGTAATACTGCTTTATGAGTTAGGCTTACTCTTATGAACCAAGAGCACGATTGGAAAAAACTTTCACTCGAAACCAAAGTTGTTGCTGCTGGGCGCCCCACAAAAGAATCTGACGGAGCTTTAAATCCTCCAATTGCACTGAACTCAACATTTCATGCTGGTGGTCCAATTGGTTATGGTCGATACGGTAATGAAACTTGGAGCGCGTTAGAAGAAGCGATCTCAGTACTTGAGGGTGGTAAAACTTTAATATTTTCATCAGGTATGGGAGCAATTAGTTCAGTATTCTCATTGTTACCAGAAGGCGCAGTAATTGTTGCAGCTCACAATGGCTACCAGGGAACAACAACAATGTTAAAAAAGATGAATGAGGTCAAAAGATTAACAGTTAGATTTGTAGATTTAGCTGATACCGATGCGGTGCTTGCTGCAATTCCTGGGGCTGCAATGATCTATCTTGAATCTCCAACTAATCCAGCAATTGAAGTTGTTGATTTACCTAAAATTATTTCTGCTAGCAAGGCAAGTGGTTGTGGTGTTGCAGTCGATAACACACTAGCAACTCCATTAGTTCAAAATCCTCTAGCACTAGGTGCTGATATCAGTATCCATTCAGTGACAAAATATCTATCCGGACACAGCGACATAATTCTTGGTTCAGTCAGTACAAATGATCAAGCACTTTATGGAAGATTAGAACAGGCTCGAAGATATGGCGGAGCAATTGCTGGGCCATTTGAAGTTTGGTTGGCACTGCGAGGATTAAGGACCTTTGCGCTTCGAATGCAACGATCACAAGAAAATGCGATGGATTTGGCCACAAGACTTTCAAAAGATCCACGGATTTCAAAAATTAGATACCCAGGTCTTGCGACAGATCCTTACCATGCCCGGGCTAAATCATTTATGAAGGGCTTTGGGGCGATGATTTCATTTGAAGTTAAAGCAACTGCTGCTCAAATAGATTTAATGTGTGATGCATCGAAATTAATAACTAATGCAACATCATTAGGTGGGGTTGAATCAATTTGGGAGCGTCGCCGCAGGTGGGCAACTGAGAGTCAAACTATTCCAGAGAACTTAATTCGTTTTTCAGTTGGCATTGAAAATGCTGATGATCTATGGGCAGACATAGAGTCTGCATTTGCTGCTGCAAAAATTAGCTAAATGTCAGTGATTGTTCGTCCGGCAACTATTGCCGACCTGCCAGAAGTATTCAAATTTATTCATGCTCTTGCTGAGTATGAGAAAGCACCACATGAAGTAGTACTTTCAATTGATGATTTAAAAGAATCATTTTTTTGTGAAAATCCACAGGTGCACTGCTTGCTCTCTGAGGAAAGCGGCTTAGTAACTGGCATAGCAATTTGGCATTTAAATTACTCGACTTGGCTAGGTAAACATGGTTTGTATTTAGAAGATTTATTTGTTGATCCAAAGTATCGAGGCGCAGGCCACGGCAAAGCATTATTGGTCAGGTTGGCACAGATTTGTGTTGAGCAGGGATACCCAAGATTTCAATGGTGGGTTCTTGATTGGAATGAGCCCGCTATTGATTTCTACAAATCATTTGGTGCCGTTGCCATGGATGAGTGGACGGTTTTTAGACTCTCAGGTGATCCACTGAAAAAACTCGCCGGTGAAGGTTACTAGCAACTGGAGTTTGTAAGTAGTAGTAGATTTATCCCATGATCAAAGCTTTTAAAAGGTTAGTAGCATTTCTCGCTGGAATACTAATTGTATTTGGCGCAGCTAAAACTTTGTTTAATTGGCTTGCACGCTCTGAAAGTGATGAGTATGAAGTATGGAATGATGATGAAGAACGAGAAGAAGTCTAAGTGAGCAACGAATACATTCCAGGTACCTGCAACATTGGTAAAGGTGAAATTAGGCAGCGACAGATAGTTGCCCTTTTTGGAATTTTTCTAACAATTTTCTCCGCAACCGCGCTACTAGCAACCGACCAATCTAGGACTTCTCGCCTCTCGCTATTTGTACCTGCATTAGTTTTTTCAATTGGGTTTGTCCAATCTCGAAGTAAATTTTGTCTCGCTTATGGGTTAGCCGGAACATTTAATTTTGAAAGATTGGGGAAAATTACAAAAGTTCAATCAGCTGAAGATCGCAAGGCAGATCGCAAAACTGCAATCGTTATTTTGCTTAAATCAGCTGCGTTAGCAGCAATAATTACTGCTGTATTTTTTGTACTACCCCTATAAATCTTCGTAACTAGAGGGTAATTCACCAACATTTAAAAACTTTAAGTATTGCTCAGTTATATCTTCTGGCTTTCCAGAGGCCAGCATTTGTCCTTTATGTAACCAAATAGCTTGATCACATAGTTCATTTAATGATGAGAGTGCATGAGAGACGATTAAAATTGTCCTAGCTTCAGCACAAAGTTGTCGCATCCGATTAAATGATTTCTCCTTAAAAGCAGCATCACCAGCGGAAAGTGCTTCATCAAGAAGCAAGATATCTGGCGTCATGTTTACAGCTACTGAAAATGCAACCCTGCTATACATACCAGCGCTATAGGTACGGACTGGCATATCAATAAAACCTTCTGGAAGATCTGCAAACTCAGCGATTGCATCTGTTTGGCTTTCAATTTCTGATCTACTCATACCTGCCGCTAGTCCACCTAAAATAATATTATCTCGACCAGATAATGCTTGATTAAAGCCAACTCCAAGTGCAAGTAATGTAGATATCCGTCCGTTTACTGAAATTCGGCCAGTGGTTGGCGGAAGAATTCCGGCAATTGATCTCATTAAAGTTGATTTACCTGCTCCATTTGCGCCAACAATTCCAACAACAGAGCCATGTGGAATATCAAGAGTTAAATTCTTTACCGCTTCAACGGTTCGAGTTCTAACTCGCTCACCACGACTAGCACGCATTACCGCATTTTTTAAAGTTTTCTTTGACTCAACATTTATCTTATAACTTATTGATAAATTCTCGATTTTAACTGCCAGATTATCTGGCATTTGCGCAAGCGGCTTAGATGCGGACGGCAAAATCGCGCTCCCTTGAAATAAAGAAATATCCACCTAACAAAATAGAAGTAATTGCCCAAAATAAACAACCAATTAATTGAGATGGAGTTGGAGTCATTCCATCAATCCAAATTCTAGAATTTGCCGAAAGTATTGGTCCGAGCGGGTTTAAATAGAGAATAGCTCGATACCAGCCAGTGAGCATGTCTGGCTGCCACAAGACCGGAGAGGCGTATAGCCAAATACGCATTATGTATGAAAGCAATTTAGTTGTATCACGGAAATAAACATTCATTGTGGCAAATAAAAGGGAAAGTCCAAAACTTGTAATTGTTAGGAGTATCAAAATAATTGGGATAAGCAGGTAGTTCCAAGTAAATCCAGGAAGCTGCGTATCACTCAAAACTAATTTTCCAATAATTACTATTGAGATATACACCGGCAATGTTGGCAGAAATTGGCGCGCAGCGCTGATCGCACTGGAAAGCGGAAGCAAAGACCTGGGAAAAGCTTGATTCAATATGAGGCGTCCACCAGAAGTAATTGATTGTGCGCCTAGTAAAATGCAGTTCTGCGCGAAATAAAAAGTGAATAAGCCAATAAGAATATGGCACAGAACAGTAAATGAATTTGTTTGAGAGAAGTAATTGATTGTGCGCCTAGTAAAATACAGTTTTGCGCGAAATAAAAAGTGAATAAGCCAATAAGAATATGGCACAGAACCGTAAATGAATTTGTTTGAGCTGATTTACCTTGAATTATTGTTACAAGTAGATAGTAGATAACCGCTAAAAATAATGGATTCAGTACGAGCCACACTTTTCCTAATTTAGATTCTAAGTACTCGGCTTTATCTGAGAACTTTGATAATTCGGTAGCAAACTCACGCCGACGCCAAAACTCAGAGATATATGGCTTAAGTGGTGGCAGAGAAGAGTGATGAGGTTCGAAAACCTGAATCCTATTTGAGCCCTCAATCATGAGGGCTATTCTGCCACCTTTGATTTAGAACTAACGATTAGACTTGCAATAGTTGTAGTTACCAAAGTTCCAACAATCACTGCAAGAGAGAATTGAGTTGAAATCTCTGGGATTTCAACACCAAGAATTTTATGGGTACCTCCACCATGAATGGCTTCGATGATTAGCTTTACGCCAATAAATCCAAGTATTATCGCTAAGCCTTGAGTTAAGTAAATTAACTTATTCATTAGCCCACCAAGTAAGAAGTAGAGCTGGCGAAGTCCCATTAATGCAAAAGCGTTAGCTGTGAAAACTATGTAGGGGTCTTTTGTTAAACCGAAAATTGCTGGAATTGAGTCAAGTGCAAAAATTAGGTCAGTAAAAGCAATTGCCACTAAAACAATAGTTAATGGTGAGGCACCTTTTTTTCTAAACCAAGTTATTAACTTACCTTCCTTCCATTCTTTCTCTCCCGATTCATTTATTAGCTTGTAAGCGGTATAGAGTAGAAATGCACCGAAAATATAAAATACCCAAGAGAACCTTGAAATTGCTGCGCTACCTAGTGCAATGAAAATACCGCGCAAAATTAAGGCCATAATAATTCCAATTAGTAAAACTAATTGTTGCTTTGTTTTATCAATTTTAAATCGAGCAAGAATTAAAATAAAAATAAATAAATTATCAACTGATAGCGAGTACTCAGTAATCCAGCCAGCAAAGAACTCACCTCGTGATTGGGTTGTATTCCAAACTCCTAGTGAGTATCCAAAGGCAATTGCTGCGCTTACATAAAAAATTGTCCAGGCTGCAGCCTCTTTCATAGAGGTTTCTTTATTTCTCCTAATAACCGCTAACGCAAGGTCAAAAGCTAATACCGCAAGTAGGGCTGCAATTGTGACTTCCCAGACTGTAAGACTCATTAGTTAAAAACCTTTCCCGGATTCAAAATATTATTAGGGTCTAAAGTTTGCTTTATAGATTTCATAATATTAACTGCTTCAGCGCCAGTTTCTGCAATTAAAGCCTGAATTTTTCCTGAGCCTATTCCATGCTCTCCAGTACAAGTTCCGCCCATTTCGATCATTTTCATTGTGATCTCATGAGTAATGTGTCGCACATCCTCTAACTCTTCTGGTTTTGCTGGATCTGTGACTATGAAGCAGTGAAAGTTTGCATCTGCAACATGACCAAGTATTGAGTAGGGGTAAGGATGTTTAGAAAGTATTTGATCTGCAACAGCTACCGCATCTGAAAGTTTTGATAGTGGTACAGCGGCATCAGTACTAACAGCACGCTTTCCTGGATTTGCTGCAATACCGGCCCAATATGCGTTATGACGTGCTTGCCATAATTTGCGACGAGCACCTTCATCAGTTGTCCACTCAAACTGGGAGCCGCCAAACTCTTCGACAATACTTTTAACAGAAGCAGCATCTTCGGCAACTCCAGCTGGTGAGCCATGGAATTCAAAAAATAATGTTGGAACCTCAGCCAGGTTTAGCCCATCATGAGCATTAACATTCTTTATGCACTTAGCATCTAGAAATTCACACCTTGCGATTGCAATACCAGATCTAACTATTGCTGTTGCAGCAGTCACTCCATCAGCTAAAGTTTCAAATCGAACTATCGCAGCAGCCATCTTTTCTGGAATACCAAAGACTCGAAGTGTTAATTCAGTAATAACCGCCAAAGTTCCCTCTGAGCCAACTAATAATCTAGTTAGATCATAACCAGCAGATAACTTTCTTGTCTCTCGGCCAGTTTTAATCACCGTGCCATCTGCCATCACAGCAGTAAGTGCTAAAACATTGTCGCGCATAGACCCGTAACGAACCGTGGTAGTTCCGGCTGCGCCAGTTGCTGCCATTCCACCTAATGTGGCATCAGCGCCAGGATCAACAGAAAAGAATAAACCTGAGCTAGATAATTTTTCATTTAATGCAACTCTATGTACGCCGGGCTGAACTCTTACCACTAGATCATCGGGGCGGATCTCAACGATCTTGTTCATCTGCGTTAGATCAAGTGATACTCCACCAAACAATGGAAGAACATGTCCTTCAAGGGAAGAGCCAGCACCAAATGCCACAACTGGAATTTTCTCAGAATTACAATAAGCCAAAACTTTAGAAACTTCTTCAGTACTTTGTGGCATAACTACAGCTGAAGGCCTAACTGGTGGAATGGCAGATTCATCTCGCCCGTGTTGATCCAGCACCGTTTCATTTGTTGAAACTAGGCCAGTCACTAAACTTTTTAAATGTTCAATTTGTGCCAACGAAAGGTCAACCCGCTTATTTACCATTTATAAATCTTACCTTTTAACAGTATTACTTGTTAAAACTTTGACATTTTTACGCATGATTTATGAGGGTTGAAAGTAAAATTAGTTCTGCTAAACTCGGCAAATAAGACAACGTTTGACTAGGAGAGTGCACTTCACACATTGGTTCTAATCGAGCCCTTTGATTGTACAAATCCGCATGAAAACACAAACGCATCACCCTCAAACCTTCCGAGTGGTACCAGCACATTCAAAACCGCTAGATAGCGCTAGATTAGAAAAACTCTTACAGCAACAACTAGATTTATATAAAAGCAGATTACTTAGCTCAGGACTTGAGTATCAATTAGCAGTTCAAAATATTCCACTTGGCGCTCACTCAACCTTCCAATCATTTGAGCCATACCCAATCTCTATCGTCTCAGCTCAAGGAGCTTGGATGACTGATGTTGATGGCCGCAAAATGTTAGATCTTTCCATGGGATTTGGTTCGATGTTAGTAGGTCACTTAAATCCAGAGGTAGTTTCAGAAGTTAAAGCTGCATTAGATATTGGAACTCTGTATACGGCCCCATCGCCGATCTCTAGAGATGCTGCTGAGAGATTATGTCGCAGATTTGGAATTGAACAAATACGTTTCACCAACTCTGGAACTGAATCAACTATGTACGCGATTAGAACTGCTCGTGCATACACCGGCAAAGAAGGAGTGGTAAAGGTTGAAGGTGGCTACCACGGAAGCGGTGACGCGGTCATGGTTTCAACTAAACCTTCACTTGATAAGGCAGGGCCGGCAGAGGCACCAAACTCAGTAATTGGAAACGCATCCATACCTGGTGAGTCATATGTTGTGCCATTCAATAATATTCAAGCACTAGAAAAAGTATTTTCAGATCATGCAAATACAATTGCGTGCTTTATTGTTGAACCAGTTCTAGAGAATATTGGAATAGTTTTGCCTGATGAAGGTTATTTAGAAGCAGTTAGAGCGCTATGTGATCAATACAAAATTGTTTTGATATTCGATGAGGTAAAAACTGGCTTAACTGCTGGACCACAAGGTGCAGCCCAAAGATTAGGTGTGATTCCAGATTTAATTTGTCTTGCTAAATCAATTGGTGGCGGTGTTCCACTTGCAGCATTTGGTGGAAAGACTGAATTTATGAAACCAGTTACTGATGGACGCATGCCTCACCTGGGTACATTTAATGGACATATTTTGGCAATGGCTGGAGTTAGAGCAGTAGATAAAGTTTGTACACCAGAGGCGTTAGAAAAAGCAGAGTCATTAAATCGTCAAGCACTTACACGAATTAGTGAAATAATCGCCGAGTATGAACTTCCTGCTCACACAGTTGGTTTTGGCGTTAAAGGTTGTGTTACCTGGTCTGATAAACCAGTTCGAAATTATCGAGATTACAAAGCCACTGATTTTCTAGTAGCAGAAACATCATTCTTATGGTCGTTAAACCATGGAATTATGACTCCACCGGGATTAGATGAGCAGTGGTTAATTAGTTTGGCTCATGGCCAAGCTGAAGTTGATTTTATGGTTAATGATTTTAAGGAACTTGCAAAAAATCTTCGTGGTTAAGTATTTTGTGGAAAGCCTAAATTAATTCCACCATGGCTAGGATCTAACCAGCGAGAGGTAACAACTTTTCCTCTGGTAAAGAAGTGAACACCTTCAGTTCCATGGGCATGAGAATCTCCAAATAAAGAGTTCTTCCAGCCACCAAATGAGAAGTAAGCCATCGGTACTGGAATTGGAACATTTATTCCCACCATTCCAACCTCTACTTCATTTTGAAACCTACGCGCTGCTCCACCATCATTAGTAAAGATTGCAGTTCCATTTCCATATTGGTGACTATTAACTAGGTTTAAAGCCTCGTCATAGCTTTTAACTCTAATTACACTCAATACTGGCCCAAATATCTCCTCTAAATAAATACTCATACTTGGCTTTACTTGATCAAACAATGTTGGCCCGAGCCAAAAACCATCACCGGCAACATCAACATTTCTGCCATCGACTACAACCTTGGCGCCCTCTTTTTCACCTGCACTTATGTAGGAGGCAACTTTGTCACGGTGTACTTTTGTAACAAGTGGTCCCATATCAGCACCTTTCGTGCCATCACCGGTTTTGATTTTCAAAGCTCGCTCTTTAATCTTTTCAATTAATTGATCAGCAATTGGTTCAACTGCAACAATTGCAGAAATTGCCATACATCTCTCACCAGCTGAGCCAAACCCAGCATTAATGGCAGCATCAGCAGCAAGCTCTAAATCAGCATCAGGTAAAACAATCATATGGTTTTTAGCCCCACCTAATGCCTGTACGCGCTTTCCAGATTTTGTACCAGTTTCATAAACATATTTAGCAATTGGTGTTGAGCCAACAAAGGAAATTGATTTAATGCCTGGGTGGTTTAGAAGTGAATCAACTGCAACTTTATCGCCATGAACTACGTTAAATACTCCATCAGGCAAACCGGCCTCTTTTAAAAGCTGAGCAATAAACATGATTGCGCTTGGATCCTTTTCCGAAGGCTTAACAATTACCGTATTTCCACACGCAAGTGCAATTGGAAAAAACCACATCGGTACCATCGCGGGGAAATTAAATGGGGAAATAATCGCAACGGGTCCAAGTGGTTGACGAATGGAGTAAACATCTACTCCAGTTGATACCTCTTCAGAAAAACCACCTTTTAACAAATGGGGAATACCGCAAGCAAACTCAACAACTTCAAGCCCTCTAGTTACTTCACCTAGGGCATCACTTAAAACTTTGCCGTGCTCTTGGGTAATTAACGCAGCAATTTTTTCTTTGTTTTGATTAACTAATTCTCTAAATGCAAATAAAACTTGAGTTCGTTTAGTTAGTGAACTATGTCGCCAACTGGAGAAAGCCTCAGTTGCAACGTTTACAGCTTTATCAACAGTGGCCGATGTTGCAAACTCTACATTTGCACAAATCTGGCCAGTTGCTGGATTGAATACCTCACCAGTTTTATCAGATTTCTCACTTACAACTGCGCCATTAATCCAATGCGAAATACTTTTCATATCGCAACAATACTTCAGGTTTATGGCCTTATCCAACCTGCTATGAAAACCTTTGTTTAAGTGATTAGATTGGCTACCAAGGCAAGGGATAAGGGAGTGGCGTGAGTACCCCAATTAATGACCCAGAGAAAGCGGCAAAAGTATTTGCCGATGACCGGGCAAACGTTTTTCACTCTTGGTCTGCTCAAGCTCAAATTTCACCAATGGCTATTGCAGGTGGCGCCGGCTCATATTTTTGGGACTTTACCGGTAAAAAGTATTTAGATTTCTCCAGTCAATTAGTTTTTACAAATATTGGACATCAGCATCCTAAAGTTATATCTGCGATTAAAGAACAAGCAGATGTACTGACCACCATCGCCCCTCAACATGCAAATGAGGCACGTAATGAAGCTGCAAAAAGAATTCTTGAAGTAGGCGGAGATAAATTTAAAAAGGTTTTCTTTACCAATGGCGGTGCTGATGGAGTTGAAAACGCAATCAGAATGGCCAGGCTTCATACCAATAAACATAAGGTTCTTTCAACCTATCGTTCTTATCATGGCAATACTGGATCTGCGATTAATGCAACTGGAGATCCAAGAAGATTTCCAAATGAGTTTGGATTTGGACATGTGCACTTCTGGGGACCATATCTTTATCGCACTTCATTTTGGGCAACGAACGAGGCAGAAGAATCACAGCGAGCATTAGAACACTTAGAGCAAACTATTATTTTTGAAGGTCCAAAAACTATTGCAGCAATACTAATTGAATCAGTTCCTGGAACTGCTGGAGTTTTAGTGCCACCAGCTGGTTACTTAGATGGAGTTCGCGCACTTTGTGATAAATATGAAATTTTATGGATTGCCGATGAGGTTATGTGCGGCTTTGGTAGAACTGGTAAATGGTTTGGGTATCAGCACTCTAAATCAACTCCAGATTTAATTGTCTTTGCTAAGGGTGTTACCTCAGGTTATGTGCCACTTGGTGGAGTTGTAATTTCAGAGCCAATAACCAAAACCTTTGATGAGCGAGTATTCCCAGGCGGCCTTACCTACTCCGGCCATCCACTAGCTTGCGCTACAGCGGTTGCCACAATTGATGTTATGAAGAGTGAGAAGATGGTTGAAAACGCATCGATGATTGGCGAAAAGATTTTAGGCCCTGGATTGAAAATGAGTTAGCTAAAAAGCATCAAGTTATAGGTGACATCAGAGGTGCTGGAGTTTTCTGGGGAATTGATATGGTTACAGATCGTAAAACGCGTGAACCACTTGC
>Ga0209770_10001827_pt1 | contig 10846 bp, 15 predicted proteins | sample LauGreSu1BDMLBDD_2_FD_187572 | JGI IMG/M metagenome (GOLD analysis project Ga0209770, IMG submission 187572) | Freshwater lake microbial communities from Lake Michigan, USA - Su13.BD.MLB.DD (SPAdes) (version 2) | ecosystem: Environmental > Aquatic > Freshwater > Lake | place: Lake Michigan, USA...
ACCTGGTGATTTTGGTGGTGGTATAATTCAAGTGAATACCAAAGATGTTTCGAAAAATTTTTTTACGATAGGAATGGGTTCGGGATACGGGACCGTTTCCACATTCCAAAAATTCAGCTCGGTGGAATATATTCAGTTCCCCATCAACTTTCCGTCCACATACGACTTTAGAGTTGCCTCAAATGGTGATAGAAGAGCTTTCACCAAATTGATTGGGTCTCCTAACTCTAAAACAACAAATTCATTTCCAAACCTAAATGGTAATTTGTCTTTCGGTTACAAAAAAGATAAATGGAATTTATTAATGTCGGCAAATGCGAGAAATTCATTTTCTCTAAATTTTATCGACAGACAAGATTATCAATCATCTACTGAACTAGCTTACAAATACAAAGACACATCATTTACAAAAGTATTTTTGGTTAATGGTTTGATGAATTTAACTTATTTAGGTCAAAACAAATATTCTTGGAAAACTTTATTCAATCACCAAATTGAAAATTCTTATTTGACAAGAAATGGTGAGAATTATGATAACGTACAAGATGTTAGAAGTAATTCTTCTAATAATATTGTTAAGACAATTGTGAATTCACAATTTGATGGTAAGATAAAAACTTTAGATTTTAATGTTGGTTGGAACTTGATGTTAAGAGACCAGCCAGACTATAGAGTCAACCCTATTGCAAAGTCATTACGGACGAATACAGAGTATACAACTGCTTGGAGAGACACATACAGGTTTTGGTCTGTAATGGATGAGAATTCATTTAATGGTTCGTTAAACAAGGAGATAAATGATTTCAAGGTTGGTGTATCTTACTTAAAAAAATTAAGAAATTTCAAAGCAAGAATCTTCAGATACGATGCTGATGATATGTTAAATGAAATTACAAACAATACCGATAGATATGGTGCAAACTTTGATTTAGGCGCTGGTTATGTTCAATACGACAAGACACTTGGAAAACTTAAAATAAATGGTGGACTTAGAACTGAATATAATTTATTCAATGTCGAAACATCAGATTTCAGTGGACAACAAGTTCAGGTGAATAGAGAATATTTGGATTTCTTACCATCTGCGAACCTTTCCTATAATTTAGACAAAACAAAATTCAGAACTTCATTTTCAAAAACCCTTTCAAGACCTGAGTTCAGAGAAGTTGCGAATTTTGCTTACTACGATTTCGTAAGAAATGCACAACTTTTAGGTAATACAAATTTGGAAAAGACAGACATATATAATTTAGACCTGAAGTGGGAGTACTATCCAAAATCAGGTGAGAATATTTCAATTGCATTCTTCGGTAAGAATTTCATAAGACCGATAGAACAAATAGTTGCCGATGGTTCAGTACCATCAAACCTCCTTTTGACTTTCACAAATCCTGATAGAGCAAGTGTTTACGGTATTGAATTTGAGCTTAGAAAACAAATTTCTTCTTGGTTGGATGTTTATACAAATTCAACAATTTCAAATTCACACGTTAAAGTTAATGGAGTGGAAAGACAATTACAAGGACAATCAAACTATGTTGTTAATGGTGGATTGAATTTCCACAAGAGAAATAATACATTCAACATTTCATACAACAGAGTGGGTGATAGAATTTCTGCAGTAGGATTTCAGGGGTATGCAGATATATTCGAAAACTCAAGAGACGTAATGGACATCGTTTACCTAAGAAAAATAAAAAATGGTGAACTTAAACTCGCTATTGGTGACCTATTGGCTCAACCAACAGTATACTATCAAAAAATAAACAACAGAGAGTTAATAAAAATCAATAACGAACAAACTCTCTCAGTTTCATTAAATCTAAACTTATGAAAAAATTATTAACGGCAGTTTTATTCTCAACACTTTTGTTAAGTTGCGAAAAAGAATTAGGAGGTGGAACACCACCAATCAATGTTCCTTCACAAACTACTTTACAAGGAAACATTAATCAAACAACAACACTAACATCTGACAAAGTATGGACATTAAAAGGGTATGTCTACGTTACAGATGGTGCAAAACTAATCATTCAACCAGGAACAACAATCATTTCCGATGTTGCAGAGAAAGGGGCACTTTGTATCGAGAGAGGAGCTCAAATAATTGCAGAAGGAACTCTTGAAAAACCAATTATCTTCACCTCAGGTAAAAACGCTGGCGAGAGGTCTCCTGGTGACTGGGGTGGAATTGTAATTTTGGGAAGAGCTAAAACTAACAGAAGTTCTGAACCTACTATCGAAGGTGGCATTGGTAGACCATTCGGTGGAACTAATGATGCTGACAACAGTGGTATTCTAAAGTATGTAAGAATTGAATACGCAGGTATTGCCGCACTTCCAAACTCAGAAATCAACGCATTAACTCTCGGTGGTGTTGGTAGTGGAACAGTAATTGAATACGTTCAAACTGTTTATGCTAACGATGACGCTTTCGAGTTCTTCGGTGGAACTGTATCTCCAAAGTATCTTTACGCATTTGCAACTGCAGATGATGATTTCGATTTTGACTTTGGTTACACAGGAACAATCACAAATGGTGTGGCAAAAAGAGATCCACAATTTGTAGATAATGGTGATGCTGGTAATGGAGTAGAGTGTGATAATGATGGTGTGGGTTCATTAGCTCAACCATTCACTCACCCAAAACTTCTTAATATGATTTTGGTTGGTCCAAACGACGGCACATCACTTCCAAATCACAATTTAGGTTTAAGATTTAGAAGAGCAACACAATTCACAATGAAAAACAGTGTGATTTGGGGTTGGATGAAAGGTGGTCTAAGTTTAGAAAGTAATGAAACCGCTCAGTTTGTTAAAGACGGAGTTTCAGTATTTGAGAATAACTCAGTAGGAGTTTTCAATCCATCACTTAACTTTATTAGTAAAGCAACAACAATACTAACAAACGACCAATTAAAGACCCTATCGTTATCGAAAGGTAATACAGAAATCAATGTAGTAATACCTGAACTTGCAACACCACTTTGGTCTTCCAAATGGACGAGGTTCCCAACTAAAGGAAACTAACTTAAAACCCTCACTTCGGTGGGGGTTTTTTATTTGATTTATATTTATTAATATGTTTTCTTCGAATGAAAATTGGATAATGATATTGGGTATTTTTAGTGCCCTATTTTTTATTATGGGATCCACATACTTTGTATACCAAATGTTCGCAAAAAACACTAAAGAGATTTTAGTTAGGTTCATTTTAGTTGTTTTTACGTCTTTAGTTGCTCTTTACATAGTTGATAAAACAATAGCTTGGAAGGTAAGTTTAATTACAAAAGAACAAAATGATCAACTTTTTGATCTTATAAGAACTTTAGTACTTATGATTTTTTCTTATTACTTTGGAACAAAAGATTCGTCAAAACAAGATAAATCCGATTAGTATTATTTTAATGGGAGGTATATAAAATATGAAAATTATTATAAACGAGCAACAGTCAGGGTCTTTATTACAAGAAATGTTAGATGACATTTTTAACGGATATGAAATGAAGTTTGAGGGTGAAGGAAGAAATGTTTACGTGGACGGACAACTACTAATGACAATCAATCCAACTTCAGCTATAATTGATAAAAGTATCTTAAATAAAATTAACGATATTTTTTTCTTTCAAACTTCAAAAGATATGAAAGATGAAATTAGAAATTGGATTAATATTAATTTTGGTATAAAGAAAACCGCGGAAAAACTTTTGGGTATAAAGTTCCAAAACTTTACAGGTGAAGAAGAACCGCCACAAAAAGAGAAGAAAAAACCTCAAAGAGAAAAAAAACCACCTAAAGAAAAAAAATCTGAAGAACAAATTAGAAGAGAAAGGGAAGGTTATTCTAACTTTTTGAAATACAAAAAAGAATTTGAAAATAAATTAAAAAAATATAAAAATGGGTAATACAAATCCTGAACTTGAAAAGAAGTTATTAGAAATATTTGATAATAAAACAAAAGGTTTTTTTGTTGACATAGGCGCCCACGATGGTGTGACGATAAACAATACAAAGTTCTTGGAGGACTTAGGATGGAATGGAGTTTGTATAGAACCAAATCCAATTGTTTTTGAAAAGTTAATCGAAAATAGAAATTGTGATTGTGTTAACTGTGCGGTGTGGAACGAAGATACTGTAGTTAATTATTTATCGATATCAGGATATTCAGAAATGTTAAGTGGAATTTATGAATCATATGATCAAAGACACTACAATAGAATTCAGAGAGAATTAATTCAATATGGTGGAAAATCTGAAATATTAAAAATTGAGGCCAAGAAATTTAGTTCAATAGTTAAGGAGAAAAATATAGATTTAATATCTATTGATACTGAAGGGTCGGAATTACAAATCCTCGATGAAATTGATTTCAACGAGTTTAATGTGAAAGTTATTTGTGTGGAGAATAATTTCTTCGAGAAGAAATTTGACGACTTTATGGATAGTAAAGGTTATAGATTTTATACTAAAGTTTTTATAGATTACATTTATATTAAAAAATAATTACCACATATGAAAAAGTCGATTAGGGAGCAAAATGCGGATTGGGAGGAAGATGGTTTGTATTCGGAGGACGACGAAAAAAATATTAAAAAAATAATGTCACACTTGAAGTTACCTTATGTCCAAGAATATGTGGTGTATTGGGATAAAGTACAAGGAATGTATAAAGTTAATCTATATTATGATGCTGAAGATTCTATTCATTTAGATCAGGGAAATCATATAGAAAAAAACGAGAACAAAGTAAAAACTATTTCCAAGTTTTTAGGTCTTCCAAAATTCACATTTGCGGTAAGAAGTATGTTTTAATAAACAGGAGGTTTTTTTCTCTCAGGATAAATAGACACCTCATCAACATCAACATTATATTTTTCACTAAACCAATCAGAAATCAAATCAAATACTTTAGTTTGTCTAATGGATATAAGTTCTCTCAAAGTATCAATAAGATCGGCGTGAATACTTAATTCACCAACGCCATTGTGTTTTGTATCATCATCGTCATCATAAGTGCCAGGACCGTAATAATAATATGTAACATTCATCTTATTTTTCTTACTTCTTAATTCCATACGATATGTGTTATCACTATACGGATTAGGAATGTTTAATGGTTCGGCACCATCAAAAATATTATCCAAATACTTGTAAACAACTCTATGAAGTTGACCTTGTGTTATAACATATCTCATTATCGGTTCCTTTATAATAAATAGTAACTATTACCAATCCTCTTCCTCGTCTTCATCGTCTTCGTCATTATAAAATTCTGCAGCACCAAAATCAATCACAGGATGGTCAAAGTTTTCGTTAAACCATTCCATTAAATGATGTCCTGTATTTTCCCCAAAAAAACCTTCCATAGTATCTAAAAATTCAGGACTAATTGCCAAGTATTCATCAAATGTATCAAAAATCCTTTTTTTATCTCCATAAACTACAAGATCACCCACATCTTCAGCCTCCCATTCCATTTTATCCAAATACTTGTAAATTAGTGATTTTATACGGTTTTCTGATATAATATATTTCATTAGAAGAGATTAATTAAGATATAAATATTTACATATAAGTATAATCATATGAATCTACAAGAGAACATACAAAGGATCAAAGAAGTGATGGGACTTCTTATTGAAGAGGAACAAAAAAAATATAGCACCATAATAATTTTAGGTCCACAAGGAGTTGGTAAATCTACATTAACAAACCTTCTTGGTAAAAAACTTCAAATGCCGGTTATCAGTTCAGATGAATATATAAATCAAGGAGATTGGGCTATGGAGAAAAATAGGAAACAAGGATGGTTAAAAAGAAAAGAAAATGAATTTAGTGGTGCGATTAATTTTCTAAAAAGTAATTTGGGTAAACCTGTTATATTAGATATTGGTGGTAGTCACGGGGTTTGGGAAGGAGAACAATTAAAACAAATTTTATCTATGATTTCTAATTATCCTAATAGGTTTTTAATATTACCAACAAATGACGCACAAAAATCCAAAGAGTTTTTGAGAAGTAGATTGTTGAAAAGAGAAATGGGAATGAAAGATGCAATCAAATATTGGGAAGCAATTATAAAAGGTGATGAAAGTTTTGCAAAAGATTTTACTCCTGAAGATAAGGAAGAGTTTATGAAACATTTGGAGAATGCAAAAAAGGGTAATGATAGGTTGGCAAAATATAATATAGATAGAATGCAAAAACGTCTTGATATAATTAATTCTGGAAATGTAAATTGGAGAGAATTTGATATTGACGACGAAGATGCCCCAATGGTAGAATTCAGACCCGATGAATTTGAAGATTATAGTGAATATTTTATAAAAAATATGAAAAGTTCAGGTATTGGAAATCATATTATCTATAACTTGGGAAAAGACAACGAAAAAATTATGGATGAGATAATTCAAAAATTAACATAACCAATGAACCTACAAGAAAACATAAATAGGATTAAGGAAGTGATGGGTATAAATGAATCTAATATTCCTGTTTCAATTAGAAGGAGGGCTAGTGAGGCGGAAATTGAAAGGTATATAAAAGATTCGGAATTTGATTTAATATTTTATTGCGACCATTATGTGGATGCTGAGGATTATGCTTATGATGTTATTGTTACTGCCGTTGATAATTTTTTGTCTCAAATTGAAGATGATATTGAGAAACAAGATTATTATGACGATTTATGGGTTTATTTAACAGACCTGTGTAGGAATTCTTTTAATCAATATTTGATTGATGCATATAAAACAAATTGTAAAGGTAAAAAAATATGAACTTACAAGAAAACATACAAAGGATCAAAGAAGTGATGGGTCTTATAAATGAAACATCCGAAGAAGAAGCATGGGAATTAGTCGGACAAGATCATAAAGTTATAAAAAAAATTGTTTCAGATAAAGGATATAATAACGATGAAGAGTCTGTCGAAAGGTTAGTTCCAATTATAGATAATCTCCCGACACAAGAAGTTAGTTATAAGCAAATTAAGAACTTTCATAACTTAGAAAATAAAGAGGGAGATAAAGGTCTTATAAAAAAGATGTATCAGATCTCTAAAGAAAATAGCCCAAGAGAAGAATATGAGAAGTTTATGAAGCAAAGAGATAAAGGTGAGAATAGAGACAGGGGATATGACCCTGTAAAGAATTTTGATAGAATAGTTTCAAATGAATATGAGAGTCCTGTAGTTTTGGAATATGATAGCGAATATTATGTGGTTGGCGGAAGAACAAGATTATATGCATCAATCGCTGCAGGATTACCAATAAAGATAAAAGTAATTAGAGCTTCCGATTTATAAGTAATGAATTTACAAGAGAACATACAAAGGATCAAAGAAGTGATGGGGATAAATGAGAATTTAGATTCAAGCATCAAAAGAAGGTTATACTTCTTTATTGATGATATGATAGCTTATCAACATAGTATTGTTAATAGAAATGTTTATTTGAATAGTTTTAATTTTAATGAATTAGTAGAAACAATCACAGATAATATTATCGAAGACGTTTACTACAGGTATTATGGTGATATGGACGATCAATCAGATGAGTGGAAAGAAATATACGATAAATTACATCCTTATATTCAGAAAAATACCATAGAGTTTTTGAACAAACAACCTAATGTACCACGTAAATTAGAAACATCAGAAGCAAAAGAATCAGGGGAAAAATGGATCAAGTGTGTTAACTGCAAAAAGAAGTTTACACAAACAATTCACAAAGGAAAAAAATCATTACCGATCTGTCCACATTGTGGTACAAACAATGATTTAGTTACAGAATCGGAAGTACCTGTTTATATCAGAAGAAGATTGTTAGAGGAGCTACCTAATTTCATCAGAAATACCTACGAGTGGTTAGCACCGTGGACTTTTAATAGTTATGAAGAATATATGTCAAAAATCATTTTCAATGTTGTTAGAGAAATTTCTAGTTCTTTAGGAGACGCAACTTATGAAGAAATGATGAAAATAAGAGAAAAGATCGAACCGATGATAACAAACTACATCGTAGATAATTTCTCAGATGAAATAGAGGAATATTATTCGGACAACTTAACACCTGGATAATTGTTACACAATCTTGGTTTTTTGTCACAAATTTTTACTATATTTGTGATATGTTTACCATAGAGAAACAGCTTCAAATTAAGTCAAGAACAACGGGGTTTGCATCTCCCGCAGAATCATATGTTGACAAGAGATTAGATCTTAATGAACTTATTATCGATAATGTTCATACTACATTTTATTTTAGGTATATGGGTCCCGATTCACTCGGTGTAAAGAAAGGAAATATTCTTGTTATAGACAAATCTATTGATCCCGTGGAAGGAGATCTTGTTGTGTTAACAGAAAAGACTTGTTTTAAGATTAGAAAATATGAGGGGCAAACAAATCTATGGGGTAGAGTTTCGTGGATATTAAATAAATTATAATGAGTAAGAAGATCGGTATAGTTGATTGCAACAATTTCTATGTAAGTTGTGAAAGAGTATTCAATCCAATATCCATAGGTAGACCTACCGTTGTATTATCCAACAATGATGGATGTGTTATCGCACGTTCACAAGAAGCCAAAGATCTCGGAATAAAGATGGGAGAACCGTTCTTTCAGAGAAAAGACTTTATGGACGAGCACAGGTTCTGTGTATACAGTTCCAATTACAATTTATATGGTGATATGTCAGACAGGGTGATGACAACCATAAAGAAGTATGCAAACGAGGTAGAAGTATATTCCATAGATGAATGTTTTGTGGACTTCTCAAACATACCTGATGAAGAGTTAGAAGACAGATTACATTTGATTAGAAACGAAGTTAAGAGATTAACGGGAATTCCTGTATCAATAGGTGTGGGTCCGAATAAAACGTTAGCAAAATTAACGTCATATATTGCAAAGAAACAACAAACATATAATGGTGTATGTTCATACTGGACTTTACATAATTTTAGGAATTCACTTTACACAATATCAGTAGATGAAGTGTGGGGAATAGGAAGAAAATGGACAAAGAAATTAAACGCACTCGGAGTAGAAAGTGTAGGACAATTTGTTATGATGTCTGATGCAATTGTAAGGAAATTAATGAATATTAATGGACTAAAGACAAAGATGGAATTATTAGGGGAATATTGTCATCCTGTACAGAAGATCCCTAAGTTAAAGAGAAATCTCGCATCCACAAGATCCTTCGGACAAGATATAGATTCGTTTGATCAGATAGCAGAAGCAATGTATTCATACATAAAGAGTGGAGTAAAGAAGTTAATAGATAATGAGATATCACCAAACAGAGCAACCATATTCATATGTGGAAATATACATAAGGGGGAAAAACATTATTCAAGTAAACAAATAACATTCCAAAGGCAAACAAGAGATATAGAAGAGATATGGTCACAAGTATATCCACATTTAAGACAACTATATTCGGATAAGAAGAAATATAAAAAGTGTGGAATTATCTTTAATGATCTAATGCCTGAAACGGTACAACAAGGTACGTTATTCTCATCATCAGTACAACTTGTTCAGCCACCTGCAAACACAGAGAAGAAGTGGGAAATGAGACAGGAGTTTATATCACAGAAGTTCACAACATCGTGGGCAGATATTCCTTCAGTGTTTGTATAAGTTTTTGTGATGTTAAAAAAAATTTGGTATAATTAAAAGAAATAGTATCTTTGTGTCTCACAACAAAACAAACACATTTATGAAAGAGAACAACAAAAACACTGTCCAAACAAACTTTGATCAATGTAATATGAGTAGGGAGCAGTTTGAACAATTAGACCCTTTACAAAAAAGACAGTTTTTTTTACAAAGAAAAGAATATAATTCTCTTTTTTGGAGAACCCTTAATGCTCAAATACAAGTTGTAGGATTTGTCGTAGCTGTACTCGTCTTTCTTTTTCTACAAATCAAATAAAAATCTTAATTTTCACTTAATAGTGAGTTTTTTTATGTGTAATGATTATAGAGTAAGTTAGTTCACTTCAGGACAATACATTCCTCACTTCGTTCGGAAGTCCTTACGTTCACCATCTTACTCTATAATCCCTTTAATCCTTGTAACTATAAAATTCAACACCTAATCTCTGATAATTCTTAGGTCCGAGCATATTAAATAAAGTCTCAGTCAACTTTTCTATTTGTGGAAGATCATCAGTAACTGTAAATGTTCCATCTTCATCAGGGGCTAAAAAATAATTAACTCTGTACACTTCATATCCGATCTTTTTACCACCACCTATATAAGGTCTAAATGTATTTACTTCTATTTCGTAATCCTTAATGGAAGGATATTTCGGTAGTATAATTTTCCTAATTATTTTCTCTAAACCTTCTTTCATAATAATAAGTATTCAGTTGTAAAGGAATACTTGACAACTCCCCTCCTTTATAGTTCGTCCCCCACTTTAATGACAGGACATATGAGATGGTGATATAATGGTCAAGTTATAACTTTACAAAACAACCCTTCGGGTCAAGCTATAAGTTTACTATTGACCACTTACAAGATTATATGAGATCACATATAAAAAAGTACCTTCGGTTAGAATTATATGTGATTAGATATAATCCCACAAATTACCACCATATGAGTTGTCCACTACGAAGGGGACATAGATTGTCCACCTATGAGGGGGTCATATAACCTATCCCTTCGGTCGTTGAAGGGGGTATTTTATAGGGTTAAAGGTTCCTTGTACTTCGTACAAGTTCACTCCCCCGACTATGTACTATATTCTCCTTTTTTATCTGGAAAACAGGGGTAGTAAAAAAATGGTCCCCTTGCTATCTACAGAGGTGAAAAAGTGGTCTTTACG